>ENA-UEQL01000271-UEQL01000271.1-human-gut-metagenome-genome-assembly--contig:-NODE-271-length-35477-cov-8.762797_pt1 | contig 35477 bp, 16 predicted proteins | sample MGYA00242905_ERZ507926 | MGnify/ENA primary metagenome ERZ507926 (study PRJEB26167, sample SAMN06115531) | human gut metagenome | host: Homo sapiens | place: China:Henan | collected 2015-09-09 | study...
GGTTTTCCTTTTTCCTGCACCACTATGAAAACCGGCTTAATGGTCGTGTTCGCCGTTTCCTGCTACGGGAGGGGCTGGATCGCTATGACCCGGAACGCTTTTTGGATTATAAAATGGGCTGTGTGCTTGCCATGTTGGACTGTCTTCGTGGATACGATCCCGCACAAGGGGCAGATTTTCTGACCTATGCCCATCATTTTATCGGGAACGCCCTTTTGACCTGCCGGATGCAAGAGGAGGCTGGTTCCTTTGAAAATGTGGATGAGTACAAAGCCGTGCGTGGGATTGCTTGGCTCTATAATCAATCCGGTCCGGCTGAACAGGCGACAATCCAGAAATATGCCGAGAAAAACGGTTGTACCGATGAAACCACAGCAAAGTTTTTGGCATTGGCCAAGCAAAATCGAAGCCGTGTTCCGTTTTATCAGACCATTCAGGATGAGGACAGCGAAGAAACCGGAGAGGATATCAGCCGGGATGACCATTGGGACTATGCGGAGATTCTATGGAACGGTATCCGGGCTGAAGCTGTCCGAGAAGCGTTTGAAAAGCTGAATTACCGGGAACAGACCCTTTTGGAAAAGAGAAACGCCATCTGTATGACCTGTGGACGGGTCAGTCCCATCAGCACCCGGTTGACCTTTGAAGAACTGGCAGTCCTCTTTGAGGGCAGCACGGCCAGTGGTGCAGAACGGGCCTACCGTAAAGCCGTGGATCATTTGGCCTGTCTGCTGACAGAAGCCGGAGTGCTTCATATGATCCGACTGAAACGCAAATCCCAAACCAAACGCAAAAAGGAAATCGCCGCCGCTGCCTACCTATATCAGGTGGACAACGACGGCGAATGGGGCGAGATTTCGTTTGATTTTGAGGCCGGAAGCAGCGGCTCGTCCGCGTCGCGCTGGGCGAGGAGAAGGCGGATGTTGTCCTCAAAAACGCCGATTATGTCAACGTATTTTCCGGCACGGTTGAGCACGGCGATATTGCCGTTGCCAACGGGCTGGTCGTCGGCATGGCTGACCATTACGACGGCTTGATGGAGGTCGATGTCAGCGGCAAAATCGTCGCACCCGGCTTTATCGACGCGCATATTCATCTGGAGAGCAGCCTCGTCAGCCCGACCTCGTTCGCGCGCGCGGTGCTCCCCCATGGCACAACCACCGTCATCACCGACCCGCACGAAATCGCCAACGTCTGCGGTATGGGCGGCATCGACTACATGATGGCGGCGACAGAAAATCTGCCGCTGGATGTGCATTTCATGCTTCCGTCATGCGTGCCGGCGATGGCGTTTGAGGAAAACGGCGCAACGCTGACATGGCGCGACATCAACGCCTATTTCGACCATCCCCGCGTGCTGGGGCTGGCGGAGATGATGAATTATCCGGGCGTGATGATGGGCGACCGCGCAACGATGGAGAAAATCGTCGTTTCACAGGCGCATCACAAGAAGATTGACGGCCACGCGCCGGGGCTGTCCGGCAAGGCGCTCAACGCGTACATGTCCGCCGGCGTCTATTCCGACCACGAGTGCGACACCATTGACAACGCATTGGAAAAACTGCGCAAGGGGCAGTTCATCATGATTCGCGACGGCACGGCGGCGCAGAATCTCGAAGCCCTCATGCCTCTGCTGACGGAGCAGTATGCGCACCGCTGCATGTTCTGCACTGACGACAAGCACCCCTACGACCTGCTGCACAAGGGGCACATTGACTACATCGTCCGCAAAGCGATTGCCCTCGGCGCCGACCCGATTCTGACCATCAAGGTCGCCAGCCACTACGCCGCGCGCTACTTCCTGCTGAACAACAAGGGCGCGATTGCGCCGGGGTACTTGGCGGATTTCGTCGTGCTGGACAACCTGCATGATGTGAATGTGGAGATGGTGTTCAAGCGCGGCAAGCTGGTTTACGACGGGCACGATGTGGAGATCGCCGCGCCGGACATTGACCCGGACATCCTCGCGGGCGTGCTGGACACGTTCCACCTGCCGGATGTAACGCCGGAGCAGCTGCGGATTGGGGTTGCGCCGCTGATTGGCCTCATCGACGGGCAGATTGTGACCGAAGACTTGGGGCACGCGGAAGGCATTGACGACGGCATCTGCCAGATGACCGTCTGCGAGCGGCACCACGACACGGGACATGTCGCCAGCTGCTACGTCCGCGGCTACGGGATTCAACGCGGCGCGGTTGCGACGTCGATTGCCCACGACAGCCACAACATCATTGCCTGCGGCGTATCGCCGGAGGACATTGCCTTTGCGGTCAACGAGCTGAAAAAGATGCACGGCGGCATCATCGTCGTGGAGAACGGACAGATACAGGCGCGCTTGCCGCTGGAGGTGGCGGGGCTGTTTACTGACCGTCCGCTGCCGGAAGTGAACGAGAAGTTAGAGCACTGCAAGGCGGCAGCGTGGGCGCAGGGCGTAAATCGCGGCATTGACCCGTTCATGACGCTTTCGTTCGCGAGTCTGCCGGTGATTCCGGCACTGCGGCTCACCACCAAGGGGGTTGATGAAAAGAATGCAAAAAAGAGCCTCTATAAGATAGCCGATCCGTTTATGGCATTCTACTATCAGTTTGTTGTTCCTAATCGTTCGTTCATCGAACTTGATCGTCGTTTGCCAATAGAACAGGCTTTGAACGCCCATTTCTCAGAGTATGTGAGTATGCAATGGGAAAAACTGTGCCGGGATGCGGTTACAGGAAATATTGTCAATGGAGTGATTTATGGCAAGGCAAAACGCTGGTGGGGTTCTGTTCTCAATGAGGACAAGAAGCCGGAACAAGTCGAATTTGATGTGATGGCAGAATCGCTCGATAAAAAATATCTGTTGGTTGGCGAATGCAAATGGACAACCCAAGAGAATAGTAAACAACTGACAGCCGAACTTCTTCGCAAAGCTAATCTATTGCCATTTGCCAAGAACTACACCATCGTTCCGATGTCGTTTCTTAAAAATACTCCGAAGGAGGATAATGGTGATATAATGTTACCGGAAGATGTTGTTGAGTTAATGCAGTAAAAAAGGTTGCAACCATACAACCTTGTCGGCATTTTAGACTCTAAAAAATGCCGTCAGTAGCTTATTGCCGACATAATCGGCAATCTTATCCGTATAATGCTTTCGCAAATATCCCAAAGCCGGAATATTGCCATCCCAGAAATTATACTTTTTCAGCGCCGCGAATTTTTCGTCCATACTCTAAGATTTTACACAAAAAAACATTTTTTCAGACACAAACGAAAATTTTGACAAATAATTTCCGATCGGGCGCAGTGCGATTCGTCACGTTTTGTAACGGAATGTAACGCCCCTACCGCAACCGTTTCGTAAAGCGAGGATACCACTCGACATCCACACCGGTCATCGACAACCGCTCGTTGGCCGTCAGATGCAGTTTGAACCGCAGGAATTTGAACGACGTAGAAGTACGCCGAAAGCGTGCGTCCATATCGCCGACACGACACCAAACGTCGCGCAAGGTTATCCATGTACGGCAGTCGTTCGACCCTTCGGCGATCACATGCACGAAACAGTCCTGCGACATGATGCGCACTACGGCTGTTTCGAGGCGTTTGAAATCGGTCGTTCCGAATTTCAAGGGGCGCGTTACGATGCGGCAATCGACGGAACAGGACATCGTTTCGTCGCCAAGTAAGGCGATCGCGCCGCGCATAATGATCTGCCCGTTATTAAGTATCCGTCCGGTCATATCGCGCGACGACCAGAAGCCGGAGGCCAGCGAATAAACATAGGCATACGGATATTCGGGGTTATAGACGATCAAATCCCCGTATTTGAACTGAAAGCAGATCTGCGCCGTTTTCAAATATTCGGTCAGCTCTCCGGTGTATCGCTCGATCTGCCGGGAAATAAGCTGCGAGGAACGTCCTCGGAGGTTATGTACGCCCCGTGAGGTGATATAAAACACCGTTTCCAACGCCGTGCAGGTGTTCGGATTGATAATCTGGTCGTGATTGACAGGCAGAATATTGGAATAGAGCACCTCGCCTGTTCCGCTTTCCAGCGACCACACGCCCCGATCCGTAAAGACGTAGAGCGGGAAAGCGCCGAAACGGGTTGCGGAAAGCTCATCCACCACCGTCGCAATGGCGATGATCCGCTCCTCGCTTACTCCGAAACGGTACGAATTGGCAAAAGGCAGGGAAAACAGGTTGTTCGTCGCAGATACTTGTACGCGGTTCGTCTCGATATAAGTATCGTCGTCGTTCGTCTGTTCATACTCTACGGGGGATTCGGACATTTTAATACACGGGTATTTTGCATTGCCGGATGGAGTGCCGACGGCATAAGCATAATTATTACCCTCGCAGGCATCGAGCTTGACATTCAGCAGACATTTTCCGCCATAAGAGCCGGGGTCATCGACCATAACGGCAAACTGGACGGCCCGATAATCGGGGTATGATGCGACCCTGCGGATTTTCGTCGGCCGGAACGCTGGTACAGAACGACACACTTGCTTGCTGGTATTGTCTATATCCAACCGGCAAATCAACTTCGTCGTTATCCCCTCTTCCGTCTCACCCAAACAAAAGCGGGAATAACCGGCAAAAAGGCGGGTACGGATATTTCCCTTGTGCAACCGCCCGTTATATTCGTAGTAACACCCTGCAACCTGCGTGTGGAGCGATTGCGTAGGCTCGAAAACCGGCTGGCTCTCCGCATTTTTCAGAAGCGTATAGGTGAGTGCCTCTTTATGGCTGTTCTTGACAAAATCGCGCACTTCAATCTCTTTAATCCGATACAGAGGTTCCTGCAACAAGTCCACGTCCTTTGTAAACAGTTTTCTGAAATCCGCAGCCCACATGTAACTGTTGTCATCTCCGCTCCCCCGATCCGACAGGCTCCATTTGCCGTTCCATGTCTGTTCGAAATCGTACACAGGAATAATCCGAGTGGAATAGATAGCCACGCTCTCGATGATGCGCGTATCTATCCCTTCCGGAATATTGATAACGATTTGAGGCTGGATATAAAAATTATTGGTGCAGGTCGTGTGCTTGTATTTCGTCCCGATGAAAACCCCGTATCTGATACTTTCCGGGACTTTCGACGGCATTCCGTCCGCCACATAATCGACGTACTGACCGTCCTCGCTCTCTCCGCCGTCCGAGGCGAAGATCATCAGTTCCGAGTTCGCCACCGTAGCACCATCCATCATGCGATAGGCGACCATTACGGCTATGGCTCCGAGCCAGTATTCGCCATCCACGGCAGGAAGCAGCAATGTTTTGTTTTTCTTATCAGTGATGCGTGTAAAGAAATACCCGCCGTCCGGAGCGATATTATCCATGCGTGCCAAGTCGTCACCGGCGACGTAATCATACGTGACACTCCCGAAATCATGATGTATCGCTGCATAAAAATCGGTCTTGAAGCGCGATCTATTTTCTTTCGATTCGCTTATATCCGGCGGTTCCGGCATATCGAAAGCGACATATTCATTACCGTAAAGGACGTAATATAGCTCCCGACCGTCGGTAATAAACACCAAGACATTCCCGAACGAAAAAGTCTGCCGCAGCTCCGACACCCCGCGCATAATCACCTGTGTCGAGGACAGCCGCCCGCCCGACACGCACACCTCGTGAATCGTGCCGCTTTCGTCCGAGGCGATATAGAGGTCATCGGCCGTCGCGGGATGCTTATACAACAACGTAAAACCTCCGAAATCGGTTATTTCCGCCACCGGCCGGAAAGTCTCGACATTCCGCCATGCCCCCGCGTCATATCGCAGGTTGTGCAGGGTTTCGCAACAGCCGTCCTGCACCGTCAAATCATTTTCCGCACGGTTAATTCCCGCTATCGGAACCGTCTGCCTCTGTCGTTCCATGCTCTTGTATGTAATAGTTGTGATTGATTTCGTTGTGAATACGCTGGTTCAATACCATGAACAAGTCGTTCGGTTCGGACTGTCGCTTTTCGGCCCCGCTACTCATATCATACAACGTTTTGCAGGCTGCGATCAGATTTTTATCGGACATGGCCCTGCGCAGCTTCGCGTCCGACAGACGCGCCCATAATTCGGCAATAGCCGCATCCCGCGCCTTAATTACCCGTTCAAGATAGTCGCCTGTCAGCTCGCTGCGGACGATCGTTGTCTCGACCTCCTGCCTCAAATCCTCGACCGATGCCCGCAGCACTTGTTGCTGCTGCTCGCCCAACGCCTCCCACAAACGCTTTACACGCATGGGACTGATGCCGTATTCGGAGGCTACGGCCCGCAGACTTCCCGTCTGCGCGTATCTCACGCAGACTGCATTCTTTTCGTCGTCTTGAAGGGTCTTTCGAGACATTAAGTATCTGATTTATTGATATATTCCGATCAAAAATAAGGATATTTTCTCACCTGCGGCCGCTAATTTTACAAAGTGATAAAGATTAGACAATCATGTTTCCCGTTGCATTAGCCATAGGAGCCGGAATTTCGGCTCTCTCCTCCATCGCAGGCGGCGTTTCGGCCAATAAACGCCGCAAGAAGGCCGACCAAATACTCGAAGACCGTCGGCGACGGCTCGACGAATGGTATCAATCGGAAATGAACCAACCGTACCTCGACCGTGCCGATTCGCGGGCGATGCTCAAACGTATTCGGGACTATAACGAGGATGAACTCAAAGCGCTCAATACAAACGCCATCAAGAGCGGAGCGACGGATGAAGCGAAAGTCGCCGCTGCCGGCAAGCTCAACAAGAACTATTCGCAGGTCGTCGCCCAAATCGCCGGATTGGGCGAACAGCACAAAGACCAGATACAACAACAATATCAAGCCCGCCTCGACAACCTCGACAATGCCCGCTACGAAGCCGAATCGGGCAAAATCAGCGGTATGCAAAACATGGTCAGCGGCGTAGGCGATGCGTTCGGGCAACTCGCCATGCTCTATGGCTTAGGAGGGTTCGGCAAATCGGGACTTGCCGGAATCACGGGCAACAATTAGCGATATGGAACCGCAAGAGCAACCGACAAAAGCCATTTTCTCCTTTGCGGATGAACTGCAACGGCGGCAGCAGCGTGCCGAGGAACAGAAAGCCGTATGGGAGCAAAAACAGCAACGGGCCGCAGAACTATACCGCAGCGGCCAAAATCCGATTCTCGCCTACATCGAGACGATGAAGCCGGAAGCCGATCCCGCACGCATCAAACGCGCCGAAACAGCCGCAAAGATCGCGGCATGGAGCAATATGCTTACGGCCCTCGGTACGGGAATCGTCGGTATGGCAACGGAAGGTTATGTGCCGAAAACCGGTACCGATGCTCCGCTGCGAATGCTCGACCGGATCAATGAGTGGGAAAAATTATACGACAGCCAAAACCGCGAATACCGACAACTGAAACTCCGTGCCCTCATGGGACAACAGGAAGGCGAGCAGCAGGCCGCGAACATGGAAGCCTCGGCCGCCGGCCAAGCCTATAACCTCGCGCAGAAACAATACGACGCCTTGCTGGGATATATGTGGAAAGCCCAGCAAGAGAAACAAAAACGGGCCGAGGATCTCCGGGACAAGAAAGAAATCGAAAAAATACGGGGTGAAAATAACCTCAAAGTGGCCCGCACGCGAGCCGCAGCGTCGGCTTCAACCGCCAGCGCACGCGCAGCCGCAGCCGCCGACAAAGCCGTCGTCCAGTTTCTCGACCGCGACGAAAAGACCGTCGTAAGCCTCTCGCCGGCACAGGAAAGTCTGCTTTACGAGAAAGGCCGTGATATGGGCATCATTCCCGAAGATGGAAGCCCGACCAAGAAACCGGCCTACACAGGCGAAAAAGTCCCGCAGTTCTCGTATGGCAAGCTCAAACCGGCACAGAAAGCACAGCTTTTACGCACAGTTTATCTGAAACTCACGGGCGAACAGGAGCCCTCGAAACCACCCGCCGATATAGGGCTGCTGTTCCGGCAGCCGAAACGCTATATTACCGGGCCATACTCCCCCGAAACACTGAATCTGCTTGAAACAGGACAGGCCGAACAGATGCGCGAAGCCGGTTTCTCCGACCAACAGATCATGGATTACTATCTGAATTATGAATAACTCACTTCCCGAACTCACCCCCGAACAGCTTCGGCAGCTCAACGCCATATCCGGCCTACAAAAGACCCGCAGACGTGGAGCCGACGCCTCGGTACCATCCGCTCTGACCGCCGAATCCGAATCGGGCGAAGCACCCGATATATCTGCATCGTATGCACTTCCAAAACCGGCTCCGAACATGTCCGAAGAGGATTACGAGCGGCAAATCAAAGAGGGCCTCACGGAACATATCGAAGCGATCTACGACCGTGCCCGCCAACGAGCCGACGCCCGACGACAGGAGACGTTGGCACGCATGGATAAGGGTACGGACAATGCGTCCTTGTGGCAACAGGCATGGGCTTCTTATGCAAAATCGCAAATGCTACGCAGCCCGTCGGCTCTCGGCGGTGAAGATACGCAGCTCATGCAGGCCGCAGAGCGGGCCTTGAAAATCCTCAATCAGAAAACAGAAAAGGACAAACAGGCCGGAGACGGCACATCGGGACTTACACGTGAAATTTTCGACTGGCAGACGTTGGCGGACTTTGCCTCGCTCGGAACCCGCGAGCTGGCCGAAAACATCGTAACGACACGGGCGCTGAAAAAAGCGGCCCGAAGCGAACGGCTGACCCCGACCGAAAAAGATATAGTCGAATTGTTCCGCACATCAGGGTTAATAAACGAGTATATCGCCCGGCGAGGCGGCCCCACCACCGGCGCGAAAGTCGGCAGCGGCGTCGCGGCATCGCTGCCCTACATGGCCGGCTTTGCCACAACGAGCGGTTTGGGCAGCGGAGCCGCAAAAACCGTCGGACGTGCCCTTATCAAAAAAGAAGCGAAAAACCTTGTAGGGCGGGGCCTGCGTAAATTGGGTGAATATACCGTCAGCGCAGCCGCTATGACGCCTTTACAGGCCGGAACCTACACCAACTACCACCAGCGGGCGCAACAACAATACACAGTGGCAGAAAACGGGACGGTTACAGAACATCCCGTGCCGAAGTACGAACTCATGTATAAGGCGGCCGCCGATTCGTTTACAGACGTGTTTACCGAGCATATCGGCGGAGAACTCGGCAAAGGCGTACAGAAAGTACTGAAATGGCCAGTCGAGCAGCTCGGCCGGCGTATGGGCGTAAAACTGTCGTTCGACAAGCTATTGCCGGGATATTCTCGGAGCAGGTATCTTACCGACTTCCGTAATCGAACTCTATGGAACGGCCCGGTCGATGAATGGTTGGAAGAGGTCGCCGGAGGCATCCTGTCGCCCCTTCTGACCGGAGAGCACGAACAATGGCGGGAGAATCTTTCGGGTGAAAACCTTTGGACGACGTTTCTCACCACGTCGCTCATGGGAGCGGGGTTCTCTGCGTTGGAACTGCCGAACGTCGCAGCATACGTCCACAAAACACACGTCCTGCAAACCGAGGAGAAAAAAGCGCTCGCCAAAATCGAAAATGAAGAACTGCGCAAACAGGTTTTCGAAGCGATGCACAAGCCGACGATGAGCCAGCAGGCGCAGGCGATGGCCGCGATCGACTGGCAGGCGGCCAATATCGGGAAAATGGACGCCGCACATGCCGCCGACTATGCCCGCTTCCGACTCCAACGACAGATTCTCGACGGCATGGAGACGGGCGATGCCGAGGGCGAAGCGCTCCATACCGCCGTACAAACCGCCGAGCGGTGGGCCTACAAAGGACTTGACGGCAAAACGGCGACCGAAGAAATCATAACGGCCCGACGTGCGGACGGGAAAACCTATGTCGTACTTTCGGGCGACACCGACGAAGCGGCTACGGACGGAACCTTATTCGTCCTCGACCCCGAAACCGGCCAGCCCGGACAGATCGACCGGACGGAACTCGAACATATCGAACGAACGCCGCTGGCGGAATTTTCAGCACGGCAGGCTCAAATCATCGAACAGCAGGCCGAAGCTGAGAATCGGGCCAAGCAGGAACAATACGACATGGAAACCGGCACCGAAGCGGGCATTGCCCCAGAGGAAGTCGCACGAATCGTTACCCCCGAAGCCGTACAATACGCCAACGGCGACGAAGTAATTACCGCAGACGGGGTACAAGGGCGCATCACAGGGAAGCAAGGCGGCAGTTACGTCGTACAGTTGGATACCGGACAATTCGTCCTTACACCGGCCCATGCGCTCACCCCGAAATCCGAGGCACCACCACCGACCGAAACGACCACCGCCATCGCACCTGCGCAGCACAATGAAGCCACGGATACCGACACGACGAACAATGAACCGATCGCCCGGCAACTCGCCGAGGCGATTCGGGCAGCCGCAGGAGAGCAGGATGCACAACGAATCATACAACGTATGCTCGACGGAGCGGCCGATGCCGGACAACGGCAAATGTATTCGGACGCCTTGCAGTTTTTACAGCAGCACGCCACGGCAACGGTTCCCGTTGAAGAGCACCCGACACCGGTCCCGGCCGTGCCGCCCCCGGCGGCACCCGCCCGCACAGAAATACCCCGAATCCGCAAAGAGCGAACGACACCCTACACCCAATCTGCGGCCGAGTTAGGTGATTTCGTATCTATCGAGGACGTGATCCTGCGCGACATCGCCAGCGGGTTGAGGTTCGCATGGAAAGACAGCGGCAATCGTCGGGGGTTGGCCCGAGAACTCGGATTTACGGGCAATGAAAACGAACGCCGCTCGCGGTTCAGCATCCTATCTTCGGACGGTATCACTCCCGAACAATACGCCGAGCGGCTTTATTTCCAATACGGCGGCGGGAATACGGAGCAGGCACATTGGGACATGGACGACAAGACGATCAAAGATGCCGTGCTGGAAGTACTCTCCCGAATACATTCGCCACGACAGGCTTACAACGCTGCCGTAAGGTTGCACAACGACACTCCGAATCCATACGACGATATGGACGAAGAGGATTACGCCCGGATGCAGGAGTATGAAGCCGAACAGGAGCGCGTCCGCACGGAATTATTATATGACGACGCCTTCGCACAATGGGCCGGACAGACGTCGCAGGATCAATGGGCAGAAATAGATAATTTATTCATTGAGGATGCGTCCGAATCTTCAAAAAACACTAACTTTGAAGCGACAGAGACAGCACCTCCCAATCCAGCAAATTATGACGACGAAACCGAAAACGGAAACGGGATTGACACCTCAGCGTTTGGAGCGACTGGCAACGATCGTAGCGAGACTGTCGATGGAGAACAACGTAACGCCCCAGCAGGTGATGATGCGTATCTCGGACAACAGGGCGGCGGGTCGGCCGCAGTTCGACATGGAGGCGGACTGGACGCAATATCCGGCCCCCTCACCGACGACGAACGACGAATAGCGGCCGAGACCGCCGCCGAGATCGAAGCCCGTCTCGACCAATACAGGGCCGAACTGCACACGCTTCGCACCCGCTATGCTGCCGAAAAACGCAATATCGGAACCGCTTACGAAGAGGATAACCAAACAACGTTGTTCGGGCCGTCTCACGAACCTTCCGACGGCGATCTGTTCGACGTGCCGCGCGATTTCTCCGACCGTAATCTCAACGACATTTTAGCTCCCCTGCAAGCGGAAATAGGCCGTTTGCAGGAACGTATCGCCCGTACCGAAGCCTCGAAAAGCAAAGTTATTGCCGAGGCGGTGGAGGCTTATCATGCGCAGGGGACTTTACCGCTCCGAGAAGAACGGCAAAAGGAAATCCCGCAAAACAGCACATCGGCCGAGGATACGTTTCCGCCTGCAATTACCCAAGAATACGACAGATACCTGCATCATGCCGTCGCGTCGTTTCCCGATAAGGTTTTCAGCGTGCTGAACAATGACCTTATCAAAGCCGGATTCATCCGCGACGTGCGGCGGCTGGCCAAGAAAGACGTTCGCGCCGCAATCAAGTTGGTTGCGGAAGCCAACGCTGCGGCTCAAAAATATGCGGGCAAACCGATCCTTACGCCTCGCCACAGCATCCATGCGGAGCTGGCAACCCTTGCCGAAAGTCAGCATCGAACGAAAACCGCGACATCCGACACATCGGCCGAAACCGGACTTTTCAGCCCTACGGAACAAACCCGCCACTCCAAGACCGGCGCTACTCTTTACTCTGTCAAATTGGCAGAACGGATCGAACGAAATGCATTTCAAAGTTTGAAAAAGAGGGCCAAAGAACACGACGGATATTACAGCTCCTTCACTCGCAGTTTTCTATTCGACACCCCGGAAGACGCCGAGGCATTTCGGGGGACAGCACCAACATCCGACGCCACCCGCCCGACATCGGAAGAACAGCCCGCCATCCAACATCCGCTATTTGATAAAGCGGCATTGGTTCCGGTAGATTCATACTCTCCGAAGGCATATAATATGTACCGTTTTTATTCGGCAAGGGCCCGTGAGGGACTGGGATATAAAAAACAAAGTATCGTTCAAAATGACGAAGCCCGCGAACGATTCATCGACCATATCCGTAAATTGGCTGAACAAAGTGCAGACGCCGCTATCCGGTTAGTGGTGGAAATCAATAAGGCAGCAGAACAAGAAGAAGGAAAACCCGTATTTCCGCTCCAACACAGCATCTATGCGGAATTAGAGGAGGTACACGCCCGACAGACAGCGGAAAAACAACAATCGGAAACAGCCGACGATTCCGCTTCATCGGCCGGCACAGCTCCCGAATACGGGGCGCAGAACAAATTGGTAACGACTGAGCAATACGAGGAACTGAAACGACGGATGCGCGAGAAACTCGGACAACTCAACGCCGGCTTCGACCCCGAAATACTCTCCATAGGTGCACAAATGGCCGCTTACCATGTTGAGGCCGGAGCGCGTCGATTCGCCGACTTCTCCCGCCGGATGATCGCCGATCTGGGCGACGTGATCCGCCCCTATCTGAAACCTATTTACACCGCCGCCCGCCAAATGCCCGGCATGGAGGAATATGCCGCGCAAATGGACAGCTACGAGCAGGTGGAGGCGTTCGACATGGCCGATCTCGACAAGGCCGAGAAAACATCCCAGCCGACAGGAACGGGAGCACAATACCGATTGGCAGGAATATACGACATGACGGGGGCTGTCGAGAAAGACACAAACGAGACTGGCAATCTACGCCCCGAAAAGAACTTCCGCAAGGATTTGGAGCGATTCAGCCGTGCTTTCGCCGATGAATTGGGCTGGGAGCACGAAACGGATCGCAAGGGTAAAACCATCTATGCCCAGACCAATATAGCACCGGCCGGCGGCGACGGCTCGTTTACACTTTGGGCACCCGAAACGGATTTGGGCATTTATGTCAGTGTACCCGTCGCACCACAAAGCTACGACAACCGATACGGGTATTCTAATAACTTGAAAATAAAAGATATTATGGGCTTCGGAGAGCCAATATTATGGCGACTGCGAAACAAAGAACAAACCTTTTTACCCAATGGACACAATCGTTATGCCCCGGCAGATATTACCGTCGGCGAGCTGGCCGAACTTGCAAAAAAAGAATTAAATGCTTATCTTGACAACATAACAGCGGCCAAGACGCTCGACCATATATTACAAGAGAATCAAAATACACGAAACGATGAACGACGGGAAAACAGTAGCGAGAAAGACTATCCCGCTTATGGAGACGGAAGCCGCAAAGACGGCGCTTTGGGAACTGGCATTTTATCAGCCGAGAAGCCTGTTGCAACAGTATCGGGAGAATCCGGCGGAATTGCTCGATTCGATAGACCAGACCGTAACACGGGCGATGCGGTGGCGGCAGGCAGCACTCGAACGGGACGAAGATCCGGTAGTAGTGGACGAGTATTACTATCAACTCCTCCGACCGTGTTACTGTCCGGAGGAGCCGGAACAAATACCCATCAGCGAAAAAATGATGCGGGAGATCATCGCCACGTTGAAAAAGGTGGAGAAAGCGAAGTCGCAAAAAACACCTCGTACAAAAACCATGTAATCGAACGCGGACACGACCTCGCTCCGAGAGGCGAGGTTGGCAAGATCAAAGCCAATCTCGCCGCAATCCGGCTCATTAAAGAAATCGAAGCCGAAGGCCGCGAAGCCACCCCGGAAGAAAAAGCTGTATTGGAGCAATTCTCCGGCTGGGGCGGTATTCCAGCAATCTTCAAAATAGCCCATCCCTACCACAACGAACTGCGCGAACTACTGACAGCCGATGAATACGAAGCGGCACGCGCATCCACAACCACCGCATTTTATACTCCACCCGAAGTCATATCGTCGATATGGGATATGGTGGAACGCCTCGGATTCGACGGTGGCCGCATCCTCGAACCATCGGCCGGCATCGGACATTTTTTCGGTCTGATGCCTCTTTCGATACGGTCGAAATCGGATTTGACAGGAATCGAACTCGACGATCTGTCCGGCCACATCCTTCGTGCGCTCTATCCCGAAGCGCATATCCACATCGAAGGTTTCGAGCAGCAGCGCATACCTAACAACAGCTATTCGCTGGTGATCAGCAATGTACCGTTCGGAACGTTCAAAGTACACGATACGTTCGACCGCGATTTATCCTCACGTTTCGAGATTCACGACTATTTCATCGCCAAAAGCATCCGGAAGCTCAAACCCGGCGGATTGGGCGTATTCATTACCTCGACAGCAACGCTCGATCGGAGTGCAAATTTGCGGAATTGGGTCGTAAACGACGGTAATGCAGACTTCATCGGGGCAGTCCGTCTGAATACCGGTACATTCAAAAATACGGCCGGCACCGAAACCTCGGCCGACATCATTATCGTCCGCAAACGCGACGAAGCCGGGCCGGCACCCTATGCCGTAAATATGCAATCGACCATTACGGAACGCGAGGCGCCCTACGAACGAATTATCAAACTGTCGAACGGGAAGGTAAAGACCGAAGCAGCAACGGCACACATGAACTATAACAAGTATTTTCACGACAATCCGCAGTTCATGGCCGGCCAGATGCGCTTCGGATTCGAAAGTGGCGTGGAAATACGCCCCACAGAACAGCGCTGCGTCCCCACAAGCGACATAGACCAGTCCCGCACGCTCGACAGTTTCATATCCGCACTCCCCGAAAATATCTACACATCGGCCCCGGCACCCGCAACGGAGCGAATACCGCAAGCGGTCGAGGCCCCCAACAGTACAAAAGAGGGAGGACTTACGATCATCGACGGAAAACCATATATCGTGCGGTTCGGACAAGCCGTACCCGCCGACTGGAACTCGTTGAAAATCCGCAACCGCAGTAAAGTCGAAGCGTTAGGCGATTACCTGCGGCTGAAAAGTGCGATCACAGAGCTGCTCGATGCCGAACGCAATGATCTGCCGAACATCGAGCAACTGCGAGCCGAGCTTAACGACGCCTACGCTACCTTCACCCGTCGTTACGGGACATTATCAAGAAACACGCGTATTTCATTCCTGCGCGACGACGTGGATTTTCCCTCCATCGCAGCCATCGAAAACGACAAGGAAATCGTAACTCCCGACGGAAAGAAACGACATGACATCCAAAGGTCGGACATCTTCTTTCGCCGGATGCTGGAACCGACACGCGAACTGAAAGCCGACACGCCGAAAGACGCGATCGCCGTATCGCTCTACCGCTACGGACGGCTCGATATGCCCTATATCGCAGAATTGCTCCACATACCACAAGAGGATACAGAAAAAGAACTGCTCGCACAGGAACTTATCTATGTCAATCCGGTAACGGGTCTTTATGAGGAGCGCAACGAATACCTCTCGGGAAATGTCCGCGAGAAACTCGAACAGGCCGAGCAAGCCAATGAAAACGGACAGTTCGACGCCAACATCCGTGCGCTCGTGAAAATTATTCCGATGGATATTCCGCTGCCGCTGATTAAAGTATCGCTCGGCAGCACATGGATACCCATCGCCCTATACGAACAGTTTTTCAAAGAGACGTTCAACGTAACGGCCCATATCGCCAAAACATCGGCCAACAAGTATATCGCCAAAATCTCGAACGAAGGGAATACGGTCGATACCAATATGGGGATTCCGCAAGCGCCGGGGAGCAAACTCGCACTCGACCGGATGAACAAGACGCAGACCTACATCAGTCGCAGCGAATACGACCCTTTGGCTCAGAAAGAAAAGCGTGTCAAAGACCCCGAAGCGATGACGCAGGCCGCCATGAAACAGACCGAGCTGGAAGAACGATTCGAACAATGGATTAAAGGACAAGATAAAACAACGACCGATAAGCTCGTCGAAATATATAACAGAACCTTCAACAGCACCGTCGAAAGACAAATCGACGTTTCATCGTTCGATTATTTTCCCAACGCCACACACACGAAGAAGCCGCGCGAGCATCAGAAAATCGGTGTCATGCGAGGTTTGCAAGGAGCAACGCTGCTGGCACACGAAGTCGGCACGGGAAAAACCCTGACCCTCATAACTACGGCAATGGAGATGCGGCGGCTCGGTATCGCCCAGAAGCCGTGCATCGTCGTACAACGCTCGACATTCAACCAATTCGCCTCCGAAATAAAATCCCTCTATCCGGCCGCCCGTGTCCTCGTTCCGTCCGAAAAAGACCTCACGGCATCGCAGCGGCAGGAATTATTCGCAAAGATCGCCTATAACGATTGGGATATTGTCGTACTCTATCACAGCTATCTGGATGCCATACCGGATGCCCCGGAGCGTGTCAATGAATATATCGACACGCTGATCGCAGAGAAGATGCAACAGCTCGAAGAAATCGAAGCCAATTCTCCGGACAATGCCAAACGGCAGGCTTATGCAATCAAGAAACAGATCGAAGGACTGGAAAACAAGAAAATAACGGATAAAACAGTCAAAGAGGAAGAAAAACTCAAAGCACAGGCCCGTACTCGTGCATTACGTCTGCTCGACCGCCGCACGGACGAGACGATGACCTTTGAACAGTTGGGAATCGACGCTTTGCTGGTAGATGAAGCACATGCCTACAAGAAGCTCGGTTTTACCACCAACCTGCAAAATATCAAAGGTATAGACCCTGCGGCGTCGCAACGGGCGCAGAGCATGAGGCTGAAAACATCTTATATTCTGGCAAATAAACAGAACAAAAACGTCGTATTCGCCACCGGAACACCCATATCCAATACAATGGCCGAGATGTGGACGTTCCTGCGCTATCTGCTGCCCAAACACGAACTTGAACAGTACGAGATCGCCGATTTCGATTCCTTTGCGAACAATTTCGGAAATATCGAGGAATCGGCCGAGTTTGCCACAAACGGCAAATTCCGCGTAGTCGAACGCTTCGCCAGTTACTCCAACGTGCCGGAACTGCTGGCGATCTGGAAGAAAGTCGCGCACACCGTACTCACGGAGGATGTACCGGATCTGCGCGAAGGTGTAGGAACGCCGCGCATTGAGGGAGGCAAACCGAAGGATATACTGCTCGACCAAACGCCTGCGCTGCGGGCAATCATGCGCAGCATACGGGAAATACTGACTCAATACGACGCTATGTCCGGTAAGGAAAAACGTCGTAACTCCCATATCCCGCTGGTCATGTTCGGACTGGCCAAACGTGCGGCAATCGACGTGCGGCTGGTTAATCCCGCTCTACCGGACGATCCCAACAGCAAAGTCAATCATGCCGTGCGCGAAGTCGTAGAAGATTTGAAAGCAACGGCCGATTACAACGGCACCGTTGCTGTTTTCTGCGACGCCTACCAAAGCCGCGACCACAGCTTCAATCTTTTCGTGGATATGAAGCGTAAATTCATCGACGCCGGCATACCGGCCCAGCAGGTCGCTATCATCCACGACTACATAACGGACGCGAAACGCGAGGCGCTCTACAAGCAAATAAACAACGGCGAAGTACGGATCGTACTCGGCACGACCGAGAAATTAGGTATCGGAGTAAATATGCAGGAGCGTCTGCACATGCTCGTCAATCTGGACGTACCCATACGTCCTATGGACTACCTGCAACGCATCGGCCGCATTGTGCGGCAGGGCAATCTGCACCTGCAAATGGACAAACCCGTGCGTATTCTGCGCCTCGGAGTAAAACAAACGCTTGATGTTACGGGCTACCAACGGCTGAAAATCAAGGAATCGTTCATTAAGCAGGCAATGAAGGGCGAGGTTACGGAACGCTCGCTCGAAGAACCCGAAACCGACAGCAGCGACAGCACGAATTTCGGGCAGATGATGGCCTCACTCTCCGGCAGCGCTGCGGCGCTCGCCCTGTCGCTCGAACAGAATAAACTACGCAAGCTGAGAAACGCACGCGACTACTACAATCAACATCAAATATACGTCGCACATGAACTCAAACGACTGCAAAACGTCCTTCAAACAACCCCGCAAATAATTGCTCAAATCCGTAAGAAAAAAGATTTCCTGCGAAGCCTGTTTCCGGACGATAAAGTGGTATCGGTGGAAGTGGGAAAACTCAAAGCCTCCGAGCCGGAAAAAATCGAAGACCTGTTCGTTCCGCTCTCGAAACGCATCGAAGCCGAAGCGGATGCCCTCCGCCAATCACCCGACCGTACACAATCGGACATGACACTCCGCATCGGAATCAACGGCAAAGAGTTCGACATTATAATTGTTTTACGACGGAATTACCTTTCCAATGAAAAGGAGCGCATCAACCGCACGATTTATTACCAATGCAACGAATGGCGCGACCTGCAAGGCGAAGCCGGAGCTAAGATGATTAACGTCATCAGCCAAGTCGAAAAAGTGCTCTCCGGTGAGGAGTACGACGCCGAAATACAGAAGCGGCAGCTCGGAATGGAAACGGCACAACAAGCCATCGAATATTTACAGACGCAGGTCGGCAATGGATTTCCCAAACAAGCAGAGTTGGAGGCGGCAGAAGAACGCATCGCCGAGCTGGAAGAGCAGATGAAAGTGGAACTGGCAGCGATCGAAGCACAGGAGGAAACCGACAAGTCCGGAACCGCAACCATAGACATCGACCCTGACGAATTGATTGACGACAATGCAGGAAACGGCCTCCGCTTCCGCGACGGTGGCAATCCGTTCGGTTCCGACGCCCCGGCAAGCGATGCGGAGTTGGCTCGCCGCGTTCGCCGGATCGCCCGCACGCTGAACACTCCGGTCGAGATTATCGACGACCTCGATGCAATTACCGATTCCGACCCGCTCGTGCAACGTCGTAAACGACACTCAAAAGGTTTTTACGACCCGCAAACGGGACAAACGTTCATTGTCCTGCCCAATATTACGACACTCGCCGATGCCGAAGCGACCGTATTGCATGAAATTGTCGGACACATGGGCTTACGCTCGCTGATGGGCGACCGTTTCGGCGACTTTCTCGATAAGGTTTACAATGGTCTCGATACCGAAGGGCGCAGCCGTGTGGCCGACATTGCCCGCGAGCAGGAGCACCAATCCTCCGGCGCCAAGCACCGCCAGGCAAATACCCGCCGTCTGGCAACGGAAGAATACCTCGCACATTTGGCGGAAGGCGACATCACGCCGAGCCGCTTTGCCCGGATCATCGGCCGTATCCGCTCGCTGCTACGCGACATATTGCGACTTCCGCTGCGTATCGGCGACCGCGACATCGCTTATTTGTTGTGGTTGTCGAAACACCGCCTGCAAAAAACACGCACGGCCGCCGAAGCCGTCGCCGCAACAGCGACCGAACGACGCATCCGTAAACAGCTTTTCGGTCGTTCTGAAAACGTGCGTTACCGTGCGATATTCGACGACGCTACACCTGAAAATATCGAACGGTATAGCATCGAACGCTACATCCGCGAGCATCATATCACCGGAGTTTTACTCGGCGAACATAATGCCGATGACTTCGCTATGCGTGTATATGGACTGCTTGATGACATGGGCCGAGCCATCATTGACCGCATGGGCAATGATCGTTTGAAGGCCATGCGCAAATACCTCGCATTATTCGACCTCCAAAAGCTCACCGATCAAGAAAGCTATCGCAGCATCATCGACGAACTGGTGAAAACCTTACCCCAAGAGACGAAAGAGCAAATCGTGCGCTCCATGCGCAAACACCTCGATTTCGTCCTCTCCGACAACTACCGCACTCCGTTGCGGCGACGCACGATGAAAAGCGAACGACCTCTACCGGAGAATTTCAAATATGCGAGCGAGTATGTCGAAGAATTGCTTAAAAAGAAACGGGCACAGCCCGAAATGGCTCCGCCGGCCGGAATCGAACCGACTGTGATTTACGACAAGCGGAATTGGAAAAGCCGTCAGCAACTCCGGTTCATAGATAGCACTTTACCCGTCGAAAGATTACAGGAAGAAGTCGTGCGGCGCGGAGGCAGCATCGACGACCTCACGGACATACACAAACATTTGAACCACTTGACAAGCATCGCCAAAGTCGCAATCGACAAATACACGAAAGAGTATTTAGACCCCATACTCGACCAAATCGCAGCCATAGCCCGTGAAACAGGCATGACGGAAACACACATCATCGACTACATCACGGCCGAATCGTCGCTCGAACGGCAGGCAACGGGGATTGCGGCCCTATCCCTCGACCCGCGCGATGCGTGGAACGAAACGCTGGCCCGAAGTATCGTCGCAGATTTCCGCCGCCGGGCCGGAGAGATTCCGACACAGCGATTATGGCAGCGAATCAATGCGGCTAACGACCGCGTGCTGGAAATCCTCGTCGAGGACGGAATGTTAGCCCCCGAACACCGCAAGTTGATAAAGGGGCACGGCTGGGACTACTATGTACCCTTACGGGATTATGATTACAACTACCGCGACCAGAAAGGCGAGCCGGTGGCTTTCGATGCGGCCGACGTGTACGACTTCATCGACGACAGTGCGGGGCCGCGCCCCTTACGGAAAGTGCTGCACGAAGCCGAAGGACGTATCGCAAAGCCCCGCAATCCGATCGCTCAAATGGTGAATATCGGTATCGGAGCGATCATCGCCGCCAAAACCAACAGGGCGAGGCAGTCGGCCTTACGGTTGGTGCAGAACAACAGCCGCAATTCGGAAGACTTGTTCCGCGTCGATAAGGTCTGGTTGGCAAAAGGCATCGGCAACAGATGGGTTACGACGACCATAGACCCCGCCGTCGAGGACATCGAACTATCGAAGGCGGCACGTAAGGAGATCGCCCGGCTGAAAAAGGAGATGAACGCGGCACTTCAAGCACACGATGATGAACTGGCCGACTACCTGTATAACCGTATCGAGGAGACCGAACGGTTCAACATTGTCCGCGAAGCCGAATCGGGCAGTCGTTTCGAGCACGAAGGACACTTGGGACATTCTTACGAACGACAGCGCAATGTGGAATGTTACGTGAACGGTATCCGTTATGTGATAACCTTCGCCGATCCCGCCGTGGCGAACGCGATCAACCAGTATAACCGGCTGGCGATTCCAAAATGGCTGGATGATACGGTCGGGAACGCGACACGCTGGCTGGCAAGAGCTTTTACCTCCCGAAATCCGGCGTTTGTCGCAGCGAATTTCCTGCGCGACGTGCAGCACGCCGCGCTGGTACACGCCATCGACAAAGGCGGGAATCTCGAAGGATTCGTGCGTAACATCCCTGCAAGTATGGCCGCAATCACCCGCGAACTGCGAGGCAAGGCCGAGCCGCTGACCATCGCCGAAACCGGGACGCTCGACGTACTCGACACCGCCGATCGGCAGGAACTAATCCGGCAATTCGGCCGCGAACGGGTCATGGACACGCTTTACGACTATTTCCGTGAAAACGGCGGGGAAACGGGGTTCGTACATAGTAAAGACATCGCCGAGGCCGAAAAGGAGATCAAACGTTACGTTGCATTCCGCACGGGGCGTATAGGTGAACTGCTGAAAGCAACGCAGCGCAGCGAACGCGCCGGGGTATGGCTCTCGTATGCTGCCCGCAAAAGCGGTATGCAAGCAATAGGCGTCGCGCTGGAAAATGCCTCCCGCATTGCCGAAAACACATCCCGTTTGGCGACCTTCACCACATCGCTTGAACAAGGAAAATCGCTCCTTACGGCTATCGACGATGCAAAAAACGTTACGGTGAATTTCAACCGTCGCGGTACGGCAACCCGGCCGCTCGGCATGTTCTACGTCTTTTTCAATGCTTCGGTACAGGGAGCGGCACAGGTCGCACGAATCGCCATGCGTAACCGGAAAAGATTTGCACAGGCTGTTGCCACGCTGACGGCGGCTGGATTTCTCGACAGTCTGCTGCTTGATTTCTTCCTCGCCGGAAGCGGAGGCGACGGCCGCGATCTGGCCGTTACGGAATACGAAAGACATAACCACCTCATCATCCCCGGCATGGGAAAGCGCGGTTACTTGAAGATTCCGCTTCCACAGGGATTCCGGGCTTTCTTCGGCATAGGAACTGCCTTGCATGACCTTTACCGAGGAAAACTCGGCTCCGAAGATGCCGCACGCATGATGCTTACGATGCTCTATGAGGACTTCTCGCCCGTAGCTTCGCCCTCATCCAAAGGAGATGCGACACGTGTACTGATTCCTACGGCTTTGACGCCGTGGTACGACATCTGGTATGCCGGAGAGGATGCGTTCGGTTATCCTGTCGGACGCCGCAGCTACTCGACGACGGCAAACTATCCGCTCTCGGAAATGGGACTGAGAAACGTAAACAAAGCGATTTATTACCTCTGTCGAGGGATCAACAGGTTAGGCGGCGGCGATGAGAACACACCGGCCGGACTACGCAAGAACGGAGAAATCGACCCGCTGCTGCGGGGTATCTTCGAGTACAACCCCTCGCACGTCGAACACGTATTGACCTATTACGGCGGCGGAATGGGTAAGTTCATCAAAGACATGGTGCACACCTCGCAGGCGCTATTCACCGGAGAAGAAATCAGCAGCCGCGATCTGCCCGTAATAAATCGCTTCTATGGAACGGCACGCCCCGAAAATCCAGCCGAACGGTATTACACCCTCCGCGACCGTCTGACGAATATCGAAGCCAAATATAAACGCATGGGGCCGGCACTCGACCGCACCGATCCTGCCGTACAACGGAATCTGCAACGTATCGCAATTTTCAAGGCACACCAAACGGCGGTGAACAAGCTGCGGGCGATACTTGCCGATACGCGTCCCAATACCGCAGCTTATGACCGATTACAAGAAGAATTGAACGAAACGATGATGAACGCATTAAACGAGGACGACCATGTTACGGAATATTGATACCCGGCGGTTGAAACTGTTGGCCCAAACGGATAAAAGCGTCGCTCGAACACGCCGCGAATGGGAGCAAGGCACGATGCGCTACGCCGACGACAATCTAACGCTCCTGTGGCGTTGTGCGCGGGATTGGGACGCAATGGACTACCTGCGCAAAGAGCACTCCCGGAATCTGCGATACAAGAACGGCGACCAATGGAGCGACACGGTACCCGACCCCGACCATCCGCACCGGACGATCCGCGAAGATGCGCTGATCTCCCGCAGCGGGAAAGTGCCGCTCAAACACAACTATATCCAGCAATATATCCGTAATATTCACGGACAACTCCTTTCGTCGCCCACGCAAACGGTCGTATATGCCCGCAGTCGCGACGACCAGCCGCTCGGAGAAATGCTGACCAACGCCCTGCAAGCGTGCCACCAGCTCAACAGAATCCGAAAAATAGACATCAACGTTGTTGAGGAACTCTGTCTGACGGGGATAGCCTGCGCGAAGGTACGCTACGGCTATTGGAGTACCAAGAACCGCACGGACGGAAAAATCGACCTCGTGAACATCAACCGGCTATTTTTCAATGCCGACATCGAAGATCCGCGACTGACAGACATCCGCCGCATCGGAGAGCTGCACGACTACACGTTCGACGATTTGGTGCGCAACTTCGCCACATGCCGTGAAGACGTGCAGGCATTACGCGAAATTTATGGCATCTGCCACGACCATACAAAGCTGGAAAACCTCTATGAAAATCACGCCTCACGGCTTCAAAATCTGAATTTCCTATACACGAACGACCTCGGCAAATACCGCGTTATCGAGGTGTGGGAACGCCTCGGCCGCTGGGTACTATACATACATGACTACGCCGACGGAACGGAGGAGATATACACCGAACTCACGATGCAAGAAGTCGAAGCGATCAACGCCTCGCGCATCGAGCAAGGTATGGCCGCAGGGATCGCCCCAGACACAGTGAAACTCATCTACGCCCGTGAACAGTACGAATATTATTGGCGGGTGAAATACCTTACGCCGAACGGCTACTGCATCAAAGAGACCGAAAGTCCCTATGCACACGAAGAACACCCCTACGTGCTTGCGGCCATGCCCGTAATCGACGGACGGTTCAAAGCCGTATTATCGGACGTAATAGACATTCAGCGCTATATCAACCGGCTATTGACCCTTTTGGATTTCATCATCGGAGCCTCGGCAAAAGGGCTGTTGATGGTTCCGCAGGAGTGCATACCCGACGATATGGACATTCAGGATTTCGCACGCGAATACGTCAAAACGAACGGCGTCATTCTTATCAAAAAAGGGGCCTACGACAAACTCCCGAAGCAAATATCCATGAACGGCACCAATATCGGAGCATGGGAAATGTTCGCGCAGGAAATGAACATCATGCAGCAAATCAGCGGACTGAACGGAGCGGTACAGGGGCAAGTTCCGCGAGCCAATACGCCGTCGAGTCTCTACGCCCAGCAAGCACAAAACTCGATGATGAATTTCGTCGTGCTGTTCGAGAATTACAATATGTTCTGCGAGGAACGCGACGAAAAACTGCTTAAAGTCCTCATGCAATACTACACGACCCGTCGATACATCGGCACCAATGGTAAAACCGCCGGAGAGATGGCGAAATTCTACGAGCCGGAAATGGCGCAGAAAATCGAAGATTTTAACCTCACGGCCGCAAAATCGAACGATACGCCCGTATTCCGGCAAATGACCGACGACCTATTGATGAAACTGCTCGAAAGCGGCCGCATACCGCTCGAAATATTCCTCAATAACTGCTCGCTGCCGGGGGCCGACAAACTACTCGCCGAGGTCAAGTCTTTCAACGAACAGGCCGCAGCCGGTCAAATCGACCCCGAAGCCCTTACGCAGTTGCAACAGGCGGCACAACAGAACGCCGACCCGAACGCTATGGCCATGATGCAACGGTATATGGATGCCAATTAACATATCTGCCAAAAATAAATTCACTTTTTTAGCGAATTTTTGAAAATAAGCACTATCTTTGCAATGTAAAAATCAGCAATAATGATTGTAAAATTCCAAAAAGAGTATCTATCGGAATTATACTACGAAGGAAAGTGTAAAGATAGAAAACACCGTTACCAACCGACAATAGTTAAACGCTACAAGCAACGTATAGATATTCTTAACGATGCAAGTTGTATCGAAGCTCTTTATCAGTTACATTCATTGGGGTACGAGGTACTGACTGGAAATAAAGAAGGTATTTCCTCAATCAGAGTGAATGACCAGTATCGGATTGAATTTTTGGTTTCGCACGAAGCCGACGGGAAAGAGCAAATAACGATTTGCAATATTATTGAGTTGTCGAACCACTATAAATAATTGCTATGGGAAATTTAGGTTATCCATACACTCCTACGCATCCGGGAGAAATACTGAAGGAGGAGATCGAATACAGAGGCATCTCGCAGAAAAAATTGGCCGAACAGATAGGTATTTCCTATACGATGCTCAATGAAATTCTGAACGCGAAACGCCCTGTAACCGAAACTATGGCCTTGTATTTCGAGGCTGCATTGGGAATCGAAGCCGAAATGCTTACCAATATGCAGACTCGATACAATATGCAAACAGCTCGCAAAGACAGTAAACTGACGGCTCGATTGCAACAGATTCGGAAGTTGGCCGCAATACTATGAAAAATTATGAGCATAGAGTGCATTGCAGCTAAAAGATTATCGGACAAACCAAGTAAAAGAATCCCGATAAATACTTATCGGGATTCTTTATTCATAAACGTCAATTTGCTATTTTACTTTACAGTCCTAAATAGACAATCTCGTCCTTTGGAAAAATCTTCTAAATAAGAATAAGCTATTTGAATATACTTCTCTTTGAACAAATGTTTTTTTCGAGGAGACCAATTTTGAATCTGTGTAATGGTTTGCGCCAAGTCAATATAAGTATTTTCTTTCCGAACATACGCAACAGACGCGAGAATTTCCAGAGACAAAGCCGATTGAAATCCAGAGATCAATTTTATCAATAATTTCAAACGATCAACCTGTTCCGACTTCAACTTTGTTTTCACATATTCGCTAACTTCCTTCATCGTGCTATATTGCAACTCCAAAGAATCGAAAGCTCCGATCTTCATCTGTTCGAGACCTTTGATATATTTCCCGTTAATGTCGTGCAGAATATATCCGACCTCTGCGCAATAGGCGCCATAATGTCCTGCAACGAATTTCAGTTTGCCAAATGAAGGTTCACCCAGCAATTGCATAAAATATGCTAATTTATTTGCGACGAATAAACTGCTGTTTTCTCCTAACGATTCATAATAAAACAGAGCGTACAGCAACATGGCTCTCGCCGGAGTTAATTTTGCCTCCCGACAATTCGTTTCCTGCTTCAACAATTCGCTGACGGCTTCGTTCGGCTGATAGATATGAATATCCACATTTAATTCCCCGAGATACTTTTCCATCAACTCTTTCACCTTGCTCCAATCCAATCCACCGTTGCCGCATCCAAGAGGAGGAATAGCGATACTTTTTATCCTATATTGATCAAGAACCCGCACCAAATCTTTCAGTCCTTCTTCAATATATTCATATTTGGAACGATGCTTCCAGTCCTTTTTCGTCGGGAAATTAATTATCCATTTAGAATCGGTCGAAAGGTTACTGTCTCGTGTTACCAACAATTTGCCTGGGAAAATGCTGCCCTCTTTACACGCTTGTTGATATACTTGAAAATTATAAGGATACCTATCCTTGAATTGCAAGGCGATTCCTTTACCCATAACACCAACGGTATTAACGGTATTGATCAAAGCTTCGTCGGAAGCAGCCAACAAATTACCTGTCACATAATGTATCATGGATAAAAATAGTTATTTTTGCTATCAACGTATATCGGTATCTCAATGGATAAACGAGATAAAATTGTTTTTACATATGCTTCACGGTCTGCCGTTTTGACAATAATTCCGGCGACACACGAAACCGGCACACAGTCTTTCACCAAAAATTCGGCCTGTTTTCTCCGCATCCGATCCATATTGGCTTCATCATTCCCCCAAAATTGCGTGCAGACGACTTCCCAATCCACATGGGTCAAATCCTTGATGTCATTATAAAATTCAGTAAGTTTATTCTTTGCATGTCCATCGGTAAAGCACCATGCAGGACATTGCGCAACAATATCCTTAATACGACAAACGATATAAATCAATTCGTCCTGCGGTCTTTTTCGGATACCCCGATACCCTGTTTTAATATTCAATAACATCGGAGAATGGCCTCCGAAATAAAACGGAATATAATCCCCTAAATCCCCGCCCGGAGGATCAATTCGAACATGAAAATTTTGTCGCTGTTCGATTAACTGAATATCCCCGATATTGATATATTCAGGATCTTTCATACGACTATTCTTAGTGTACAATCCATGTTTTAGAATGAATTCCAAATTGGAATAGTGGATCATTCTAAAAATGAATTTTGAAGTATAGTCTATTTGAATATCCATATCTTTATATCACAAATGTAAGAAAATTTTAACTTACAAAAAATTTCTATTGAGAAGAATCGCGTAATTTATCTATTGGTATTCAAATAGCGATAATATGAATTATTTTAAGGCCCACCTGTTTGATCCCATCGTCCTGCATAAGAAAATCCCGGCGGATACCGCTGGGATTTAATAAGAAACCCGAAAAGAGCCGGCCTGCATCGATGCGCCTCCGCAAAGCCGGTCTGTCCGGATTTCCCGTCATTTCATATCTTCAAAATCGGAGCATCTCCCCGAAACGTCCGTTTTTCCACAATCGTAAACCCATGCAGAAAGGTGATATTGCTGCGGTGCAGCGTGATCCGAAGGATAAAACCCTGCGGCTGCAAGCCGCAGGGAATAAATCCAATCAATCCAATGAATCGGATGGTCGCTTCGCGCCTATTCTTGGACGGGACGCACCACGAAGCCGTCGGAGCGGTAGTTGATGCTCAGCGGGTAGATGTACGACGAGCGGAAGCTCAGGCTATGGCCGTAGCTCGTCGAGTACGGCACGGCCGACCAGAAGTAGCCGAGGCTGCCGACGTTGTTCACCGTGCCCGCCGAGTAGCTGCGATAGCCCGAAGCCGGAAAGAAGATCGTACCGCCCGCAGTGTCGTAGCTCCCCTCGCCCGTCATCTTGTTACAATAAAACTCCCAACCGAAATTATCGGTAAAATCGGTGGTGGAGGTATAGGGCGAATTGAATCGGGAGCCGAAGTAAGAAGACCCGGAAACATTGCTGCCGTTATACGTAAAGCCCGTAAAGGCGTTCGACGAAGGCAGATGGTAGCCGACGGGCGAAGGATCGTAAATCGTCTTAACCACCGCATTGTCGTTAGCCGTCGTCACCGTATTGTCGCCGCTCCAAAGATTGGAATAGGACGTGGCGCACCAATCGTAGATCGATGAACTGCCGTAATTGTAGAATATATGCGGATGCTGGATGGAAACGCCGATGGCGACCTTGCCGGGTCCCGATTTGTCGAACGCATAGCCGTCGGAATAGCAGCCCTTATCGACTGTGGAGCCGGAAGCGTTGCGAATACCGGCCAACATCGGGTCCTTGCGTCCGAACTGGAAATAAGGCTGGTTACCGGAATTTACGACCGAATGCGATGCCTGGGTGAGCGTTATGACCTGCATGGCACCGGTCTCCGCCTGCGTGAAGCGAACCTTCACGCTGCGGGCGTCGTAGGCGGTGGTTTCCGCATCGCACCAGCCGATATTGACCGGCATCATTTTATACGCTATACCCTGGTAGTTGGTCACGGTCCTGACATCGCTGCCCAGCTCGTAGTCCGTCACCCAGATATGCCAGCTCCACATGATACGGCTGTCCGTGTCACGCACGGCCACGATAGCGTTGCCCTGCTTGATCGTCGCTTGCGGCACGTCGAAGGTCAGGCTGTGCTTGTCGGACGAAAGCCGGACATTCGTCACCAGATTTTCCTCGTCCTGCCAAACGAGTACGGCATCCAGGGGCGTACACCCCGCATTGTTATAGATATAGGGATCGGTGATAGCCGCATCGAGATGGTTTACGAAGGTCTTCAATACCGATGTTTCGCTGGACTGCGAAGTGTAGGCCGAAGCGTTCGTACCGCCGTCCTTGATAGCGTTACCATAGACCAACGGCAGGGAGTACTGTCCCGGGGCGTTGATGACGTAACAGTTGGCGGTCCGCATCGCGGTCGTGCCACCGGAGGTCGAAAGATCGTACGTGCCGCTGACAGAAGCTGCCATTTTCAAAGTTTCGTTATGCGAATTGGAAGTGACACCCGTTTGAGCCGCAATCGTAGCCGAGAACGACGTGGCCGACGTACCGCCGTTGCCGCTCGCGGTAAAAGCTGTGAGCCATTCCGGACGGGCGATCACGTTGTAGCCCCCGCTGCCGTCATCCTCGACAAATTCGGCGGTCCAGGCCACCGGAACGGTTCGCGTAGCATCGCCCGGACGGGAAACGGCGGCATAGCTGGTCACCGAATAATTTTCGCTGCCTCCGGCATAGGTAAAATTGGCCGGAGCCATCACGGTAAAAGTCGGAGTGATTACGATGCTCGACGTCGAAATCCGGTAAGTGACGGTTCTGCCCATCGGCCATTGGCTGCCTGCGATAGAGGCGGTTAAAGTTCGTTGTGTCGAAGTCAGGTCGTCCGTATAGACGACCTCGATCGAAGCGCCCGACGGAAGCGTCTGCGGCAACATCATGAAGGTCGCTGCGACAGGAGTGATCTCCTGGTCCGCAGACCCGTCCACAGTAGCCGCAAGTGTCTGCGAAAAGTCTGTCGTAGCGCCGTAACCATTCCACGAATCGGAACCCATCGTATGCGAACCGGAACCGTAAACGCCCTTGAGCGTGATTTTCGTAATGCGCCCGGACATCATATCGTCGCCCGTAGTGAAGCGTACGGCAGTGAGCGCGTGAGCGAAACTCAACGGAGCCGCCGCAGCGGTATTGCCGGCCATCCCGGAGGTAGCAGCGACCAGCAAATCCTGCTGGTCGGCGACGGCTGTCGGGACCGTATAGGTGATCGACGGAGTACCGGCCGACGTCTTATCCGAAAGAACGATCCCCTGGCCGCCGTAGGGCGCGTAAGCGAAGAAACGGATGTTGCGTCCGGCACCGGGCCAGTAATAGGAGGTCGTCCAGGACGATGCTTCGGTCACCTCGACATCGTACATATAATCCGGCAAGCAGGAATCCTCGCTCCAAGTCCCCGTATAAACCGAAGCCAATACGCCGAACGAATCGTAAAAGGTCCCCGTTTCGACGGGCGTGGCACGCGTCTGCAATCGGTCGGTTTGCACATTCGGGTACGGTGCGGCGATTCCGTCGGCGACCGAGGCGTGCAGGAACAGCGTGTCCGCAGGGTTTTCTCCCCGGAGCGAAAATACTTCCGCGACGTTTTCCGGAGAGACAGCGCTCTTCTCTTCCGACTCGGCAGCACCGCACCGCAACTGCGTATTCCAGCCGTCCGCTTCGGCGACTGCGAAACGAAGCATATCACCGTGCAGTTCTCCATCCACTGCCGGGTCTTTCGAACAGGAGGTCGCAGACACGACTGCCACCAGAGCAAATACCCGCAGAAAATTGCGTAACGGGAAAGTTGCAAGAATCTGTTTCATAATTTACATTGACATTATATAATTCACGCGTTTTTCGGCCGAGCCGAACGGTAGCTCTGCGGCTACCTCAAGTGATCGGGAAGGGACAGAGGAGGGCCGGAGGCCTTCCTCCCCTCGCCTGCCGTACACTACACCTTCGGACATACGGCAAGTCTTTGCGGTCCAACCCCGCCCGATCCTAATTTATCGATTACATCGGAACATTCTCCGAAGCCGACGTCCACGGAGTTACCGTAACCGTAAATTTAATGGCACTGCCCAATACATCCTCGCCCGGTTTGAACGGATCTTCCGGACCCGGCATGGGCTTTTCGGGATCGACCTTACCGGCACCATTCGAGAAATCCAGCGTATAAACGTACTTCTGACCGGGCTGCCAGTTGGTATCGACAGCTACTGCGACCCAGTCGTATTCGCCGACAGAGGCCACAGGATAGACACGGGCACCGTCCTTGGTCGTAATATTGACCTTCACGGCCAGATATGCACCTTTGTTGGTATTGGTCTTGTCCGTGTCGGGAGTCCAGGCCGTAAGCTGCTGCGGAATGAGCATCGCATTGTCGTCTTCCTCCGCCATAATCGATGCGGCCGTACCGGTCAGCGTCTTTTCGCTACCCGCATAGGTCGCTTCATAATTGGTCTTTACCGATCCCAACTGCCAGGAGGTAGTTCCGAAATCGAACGTCGCCTTCGAAACCGGCTGTCCGATACGCACGCCCTGAACCTTATAAACATAACCGTCGTTCGTGTTTTTAGCCTTGATCTCGATCTGGGAAAGTCGGTGCCCGAACGTCAGGGCGACACCTGCCGCCTCATCGGTTTTGCTGCCCGTAGCAGTGGCGGTGATGAAATCCTTCTGGTCGGCGATCGTCGTTGCGGGCTCGAAATCAGCGAGCGTCTTGGTCGTCGAATTAATCGTCACGGTAGCACCCAAGCCCGCAGCCGAAGGAGAGTAAGCGAAGAACGAAAGGTTGCTGCCGTCGCTGGGCCAATAGTAGGCCGGAGTAGAAGTGAAGAAAGCGCCATCTTTGGTAAACTCCGCATCGGAGAAATAGTTGGCGTTGTTCTTGTCGAGTGCCGTCACGAAAAAGTTCGTGATGTTAGCCGTCGTCGTTTCCGAAGCACGAGTCTGCATGGCTGCACGGAAATCGATCGCGTTGCCATTGTTGATGCCCGTCGATTCGTCCTTCGAGCACGATGCCATGGCAAGAGCCGCCACGACCACTAAAAATAATTGTTTTTTCATCAGTGAATTAATTAAAAGGTTTAACATTGATCTATGCAAATTCCCCCCCCCATAAAATCGGGAAGATCATTAACATTTTACATCTCGATATCGACATCCACACTTTGCCACTCATCCACCGAAGGCTGGAAACCACCGCCATTGACGATAGGTTTGGGCAACGGAAGCCCGTCCAAAACGATATGCACATTACGCTGATCGGGAGCCGAATGGATTTGATCCGTCACGTCATAGGTGTAATACCACTTGCTCTCGTCCGCCAAAACCGCATAGATGGTCAGTTGATGTGCGTTCTGAGTCGCAGCACAATGTCCGAAAGCGAGCAAGCTCCCGGTAACGAGCGTCTTGTCGGCAGATACGGCGGCGTCAAACGGTATCGTGACGCACTCCTCGCTGATCGCATCGTAGCCTACACCCGGCAGCAAGCCTCCCGCCAGGCTCGACAACGAGCCGCTGATACCCGATACGTATTTCAGATTCTCCGCATTGCGAATTTCGACCGTATATCTGCAAACCGATAGCTCCGGATAAAGCACGATCGTCTGGGCCGCAGCCGTCTGCTTCAACTCGATCCCCTCCGTACAATCGCTCCAAAGCTCATCCGGGGGTAACGCCACACGCTCGGTTTCCGTACCGTCAGCACGAGGAACACCGTCGGACCGCACACCCAAAGCGGAAAGGCCGGACAACAGATCGGTCGTACGAGTAGATACTTCGAAAGTCGTCTTTTGATCCGTATTGCGATAAGTGACATTCTCCGTGTCGCTATTCAGGCAGAGCGCCCCGTAGTTTCCGACGGGCACCCGGATCGTACCGCCCCCGCAATCGGTGAACTCATAGCGCAGTGCCTCTCCTCCGTTTGTCGGGAACAGGTAGAGCGACATAGATTCAGGAGCTGCCTCGGAAGCATTCCGCCAATCGAAAACCACCTCTACGTCGATCGTATGCGAGTGGTCGTAACACAAGTCTTTATGTTCGCACGAAGCGACTGCAAGCGCTGCAAACAGATATATGAACAACTTTTTCATCGTTTGCCTCCTTTCTTTTCATTGTAGTTCCCGCGACCGATCAGCCAAATCAACGACACCTCCGCCTTCGTGGGCCCGAACCAATGACGTTGCTTGGTCGATTGCCATACGTAGTGGCCGTCGGAGGGAATATATTCGTGGTACTCTCCACCCCAGTAACCCACGCCAAGCGTGAAATCGAGGTTTAAACGACGGGAAATGGGAAGCGAGTAACCGTACTCGACACCTATCGCATAGTTAAGTTTGTCCCACAACGTGCCGCCCGGCTTGCCGCCTATGTAACCTTTGTGCCCGGTCTCGAAGTCGTAGGTGAAAGCCTGACCGTAGATGCCGAGGTGGTGTCCCGTAAGCGGTTTGGTCTGGGCACGGCGCCCGAAATATTTTCGGATGTCCAATTCGCCGCCGTAGATGCGCCAGTAATTATGACGTTTGTTGCTGTTCCACCAAGCATACATCCAGTTGGCACCGACACTCCAACCCTTCCCGAGATAGAATTCTGCACCGATGTTAGAAACCAAGGCCGCATCGTAGAGCAGATTCGTTTTCAGCGACATGTAGAACGGCTTGCAGGCCGGCGATTCCGGTTGCACTGGAATTTCGACGGGAACGGAGGCTGATTCTACGACCGGTTCGGATTCGGGTTCGGGTTCGGGTTCAGGTTCAGGTTCAGGCTCAGGCTCAGGCTCAGGTTGAGGCGCCGGTTCCGGCTGCGAAGCGGATGCGGGACATTCCATCTCGCAGACCAAACGCACACCGGCACTCCGCAGTTCAGGAAAGAAATACTCCTCCATATACCTCCACGCGCGACCGCCACGAAGCATCCCCAACTGCCTGTTACGGCTATCTACGACTTTACCGTCCCGAATTACCCAGACAGGGGTATTGCGCAGAATTTCCAACACTTCGTCTCGATACGGCATGTCCGAAGCTACGACCTGTCTTTCCAACCTTTCCCAGTCGATACCCAAAGCCTGAATGTCGAGGGTAGCTCCTTCAAGCGAAATATACTCCTCAATCCAGGCTACAAGGTTCTTCGCTCGATTTTCCGATAAGCGTTTGTTTAACACGCTGACGCCTTCCGGAGAGGCTGTTCCCACAATTCGGAAGGTTTTCACACGACACGAGGCACTCCCCTGCAAGGTCCGAACACTGTCCACGAAAGCAGCCAAACGTTTTGCGTTGTCCCGATAATCAAATTCCAAAATCGAATAACCCTGACGGAAATAAACCTGAACGTTCAGGGTATCAACCAACACTTGTTCCTGCCCGCAACCGATATGACAATACCCAAGCAGTAACATAAATAACATCAATCTATTTATTCGCATACCTTGTAAAGTTGTTTTTCATACCTTCCAGAATCATTCTTCAAGCGAAATGCTGACAGGAATTCGCTCATTTTGTATTTTTACTCCCTACATTTCGTGGCTGTCTGTTTCGATCTCCGCCTCAATTCCGAAGGTGTCATACCAAAATATTGTTTGCAGAATACCGTGAAATAGGATGCAGTGGCAAAACCATAGCTTGTAGCAATTTCCGCAATGCTTTTATCAGTATTCCGAATATCACGCAGGATACGTTCGGCACGACGTTCGTTGAGCCACTCGCGTACCGGCCACTTAAATTCTTCTTTGAATTTACGCTGAAAATTGCGTACACTCATATGAGCCAACAACGCAAAATCACTCACGTCATTGACATGTTGATAATTTTCAAGTACAAAATCTTTAAAATTATCGCTGCTTCCAATAACGGATTTCAATAATATATAAAGGTCTTCCAGGCTATAATAACCACGTAGAAGAATACACAATTCCTCTTGTTTTAGCCGATGAAAGCGCGTTGTTTCGACAATATCGTTTGTCCGATAGTACGGATATTTCGGATATAAACGAAAGTCATAGTGTGCTTCTTTATCTTGCGGAAGGTTGTCTCCAGATTACATTGGGAAATTTTACGTCGCGCACCATTGAACACGGTATGTTGGTGTTTCTGCCGAAAAATATAGGCTTCACCGGACAAACTATCGGTTCAAGTTATTTTATTGCCAGTTTTTTTGCTGGGCGATTGCCTCTTTGCAACAAATACGATTTAGTCGATCTGCAATACCAGGTGCGTCAGCGTAATGGTAGGCATCTTCCCCCCCCCTCCCGACAATTTCCGCAATTAGCAGTTTGTGAGGAACTTGTTGCTTTTTATTCTGATCTTTCCCACAATCTCGACGAAGGGCTAAACTGTCTTCATTTTCATCGGCTAAAACAAGAGGAATTGTGTATTCTT
>ENA-UEQL01000272-UEQL01000272.1-human-gut-metagenome-genome-assembly--contig:-NODE-272-length-35469-cov-20.467733_pt1 | contig 35469 bp, 32 predicted proteins | sample MGYA00242905_ERZ507926 | MGnify/ENA primary metagenome ERZ507926 (study PRJEB26167, sample SAMN06115531) | human gut metagenome | host: Homo sapiens | place: China:Henan | collected 2015-09-09...
CATGTATTTGTTAGTCAAGGCATCGAGCCTTGACTAACAAATGCCGACGCGGGGACGCGTCGCCCCCAGGTTAGGACCCGCCCCCCAATTAGGCAGATAAATTGCTATTTACCCACACGATTCGTTATAGGACCAATAATATGAGTACTGGAGTCAAACTACTCGCCCCTAATGTACCACAATACTATATCTCAACCACTTCTATTATCTTCACATCTTCTACGGGACGATCATTACGATCGGTCTTTACACCGATAATTTTTTCTACCACATCGAGCCCTTGCTCAACACAACCAAACACTGTGTAGCCACCATCTAAGAAAGGTGTTCCACCAATTGTAGTATAGGCTTCTGTCTGTTCAGTTGTAAAGTGGGGGGTGCCTTGCTCCTTGCTCAAACGCTTTGTTTCGCTCTGCAATTCGTCTTGCAACGCCTGTAACGAGACGCGGTCACGATTACGACGCAACTCCATAATCTCACTACGATGTTGTGCAACCAAACCATTAAAGATAGTTTGTTCTTGCTGCATTGCCATCTGCTTCTCAAGAGCCTTCAATTCACCAGGCTTATACACCTTGCCCCACACAATGTAGAACTGACAGCCACTACTCTCACGTTCTGGGTTTGCTTCATCACCCAAACGAGCTGCACAAAGTGCTCCACGCTTATGAATACACTGTTGCACTTTGATTTCAGCAGGAATGGTATAGCCTGTACCCCCAGTTCCCAACATTTTTCCCTTAGGTGCTGACTTACTTTCAGGATCACCGCCCTGTATCATAAAGTCCTTAATTACACGGTGAAACAACGTGTCGTTATAAAAGCCTTTACTTACGAGTCTTACAAAATTATCACGATGCAGAGGTGTCTCATCATATAGACGTACTACGATATCGCCTTGTGTTGTTTTAATTGCGAATTGCATAACAAAATATTAAATTTTAAAAGAATTAATAGCTGCCACCACTTGTTGAGCCTGCTCAAGTGTAAGAACTTGGTTCATAGGAATGGACAGTTCTTGTGCATGAATTTTCTCAGTTATAGGATAACTTCTATCGTGCCAATCTTTATAGCAGGCTTGCTTATGTGGTGGTATGGGGTAATGTATCAACGTTTGAACGCCACACGTTGTTAGATGTGCTTGCAAGCGATCGCGTTGTGCCGAAAATATAGGAAATTGGTGGTAAACGTTATTTTCGTTCGTCAAGCGTTGCGGCAAGGTGATGTGTGCATTACTGATATGCTCATAATAATAAGCTGCTAATTGCTGGCGCTGCGCATTATCAGCATCAAGATACTTTAACTTTACGCGCAATACGGCAGCATCTATTTCACTCATCCTACTATTTATGCCCACATATTTGAACACATACTTTCGTTCACTACCATAATTTGCTAAAGCGCGTATAACTGAAGCTAAATCGTCATCATTCGTCGTCACCGCCCCAGCATCACCAAAAGCCCCTATGTTTTTACCTGGATAGAAGCTATGTGCTGCAGCATCGCCTAAAGCACCCGTTTTTATGCCTTGATAAGCACACCCTTGACTTTGTGCGCAGTCTTCAATCAACTTTAATTGATGACGCTGACACACATCGTTCAAGCAATCATCGTATGCGATACGACCATAGAGGTGAACTGTCATAACGGCTCGCGTTCGCGTCGTAATGACTTGCTCAACCCGTGCTGTATCTAACTCAAGATTATCCCATGTAGGCTCCACCAACACTGGCACCAGATTATTGCGCGTTATGGCCAAAATAGTTGCTATATAAGTGTTGGCTGGCACAATCACCTCATCACCTTCACTCATTATGCCCAACTCCTTATAAGCACGCAATATTAGATAGAGCGCATCAAGCCCATTGGCCACACTCACACAGTGCCTCGTACCTATATATTGAGCATAAGTTTGCTCAAATTGTTTTATCTCCTCTCCTTGCAAAAACCAACCTGATTGTATAACTCGCTGAACGGCTTGAGTATATTCATCAATATGTTGTGCAGTTATTGCTTGAAGGTCTAAAAGTTTTATCATATACTGAAAAGTTAAAGTGGCTCGTCAAATATTTGCTACGTAATCGCCTCTTCATCTTTTTAGAGGTTCGTTTGCTCCCTTCGAAACGCTATGAAGTCATCATACAAGCGTATGTAATCTTCCTCCTCATAAGCATGAGAGGCTAAGACAAGACAGATGCTCCCCGACGAGAAGCCCTGCTCCGAAGCCCAAACACCTGGCGGAACGTGTAATCCCCAGAAGGGGCGGTTCAGCATAACAGTACGCTTATTCACACCATCATCAAGCACCACTTCAAAACTCCCTGAAGCTGCTATAATCAGTTGATGACAATGTCGATGAGCATGCGCTCCACGATCCTCACCTGAAGGAATGTCGTAACTATAAAAAACGCGATTGATTGCAAATGGTACATGAACCTTTTCATAAACGAACGTTAGGCTACCCTCAGGGTGTTGCTCGCGTGTGAGTTGATATAACGAACAATCAAAAACGGTTACCAAGCGCTTACAATCTATTGTAAAAGCAGAGGACAACATTGCTGGAACATCTTGTGCCGGCGTATTAGGCGAATGCGTTTCTGCTATCTCACCTCTTTTCCACAATAAAAACTCTTTGTAATTAAACACATAGTCATTGACATCAAAGGGCATTGATGCCAGCACTAAGGCCAATGAGTTAGTAGAGAAATTTAGCATTTTTCGCCACGTTCCCTTTGGTACAAACACTCCATTGTACGATCTGTTTAAAGAGAATACCCGCTTTTCATTCCCATCGTCTAATTCTACATCAAAACTACCTGAGAGAGCTACAATAAACTCTTCATTCTGCTTATAAGCATGCTCGCCACGGGCATAACCTCCAGGCACATCGTATATCCAATATGCCCGACGTATCACAAAAGGTATATTTTTCAATTGTTCGATAATAGACAAGTTTCCTCGTCCGTCAGCTATTCTGGGTAACGATATGATATGTGCTTGTTGTGTCATAAATGTTGAATTATTTGATGCGTGGCAAAACCTTTCATGAGCAAAAGTAACAATTTTAAAACGACCAAATACAAAACATATTATAAAACTTAACGCAATTCAATACAATATGATACCTTTGCAACATAAAATAATCACAATACATTATGAAACTCAGCCAAATCATAACTACATTCTTTTTAAGCCTTACTTGCCTAACTACATACGCGCAAAAAGGAACTTGGAATGGCAAAATTATCATACAAGGTATGGAGTTACCACTTGTGTTCAACTTCAACGATAATAACTGTACGCTTGACTCTCCGTCACAAGGAATCAACAACATTCCTGCTGAAAAGTCTGTTGACGAAGATGGTACCATTAAAGTATTCATAAAGATGATTGGTGCCACCTTTGAAGGAAAAAATGTCGGAGAATGTATCGAAGGCACCTTCACGCAAAATGGATTTCACTTTCCACTAACGCTACACGCCGGTAAGCCTACTATTAATCGTCCACAAACACCCACCCCTCCTTTCCCCTATAGCGAAGAAGAAGTATCCTTTACAAATAGCGGATACACCTTCCATGGTACACTCTCATTACCTAAAGAGTATAACCAAAACACGCCTATTGTGCTAATGATTACAGGAAGTGGACAGCAAAATCGAGATGAAGAGATGCTTAGCCATAAGCCTTTTGCCGTCATTGCTGATGCATTAGTTCGAAATGGAATAGCCTCTTTGCGCTATGACGACAGAGGCTGGAATGATAAGTCGATTAACTTTGCAAATTTTACAACCAACGACTTCAAGCAAGACGCTGAAGCAGGATTAGAATTTCTTCGCAAACGATTTTCGAACGTAGGCATTCTTGGACACAGCGAAGGCGGGAGCATTGCACTTTTGCTGGCAGAGGAAGGTAAAGCAGACTTTATCGTTTCACTGGCTGGCATGGTCGTATCTGGGAAAAGCACTCTTATAGAACAAAACAAAGAGGCTTTAGCAGCCATCGGCTTGCCCAACGATGTAATCTCTTCTTACCTGAAGACGCTTGACACCGTTCTCGATGACTTGGCAAGTGGCAAAAAAATCAGTGAAATCAAAAGAGATAATATACCTGCCATACTCAGACCTATGTTTGAAAAGTCACTACAACAAGGTGATAGCAAGTATATTCGTGAGTTCATAAATATTAATCCGAGCCGCACACTAAGCCAAATTAAATGTCCCGTTTTAGCATTAAACGGCACGAAAGATAAACAAGTGAACTATGCAACAAACCTTAGCGCATTAGAAAAAGGACTTACAAACTGCCCTCACACCATTAAAATCATGGAAGGACTTAACCACTTATTCCAGCATTGTCAGACAGGCAACGTTATAGAGTACCAACAGATTGAAGAGACTATCTCACCTGAAGTGCTAACACTTATAACAGAGTGGATTAATGAGCTTAAATTATAAACTCACCTCATTAGCCATTTAGGTGCGAAAGTTATATTTAAAAACTGCAATTGATAAAGCCTCTTCCCTACCCCACCCCAGTCGGGGAGCGGTAGTGGGAAGAGGCTTTATCAATTGCAGTTTGTCTAATCAGAAATGCAAACTATATTTTTTTACTAAATTATTAGAACACCCACTTCACGCCTAAACAAGGACGACACTTAAAGCCAGCTGTACTACCGAAATTATTACTAAGTTCGATTTCAGTTCCGACATTTAAATTTTCACAACCAAAGAGGTCACCAATATTGTACCAAAGTTGGGGTTCGGTTATGAAAACGGTACGCTTGCGTTTGCTGCTTCCATCAGCTTGAAAGTCGCAATCATGATTTTCCCACCAAAAGTCGGCAAAACCATCAAAAGTGAGTCGCTTTAGCCCTAATACGTCTTTACACGTCCAAACGGCTGTGAATTGCATCGGAACGTCTGAGGTGCGCTTCTTAATGTTTTTATAAAGCGCCTTAAGATTGAGCGTATTTTTATATGACTTATCGTGAATGAAATAATCCAAACCTACAAGCCAAGCATTATTTATAGGATAACTCTTGGTTATACCACCATTATACTCTACATGCAAACTTAATGGGGCTAACTTCGTATTCTGCCAAAAGTTAAGACAACGCGCTATCTCAAGATACGTTCCGCCAGGAGCTAAATTAGGCCCTTCAACATGCTGATTATAGTTAAAGTCGTGGTCTACAAAAAAGTACGTATTACCCCACTTATCAGCCTTAAACATTTCAAGCGTCATCGTAACGTATTTACGATCAGAACCAAAGTCATAAAACACTTGCATGTTAACCTGCGCCATGGTTGCCTTAACCGAAACCAACAGGATAGAGAAGAAAAGAAGAAATTTTGATTTCATAATAGAAGTACAGATTATTAAAAAGTTTCAGTCAATTACCGCTTATCCAAAAGCATAATTTAGAGCAAAGAGTATAGCCAAAATTATAAGCGTCCAATTCAGATCCTTACGTTTCCCTGCAAAAATCTTGATTAGCACATAACTCATAATACCCAAACAAATGCCATCAGCAATTGAATAGCAAAGTACCATGGTAATCATAGTAATAAAAGCTGGAAAAGAATCCGACACATCGTCCAACTTTATTTCCTTAAAAGAGTCCACCATCAAAACTCCTACCATAACCAAAGCACCACTTGTAGCAGCAGAAGGAATAAGCAAAAAGATAGGCGAGAGAAAGATACTAAGTACAAAAAGCAATCCTACATTAAAGGCCGTGAGTCCTGTTCGTCCTCCTTCAGCAATACCCGAAGCACTTTCTACATACGTCGTAATCGTACTGCTACCTAACATTGCTCCAGCCGTTGTACCTATAGCATCACTCAGCATAGCTTCACGCATGTGAGGTATCTTGCCATCTATTGAGAGTCCTGTCTTTTGCACCAAACCCACTAACGTACCCAACGTGTCAAAGATATTGACCAAAAGAAGCGAAAAGATGGCCATAAACATCTTAGGCGTAAAGAAGCCCGTAAAGTCAAATTGGCAAAATATAGGCGCAATGCTATGTGGCGCTGATATTGGCATCCAATTCTCTGGTATTTCAGTAACACCCATCGGTATGCCAACCAACGTAGATAGCAATATAGCATAAAACAAAGCTCCCTTAACGCCACGCACCATTAAGATGCCACTAACTACAATTGAGAAGATTCCCAAAAGGCAAGTTGGGGTAAAGTTACCTAACTTCACAAATGTATCAGGATTTGATACAATAACGTGTGCATTCTTTAGACCAATAAAGGCTATAAACATACCTATTCCAGTCGAGATAGCATAACGCAGATTGGCAGGTATACTATCAAGTATTAGATCGCGTATATTAAGAAAGGTAATCAAAATAAAGATTACACCTTCTATTAGCAATACAGCCAATGCTTGTTGCCACGAGAGTCCCATAGCTTGACATAACGTGAAAGCAAAAAACGCATTCAAGCCCATACTTGGAGCTTGCGCGAATGGCAACTTTGCCATAAAAGCGAGCAATAGGGTTGCTATAGCCGAAGCTATAGCCGTACTTGTAAAGAGGGCTCCCTTGTCCATTCCTGTAGTAGAGAGTATAGCTGGATTAACAGCCAATATGTAACACATCGTTAGGAATGTGGTCAAGCCAGCCACCATTTCTGTTTTGAAAGAATGTTGTTTCGGGTCAAAGCCCAATAACTTTTTTAGTACCATGAATAAACTTTTATAACCACTTTAGTTAATATTTTGCAAATATACACAATAATAACCAAAACATTACATACTGCACCTATTAATGATATATAAACTGCGCCCTAAGCTATGGCGATAAGGGACGTAAATGGGTGAGATTCTTTACCATCAATAGCGAGCCTTAGGTTGAATTTTATTTCTTTTGAAGCCATATATATATTGAATTTTATTTGGTTGGTAAATTATAAAGTCGCACTTTTGCAAAAGAACTAATACCTTTTGTGATATGGGAAGCGAACAGAAACCGAAAGATATTAAAGTAGAGTTTAGCTGCGAAGTGAAAGAGCAAACACCTTCAAAGAAGAAACAAAGGCGAAACAAAAGAGCTTTATGGGTAAGCACCTATTTGGGTTATGCTTCATTCTTTTTCTTTTGCGATAGCATATACTTTTACGCTACAACAGAAACGTGGACAGATGCTCGTGCTTTTTTTGTCGCAGCATTTATGGCTCTGTCTATCCTCTTGTTCTTCGCCTCAGCTGTGGCTGACTCATACTACAATGCACCTGATTATAAGGATATTAAGCGCAGCAATGGTGGCGGAAACGACTACGATTATTTGTAAAGCACATAGTGACATGGATGCTGATACCCCCAAAGTAGCCCTTGGTAAATCCGAACTTGAGTTATATATGCCGCTTTGTTGCCTTTTGGGCTTCATCTAAAGACCTTGCAATATCTTTTGCAGATGAAGTTATAAACCCCAACTGTTCTTTACCGTCAATAGCGAGCCTTAGGTTGAATTTTATTTCTTTTGAAGCCATATATTTATTAAGTTTTACTTGGTTGGTAAATTATAAAGTCGCACTTTTGCAAAAGAGCTAATACCTTTTGCGATATGGAAAACGAATTGAAAAAACATAGACTTACAATTAAAGAAAAAGTAATTAATACATGTGAAGCATTGTGGTCACTCTCTATATTAGTATTAATCCTTATATTTTGCGTAATTACCACACTTATGCATTGTGTTAATGATTTTATCATTTATACAACAGCTATAACTATAGTTGTGTTATTGGTAACGACTGTCGTATTATCAATCATCGATGAATATTTTCAAAGCGGAGGAGGATTTTATTATTGATTTTTTTGCGATATGGGAAGCGAACAAAAGCCGAAAGAGATTAAAATAAAGCTAAGTATCGATGTTGAAGATGCTAAAAAGAAGAAGTGGAATGAACTAACCTTGAAAGAAAAGGGCATTCAAATTTCTTGGTGCATCTTTAGCCTTTCACTTTTCGCTGAAGTATTGTTGTGTATCATTGTATCATTTACTGGAGTTGTTAATGCTTTGGTAATATATTCTGCATCGGCAATTTTTGTAGTTTTGCTAATTGCTGTCATATATTTGGCAATCTATGATGAAACTTTTGTAGAAAGACTACATACCCACGACAATACAGATTGGGATAGTTAATTTTTTGCGATATGTAAAGCGAACAAAAAGCGGATAAGAAAGTGACTACTTTAAGAGATAAAGTAATTAATACTTGTGAAGTGTTGTGGTCACTCTCTATCTTAGTATTTCTTCTTATATTTTGTGTATTTACCCCACTTACTCACTGCGTTAATGATATAGTCGTTTGTATAACTGCTATAACGATTATAGTATGGGGCGTAACGACTGTCATATTAGTGTTGTTCGACGAAGATTTCCAAGGCGGGGGAGGGCATTATTATTAATCCTTCAACCCCTTCATCAAGCTAACAAGCCGCTCACGCGCCTCGTCTTTACCGACTGGTGGCACGTGGGCGGCTTGCGTTGTGTGTGAAGTGGCTTCGTTATCCCAAGGCAAGGGCAATAGCGTGTCGGGGGTGAGGCGGTTCTTTACGTGTGGTTGAATGGTAATGGTGGCGAGCATACGCATACGTTCCCACCCGTCGTGCATGGCCATTTCGTGGCTTGTAGCGTAGCTATCGGCCACGGCCGTCCACTCCTCAGGCGTAAGTCCTTGCCAGTCGCGCAGCGTGAGTTCCACCGCCCCCAGTGCAAAGCCTAATTGCTCGGTGATGCAGAAGGACTTTTTTTCGCTTTCGGTATTGTGCGGTAAAAAAACGAGTAACAACAAAACCGCCAATTATCAAGCCTTTACAACTTAATAATCAGCGGTTTTCCTTATGTCGGGGCGACGGGATTCGAACCCACGACCCCCTGCTCCCAAAGCAGGTGCGCGATTGTGTATAATGTATTGATTATCATATACTTTTAGAATTTGGCTTTGTTCGCTGCTCACAAATGGCTCACAAAATGGGAGGATGGAAATACAAAAAAAGCCCTTACACGGAGAGGGGTAAGGGCGTATGTTATATGCGTGCATGGTTGCAAAGAGCCTCACACTTAATAGCATGAGGCTCTAACTTGCACCTATCAGCCATAGGTGGCTTGTGTGTTATATAGTAATGACTTGGCTGAATTTTATATCTTTTCGGCAGTCTTGCGTATTCTACTCGCAAGATCTAATAATGAATTCCTAAATTGTTCTTTTTCTTCTAAGGTAAAACCGCCTTTTCCCCCATTGCCATCTATCCCATCCATCTTGTGATAAAACCACGACGAGGAACGATTAAAATAACGGTTGCTAAAATCCAACCACGAAACGCTCATTAAAATGTCTTTGCAGCGTTCCTTCATATCGGTAATCTTATTATCTTCCATAACTTTATATATAAAAATCCCGCCCGCTTTGAGCGGGTTTTCTTGATTTTTAGAAGGGTTGGCGAAGCATATTATCAAGCAACTCTTGAGCAAACCACCTTAGTTGTGGATAACCATTTGGGAAACTCTTGTCGTAAATTCTGATAGCTTCTAATAGTTCGTACTCTTCTTCGGAAACTGTTACTTTCTAAGTCTTTGTTCTCATATTCATTACTTTCTTAATACAATACAAAGATACTACGTCTTTTTGTAGTAGTCAAACAATACGCTTACAGATTAAGTTGTGCTTTAATATTTTCCAGTAGTTGTTTGTCTTCTTTACTCATGAGGCCATCATTTGTCGTTGTTGCGGTGGGGATAGGGTCTGTATATTTCTGATTGAACGACAAATCGAATTGGCGTAATACATATTTATTCTCTCCGCTATCCCATTGTAATCTATCACCGAAAAGACAACTCCAATCTTCTGCATGACTTATTTCTTGGCGAGTGCCATCAGTAAAATAAATAGCACGTTGAAAGACCTTTGATTTGTTGAAAATAATTTGTCTTGCATAATCATTTTCAACATTTTGCATCATTGTAATACTCATTGCTCCGTTAGCATACGTGCAATGCGCGTGTACAATATTAGAGTTGCTTGATATTTCAATATCTTTAAGCGCATCAAGAGCTGCTTCCTCCGATTCAAAGTTTCCGAGGTCGCGCGCATAAGCAGTTAAATTATCAAGCTTTGTCTTATCCTCTGCTGTCATTACACCAGCTTTAGCACTTGAAGCTCTTTCTATTGTTAGCGTCTTGTTGCCACCAGTTTGAAAGTTCGTGTAGTTAATTACCACCGCGTCTGCACTGTTTGCAGTTGTCAACGTGTGGTTATCAATGCGTCTATAGAGAGTATTGTCCATCAGTCCTCGTGCGCTATAACTAACAGTTGGCAGCATCACTTGGCTCATGTTTATTCCTTCAGTGTCGTTGCTTGCTCCCCAATGCTTAAAGCGCAGATATTGGTTGTTACCGTGATTATATATCCATACCTTGCCACTCAATGCCGTGTGCATTTCATCACTGCTTGCCGAATAAATGTAGTTCTTAGTTGTTCCATTCGCAGAAGTCTGCACAGTGGGTACATTCAATGCCGTGAGCAATTGTTGTAGCGTGATAGTTTGTGCATTGTCCGTGCTTGATTGCCCAGCAACGACCAATCGCACGTCCAATCCGCTGACGCTCGCTGCTGCTTGCAACTCGGCTAATGCTTCTGAGAGTTTTTTTGTTGCCATGTTATTTGTTTTTTGTAAGTTTGTAATGGTTGTAATTTATGGTGCGCCTTCGGGCGCGCTTTTTTATCATTCGGCAAGTGGGTCGGGCTTAATTACTGGTGGGACTGTTTCAAGAGGGCCAAAAATTAATACCCCTTTTTTATTCGGCATCGCGCCAGAAGATATTGTTGGTATATTTGGTGTTGATACTACAGCTACGTATTCCCAATAGAATACACCATTTTTGTCAAGTTGCAGTGTCAATTTTACGACAGAACCCTCCGATGTAATAGAAGTTTCATACCCCGTAGATACTTCACCGCTCTTAAGGAACTTGCCTTTTAATTTTAATTTTTTAAGCTCTTTGTGGTATATTATGTATGTTTTTCCTAATAGGGATAAACAACTTGAAACGCTTTCAGCGCTGGAGGAGTAGGGTATCAAATAAAATATCATTTCTTCAAATGTAAATTTATTGTCTCCGTCATTAAAATTTAAGTAGATAATAGAGTCGATTCTATCGAATCGGAGTCCTATTCCCCCTCCTTTCAAATCCTCGGTGTAATAACTATAATTAGACTTATCTATAATTGTAGTGCTATTCCTCACAGAACCTGTCACCACACCGTTAAAGTAGCCCTTATCTGCCTTTATCGTCCCTTTAAATTCTCCTTCATCGGCATACACCTTGCCTTTGAAGCAGTATTGTTGGAGTACTGGGTCGATTGCGACTTTCAGCACGTTGTGGTCTAATGCGTACAGACCTACGACTGTATTGCCACCTATCTGCAATCCGTTAGACGACATCATGCACCCTGTGTAAGTACCGTCAATCTCTTTTCGCCCGAAGAACGCGTTACCACTTGCAATGTAGTTGTCACCGCTCATGGTATAGCCATTGAAGGCTTTCAGCCAATCGGGCAAAGAAACGGCTTTCTTGTCCATTCCATTTAAGCACCAATCCGAAGCGGTTTTGCCCACTTCGAGCTTTACTTGATTGATAGCGATGAAATCACCGCTCGTGCCTATTGTTGCTCTGAATAGTAAGAGCGGACTGGAGTAAGAGCCGTCAGCGCGTACGCGGAATGTGTAGATGTGGCGCACCCATTCTGAGGTAAGCTCCCATGTATGGCTTCCGTCATTCTTAAATGCAGTTTCCTTCACTCCGTCAGCCATTGGCATATCTGCGCTTGCATCAGACAAGACGCGACCGCCATAATCATATACGAAAGTGTTGAGGTTGCCCGAACCACGTGCGTAGAAAGAGAGCGTGTACCATTGTCCAGATACGATTGTTGAGCCTAACGATTGCGAATAGAAGTCAAACTCGCGTTCGCTGCTGCGCCATGCGCACAAAGAGTTGATGCCGCAGAACGTTTCCATGTTGGACGGTGTCGCCATGCGAATAAGTTGTGCATCGTTTTGAATGTAGCCGTCAGCGGTTAATGCTGAACCACCGCCGTATGGTCTTCCCAATGTGACCATGGCGATGTCTGCTTGCGCGCCACTTGTTAAACGTACCAACACGTATTTTGTACCGCTAAGGCTTGACTTCGTGCAGAATGCGATGTAATGACGTCTCCACGTTGAGGTCAACGCAAATGCGGCACTTGCGTCACTTGGAGAGCCTTTTGCGTCTCCGTCAACGTAAATCGTTTGTTCGTTAGTGTCGGGATAACAATATACGGTAGCAATACCAGAGCCACGCATTGTAATGCCTATAACGTACCACGTCTGAGGGCTGAGCAACTTTGTTACATCATATCGGAACATGTCCGTCTGTGTTGATACCGAAGCAGAGAGCATATCCGTATCGCCCACCGCTGCCCCCTCATTCAGCGTGCCGCTAATCGTGGCGAGCGATGAGCGGAAATTGAGCCACGTGCCAGCATAGTTCTCCGCCTTTGGCGCGAAGTTGGTATGTACGAGTAAGTTGTTATGCTGGCTTGTCCCGTCAGCTCCGTCTTTTCCGTTCGTACCGTCCTTACCATTCCAAACGACAGGAATAGTTTTTTGTGCTACTTCGACTTCGTTAACGTAGAGTTTAAACTCTATTCGTGTTGCGTGAGTAGGCACAAGCGTTGCCGTACATCCTGTTCCTTCTTTTGATTTCGTAGTGTTGCCAGAACCGTCAACGCTATAAATGGCCCACCTCATTACACCTTCTGTAAACTTCGTAGATTTTAATCCTTGCGTTCGGTAGGCTTCAACGGTAATCGTCTTTTGGCTATAAGAGGGTGTCGCCGTGCCTTGTTGTGTTCGCGATATTGACCCAACTGGGGCGAGAATGTAATAGGCTGCACCGTCATCGCCTTTTGGACCGATAGGGCCTTGTAAGCCTTGGTCGCCCTTTTCTCCCTTATCGCCTTTATCACCCTGGCTACCTTGGTCGCCTTTATCGCCTTTATCGCCTTGGTTCCCTTGGTCGCCTTTATCGCCTTGTGGGCCGATAGGGCCTTGGTCGCCTTTATCGCCCTTCTCTCCCTTATCGCCCTTCTCTCCATTAATACCGTCTTTCCCGTCAATGCCATTAATGCCGTCCTTACCAACGAAGCCAATCAGCTCTGTAGTTTCAGTACCGTCTGGATAGAATGTGCGCTTCCAAATGTACTTACCTTGCGCAATGTTGGTTGGGAACGTACTATCCCAGCCATGATTGGGGGCGGTAACTCCATTGTCACTAACGGCCCATTTGTAGGTCGTTTGGCTCTGTGGCCCCCAGTTGATCGTGACATTGCTCCCGATTGTAACGTTGCCTTTGCCGTTGTATTGGATAGCCCCTTGTCCGAGTTCGAACGAGCCGTCAGGGTTGAGGCTGTAGTGAGTGGTCTGGCCGTCGGGTGAGAGAGAGATGATTTGTCCATTCTTGGCGTAAAGGCCAAAGCCACCCGTGGGAAGGTAGCCACCGAGGCGACAAGCGAGACAACCGACAAAGCTCTTGGTAGTAATGTTGGTGAGTAAGTCGATAGCAGGTTGCCCCGTGCCGTTGGCGTGAATGTAAATGGCGCTTTGACGTGTGGGGTCGGTAGCGTTGCCGTATTGCACCAACTCGTCGCCTACTTCGGGGAGCACCATTAGCCCCGCAATGGTGGGGTTACTATTGTCGGCAAGGAGTAATGACGTGCCGTCGTCGGCCGTGATGAGGGCGGTACGGTCGTCTGTTACGAGTTGGGCTACTTGTGCGGTGACTTCTTGCGCATGGTCGTACGCGTCGACCTCGCCTGCCTGAGGTTCGACAATGGCGGCATCGAACTCCGATCGATTAATGGCCAACACATTGTTGTGGCCGCCTGCTGTGCTGCCTATGAAGCTAACTCTTACCCAATAGCCGCGAGCGCCGCTCGATGTCCAACGTTGGCAACGTATGAAGTCGTCAGCTTGAAAACCTCCGTAGCCGTGCGTATCGTCTCCCTCTAATACTAAGTAATAGTTCGTGGCGTCCCCGCCCACGCTCTTCACGCGACCGCATGCTTGACTGATACCCAGCGCGCCACAAATGGCACGTATCTTTTCGATAACGAGTTCAAAGGCCGTGAGCCTTCCGCGAATGCGGAGGTTGTCTGCCTCCACGTAAGTCTGACCGTCATCGGCCGTTTGTGCTGCCCAGCCGCTGCCCGCGAAGCCATTGCTCACGAAGTCGGGACTTTGTGCTGAGGCTTCGAAGTTCGTAGCCTTGCGGAAGGTGACGCTGCCCAAGGCCGTGTCGTCGTGTTGGCGGCTTAAGTAACGCTCGTCAGCCGTACCCCATTGCGTAAGGTCGTCGGCCGTGGCTGCATGATCGGCTTCGGCTGCATGATCGGCTTCGGCGGCATGGGCCGCGTTGTCAGCATTCGTGGCGTGGTCGGCCGTGGCGGCGTGGTCGGCTGAGGCAGCCTCATCGGCAAATCCCGCCTTCACCTTGGTACGGACGGTTTCGCCCGTGTCGGTGTCGGTACTATCCAGATAGAGGTAGCCGTCAGCAGGAGCAGCGTCCAACTGATTAAGCGTGTCGAGATTGGGGTGCGTGTGAGCATCGGCCGTAGCAGCACTGCCGCTGCTTATGGAAGCCCCACCGCCACCGCTGCTTGTGGCTGAGGCCTCAGCGTTATTGCCTTTGCGCGCTCTGCGTGGCGTGGCTGTAACGTATCGTGTTTTAACTTTATAGTCCATAGCGTTATTTAATGATTTTTTTGTTCCACTCTTCGCGCTCGAGTCTTACAAATTTAATATTACTCGTGCCGTCGTAGGCGCTGAGCACCTCACTTTTCATCATAAAGAGGTCCTCACTCGGCATCGCGCGGTCGGTGAAGAGCTGTAGCGGTGAGAGCGGAGTAATGGCTTCACCCTCAAGCGTAGGCACGCGGTGGCCATACTGACTGAAAAGGAGGCCTAACAAGTCGTACTCAATCAGCCAAGGCGCAGACGTGTTGGTGCGACGCAGGAAACATCGTTGGGGTATTTCCGTCTGACCAAAGACAGGAGAAGAAGAATACCAAGTCTTGTAAGCACCTCGTGCCGTTACCCCCAAGTCGCTTCCAAAAGCTGTGCCGCAAATGGTGTCAATCTTTATCTCGTCCTTTGCGCTCGCGTTCACCCATGCGCTGTATTCGGCATCGTTCTTCTCCACCGCCTCAGCGATGAGGCCTTGTACGATCTCCAACTTCGGAAACTTGTAAAGCCACCACCGTTGCGACCAGTTCATGCGTTGCCCCCCTTTAGAGGTTTGCGTGCTAATACACACGTCGCGCAATCCGTTAGGGTCGGGCAACGACTTGTCGAGTTGGCACGTCTGAGGATTGGTAATGGGGTATTCCTGTCCCTTTCCGTCCTTATCGTCGAAGATGATGCACCCTGTATAAATGGTCAACTCTAAGTACCCCGCAGTGTTCGGCAGTGGAATGATTTCGCCCTCCGTGGGGTATTGTTCATTAGTTCGTTCATGGCCAAGGGTGTGTGTGTGGTTCTTTGACCACCCTTGAATGCCGCTCTCCTCCTTTATGCTGTCTTTCTTTGAATTGGCATAGTAGAGGAGATAAGAGGGAGCATGCGTGAAGTATTTCGCATCGTCGTATTCAATCGCCACCCAATGCCCTTCGTTATTGTAGCCTTTGGCTTGGTATTGCGCCACGGCCTTTCCATTGCCGTCAAACAAGACGAGCGAGAAGGGAATGTAGCAGTAAGCCTCGCGCACTTTACACCAATCGAAGTTAGCCCTTTCGTTCGTATCGTCCGTTGCATCTGCAAAGGGGTTGAGGCGCGGGTCTATCATCATCTCCATAGTAAGGTGAATGTAAGAGCGCAGCACATCTTCCGATACTTGATGTTGGGCCGCGGGGCAGTACACACGAGGGAAGCGCATCAACACTTCGTCCGATGTCCCCGTTAGGTCATTGAAGGCACGCGTAATCACGTTTTCGCTTGTGTTTGCCTCGACATAGGCATAATGGGCGTCTCTCCCCAGAGGCGATTGTTGCCCATTGAGCGTGAGGTTATTGCGCGGCCAGCAATTCGTTAAGGCCAGCCACGCAAGGCCCTCACACGCTGCGCCCCCTTGCCCCGTCTTCACCATTTTGAAGTAATGCGCGTCTGCGTGCTTTTGCGTAAGGCCAGTGGCGGCACTATCAGAGGCAGAATGGAAGAACCTGCTTATCTCATACGTTTTAAACCCAAGACCAAACATGTTAAACACGCTGCCCTCCTCTGTCAGTCGGTCTTGGTCTATGGTTACGCTGTTGTCGCTCAGCAGGTCGCCACCCGTGTAGGGCGAGAATTTAACAACGGCCGCTTGCGCCAACTTATCTACCGAAAGCGTTTGCTCCGTAGCGTCCCACGTGATTTGCTCCACCTTAGGAGGGGCATTGTGCAGCGCATTTAGGTCGTACACCATGATCTTGCCCGCACGCTGCACGATGCGCAAAGCAATCGGCTGCAGCACGCCGTTCAACACTTCATCAAGCGTTGAGGCTTCCCCGTCCTCATCGTAGAAGTTGGCGGCATCGACGTATAGGCGTGTAAGGTCACACTTCTCCCATAGTACACTGTCGTTCAACTCTAATGACGTAAACACTTCCACTGGCACTGCGCTGAGGCCCACTTGTTCAAGACAATAGTCTATGTAATGGCGCACGGACTTAATTCCCCCCGCTTCGCCATACTTTAGGCGCTGCATGTGGCCGAAGTCTGTAAAGGTGAGTGTAACGGTGTACTCTTTCTCCGATTGATAGGGTTCTTCGTATGTCTCGCAGTCGAGGCCACCCACCCAAAAGAGCGCATCGTCAAGGTAAACGTGCGCCATAACGTTGCCCGGACTGATTTGGAAGAGGTCAGTAAACGTGCGGTCAGCAGGACTCACGATGTTGATCGTGAGCGTTGCGCCACAAGTGGTTTCGTACTTTTCTCGCTCCTCCCATTCTATTTCAAGTGGCGTGTCGGCATCAAACGTGAGGTCGCCAACGGAAGAGAAAGGCACACTGTTCGCTTGCCATATTTCGACCCGCCACGTTTGGCCCTTGCAGTTAACAAAACTGCCAGCGTATCTTTTGTAAAGCATGATGATAATGTGTTAATGTGCAAATGCGTGGTTAATGTGCAAATGTGCGAATGTGCAAATGTGCAAATGATTGAATAATGTCTTAATTACTCAGCGTACAAAGGCGACAATTTGCACATTTGCACATTCTCACATTTGCACATTAACTCTATGCTCGTGAAGTAATTTTGTTTCGTTTATCGGTAATGAGTTGCAAGTCGCGTCCGCTGATGCGTCCGCTCACATTCACATCGACGCGTTGAGCGCCAAAGCTGCTGCGTAAGGCCGCAAGGTTGAGGCTTGGCACGATGTTCGACGGAGCATTGTACTGCGGAGCTGAGGCCAAAGGCGCTTGCACCATGCGCCATAGCTGCAACTGCTGGCGACGGTTGATAATCATCTCGCCCGAGTTGACATTTGCCGTCAATCGGTCGCCCGAATAGCTGCCGCCCGGTATGATACCACCATGCGCGTAGCTGCCGCTCGTGGCCGACTTGATAGAGGCTATCATCGTCAGCAACGTAGCCAATCCTGTAGCGGCAAAGGCTATCCACCCGAAGGGCGTAAGCTTACTTGCATCTTTCGAAGCCTCAGCGTAGCCCAACACCATCGTAGCAATGGCTTGTGCTATCGTACCCGCAATGTTGAGTACAGGTTCTTGCACCTGTGAACCTAATTGCGCGATGCTGCTGCCCAACTGCTGAATGCTCTGTGCGCCCTCGCGCATCTTGCCCGTACCCTTTTCAACGCTTGTCGTGTCAAAGTCCACGGTGATAGGTTTCAACTTCAGCGACGACAACACCTTGTTAATGTCGTCCACCTGTCGTTGAGCCTCCTCCTTACTGATGAGGCCAATGTCGTAGTCGTTCTTGACGCGTGAGGCCTTCGTCTGCGCGTTGGCATACGACTTGCGCTTATCGCCTACAGAGCCGCGCTGCGTGTACTGCGGTTCTACCTCCGCCTCAATGGTGAGTCGTCCGTTCGTAGCCTCATTGATTTGTGCCTGTAGCGCGTCCACCTTCGTCATGGCTGCCACTTTAGCCTCCACGGTCACGGCATTGTCGAAGTCCGTTTGAGCCGCGCGGAGTTGGTCCTGCAAGGCTTCAAGAGCCGTCTTCACCTCTGGCTCGTCAGGCTTCTCAATGCCCACCTTCACGGCCAACTCCTTGCGCTCTCCCTCCAGTCGTGTAGCCTCAGCCATAGCCTTCTTCGCAGCATCGAGGTTGTTAGTGCTTTGCGCCAGTTCCTTCTGCTTGCTAATCTCCTTGTCGTACCATTCAATGCTCTTCTCGTCGTAGGTAGGAGCGGTGTCGGTATGGGTGGGGGTGTGAGTAGGAGTGTGAGTAGATTTGTTCGTGGTCGTGGTGGTTTGTACGGGTGGCGTGTAGGCTGGCCTTTCGATAGTTTCGGCATTACCCGTTAGCGCATTATGAAGCGCAGAAGTGTAGCCACGTTTGCCCGCCATAGCGAACACTGCATTCTTTTGTTTCATCGCGTCGTTTGCGCGTCCAAGGTTGTAGTCACGGTCCTTTTGCACGTTGTTCTGAAATCCCTTGGCGCGTGCGTTGGCCTTATCTATTTGTCTGTTCTCTGCTATCTGTTGTGCCGTGAGCGGTGTTCCGTCCACCTTATACGTGTCGGGGCGTGTGATGTCGATAGCACCTCCATGTCGTTGTTTGTTGCGCTCGTTGATATTGTTCTGATATTCGTCGATGCGGCCTTGGTCCTCATCTGCCTTTAGTTGGAACGTGATGATTTGCTTGTTTAAGTCCTTCACGATGTCGGCCGCAGCCTCAGCCCAAGCCAGTTCGTCCAGCTTCTTAATATACTTATCAATCGCTTCCGCATTCTTCTCGTATATCGAACCGTCCTTACTGATTTGTGCATGATAAGAAGGAATGATACTTTGCAGTCGCTTAATCGCACTCATGCGCTCCGCGTATTCCGCGTTGCTGTTGTGAATAATCTGCGTAAGTGCCGCGATGCGCGCTTTCTCGTCGGCATACTTATCGGCCGCTGTCTTCTGAATGCTATTCAGCGCCTCGCGGTTTCGCTCTGCCTGAGTGGTGGCACGTCGGTTTTCCTTTAGCGCATCAGTATTGTCTTCTATGGCTTCGGTCGACTTGTCGAAATAGCCTATCACCTTCTCCACCACAAAGCCCAAAGCCGCAATGGCAATGCCCACGCCCGTCGAAGCTAACAATCCACGAATTGCTACCTTTGCCACGTTGGCACTCACGCCCAAGGCTACCAAAGCACCACTGAGTACACGTGTAGTGGTGGCACTTACTAAACAAGCAACGCGCCAGGCGGCTTGGGCTAAGGTCATTGCTTTCGTGCGCACAATTACTAAAAGTTCTTTCACGTGTAGTGCGTGCATCACCCATGTAAAAGCCTTTACAACACCTGTAGCTGCTTCCTGTATAGCTTTATAAGCATTAATGGCTAATCCTAATTGAGCTATAAAACTTAAAGCAGGTGTAATGATTTTTGCCCCTGAAGCAATTGCATCGTAAACTACTGAAAATCTATTTTTGAGCATTTGGGAGGCCGAGCCGCCTGTAGTTGCCACCGTTTTAAACGCTTTATCCATCGTGCCAGCACTGCCCTTCATAGCCTCAGCATTTTCGGCAAACTTGTCCTTTAGCTGAGTTGTAAGCGGGCCAAGGGCGCGTAGGCTTTCAGCTGATCCGAATAGCTTTGCGTACACCTCTTTCGACAACATGCCCGAACTTTGCGCATACCCCTTCACACTCGCGTCAAGTTGCGTGAGGAATTGACGGAAGCCGCCCGCACTCTTAATGGCAGCAGCGTTAAACTCGATGCCCATTTGTTGTGCCATTTTCGTAGCCTCAGAAGAGGGCTTAATCAAGGCTGTAAACACGGCAGCCAACTGCGTACTCACCTCGGACGTGTTACCTGTAACGCCTGTAAGCGTGGCAAAGGTGGCCATAAGGTCATCAACGCTCACGCCCAACGTGGCCGCATTACCCGACACCCGTGGCAAGGCCTGCGCCATTTGTTCAAACGACGTCACGCCATTCTTGGCCGTCAGCTGTATCTTGTCTTGTATGGCGGTAGCGTCTTGCCACGAGAGGCCGTAGTTCTTTATCAACGTAGAAGTCACTTTAACGGCTTCCCCCAAGTCGGCCACACCGCCCACACTCGCTTTGGCTGATGCACGTAGATAGTCTAGCCAATTATTTTCTGGCACACCATTGCTGATAACTTGGTAAAGGCCGTTGGCCAACTCATCACGCGTGAGTGGTATCTCTTTCGACAAATCCGTCACGCTATCTTTTAGTGCTTTGAAGTCCTTACCACCCTTTCCAGCCATTGTGTTCGTTATGGCCATTGATTTGGCAAAGGAGGCACTTTCCCCTGTTAGGTCTTGTAAAACCGTTTTCAAGCCATTAATTGCGCTAATAGCTTGGTTCATGCTTGCTATTTTATCAGAGAAACGTGCTGCTGCTCCCTTCGCTTCGTCTAAAGTTTTCACGACATCTTTTGCAGATGAAGTTATAAACCCCAACTGCTCTTTACCGTCAATAGCGAGCCTAAGGTTGAATTTTATTTCTTTTGAAGCCATATATTTATGGAGTTTTACTTGGTTAGTAATCTATAAAGTATCATTTTTGCAAGACCAAACCCTATTGCGATATGGAAAGCGAAAAAAAAGACCATAAGGACTTTACATTTAAAGAAAAAGTAATAGCCGTGTGCAGATTTTTGTTCTGGTCGTCTGTATTAGTGAATATTTGCTTAATTGTATTTATCTCATCAACGTATTGCTCAAGCGATTTTATACAAGTAATGTTGGTTGCAGCGTTGGTTGTATGTTTCACTACAATGGGCATATTGGCGTTTATTGACGACGATTTCCGAGGCGGGGGAGGTTATTATTATTGATCCTTCAACCCCTTCATCAAGCTAACAAGCCGCTCACGCGCCTCGTCTTTACCGACTGGTGGCACGTGGGCGGCTTGCGTTGTGTGTGAAGTGGCTTCGTTATCCCAAGGCAAGGGCAATAGCGTGTCGGGGGTGAGGCGGTTCTTTACGTGTGGTTGAATGGTAATGGTGGCGAGCATACGCATACGTTCCCACCCGTCGTGCATGGCCATTTCGTGGCTTGTAGCGTAGCTATCGGCCACGGCCGTCCACTCCTCAGGCGTAAGCCCTTGCCAGTCGCGCAGCGTAAGTCCCACCGCCCCCAGTGCAAAGCCTAATTGCTCGGTGATGCAGAAGGGCTTTTTTTTTCGCCTTCGGTCGTGGCCTCAGCCTCAGCCGCCTCAGCTTGCATCGCGGCCGTCCATTGGTTTAGCTCGTCGGGGCTGATGAGGTCGGCAAACTCCTCCAGCGTGAAGTTAAACTCAATGCCGTCAGCCGCTGACGCTGATGCCGTGCAGCAGTAGAGGAACGTAAGCAAGTCGGTGAGGTCGTTCGTCATCTCAGTAGCCTCACGTCCTGTTTCGCGCTTAAAGCGCAAGAATGCCCCCATTGTCTGGCGACAGGGGAAACCCATAATCTTCATTTCGCGTCGTGCGGTGGCTATTGTGCTGCCTTTCTTTTGTGGTGTCATAGTGGTGAGTGTATTTCTATTATTATTCCTTTATTTGTCGGTTGGCTATGATCAAGATGAGAGCCACGGCCAGAAGGGCCAGTGCTGCCCACACGTTCCACGTGCGGCCGCGCGTGTGTAGGTCGGTGCTAAGCGTCTTGACGGTGGATTGTAGTTGCGTGTTGGCCGTTTGGAGTCGTTCGGCCTCAGCCTGATAGTATATGCAGAGCCGCTGCAGGCTATCGCAGCCGCCCTCGATGATGATAGAAGCGGGCCGTCCCTTCTCATCGCGCTTTAGGCTCGCCTTCAAGTGAGCGCGCCCACTCGCGGCCGTAAAGCTCGCCCCCTCTGGTAAGGAGAGGAGGGTGGAGTCGAGCCTCAGCTCAAGGCGCGTAGTGTCAGCCCTTATCGGTTGCGTCCAAAGAGCGGTTGTCGTCCGTTCGTGCTGTGTCACGCTGTCTGTAGTCAGTACGTCTTGACTTTGCGCGAGTTGTCGCGTTGCCTTCGTCGTCGAGCGACAACTCGTCACTAACAGGACAGTTGCTGCTATGAGGGCAACGCTGAATAGCTTGAATGGCACGTGTAAGGCGGTTGAGCGCATAGCGTATGCGCTTATTCTCTTCGCCCAGTGCGTCCATTTTCTTTGTACTTCCATCTACTTTCTTTTGCGTTTCTAATAGTTCGCGGCTCACGTCTTCATACATGAGCTTATACGTATCGTGTACGCTCTTGGCCGTATCGGCCTTGCGCGCACTGCGGTTGGCAAACCATGCTATGGCGGCACCAATGCCCCCCGAAGGTATTGCCCACTGGATTATTTGTAAGATAGTGTCCGCCATTCTTCCTTTCTTCTTTGTTGACGAGTTCACGAGTTGACGAGTTGACGAGTTAACAAGTTGACGAGTAAGTTAGCTCACAAGACAAACTTACCTGTTAACTCGTCAACTTGTCAACTTGTTAACTCGTCAACAGGATAATCAACTTATAAGTTTACTCCAATCTCGTTGAGCCACTTCTTTACGTCGAACGAAGGGCAAGCCTTACTGGGGTTCAATTGATTGTGGCCAACGATTTGGACCGTAGGGAAGCGGCGGTGGAAGTCCTTGACGTAGGCTTCGAGGGCGGTGCGTTGTGCAACGGTGCGTGTGTCCTTCGGCCTCATCTGCCTATCGCAGCCGCCTGCGTAGACGATGTGGCGCGAGGTGGAGTTGTAGCCGCTTGCGCCATTGGTCACCTCCCAAGGGTCGACGATCAAGTCTTCATTATTCTTGACGAGCCGTTCTACGCGGCCGTCGAGGTGGACGAGGTCGGTATATCCTACCTGCTTCCAACCATGACCTCCTTTGCTCACGGGGTCGCAGTGCCAGTGGCGTATGTCGGCCGCTGTCACCTCACGGCCCTCAGGAGTGGCGGTGCAGTGGATTACGAGACGTTTTAGTTGCATGGGGTTAATGTGCTAATGTGGTAATGTGGAAATGTGCTAATGTGCTAATGTGTTAATGTGCTAATGTGTTAATGTGCTAATGTGTTAATGAGTGGCGCAGCCATTAGAATATTAACACATTAGCATATTAGCACATTTATTTAGTCTGCGCTGCAGCGGCGGCATCCATACCAGGGAACTTAGTAGGCATGCCTGCGTTCTCGAGGTTAACGCTATACGTAGCGTCGTCCTGCGCTGGAGCGTCCTCCTCGATAGAGGTGATCACAAACTTTCCTTCGAGGTAAGGGATTTGAGTACCTGCCTTGCCGTCGCCACGTGGGAAGCACTTCACGTCAACGGCCTTACCTACGCCCCAAGAAGCAGAAATCTCGGTGAAGCCGCTCTCCGTCTCGTCGTAGAAGCGGAGGCCGTCGGCACTAATTGTGATAGAAAGTCCTGTAACGCTCTTGTCCTTCCAAAGTCCTGCACCCGCGCCTTGCGTTGCTACAGGCTTCACGGCTCTCTCCTTTGTCTCAGAGTTGTACGTTACTTTGTGGCTTGAACAGTGACCCACGGCTTTGCCGTCTATTGAGAGCAAGAGGTCACTACCATTGATATAACCAGTGTTTGCCATAATGTGTTATGAGTTTAATGAGTTTATGAGTTATGAGTTTAATGAGTTTAGTTGGTTTAATGAGTTTAATAGGTTTAATGAGTTGAATGGGTTTAATGAGTTAATACTTGTGCCATGTCTTAAGGCTTTTGCCCTTTCAGGGCGCGACTGCTCCAACGTGTGATACCCAGGGTGTCGCTTCGCTTGCCCTGGGCTATGTGCTCCATTGGGCTTTCAGCCCGCCCTTGCTAAATCCGAAACTTGAGTAAATATAATCTTCGTCAGAAAAAGTTTAGACGACTTTTTAGTGTCTCTGACGACGCACGCTGAGTCCACCGCTTGCCGATCTGGCTCTGGTGGCCTTCTGTTTGGGAGCTTTCGTCTTGATGACTTTCGTCTTGGCGGCACTCACCTTGGTGGTTCTGCTTGAGGTGCGACGCGAAGGCGTTGAGGTACGGCGGGCAGTGGTGCGGCGGTGGGCAGCCTTGCCAGCTGCAGCGATAGAGTCAGCTTCGGCCTGTGCGATAGAGTCGGCACGGAGCTTAGCATAATAGAGACTGTCGCGGCCATAGATGTGCTCTTGTACGTCGACCAATTGCTTCTCAATGCGCTTCTGTTCGCGTACCATGGCAGAGTCGTCGGTGCAATAGTTTGAGAGAAGGCGGTCCTGCAAGTTGACCGACTTATAGATGTCGCCTTGGTAACACTTCATGGTGAAGAAGTCGTCGGCCGACATCATAGCTGCGTTGTTGAGCGACGAACCCATGAGCATGAGTTTGCCAAGGTAAGGCGCAATGTCAGACATCTTTACCCAAAACATTGGGTACTGCGCCAGTTCGCCACCAAAGTCAGCATCGCCACGTTTGAGTACGGGGCAGATAGCTGTCACTTGGCTACGGAAGGTCGCGGTGTGTTGGTCGTAGTAGGTACTCTCTTTAATAAAGTAAGCCTTCACTTCGTCAGAGGGTATGTCGGCATCATTGACGCGCACTTTGTCACCCTTCGACTCGTAGAAGATGTGATAACGATCCATGAGTTGCTTAGCCGTCACCTCATTCTTTGCCGAGAAGTTCTCGTTGCCATCGAGCTTATAGTCATAAGCCTTGATTTGCTTACGCAAGAGGAGTTTGAAGAGGTAAGTGAAGAGATTTTCGCGTCCGTCTTGTGGCGTAGTGGGATAGTAGAGTACGGCATTGGCCTCTTTAGTGAGGTCGATGGTGCGATAGAGGTCGCGCCGCCATGCAGCATCGGAGGGCATGTTCTGTGCCGTAGGAAACTCGCGGTAAGACGAGCCTTGTGGCGCATTGAGCTGTTGCTCTTGTTTTTGCTGCTGTTCGGCACGGCGACGAGGTGGTTGGGCATGACTCTCAGCGAGGCAGCCCGTGGCCAATATAAGGAGTAGAAGGATACGTTTCATATTTAATTGGGGTCAATATGCTAATGTGCTAATGCGTGGTCAATGTGCAAATGTGCGAATGTGCGAATGTGCGAATGGTCGCTTTAATTTGCTGCGCTTTATTGCTTGCAAATGCTTTTCGTTGCAAATGCTCAGTTATACAAAGGCGACAATTTGCACATTTGCACATTCTCACATTTGCACATTAACCAAGCATTTGCACATTAATGTTAGTTCACAATCACCTCAAGGCTACCATTCAGGTTGCGCGTGATGCCGTCGGGACCGATGGCGCGCACTTTCGATATGTAGAAGCGCTGACCACGACGTAGCTCGCGCATGAGGTTGCGTTGGTTTTCGGTAAAGTTGGCTCCTGCTGAGGGTTCAGGACGGAAGTTGCCCATGCGGTCGGCAAAGACGGTCTCGAAACTCAATACCTTGAACGGAATGTTGAGCAGTCCGTCGTCAATGGCAGCGCCCATGCCAGCAGCACCAATGATAGTACCCTTGGCGATGCGGCCACCGCGGAAGCGGTCGGTGCCTACTCGGATAAAGGCCGTTGGATCGGGCAACTTGCGTACTTGGAAGGTGAACGAACCCATGTTCTGCGGTTTGCCGTTTACGGTGCCACTTACGGTGAAGGTGACGTTCTCGCCCACTTTCGAGGGGCGTGCTGTATACTTGCCCGGTCCTGTCTGAGTAAGCGTACCGCCTGTCATGGTAAGGTGAACCCCCGCGTTGCCGCCTGCGGCCGTTACGCTGATGGGGTTGTTGAAGCCTGCATAGAGTACGTTCATGAGGTCGGCTGCTACGGTAGCGCCCGTAGGAGGAGCGATAACGTTGTAACGTTGCGTAAACTCACGACGTATCATGTCGCCCGCAGCGTTGGGCATTAAGATGTAGCCTGAGAAGGAGTACTGACCCGGTCCGCCCACGGTGAAGTTATACGAACCGTCGGCACTGATGCGTCGGCCGTTGACGTAGATTTCAGGACGTTGGGTGGTATCGACCGCTGCCATAAATATCTTCGAGCGGAATTGGTCGCCAGGGTAGAGCGTGGTAGCTTCGGCCGAAACGTAGGCATTAATCTGATTAACGCGAATGTCCTTTACGTCGATATTGGCCAAGAGATCGTGAATGACTTCATTCTCAGCCTTGCGCACGTCGCTCTGCAACTTGGCCAACATCGTTACGGCAGCGATAGAGGGCATCTCCTCAAACATATACTGTTGCCAATTCTTGCCCACATTGTCTTCACTCTTGGGCACGTCGGTGCTGAGGTTGGAAGCAATGATAGCACGTTGGCGTGGGTCGGTTACGAGCGCGAGAATACGTGTACGGAAGTTGTTTATCGCATCGTAGAGTTGCTTGCCCTTGCCACGAGCAGGGGCTAACATAATGCGGTTAGAGCCTTCGAGGTCTTCCTTATTTTGCAGGTTGTCGGGGTCGGCATCCTTGCCGTCTGCCTCGCGAGCAATGGCAAGGCGTAGGTCGCCAGCAAGGGTATAGAGAGAGTCGCTCATGCGCTTCACTTCCATGGCCTTGTCGTACCACGGCTTTACCTTCGTAGGATTAGACTTATAGGCCGACTCAAAGTCGGCATAGAGTGCCGCATTCTCCTTCATCGCGTTGCCTGTGGTGCGCTTGAGGCTATCGCCTATGAGCGAGAAGCCTTTCAACACATCACTCGAAACGTTTAGCGCCAACATAGCCATCAACACGATGTACATCAAGTTGATCATCTTTTGGCGGGGAGATACGGGTCTTTTTTTTACTGACATAGCTGTCTATGATAATGTGCAAATGTGCAAATGTGCAAATGGTCGCCTTTATTTGCTGCGTTTAAGTTAATGTGCGAATGTGCAAATGCGTGGTCAATGTGCGAATGCGTGGTCAATGTGCAAATGTGCGAATGTGCAAATTGTCGCTTTAAATTGCTGCGCTTCATTGCGTGCAAATGCTCAGTTATGCAAAGGCGACAATTTGCACATTTGCACATTCTCACATTTGCACATTAACCAAGCATTCTCACATTAAATCACTGTCCGCTTGTTTTCTTCAGTGCATCAATCATGCGGCCATAGACGGCATTGAGTTCTTCAATGCGTTTAGCCAACTGGCGTGTCTCGTCATTGATTTGTTCAATAACGCCCACCTGCTTGCTGATGCTTTGGAAGTGGAGGTCGTAGGTCTTATTAATAGCCGTGAGAGTGCGGTTGAGGTTCGCCATCTCTTCGCTATCGTGCGCCAAACGAGCGCTCTGTTCGTCCACCTTCTGGAAGGTCTCGGCCAAGGTGCGGAGTTTCGCAATGTACTCTTGTGTAGCCTCCTCCATTTCGGGTGAGAGGGCAGCCTGTGCGCGACGTAACAACTCGTCATTGGCCAAACGTATGATTTCGGCCAAACGCTTGGCTTCCGCATCGAATGGCACGGCACCAGCTGGCGTAGCAGCGGCAATGGCAGCTTGTGCGGCTTCAGCTTCGCTGCGTTGGCTTGTAGCCTGTTCTGTGGGGGCTGCGGCTGAGGGCTGCTGTGGAGCAGTCGTGGTAGCATTGGGGGCTGCGGCTGCTGCTTCGCTACGCATATCAGAGGCCTGTCCACTAACTGCTGTGCCAATGATAATGGTAGGCTGAGCGGGAGCGCTTTGCATTAGTGGCGCAGGTTGTGCGCTCGTTGTGCTCGTTGTGCTTGGTGCAGGTTGCGCGTTTTCAACGATGTTCTCCTCTTCTTCTTCCTCCTCGTCATCATCATCGTCGTTGAGTCCGAGACGTTCGGCTATCTGTTCGTCTGTCTCAACGTCATGAGGCAATTCTTTGCCAATCTCTTCTTTGTCGAAGGGACGATCAAAGGCCGAGAGGAAGAACACGACAACCTCCGTACCCATACCAATGAACAACATAAAGTTGCCGCCCGGCAAGTGGGTCAATTTGAACAGGGCACCCAAAATTACGATTGAGGCACCCCATGAATAGGCGTAATTCAAAAACGTTTGTCCTGGCACACTGTCCATCCAATGTTGCAAGCGGACGACTATATTTATTTTGCTCATTTCCTTTCCTTTTTTTGTTGACAAGTTAACGAGTGAGTTTGTCTTTTTTAGTTGACAGGTAAAAGGTAACTTCCTTATTAACTCGTTAACTCGTCAACTCGTTAACCCAAAAACTTGTTAACTCGTCAACTCGTTAACCCAAAAAGTCGTTAACTATTAAAGAATTCATTTCTTCTTCTTTCCGTTGCTCGTAGCGCTCACTGTGTTAGCCTTAGAGCGAACGCAGCGGAAACCGATGAACGAACGGGGTTGGTTCTGATATTCCCACGTGCGCCAAGCCGAACGAATGTACGACATAGGGTCCTTCCACGAACCGCCACGCACGCTCTTGCGCTTCAATACGTAGGGGTCTTCCAAGGCCGCGTTGTACGAGAGTTGCGGATTGAGGTCGGCCATTGCGTCAACGCCGGCTTCGGTGTAGACCGTACTGGTCCACTCAGCCACGTTGCCCGCCATGTCGAAGAGTCCGTTAGAGTTGGCACCATAGATGCCTACGCGTGAGGTGATAAGGTTGCCGTCGTCCGTATAGTTGCCGCGGTCAGGCTTAAAGTTGGCATAGAAACAGCCCTCTTTGCTCTTCGCCTCGATGCCTTCCCAAGGATAAGGGTTGCCTTCCTTGCCACGAGCCGCGTATTCCCACTCTATCTCAGTCGGTAGGCGATAGCGTTGAATGTAGCGCGCCTGTGCGCCAAGCCCCTTGAGCAGGTAGTTGGTACGCCAAGCGCAGAAGGCCTGGGCCTGTTCCCACGTTACGCCCACTACGGGGTAGTCATTATAGTTGGCTGACGAGAAGTAGAGCTTCATGTACTGCTCGTTGTTAGCATTCGTAAAGTCGTTTACCCACACTGTTGTGTCAGGATAGACGGGCACGATGTACGTGTTCAAGAAGTCGTAAAGGCTTGACAAAGGACGTTCGATGGTCTGACGCACAATCTCACCGTTATCGTCGATGTAAGCCGTATCTTTTGATATCATGACCACTTCATCGGGGTCGATGGGGCGGTCGGTATTGAGTGAACGCTCTTTGGGGTCGAGGCGATACTTACGCAAGGCAGCCTTCTCGTAGTCGAATATCTCGTAACGATAGTTGAGCTGCTTTGTGTCGATCATTCGAGTGCCGTCAATGGGGTGCGTGTAGTACACACTATTGATAGCGCGCTCTTGATCCTCAGTCGGTTTGCGAGGCAAGGGTTTACTCCAATTGAGGTGAGGTGTAACGGGGTCACCGTTTCTGTCCACTTCAATCTTATACGTCTCGTCGCCACCGTATTGAGGGTCGGCCAAGCGTTCGCGAATGATTGAATCGCGTACCCATTCCACGAACTGGCGGTACATGGCGTTCGTCACTTCGCTTTGGTCCATCCAAAATCCGTCCACAGATATTTCCTTCTGTGGTGTCATGGTGCCCCAAAGCGAGTCATTCTGTTCAAGGCCTACTTTGAGGAAACCGCGCTTTATCTCTACCATGCCATAGGGCGTAGGTTCGGTAAACGAGGCTGCACGAGCGCCAGTCACTTCGCCGCCGCTCATCATGGCCTTATTGCTTCCCATACACGAACCTAATAGTCCGCATGTGGCCAGCGTTGCTAATATGTATATAATGGTATGTTTCATTCAGATAATGTGCTAATATGCTAATGTGCAAATGCTTGGTTAATGTGCAAATGTGCGAATGTGCGAATGTGCAAATGATCGCATTTACTTGCTGCGTTTTTTTGCAATGTGCCTAATGGATAGAATGTGAAAACTCAATTATACAAAGGCGACAATTTGCACATTTGCACATTCTCACATTTGCACATTAACCAAGCATTTGCACATTCTCACATTTGCACATTGGCCAAGCATTGGACTATAACCATCTCACGCTCCGATGAACGTTCTTTCCACGTTTGGTGAGGTTGAGGTCGAGTCGGTAGCCGAGGGTGATTTCGTGTTGGCCAGCGCCAAGTCCCATGCCCGAGGTGTTGGCCTCGTAAGAGTAGCCGAGGTCAATGCCGTGGAAACGACCGCCTACGAACCCTGTCACGGAGTGTTGCGGACTGTAGCCTAAGCCAAAGTAAAGTTGTCGCTTCTCGTGTGCATACTGCGCACGCAGCGTGATGTCAGCGCGGAAGGCTGAACCGTCGTAGCGCAAGAGTGCAGAGGGCGTTATAGTATAAAACGTATGACGGAGCGGAATATTGTATGCACCCGTCAAATTATATAAAGATTTTACACGATATTCGTTCGTTTCGCCCAAAGTGACGGTAGGAGCTGTGATGTGTTGCATGGCTACACCCACACTCCAACGACGGTGGGCATAATAAAGGCCTACCGAGGCATCAAACTTTGACCCAGAGATGTCGGTTGTGGGGAAAGCTGGATCGTTGGCATCGCCCAAGTCGGCCTTTGAACCTTTTAATGTCTCGTTCAGCATATCGGCCTCGGCACCTATACTGAAGGTTCCCCCCCATAGCTTAAAGTGATATGCATATTGCAGTGTGAAGCGTTGGTGCGAGAAGAGGCCAATTGCGTCGTTTTGGAAGATAGCTCCCACGCCATGGCGCGTCTTGCCCAATTGGAAGGCCATATCGGCTCCTGCATACATCGTGCTACCACCGTCTTCGTAGCCCATAGCGTGCGTTTGCATGGCAGCCGTAATGCTGAGTTGTGGCGAGCGTCCCACCGTGGCTGGATTGAACTGCGGTTCGATCAGCCAGTAGTGAGATAGGGACGGGTCTTGTTGCGCAAACGCCTTTAGGCTCGCCACCGTAGTGATGACGAGCACTCCTATAATATATAGTATACTGCGTGTGGTGCGCATTGATTTGTAACTTTTCACGGCAAAGTTAGTGCAAACCCATAAAAACGCAAAGTTAATGGCCTAAAAACTGCAATTTATAAGCCTCTCCCCCTAACCCCCTCCCCGATAGGGGAGGGGGAATAAGTTACTTTTACTTCTTGAGTTCTCTGCTAGTTTTCAGTTAGAAACGCAGCAAGCAAAGGTAATCTATTCCCCCTCCCCGGTCGGGGAGGGGGTTAGGGGGAGAGGCTTATTAAAAAAGATAAAGGGAAGCAGTACTCACGAGCGTGTGTGAGCTTTTGCTTCCCTGTTTTATCTTGTTAGCCGTGCGGTGCAAGTTAGTGCGGCGCGAGGCTTGGGTTGAGAGAACTGAAACCATTCCTGTAAGTAATTGTTTTCAGCGTGTAAAAGGTTTGATTGTTTTGTTTTAAAAAGTAAGAGCGGTGTTTTAAAGTGGCTGCCCTACGTAAGTGGGGCGGTGAGATTTTTTACTTTTAGAAGTTAAAAGATCGATTGTTTTATTGGGTGTTTGATTGTTTCGGAGGAGAGCTCAGAGACTAAAGAGCTGGTGAAGAAAGTCATCGGTCATGTTGCCCGTAAGGTTGATAAGTCGAAGGTGGTGATCATGTTTCATGAAGAGCACCATCTCAACGATGAACTTTCCGCGTCGGCGCACATAGAGTCGCTTACTCTGTCGTTGAGCATACGACTTATAGCGTGCCGTGTTGCGCTGAGCGAGTTTAAGCGCTTTGGCGTATAATTGGTTTGTCTCGTGTTCAGCCGTGTTGTACACCATGCGTATCGACTTGAGCTGCGAGAGCACTTGGCGCGTATGGTCATTGCCTTCGACGTCAGGCAGCTGCATCATACGTTCGAGCATCAAGGGTGAAACAGTGGTACATTCGAGTGAAGTGCCCTTCGCATAGAGTGACATGTAGCGCGAGGCAAAGTCCTGCTCGCGTTGTGCCCGACAAAGGCTTACGGCACTGATGAGCAACACGAAGAGCAAAAGTAATTTGCGTGTCATAGGTTACGTTAGTGAGTTGCCTTAATGTGGCTATCGTCGTGATGCGCTGAATCGTTAACGGCTGTTTGTGCGCCCTCTTTGAAGAGTTGTAGCGTCTTCATACTGGCCTCATAGGCTTTCTGAGGGTCTTGGTAAGAGTCTTTGTAGGCCGATTGGTTGTAGTCCCAGCCCGTAGTGTTGCGTGGCGAGGTAAACGAGTGTTGAGCAGCGGTGCCCAAGAGTGTGATGATAGCCACGGCAGCGGCAGCGCGGTAAAGCGGACGTAAGCGGCGTGTGAGTCCGATGCGTTGTGCTGCTACGATGTGAGCTGGCTCAGCCGTCGTTTGCGTTTGGCCTATGGCAGCAAGCACGCGTTGGTCGAAGGAGTCGTCAAGAAGCGTTTGCTCCTTTTGTTGCTGCTCATATACGAACAGGCTCTTGTAGCGTGCCAACGAAGCAGGCACATCGTCCTGCGCGAAGAAGGCACGCAGAATGTCCTCCTCTTGCTGAGAGGTTTCACACTCCCAGTAGCGTTCGATGAGTTGTTCGATATATTTATAGTCCATAATTCTCTATTTTTTCGTATTGTGTCTTGATCGCCTTTCGGGCGCGGTGGAGGGTGACTTTGAAGAGGTCCTCACTCAAATCCATTGCTTTGGCGGCTTCAGCGTAGCTCATACCTTCGATGTCGCGCAGTTGAAGGGCGGTGCGCATTCGTTCGGGCAGTGCGTTGAAGAGCTGATGAACGCGCTGTAGGCGGTCGTCGTGAATGAGTTGCTCTTCGGGTGATCGACTTGCGTCAATGCTATCAATCTGATTTCCTTCGAGCGATTGATTCGCCTGTTCGCTTCGAGCGATGCGGTCGAGCGCCAAGTTGCGGCAAATGGTGATGCAGAAGGCTTCTATATTCTCAACAAGAAATAGCTCGTCGCGCCGGTTCCACGCCTTGATAAGCGTGTCCTGCGTGAGGTCTTCCGCCTCTTGGGGATTGCAGGTGATGCGTAACCCGACGCGGTATATTTTGTCCTTTAGTGGGAGCAGGTCTTGTCGAAAATCTATTTGCTTCATTTATTGGCACTCTGTATGGTAGACGGGTGAAATCGAAAAAAGTTACACACGGGGTGTAACTTTTTTATTATTTTTTTTCGTCCGCTTTCTCGCAGATGATGATAAAGTGCTGATTATCAGCCATTGTGGTGGCGAAAAGAAATGTTCGTCCTCCGTCTTTTATTTTTAATTTTTTGCGCAAAGCATCGACCGTAGCGGGAAAGTTGCGCACGCTGAGGTTCGCTTTTGGCCATGAGGTACGCAGCGTCTTAAGGTCGGCCTTGCTAAAGGTGAGCACTTGTACGATGTGGAAGGAACGACCTGGGAAGGCTGCTATGTAGTTGTCGGCAGTATAAAGGTGCGTATTAGGGTGAAGTTTTTGTAGGCCGTAGTGGGTAGCGATGCTCTTAAAAGCGCCTGCTTTCAGCACGGCAGCTCCTGGTTCGTAAAGGTATTGTCCCAACTGCGTAGCATAGGGGGGTGTGGCGGAAGTCTCTTCCTCAAGGGTAAAACGAAAGTTGCGTTCTTCGCCCTCGTGGGCATAAAGTGTGGGTGTTGTGCCACCCTGCTGTAAGGCCTCACGTGTGAGTATCAAGAGTAAGTCCTTACATTCGCCTCCTGTAGCTACTACGTGTACCTCCGCCACGCACTGAAGCGAACGCACGGCTGCTGCAATGTCGAGCATGGGTGAAAGTTTTATCATTACCACGCGGGCGCGTTGTAATAAGGTGTCGCGTAGGGCACAAACGTCAGGTTGGCAGTCCTCTATAAGTACTGTCTTGCGTCCTGCCGTATCGCGTCGAGCGGGGTCGAGGAAGAGGAGACTCGCCTCGTCGTCGTTTAGCTCGTTTTGTAAGTAGTCCACCCCATCAGCGCATACCACTTGTGCTTCGGGAAGTCCCAATAATGGTAAATTGTGGCGAGCGAGGTCGCAAAGTTCGGCTTGGCGTTCTACGTAGACGTTCTTTTTAAACAATGGCGCGATAAATGAGAAGTCTACGCCCAGTCCGCCCGTGAGGTCGACCAATGTGTGGCGTTCATCGGCAGAGAGCAGTCGGCTTACCACAGTGGCCTTATAACGTGCTGCCTCTTCGCCCGAACACTGCTCCAAGGCCAAGCGGTGGGGGTAGTGTAGTTCGTCAATAGCGGCCCAAGAGGGTACTTTCGTGCGTAATCGCATACGTCCTTCAGCTTGTTGTAAGAGGAAGGTGGCATTGGCTTCTCCACTTGAGGAGAGCCGCAGTGCTAATCTTGAAAGTGTTTCGTTCGTCTTTTTTGCCATAGGGAGGAGTTATTTACGCAAATATACGAACACGCCTGAACATTAACGTATCATCAACGAAATATTTAACGAAAAAAATGGTGGCTTATAACGTTAAGGAGTTAATTAGTATATTGATACGAAATGGATTACTCCTCTACAATACTCAAATACCGGTATTTTCTTCCAAAATCTCTTACATATTTTTACCACCGACGCTTTTCCTTTCATGTTTCATTTTTATGTTTCAACTCATTGAAAATCAAACGTTTCAAGAGATGAAACATTGACATTCAATGTTTCATTTTTGGTTTCAATGTTTCATTTTTTATTTACCACGTCCCTTTCCAAAAAACTCAGTGGGAGAGAAATAAAACCCCAATGGGAGCGATTTAAAACCTCAATGGGAGAGAAATCAAACCCCAATGGGAGAAACACCACTGAAACCTTGAAATCAAAAATGAAACATAGAATGTCAATGTTTCATCTCTTGAAAGTGTTGATTATCAATGCATTGTGTTATGAAAATGAAACATGGAACAAAAAAACGTCTCAAGGTAAATATTATGTACGCGCGCGTAAGGCGACACGTCCTCACCGGCAAGCAACGCGTCCTCACCTGGGGGCGACGCGTCCCCGAGGCTGCTGAAAAAAGTCCCGATGTAGGACGAAGATATAGATGTAAATATTTGCGTATCTCATTGAAAATTAGTAACTTTACGTCAAATAGCAACACTCTATGATACAGCAGCAACTAGAAATACAACTGAGTCCGTATGCAGGACTTTATGATATAGTAGTACCGCAAGATGACATATATCGACAGCTTGATAGGCTGGTCGATTTCTCTTTCGTCTATGAAGAGATAGGCAAAAACTATTCATGGAAGAAAGGGCGCTTTGCAGAAGACCCTGTTCGTATGTTCAAGTATTTGCTGGTCAAGATTATTGATAGACTCTCAGACAGACGCGTAGTTGCAAATGCACTGGTAAATCTGTCACTCAAGAGGTTTCTCGGATTAAGCCCAGAGGAGACGAACATAATAGATGCGAGTACACTCTCCAAGTTTCGTAAACTTCGCTTTGAAAATGTTGATGTCCTCAATGTCCTAATTGCAAAGACTCTAAAAATAGCCAAGGACAAGGGAATACTAAAAGGAAGTACAATCCT
>ENA-UEQL01000282-UEQL01000282.1-human-gut-metagenome-genome-assembly--contig:-NODE-282-length-34867-cov-14.978902_pt1 | contig 34867 bp, 28 predicted proteins | sample MGYA00242905_ERZ507926 | MGnify/ENA primary metagenome ERZ507926 (study PRJEB26167, sample SAMN06115531) | human gut metagenome | host: Homo sapiens | place: China:Henan | collected 2015-09-09...
GGCTTGGCCTCGCCCACGGAGTAGCCGGGGAAGTTGTAGTGGTGCATATAGCGCTTCTCCGTCTCCTCCCAGATGGTGTCCAGCTTCTGGTTGGCGGACAGAGTGTCCAGCGTGCAGACGGACAGCACCTGCGTCTGACCGCGGGTGAACAGGCCGGAGCCGTGGACCCGGGGCAGCACGCCCACCTCGGCGTCCAGGGGACGGATCTCGTTCTTCTGGCGACCATCCACACGGTGACCCTCCAGCAGCCACTTCTTGACGATCATCTTCTGGAACTTGTAGGTGATCTCCTCCAGATACTGATCCATGTTGGGGTACTCTTCCAGGTACTTCTCGTGCCACTTCTCGATCATGGCGTTCCAGCGCTGCTCGCGGACGTTCTTGTCGTCGGTGTCCATGGCGGCCTTGGCCTCATCCATGAAGTCGGCGGTGATCTTGTTGAACAGCTCGTAGTTGAAGTCGGCGTGGGGGTACTCGAACTTGGGCTTGCCGATCTCCTGCACCATCTGATCGATGAGGGCGATCTGCTTCTGGTTCTCCTCATGGGCCTGCTTGATGGCCTCGAACATCACGTCGTTGGGGACCTCGTTGGCGCCGGCCTCGATCATGACGACCTTCTTGCCGGTGGAGACGACGGTCACGTCCAGGTCGCTGACCTTGCGCTGCTCGGCGTCGGGATTGAAGACCAGCTTGCCGTCCACCAGGCCCACCTTCAGGGCGGCCACGGGGCCGTTCCAGGGAATGTCGGAGATGGCCAGGGCGGCGGAGGTGCCGATCAGCGCGGCGATCTCGGGGGAGCAGTCGTGGTCCACGGCCATGACGGTGCACATGACGGACACGTCGTTGCGGAAGTCATAGGGGAACAGGGGGCGGATGGGGCGGTCGATGACGCGGGAGGTCAGGATGCCCTTCTCGCCGGGACGGCCCTCGCGGCGGTTAAAGCTGCCGGGGATGCGGCCCACAGAGTACAGCTTCTCCTCAAAGTCCACGCTGAGGGGGAAGAAGTCGATGCCGTCGCGGGGACGGGGGGCGGCGGTGACGCAGCAGAGGACGCGGGTGTCGCCGTAGCCCACCATGACGGCGGCGTTGGCAAGCTCGGCCAGCTTGCCGACCTCCAGCGTCAGGGGACGGCCGGCCAGATCCATGGTGTACTTGTGGTAGTGGGGGAACTGGCGCTTGGTGATGATCGTTGACATATCGTTTCTCCTTTTTTGTGAAATGGCATTCTGCCCGCGACCTATCGCCGTTAGCACTTGAAAACGCTCCGAAACCCTGAATTTCGGCGCATTTTCAACTGCTAATGGTCAATTTGTACACGGCGCAGAATGTGAAAGAAGGGTGATGCGCAAGCGCACATCACCCTGTTTCAACTTACTTACGCAGACCCAGCTTGGCGATCAGGGCACGATAACGCTCGATGTCCTTCTTGGCCAGGTAGTCCAGCAGACGACGGCGCTTACCGATCATCATCTGCATACCGCGGCGGCTGTGGAAGTCATGGGGATGGACCTTCAGGTGCGCGGTCAGCTGGTTGATACGCTCGGTGAGAATGGCCACCTGGACCTCGGGGGAGCCGGTGTCGGTCTCGTGGGTGCGATTGGCCTCGATGATAGAGGTCTTCTGGTCTTTCAGCATCATGGTTGTGTTTCCACCTTTCTTGAAATACGCCCGCAGCCTGGGCCGTGGGAGAGATGGAACGCTCCGCAGGGCTAAGGCAGGGGTCGGACGCGCTAAGCGCGTACTTTGAGATGATACCACAGAAAGTCACCGTTGTAAAGTGGTTTTTGCGGCATTTCCGGGGATTTTTACGCCGTTACCTGAATGGCGGCCACGGGACAGCTGTCCGCCGCCTCCTGCACGCCGATCTTCTGCGCGTCCGGGATAGGGTCCACCGTCACCCGGGCGGGCTCGCCGCTGTTCAGCTCGAACACCTCCGGGCACAGCCCCGCGCACAGTCCGCACTGGATGCACGCCTTCTCCAACACCATTGCCTGCATGGAACACACCTCCTTTTGATTGATGGAAGTATTTTCCCCGGTTTGCGGCGGGGTTATTCAGCTCTCCGCGATGTGCCGGGCGAAGGCCGCCGCCTGCGCCTCGATGCCCGGCAGCTTCACAAGGCTGCCGCGCTCGTTGGCCGTTTCCAGCAGGGAGAAGCGGGGCGGAAGGTAGAAGGACTTGTTCATATTCAGGGCGGAGATCAGCTGGCGGGCCAGCAGGTCGCCGCCGGAGTAGCCGGAGACGATCAGGCCGAAGATCCGCTTGTCGTACATACGGGTCTGGCGGAACAGGGCCGTGAGCCGGTTGACACAGGCGGTCAGATTGGCAGCCAGGGCGTCGTTGTAGTTGGCGCAGAGCATGACCAGGGCGTCGCATTTCCGCACGGCGGGATAGACCTCGTCCACCATGGGGCCGCCGTAGAAGCAGCCGCCCTGCTCGCCGAAGTGGAGACAGGCGGTATAGCTGCACCCGTTGCAGTCGGCCATGGTGCCGTTGCGGAGGCAGATCTCCTGCACCTCCATATCCGCCGGAAGCCCGGCCTTCACCAGCTCCCACAGGGCCAGGGTGTTGGACGTGGCGCGCTGGGAGGCGTGGAGAGCCAGCACATGGCGGATGGGGGCAGGCTTTTCCCAGCCGTTCAGGCGGGAGAGCAGCTCCGCCACAGCGGCATGGAAGGCCGTGACCTCATCGGTACCGCCGATCTGGGCCTGGGTGCGGAAATTCCGCAGGGAACCGGTGGCCTCCACCAGCGGGCGGCCGAGGAAGCCGCAGCCCGCCTGGTTGGCGGCGAAGACCATGTCCCGGGCCACGTCCTTGGTGTAGAACTCGCCCACGCCGGTGACGATGCACGCGCCGATACTGTCGGAGAGCAGGTCTGTGCTGCGGCGCAGGCGGGAGAGCATACGGTAATAGGCCATATTGCAGCCGCCCTCGTCCAGCGCCACAGCGAACAGCAGACGGCGGCCGGCCAGGTCCTCCAGCCCGTCATCGGGGTCGCGGATATCGCTGCCCGGAGGCAGCAGGGGCACCAGCAGGTCCCGCAGGGCGGGGCTGCGGTCGTTTTCGGGGAGCAGAACGGTGAGCATGGCGGATACCTCCGTTTCCGTTATTCTATGGCGTTCAGCTTGGCGCGGGTGTCGTCGATACGCTTTTGCAGGGCGGGCGGCAGGGTCAGCGGCTCCGTCTCGATGCCGGCGGGGGTCAGACGATTGCGGCATCCCATGAACACCTGGCCGTCGTAGACGGAGGAATAATGCCACTGCCCCCGCAGCAGGGCCAGCAGGCTCAGCGCGCCGGAGGACAGGGCCGGGGCCACATAGGGCTTGTAGCCCAGCTTACGCATCTCCAGATTGGCGTGGGCCACCTTCTCCGTCAACTCACGGGAGAGAGCGTCGTCGTAGTGCGCAATGGAGTTGGCCAGCACCAGGTCCTCGCCGTGGGGGCCGAAGGCGCGGCCCTCGGTGAGGTAGGACGCGAAGCGAGGGTCCCTCCGGGCGTAGTACAGGGCGCGGGCGTGCATAACGCCCAGGCCGAAGCCCCGGACCTGGGCCGGGGACAGGCCGCTTTCACGCAGGACGGCACGGCAGAGTGGGTCCACCGGATCGCTGACCACGCAGAACAGGCCCCTGTACCGCCTGTCCCGGGCCATGCGGGCGTAGATGGACACCAGCTCCCGGTTCAGGCCGTACTGGGCCATGCGGACATCCCCCGCCGTAACGGAGGTATCCGGGATCATCCGGGAGGCGCAGAACAGGAACACGTCGCCGTCGAACAGCTGCTCCGGCGCGATGATATCCACCGGGGGCAGCGCCGCACCGTCCGGGGACTGTATCTGGTTCAGCTCGAACTCCCAGCGCTCGGAGACGCCGGGGCGCACGTCGCAGATGCCGATGGAGTCTATCACGTCACCGCCCATGAGCCGCAGGCCCGTCAGCAGCGTGCTGCCCACATCGCCCAGGGCCAGCAGGGTGACGCGGCACTTAGACGGGATGCGCGGCAGGTTGGTATCGTTGAGATCGATCATAGTAGCTTCTCCTGTTTCTATCTTTTTGCCTCCGGCGGGGTGCTGACGCGCAAATTTCACGCCACGGCAGGCCCCCTTGAGGAATAGAGAATGTGCCGGATCTTGCGTCCTGCCGATGACGAGGCGGCGCCGCACAGTCTTGATAAAGGTTCAGATTTTGTGTCAAGACGAGGCGCGGAGGCGCAGGCGTACCGTGTGTACGTCAAGCCGACGCAACGAAGTATTGGCGCAAAAGATGTGCCTTTATCTGGGGCGCATACGTTTCAGGAGTTCTATATCTCCCTCAAGATACGTGCTGGCGGCGCGGGAGAGATCGTAGGTCATGCAGCCGCCCTTGTCGGGACAGAGGGGCAGGATGACCGCTTCGCCGAGACGGCTGAGGGTGAGGTTGCGGGCGTAGAGGGAACGGAACTCGGTCTCGAGGGCCAGAAGAATGTCGCGGGCATTCTCAAGGCAGCAGAGGGAGAGCTCCCAGGCGGTCTCGTCGTCCATGCCGGTGTACTCGGGGGCGGCGTAGGGCAGGATGCGGTTGACGGCGGGCTGAAGGCCGCCGGGCAGGGCCTCGCTGCGGCGGACGGTGTCGCCGCCGATGAAGGGATAGAGCGTGGACTCGACGAAGCGCAGGCGCAGGTTGGGCAGGTAGTAGATGGCGTCCACGTCGTAGCCCAGCTGCTCCATGAGGTCGCGGCCCATGCCGGTGAGGTAGCCCACCAGCACCTGATCCACGGGGGTGTTCGTCTCGGCGAGCAGCGGGGCCAGGCGGCGGATGCGCTTGCCGTCGTGGAGCATATCGTCCACGAGAATGACGGGGCGGGCAAAGGCGTGGATGGTGCGGACCTGGTCGGGCAGGGGCGAGTAGTCGGGGTAGGCTTCGATGGAATAGGTGCTGAGGTCCGGCTCGTAGACCTTGTCGGTACGCAGGGTCTTGGTGACGGTGTTGGGCACGGCCACGCCGCGGAGGATCTTGCCGTAGGGGACGCAGATATCCGGGCCGAGGACGCGGGGCGTGGTGGGCTCCGCGGGGACGCCGTTGCGGCCGGTGATACGCTGGAGCAGCCGGTGGTAGATGACGCCGGCGGACAGGCTGAGCACCAGAGATCCGGGCTGCAGCTTTGTCAGCGCCGCCTGCAGGCGGCGGTGGGCGGCGGCGATGGCGGCAAGCACCCGGGGCGAGGAGCTGAAGGGCGCCTTCACCGCGGTGTCCACGTTGCGGCTGAGGACGATGGGGCAGCGCATATCCACGGCCAGGGCGTCCGTGCTGTCACCAGCCGGGACGAAGCCCTGGAGCGTCAGCAGCTGGCGGCCGTAGCCGGAGACGGCGCCCTCCAGGGGAAGGTAGAGGGCATAGGTGAACTCACGGCTGAGGGCCAGGGTCAGCACCTCGGTGATGAGCAGCTGGCAGAGGTCGCTCTGGCGCTCGCCCCGGGGCACGAACAGCCCGCTGATGAGCAGGGTGCGGCCGCCGGCGTTCTGGCGGACCAGGCCGGAGAGGGCCGGGTCGCCCAGGCGGGCGAAGAGGCGGGCGGAGTCCAGGCAGGCGTAGCTGGCCGCGCCCAGAATGGTGCCGTCGGTGTCCCGGCAGACCATCACGTCGTCGCCGCGGCTCTCGATCTGCGTCCGCAGCGCCGCGGCGGTGGGCACGGAGAGCATGGTGCGGAGGAATTTCTCCGCCGTCTCCGGCGAGGCGGGCAGGAAGCTCAGGTCCTCGGTGCGGAGAACGGGCTTGTCCTGGGGCTCGCGGAGGTACAGGCCGCGGCGATAGATGAACTCCTGCACCGTGGGATCGATGAGGTTGGAGATGTCGCGGTTGGCATCCACCGCCTCGCGGATGCGGGTGGAGCTGATCTCCTCCAGCTGGGGCGGGAGCGTCAGCTCCAGCACCTTGCCGGTGATGCAGCTGTAATCCGCCGGCTCGGCATCCGGCTCGGTGCGGCGGAAGACCACGTGGTCGAAGGTGTGGATGGAGTCCGGCGTGACGGACTTTTTGTAGGACGAGGCGTGGAGCACCACGTCGCTGCCCACCACGATGGACACGCTGCGGCCCGGGAAGGCGGCGCGCAGCTCGTGGAGGTTCTCCGGGTTGGCGATGTTCACCGGGAAGTCCTCCGGAAAAATGCTGACGTGGAACACGTCGGCCACGGCCATGGCGGCGATGCGCCGGCGCAGGCGGTAGGGCTGGGTCTTTTTGGACCAGGAGAACTCGTCAATGGCCAGCAGGACCTCGAAGCCCTGGTCGCGGATGGCCCGGACGATGCCCTTGTGGGACAGGGTGAAGGGGTCGAAGGTACCGGGGAAGAAGGCCACGGGGCGGGGCGCGCCGAAGTCAAAGCCCTTGTGGAACAGGCGCTCCTCGGTGATGAAGCGGTAGAGCTTGCCCAGCATGGCGGCCCGGTAGTAGAACGTCAGGCCCTCGCCGGGGAATTCGTCCTGGGCGGAGAGCAGCTTGCGCTGGGTGAGCATAAAGGCGCGGCGCTTTTCGTGGCGGCCCAGCTCTCCGGAGCCGAAGACCCGGCGGCCCAGCACGAACAGGGCCTCCTGCCGGGTGGCGCCGTCAATGCCGCTGAGGCCCCGCATCAGCAGGCCCAGCAGCCGTTCACGGCGGCGGCGGTAGGCGTCGTCCGTCTCCGGGAAGCGGGAGCGATAGGCATCGTACGCCTCATAGATGACGCCCACGGTATCCAGCACGGAGGCGGTAACGCGGCTGTCGGAGGAGCTGAGGTTCACGCGAAGGTCGTCCAGCACCTCATCCAGCTCCGCCGGGGGCAGCCACAGGGCAAAACGGCCCAGGTAGTCGGGGATATACTTGGTGAACTCCTGCTGGCCCAGCTCCAGGCCGCGGCACAGCTCCACCGCCACCTCGTTGCGCTGGTCGGCCGTCAGGCGGGGCGCCAGGGCCAGCAGGGCGTTGCCGGCGCTGTGGCGGACGGTAACGCGGTCGCTGACCTTGATGAGATTGGACAGGTGGGTGGCGATATGGAGGGCGGGGCTTTTGCCGCTGCGGGCAAAGTCCGTCAGCAGGCGCAGATTGCCCTGCTTGGTGATCCAGGGGGTGGCGGTCTTCAGGTTGTCCAGGAAGATCTCGGAGACCACGTCCTCCGGCAGAAGAAGGGGCGCGCCCTGAGAGAGCACATCCTGCTTGAGATAGCGCAGGGTGCCGCTGTCACCGTCGGGGACGGCGGTCACGGCCTCCAGCGCGCGGCCGTCCTCCGGGTACAGGCGGGCGAGACGGTCCAGCAGCAGCACGGCGGCCATGCGGATGGTCAGGTCCTTACGCAGGGACAGGGCGGCGGCAAAGTCCGTCATCTGCCGGGTGCGGCTGGCCGTATAGGCCGTATCCGGCAGAGCGGCGGCGGTATCCAGCAGCTGGAAGGCGGTGTAGTCGTCCAGATCCTCCGGCCTGCGGTAGTAGGCGAACATCGGGGCCAGGAAGCGCTCCTCCCGGCCGGGGCAGTGGCTCAGCAGGGAGCCGACGGCGAATTTCAGGGTATAGCCGATCCAGCGGCGGTGCTGGGGCATGAGCTTATGGTCGGGATACAGTATCTTGTCCAGATAGAGCCTCCACTGGTCCACATCGGTGATGGCCCGGGGGTCCGGGCGGATGTCGGCGGGGCGCTCCTTGGCGTAGCCGGCGTGGAAACCGGCGATGATCTCGCCCAGCAGCGCCGCCGCCTGACGGCGGATATCGCCCTCGCGGTGCATCAGCAACTCGTAGAGGAACGTCAGGGTCTGGACCTTCTGTGGGATATGCAGATAGAGGGAGTAGGACTCCATCACCGCCAGATAAGCGCGGAGACGGCGCCAATCCGTCTCGCCGCGGGCCTCCTCCAGCAGACGGGCGAAGCTGCGCTGATCGGTGAGGCGGTGCATCAGCTCCATATTGTGGCCCACGCAGCGGAGCGTCAGGGCGCGGAGGGCCTCGTCATCGGTCATGAGGGCGGTGTGCTTCTCCGGCAGCGGGGGCGTATCGCCGCCGGACATGGTGACATCCACGCCGCGGCTGACCATGAACTGCTCGAAGTCCTCCAGCCGGGCGTAGACCCGGGTATAGCGCTTCTGCTTCTCGCCGTCCACGTCATCCAGCTTATCCAGGATCACCTGAAAGGCCTGAGCCAGGGTGGAGATACGTGTGATCTCCCGGCCCTGCGCATCGTGGAGCTGCTTGACGCGGAAGTCGGCGTAGATCAGCAGCAGCGCCTCCACGGAGAGGTAGTCGGGCTCCAGGTCCCAGACGGAGTGGTTGGCGGCCACGTGGCCGATATCGGTCATCCGGCGGCGGCGGAACCACTGGTCGGTGTAGAAATAGTGCAGGTAGGGCACGCGCTCGCCGGGGCGGCAGCCGAACTTGCCCAGATCGTGGCCGGCGGCGGCGCCGGAGACCAGGGCCACGGCCACGGCCACGCCGCTTTTCCGCAGGGCGCGGGCGGCGGTGACGGCGATGTGGTGGACGCCGGCGATATGCTCAAGGGTGCGGTAGGGCGTGACCTCCAGGCCCAAACGCATCAGCTCATAGACGAACTCCCGCCTCCACAGGCGCAGGAAGCGCTGATAGGACGGGGCACAGGGACTGCCGGCCAGCTCATCATCGGTCAGGAAATCGAAGGTCCAGGCCGGGTCGTGGGGCAGCAGCTCCGCCTCGGCGGCAAACAGCACCTGCAGCACCGACAGCAGGAACACCGCACCGGGGGCGAAGGGCTCCGCATCGGTCTTTTCCGGGTAGAGCAGGCGGCGGGCATAGTCATAGGCATAGGCCAGCCAGCCCTCGGACGGTTCGCCGGGGCACAGCACCTCCAGCTCCGGACGGCAGAGGGACAGCACGTCGGCGCAGCGGAGGCGCGTGCCGCTGAACAGCCCGGTGAAGCGCTGCATATAGCCCTCGCTCTCGATGGTGCGGAGCAGGGCGTCCCCGGGAGCAAAATAGTCCGCGGCGGGACGGTCGGAAAGGCGGCGGCGCAGGGCCAGGTCCATCTGGCGGATACGTTTTTTGTTCATGGCAAAACCTCCTGCCGGTGGTATCGTACGCGGGCCGTGTCCGCCGGAAAGGCACCCGTACACCGGTAAGATGTCCGGGATGGACACGGCACACCATAATAATAGGACACTCCCCCGCACGCTGTCAATATTCCGCGGGGCGTTTTGCCACCGTTTTGATACGGAACCTTAGTAAGGTCTTAAGCGTGTGTTCACGATTTATTCACATTTTGAGGGCCGCACACATGATATGATATTGGCGGGGCGGTGGCGGAACGGAATGACAATTTCTGCCGTCTAAGTAAATAGGCAAATCATCCCGCGGGCGCGCGGGAAGGAAAAAGGAGAACACGACATGAAAAAAGCGGCTTTTGTACTGGCGCTGGTGATGCTGCTGGGCTGTGTGTCCGGCTGCGGCGCAGCGGAGGGCGAGGCCTCCGTGCAGTCGGTGTCTATGATCTGCGGGCTGGGGTCCGTAGGTCTGGCGGACCGGTTCGCAGGCATCGTCAGCCCGCTGGGCGAGACGACCATCAAGAAAAACGACGCCATGACCATCGACACCATCAAGGTGAAGGTGGGCGACAGCGTGAAAAAGGGCGACGTGCTGCTGACCTATGACCTCAGCCAGATCCGCACCGACCTGGAGATGGCCCAGCTGGAGCTGGAGCAGCTGAACGCCACGCTGGAGGACCAGCAGGCGGAGCTGGAAAACATACAGAAGCTGATGGACAGCACCTATGACGACGCCACCAAGCGGCAGTACGCCCTGGATCTGCGGGAGCAGAACGTGAAGGTGCTGGAGACGAAGGCCAACATCGCCACCAAGAAAAAGGACATTGAGAAGCTGAAGGCCAACACCGCCGACAGCACCGTCAAGTCCCCGGTGGACGGCGAGGTGCAGTCCCTGAACCCGGACGGCGGCACGGACAACTCCGGCAACGCCCTGCCGTTCATGACCATCGTGGAGACGGGCGGCTTCCGCATCAAGGGCTATGTGAATGAAAACAACGCCAGCGTGCTGACCGAGGGCACGGCGGTGGTCATCCGTTCCCGGGTCAGCGACCAGACGTGGAAGGGCAGCATCAGCTCCATCGACTGGAACAACGCCCAGCAGAGCCGCAGCGACTACGGCGACAGCGACACGGCCATGTCCAGCAAGTACCCCTTCTATGTGACGCTGGAGGGCGACGGCGAGGGCCTGCTAATGGGCCAGCACGTGTACATAGAGCCGGACTACGGTCAGGAGGACACCCAGGACGAAAGCCTGATCAACCTGCCCAGCTACTTCATCAACGACGCCGAGGGCAAGCCCTGGGTGTGGGCTCAGAACAGCAAGGGCAAGCTGGAAAAGCGGAGCATCACCCTGGGCGAGTACAACACGGAGACGGACACCTATCCCGTGACGGACGGCCTGACGGCGGAGGACTACATCGCCTATCCCGACGAGAGCCTGAAGGCGGGCATGACGTGCATCACCTATGACGACGCCACCTTTGACCCCGGCGCCAGCGGCGGCGAGGTATACCCCGAGGGCGACGGTGAAAAAATCGACGAAAACGTGCCCATGGACGGCATGGACGGCGGCGATATGCCCGCTGGGAACGACCCCGTCACGGACGACGGCAGCACCGTGACCGCGCTGCCTGGCGGCGCGGACGCCTCCGCGCCGGCGATCATTCCGCCGATGGAGGGCTGAATATGATTTTGGAAATGCGAGATATCTGCAAGGACTACCCCATGGGAAAGTCCGTGGCACATATCCTGAAAAACGTGAACCTTGACGTGGAGGAGGGGGAATACCTGGCTATCATGGGTCCCTCCGGCAGCGGCAAGACCACGCTGATGAACCTGATCGGGTGTTTGGACGTACCCACCAGCGGCAGCTATCTGCTGGGCGGACGGGACGTGACCACCTGCAACAACAAGCAGCTGGCGGAGGTGCGGAACAAGGAGCTGGGCTTCGTGTTCCAGAGCTTCAACCTTCTGCCCAAGCTGACGGCGGTGGAGAACGTGGCGCTGCCCCTGCTGTACGGCGGGGTGAAGAAGGCGGAACGGCTGGAACGGGCCCGGTCCGCGCTGGAGACAGTGGGGCTTTCCGACCGGGTGGATCACCGGCCGGACCAGCTGTCCGGCGGGCAGTGCCAGCGGGTGGCTATCGCACGGGCCATCGTGGGCAAGCCGAAGCTGCTGCTGGCCGACGAGCCCACCGGCGCGCTGGACAGTGCCAGCGGCGCGGCGGTGATGGAGCTGTTTCAGCAGCTGCATGACGGCGGCTCCACCATCATCATGATCACCCACGACCATTCCATCGCCAACCACGCCGCCAAGGTCATGACCATACGGGACGGCGTACTGTCGGGAGGTGACGACTATGAGTGAGAAGCTGACGCTGCGGGAAAAGCTGCATATCGGCGAAAAGAACCCCGATGGCGAGAAGCCGCGCATGAGCAAAAAGCTGAAAAGGGTCATTATCACCGCCGTGTGTGTGGTAGGCGTGTGCGGCGCGGTGTGGGGCGGACTGACCATCGCCCGGAACGCCCAGCGGGGCGACGTGAACGTATACGCCGTCAACGACTTCGCCATGACCAACTACTGGGGGGACACCTCCAACACCAGCGGCATGGTGACCACGGACAAATTGCAGAAGATCTACATCTCCCAGAGCCAGACGGTGAAGAAAGTGTGGGTCAAAGAGGGCGACACCGTAAAGAAGGGCACGGCGCTGGTGAGCTATGACTCCACGCTGACACAGGCCACGGTGGAGCGCGCCAAGATCGACTATGACCGGCAGACGGAGAACCTGGAGGTCATGAAAAACGAGTTGGAGCTGCTGAAGAAGGCGAAGAACAAGGAGACGCTGCAAAAAGAGTGCGACGACCTGGAAGCCAAGCTCAAAAACCTCAAGGCCGCATACGACAAGGACGAAAAGCATCCCTATAACGCAGATGCACCGGTGACAGAGGGGAAAATCACGCAGGCAGAACCGACCACCATCACCGTTAAGGGCGCAGACGGCAAGGAGCAGACCGCAACGGTATACTATTACAGCTGGCTGTCCCCCTCCACCATCGATGAAGCCAAGCTGGGAGAAATACTCAGTAATCTGGGTGTTACCCCCGCCGGAGACGTACTGACCGCCGTGGACACCTATGTGGTGCTGGTACAGCGTCACGGAGACAAGGTCGGCGGCTATGTGGAATCCACCTGGGGCATGGTGATCATGGACCGCTACACGGCAGGCAATAACGAAGTGAATCCGCCCACACAGGCAAGCAAAAGCGTTTCCTTCCGACTGCTCAACAACCTGCCCGATTTTGTGGACACCGAGCGGAAGTACGACAGCAAAGAGATTCAGGATACCGAGCGGAAGCTGGCTATTGCCCAGGAGCTGCTGGATGCCTCCATGACCCAGCTGGATCTGAACAAGGCCATTCTGGAGAAGGCTCAGGCAGTAAAGGAGCAGGAGGTCAACCTGAAGGTGGCGAAGCTGAAGCTGGACAAGAAGCTGGCGGAGCTGGGCGACGGCAACGTGTACGCGGAGTTCGACGGCACGGTGAAGGCCGTGCGGGACCCGGACGAGGCCTATAACAACAGCGAGGCCGTGGTGGAGCTGTCCGGCGGCGGCGGATATTACGTCACCGGCACCCTCAGCGAGATGGATCTGGGCAGCGTGCAGGTGGGCGACAGCGTATCCATCAGCAGCTGGATGACCGGAGCGGCCTGCGAGGGCACCATCGTGTCCATCGACGACTATCCCACCAGCAACGGCAACAACTGGGGCGACGGCAACAGTAACGTGTCCTACTACCCCTTCAAGGTGTTTGTCACCGAGGACGCGAATTTGCAGCCCAATGACTATGTGGATATACAGTACCAGAAGGACACCAGCGCGGAAGAAAGCGGCAGCTCACTGTATCTGGAGAGTATGTTCATCCGGACCGACAACGGCAAGAGCTATGTGATGGCCCGGGGCGAGGACGGCAGACTGGAGCAGCGGTGGGTGCAGACCGGCCGGGATCTGTGGGGCAGCTACACCCAGATACGGGGCGGGCTGACCATCGACGACTATGTGGCGTTCCCCTATGGACGCGACGTGGTGGAGGGTGCCCACACCCAGGAGGCCACGGCCGACCAGCTGTACAACTACGGCATATAAAGGAGGCGGGATAACCATATGTTGGAAAATATAAATCTCGCCTTTCAGGGCGTGTGGAGCCACAAGCTGCGGTCATTTCTGACCATGCTGGGCATTATTATCGGTATCGCCGCGATCATCACCATCGTGTCCACCATTCAGGGCACCAACGAGCAGATCAAGCAGAACCTGATCGGCGCGGGCAACAACGTGGTGCGGGTGACCATCGGCGCCACGGACAGCCAAAACTATTTCGACCTGAACTACTCGGCGCTGCCGGAGGGTATCGACCCAGTGACCCGGGAGATGCGGGATGAGATGGAGAAGCTGGGCAGCGTGTCGCTGGTGAGTATGTACTACTCTCGGGATTGGTGCGACAACGTGTACGTGGGCAATACGGCGTTCAGCGGGTCGCTGTACGGCGTGGACGACCACTATCTGACGGCCGTGGACTACGCGGTGAACTACGGACGGTCCTTCACGGCGGCGGACTATGAGAACCGGCGGAATGTGGCGCTGATCGACGCGAAGTCGGCAAAGTCGCTGTTCCAGGGCGAGAACCCCATCGGCGGCACCATCGAGATCAACGGGATGCCGTTCACCGTGGTGGGTGTGGTCTCCTCCCGGTCCAGCAGCGGACCGGTGATCAACAGCTTTAAGGATTATCAGATGTACGCCGGCAGCACAGCGGGGACCATTTTCATCCCAGACGTGTGCTGGTCGGTGCCGTACCGGTATGATGAACCCCAGTACGCGGCGGTGCGGGCCACCAGCACCAACGACATGACCGCCGCCGGCGACAATGTGGCCAAATACCTGAACGAGAACGCCATCCGGACCACGAAGTACAAGTACGAGTCCAAGGACCTTCTGCAGCAGGCCAGCGATCTGCAGAGCCTGTCGGAGAGCACCAACAAGCAGTTGATCTGGATCGCGGCTATCTCGCTGGTGGTGGGCGGCATCGGCGTGATGAACATCATGCTGGTGTCCGTGACGGAGCGCACCCGCGAGATCGGATTGAAGATCGCCATCGGCGCGCAGCAGAGCCGCATCCTCTGGCAGTTCCTGACGGAGGCGGCGGTGCTGACCAGCATGGGCGGCATACTGGGCGTGGCCACGGGCATCGGCCTGGCGGAGATGATGTCCCACATCATGGGGACACCGGTGGCTATCAGCGTACCGGCGTGCATCATCGCGGTGGCCTTCTCCATGGTCATCGGCGTGGTGTTCGGCCTGGTGCCGGCCATGAAGGCATCGAAGCTGAACCCCATTGAAGCCCTACGGAGAGAATGATACGCAGAAAGAAAAGACCGGCTTTCGCCGGTCTTTTTCTCTGTCTGCTCCCGGCGAAGACACAGCGAAAGCAGAAAACAGCCCCCGGCAGGGGGCTGTTTCTTTATTTACTGCGGCAGCTCGCCGGGGGCGACCAGGATGATCTTGTCGGCCCGGTCATAGTCGCTGTACGCCTCCTTGGTGCTGCGGAGGAGCGTACCGTCGCCGGCGTAGACGTTGCGGTAGGTCTGGACGGCGTAGCCGTTGTGGCCGTACTGCTCCACCTCGGTGGTGCCGGGGGCCACGGACTCGGACTCCTGATAGACCGTCTTGCGCTCGGAGTAGGAGAGGAACTGGTTGGTCATCTCCACATAGCGGTCGTCGGTCTTGGTGCCCAGCAGGGTGATGGTCAGCTGGTTGGTCTCGTCGTTGTAGCTGGTGGTGATCTTGATGGGGTAGTTGGTGCTGTTGCGGAAGGCAAAGTCCGGGCCGCCCCAGCTGACCGTGGCATCACAGCCCGTGACGGGCATATAGCCGGGGTCGAACATATGGGCGTAGCGCAGGACGATCTGCAGGTCCGCCATGAGGGCGGAATAGTACAGCGTGGAGGATACCTGGCAGATACCGCCGCCGATGGAGGTAACGGTCTTGCCGCCGGAGTAGGCGGCGGCGGGCTGGAAGCCCCGGGCCTCGGTGCGCTGGCCCACAGTGGCGTTGTACCAGAACTCCTCGCCGGGGTTATAGATACGGCCGTTGATGGCGGCGGAGGCCAGCTTGATGTTCTGGCGGCGGCCCCAGGGGCCGGCGCAGGTGGTGGTGCAGGTGCCGATCACGTCCCGGAACATGGCCTGCTCCAGCTCCTCGGTGGCGGCGGGCGGGAACTGCACCTGGGCGTCAGCCAGGAATTCCTCGCCCGGCTGGGCGGCGTCCAGTTGCTTTTGCACCGTCTCTACGTCGAACTGTACGCCCACGCGGGACTGGGTGGGCTTGCCGGTGGATTTGTCGCAGATGGCGGCGGCCATGGTGCCGGCGATCTCGTCGTGGAGCGCCTGCACGTCCATGGGCGCGGCGGTGTGGGCCGCGAACACACATTCCACGGACCGGGCTGCCGCGGACAGGTCGCGGCTCTCGAAGCGCTGCGCCAACTCGGCGCGCAGCGCCGCCGCGTCCAGCTTCTCGCCGTCCTGCGGCTTGGTGATGTACAGACCCTCACCCTCCGCCAGCCGGTAGCCGCCGTCCGTTACGGTGCAGCCCACGGTGTCGGACAGCTGTTCACAGGCGGCGGTAAGCTTCGCCTCGTCCACGTCCAGCTGGGGCGTGACATCCACGGCCCTGAACCAGCTCTCGATAAAGCGCCAGCCGCCGCGGAGGAACGCGGTCACATCGCTGCCCCAGCCCCGGTCCTGCACGTCGCAGCCGGCAGCCTTGGAGACATAGACGGGCAGAACGGTGACGCCCAGGTCGGAAAGGGTGGTGCTGCCGATCTCCTGCCCGTCACGGGTCAGGCGGATGGTCATGCCGTCCAGCAGGGCACTCCCCTGCTCCGTCCAGCGCTGCTCGGCCTCCTGCGCCGACAGGCCGGACATATCCATGCCCAGCACGGAGGTGTTGGGAAACGCCGTGTGGGAATACAGCGCGTTGGCGGCCACACAGCAGCCCGCGTAGGCCAGCACCAGCACCGCCGCAGCGATGCCGATGATCAGTCCGGCTCTTTTGCCGGGGGTCTTGGGAGGCTTTTCTTCCGGGGCCGCGCGCTTGCCGGCCGTCTCCGGCGCGGGATCGGCGGTAACAGAGGACATATTCAACTCGTCGCTCATGGTGTCCCCTCCTTTGTATCATCAGGTTTGGGCAATACCGGCAAAATGCCGTGCCGTTACTGCATTGTATCACGGTTTGTCAAGGAATGGGTTACAAAAGCGTTACGACACATCTTTCTGCGGCTTTGCGCGGGGAATGGTAACGGTGAGGCAGATGGCGTCCTCCGTGTCCCGGCGGGAGACTTTGGCGCCGACGCCGGCGGTCTGCATGAGCCGGACGCCCCGGTCCACGCTGTTGAGGAACAGCCGGACGTCTTTGATGATATACGCGCTGCGGCGGCGGGGCTGCGTCGTCTGGTTCTGTGTGACCAGACGGTCTATGTAACCTTCGGCATCGGCGACGTTCAGCTGGTTTTTGCCGATGTGTTCGACGGCGGCAAGGCGCTGCTCCGGGTCCTCCAGACGCAGGAGGGCACGGGCGTGGCGCTCGGTCAGGCCGTAGCGGTGCAGAGCCTCCGCCACCGGCTCCTCCAACCGCAGCAGACGCAGCTTGTTGGCCACGGCGGACTGGCTGCGGCCCAGCCTTTCCGCCGCCTGCTGCTGACTGAGGCCGTAGCGGCGGAGCAGGCGGGCGATGGCGGCCGCCTCCTCCATGTAGTCCAGGTCGCGGCGCTGGAGGTTCTCGATCAGGGCCAGCAGGGCGGCGTCCTCCTCATCCACCCGGGCCAGCAGACAGGGCACCTGCCGCAGCCCGGCGATCCGCGCCGCCCGCCAGCGGCGCTCGCCGGCCACCAGCTCGTAGACTGCGCCCTGCTGCCGGACGGTGAGCGGCTGCAGAATGCCGTAGGCGGCGATGCTGGCCGCCAGCTCCTGCAAACTCTCCGAGTCGAACCGGCGGCGGGGCTGCTGGGGGTTGGGACGGATATCGTTGATGGGTATGTATCGCACACGGGCAGAGAGGAAATCGGTCTTCTGGTCTTTTTTCATGGCAGTCGCCTCCTTTTTTCGCCTATTGTACGGCGGGAGGCCTGTCGAAAGCGGGCGAAGACCGTCGGGAAATAAAAAAATGCACCCGCCCCTGTCGGGACGGGTGCGGCGGTCACTGCTTTGCGCGGATATCCTCGCCGAAGAAGGGCAGGATCTGGTAGGCTCCCTCGATGCGGGAGAGGATGGGCGCGCCGTAGCGATGGCCCAGCTCCTCCGGGGCCAGGTTGGTGCTGATGATGGTGGACCTGCCCGAGAGCATACGGCCGTTGACGATCTGATAGAGGGCGCTCTGGACAAAGGCGGTGGTCATCTCGGTGCCCAGGTCGTCCAGGATCAGCAGGTCGCAGCTCTCGCAGCGGCGGACGTCGGCATCGCTGACCTCGTCGGGGCGGAACTTGGCGTCCTCATAGCGGGAGAAAACGCTGATAGCGGTGTCGTAGACCACGGAGAAGCCGGCGTCGCTGACCTCCCGGGCGATGCAGGCGGAGAGGAACGTCTTGCCCAGACCGGTGCCGCCGGAGAGCAGCAGGCTGCCGCTGCCCCGGGAGAACTGGCGGGCAAAGTCCCGGCAGACGTCGAAGTTGCGCTCCATGTTGGCCCGGGGCGAAACGCCGTAGCTGTCCCACACGGCGCTGTCGTACAGGTCGAAGCGGAAGGTGTCGAACCGGGCCTCGCCCAGCGGCAGGAGCCGGGAGAGCTCCGCCAGCTGCTCGCGGGCATAGTACTGCTTCAGGCAGGCGCAGACGCCGGACCGGGTGTAGCCGGTGTCGCCGCAGAGGGAGCAGGCGGGCTTGTCCTCCAGATAGTCGGCGGGATAGCCCATGTCCTCCAACAGGGCGGCGCGCTCGCGCTGCAGGGAGAGATTTTCGTCCCGCAGGACCCGCAGGGCGGGCAGCGGGTCCTCGCCCTTTTTGGCGGCGGCGGCCACGATACGGCTCATGGTGGTGCGGAGGGTTCGGTCGATGTCCCGCAGGCGGGGCTGGCGGGCAAAGACCTCCCGGCGGCGCTGGTCCAGCTCGGCCTCCCGGCGCTGGCGGGCCTGGTCGAAGCGGGCAATGGCCCGCTGCATGATGATACCGTCGTATGACATACTCTCACCTCTTGATATAGCGGCGCATCCAGGCGTCCTTGTCCCCGGCGGGGGCGGCGGACTTACCGGCGGCAGCGGGCCGCTTGCCGGCGGCCTCGCCCTCCTCTACCTGGCGGGGCGTATGCCAGCCGGCGTCGTGCCAGCGACGCAGGATGCCGTTAAGATAGCGCCAGTTCAGGTCCTTCTTGTAGAACACCGTGCGCTCATAGGCCAGAGCCACCGTCTCCGGTGGGAAGCCCATGTCCATCCACTGGTCGATGTAGCGGCGTTCGGCCTCCACCGGCGGCCTGTTAAGAATTCGCAAATTCGACAAATAGGAAGTGTACTTCCTGTTGCGCTCTGCCCATTTTTTCAGGTATACCGCGGCAGAATTCTGGTCAAATATGCCAAGCTGTGCCCAGCGATAGCCCTCTTTTTCCACTTGGCGCATGGTTGGTCGTCTACCCTCGCCCCACTGGTTGCGAGCCCGTTCGACACAGTGGCACACCAGGAGATAGATCACGTCGGCGGGCATACCCAAATCATCGTAAAGACCGGCCAATATCTGCAAGTCGGCGGTGCGGAGTTTCTTGCCCAGCTGCTGCTCCGTCTGGGGCACCAGCAGGCGGAAGCCCTCGTTGTCCGTCAGCAGTCCGGCGATGTCCTGGGCGGTGTAGACCGGGCGTTCGTCCGCCGGATCGGGCGGCGTCTGGCGGGCCGGTCGAGGCAGCAGGTCCAGGTCCTGAAGGACCTTCTCCGCCGCGTCGATCCGCAGGCGGCTGATGGGCAGGACCTTTTCCAGCTCCTCCGGCGTGACGCCCCGGCCGAAGCGGCGCAGGGCCAGATACAGCAGGGCGGCGTCGCCCTGCCCGCTTTGCAGCAGCTTGTCGGCCGCATCGGCGGGCAGCGTCAGCTGCTCCTGCCTGTTCCGAAGTATATAGCCGTCCATAGCGATGACCTCCCCTCTCATTCGTGCTCTCCATTCTACACGAAAAAGGGGTCGGCGTAAAGCGGGGCGGGACAACTTTTTACAAATTTCCGCTTTTCGCCAAAATAGACTTTTCTCCGGCGGGTTTTGTGGTATAATGCTATTTGTATAAGTATATATACCCAACGAAATGAATTAAGGAGGGTTTTGGCATGGCGAACCGGGTAACGATGTCTATCTGCGGCACGGAGTATATCCTCGTAGCGGAGGAGGACGCCGCCTACATGGAGAAGATCGGCAACATGGTGGATGCGGAGATGCAGAAGCTGATGGACAGCGCCCACATGAGCCGTGACGCGGCGGCGGTGCTGGCGGCGGTCAATCTGGCAGACCAGCTCACCAAGGCGCAGGAGGGCGCGGAAAATCTGCGCCGGCAGGTAAAGACCTATCTGGACGAGGCCAGCCGCGCCAAGAACGAGGCGGCGGAGCTGCGCCGGAAGCTGCAGAACGCCCAGAACCAGAACAACCGCCGGTGATGATGGAGCTTTTGGCCCCCGCGGGGGGATATGAGGCGCTGACCGCCGCGGTGCAGAACGGCGCGGACGCGGTGTATATGGGCTTCGGTGCGTTCAACGCGCGGCGGAGCGCGAAAAACTTTACCGACGAGGAATTCGCGTCGGCGGTGCGGTATTGCCATCTGCGGGGCGTGCGGGTGTTCCTGACCCTGAACACCCTGCTGACCGACCGGGAGCTGCCCGGGGCGGCCGCGGCGCTGCGGAAGGCCAGCGCCATGGGCGTGGACGCGGTGCTGGTGCAGGACTGGGGCCTGCTGACCCTGGCAAAGGAGATCGTGCCGGACCTGCCTCTTCACGCCAGCACGCAGATGAGCCTGTTCACGCTGGGCGGCGCCAATGCGGCCGCGGCGCTGGGCATGGAGCGCGTGGTGCTGGCCCGGGAGCTGGACCGGGACGAGGTACGGGAGATCTGCGCCGGCTGCGGCGCGGAGATCGAGGTGTTCGGCCACGGGGCGCTGTGTATGTGCTACTCCGGCCAGTGCGAGATGAGCGCCGTGCTGGGACAGCGCAGCGGCAACCGGGGCGCCTGTGCCCAGCCCTGCCGTCTGCCCTACGGCGTGAACGGCCCCTGCCGGGACGCGCATCCCCTGAGCCTGAAGGACGCCAACCTGTCCGCCTATCTGCGGGATATGGCGTCTATGGGCGTGGCCTGCCTGAAGCTGGAGGGACGGCTGAAGCGGCCGGAATACGTGGCCGTGGTAACGGGCATCTACCGCCGCCTGCTGGACGAAAGGCGGCTGCCCATGGCGGAGGAGTCCCGGGCGCTGGAGCAAGCCTTCTCCCGCAGCGGCTTCACCGACGGCTACTGGCTTGGTAAAAAGGGCAAGGCCATGTTCGGCACCCGGCCGGAGAACGTACCGGAGCCGAAGGCGCTGTTCGCCGCGGCCCGTGAGACCTATGAAAACGGAAAAGAGAACCGGAAAATACCGGTGAACCTGCGGCTGACGGTGCGCCGGGGCGAACCGGTGCGGCTGAGCGGCGCGTGCGCCGTCCGGAACGGCGTGGCCATGGGCATGGCTACGGGCGATGCGCCGGAGGAGGCGCGAAACCGCGCCGTGACGGCGGAGGAGCTACGGCAGCGGCTGACCAAGACCGGCGGCACGGTGTTCGCGGCGGATCAGATCGAAATAGAGCTGGACGAGGGGCTGATGGTGTCCGCCAGCGCGGTGAACGCGCTGCGGCGGGAGCTGCTGGACGAGCTGGCGGATCGGCGGATGGACACTCCAAAGCGCCGTGAGCTGCCCGCCTCTCCCCTGCCGGAGGCCCCGGCGGGCGCGGCGGAGCTGGACTTTACCGTGTCCATCAGCAGGCCCGATCAGCTGACGGCCGAGCTGCTGGCGGAACGGCCCGCCATCGTGTATATCCCGGCGGAGCTGCTGGATAAGATGGACCTGATGCCCTATATCGGGCAGGCGGAGTTCTGCGCGGTGCTGCCCCGGATATTCCGCACGGCGGACGAACCGGTGTTCCGGGATATTCTGCAGCGGCACCCGGAGGTCGCCTCTGCGGCCATCGGCAACCTGGGCCATCTGGCCATCGTGAAGGGACTGGGCAAAACGCTCCGCGGCGACTTCGGCCTGAACGTGTACAACAGCCGGGCGGTGCGCTTCTGGCAGGAGCAGGGGCTGTCGTCCGTGACGGCCAGCTTCGAGCTGCGGTGGCAGCAGGTGCGGGACCTGGGAAAATATGCGGACTGCGAGGCCCTTGTCTATGGCCGCCTGCCGCTGATGATCACCGAAAACTGCGTGACGAAGAACAGCGTGGGCTGCGCCCATGGGGCGGGCAGCGTGCTGACCGACCGGCGGGGCGAGCAGTTCCCGGTGCTGTGCGCCTACGGGTGCCGGTGCGAGATCGAGAACGGAAAGACGCTGGTGCTGGCGGACAAGCCGGAGGTGTTCCGGTGCGGCCTGCGGTACGGACGCCTGCGGTTTACCACAGAGACGGCGGCGGAGTGCGCGGCGCTTCTCCGCGCCCACAGGGCCGGGACCGTCACCGCCGACGACAACAGCACACGCGGGCTGTTCTACCGGGGCGTAGAGTAAAACAAATGGTATAACACTCGTTATAATTTACAAACCGTATTCAATTTCAGGAGAAAAAGGTGTTACTATGGAGCTGAAGATCAAAGCCCTGTCCCCCAAGATCGGGACGGAGATACCCCTCCCCCGCTTTGCCACCGCCGGTGCGGCCTGCATGGACCTGTGTGCCTGCATCGACGAGGCGGTGACGCTGGCAGCCGGTGAACGGCGGCTGGTGCCCACCGGCATCGCCATCGCCCTGCCGTCGGCGGACTACGCGGCGCTGGTGTTCGCCCGCAGCGGGCTGGGCATCAAGAAGGGCGTGTGCCTTTCCAACGGCGTGGGCGTCATCGACAGCGACTACCGGGGCGAGATCGGCGTGGGGCTGGTAAACCTGGGAAGCGAACCGTACACGGTGCAGCCCGGGGACCGGATCGCCCAGCTGATGGTGGTGCCGGTGGTGCAGCCCACGGTGACGGTGGCGGAGGACCTGGACGAGACGGACCGGGGCGCCGGCGGCTTCGGCTCCACAGGCAGGTGACGTATATGGCAAAGATCGTGCTGGCCTCCGGGTCCCCCCGGCGGCAGGAGCTTTTGCGTCGGATGGGCATCACCGACTTTACCGTCCGGGTGCCGGAGGTGGAGGAATACTTCCCCGCCGGGCTGACGCCGGAGGAGACGGTGTGCTACATCTCCCGGGAGAAATCCCAGGCGGTGGCGTCCGACGCGGACGAGATCGTCATCACGGCGGATACGATGGTGTTTCTGGACGACAAGAAGCTGGGCAAGCCAGCCGACGAGGCGGAGGCCCTGCAAATGCTGACGGCCCTGCAGGGTCGGCGCCACACCGTCTGTACCGGTGTGACGGTGCGGCAGGGGGAGAAAGCCCTGACCCGCGCCCAGCACACGGACGTGTATTTCCGTCCGGCCACACAGCGGGAGCTGAAGGCCTACATCGCCGGGGGCGAGCCCATGGACAAGGCCGGGGCCTACGGCGTACAGGGACAGGGCGCGCTGCTGGTGGAGCGCATCGACGGCGACTTTTTCAACGTGATGGGGCTGCCGGTGGTGCTGCTGGCGGAGATGCTGGGCGAATTCGGGATACAGCTGCTGGGATAATGCCCCTTTCGCTCCCTCTGAGAGGGTGCGCTGCCGCCTCCCCTGCCGGGGGAGACTTCAGAGAGGAACAAACGACACATGAAGCGATTTTTTACGAAAACGGGAATATGGCTGCTGGCCGCGGCGGCCACCATCGCGGTGGTGCTGTGCGTGGTGTCGGCCCTAAGCTCCGGAACGGGGCTGCTGCACAACGCCCTGGGCGTGATCGCCTCGCCATTCCGGGCGGCGGGTTCCGCCGTGGCGGGCTGGGTCGGCGGCATTAGCCAGCGGTTTGAGGACGTGGAGACCCTGCAGCAGGAGAACGACGAGCTGCGGCAGCAGATCGCGGAGCTGGAGGAACAGCTGCGGCAGATGGAGCCGGCGGCGACCGAGAATAAAGAGCTGCGCCAGCTGCTGGGCCTGCGGCAGCAGCGCAGTGACCTGGTGTTCGAGGCGGCCCGCGTCACCCAGCGCGACGTGTCCAACTGGGCCAGCACGCTGGTGCTGGACCGGGGCAGTCAGCACGGTGTGGCCATAGGCGACTGCGCGGTGGACAGCGCCGGGAACCTGGTGGGTGTGGTCACAGACGTGGGCCTGAACTGGTGCCGGCTGTCCACGGTGCTGGACACGGACTCCCAGTTCGGCGCGCGGGTATTCCGCACCGGCGAGACGGCGGTGGCCGGCGGTGACCTGGCCCTGATGTCCGAGGGCCGGCTGCGGCTGCAATACCTCAGCGACAGCGCGAACCTGATCAAGGGCGATGTGATCGTCACGTCCGGACTGGGCGGCTACTATCCCGCCGGGCTGGTCATCGGCACGGTGGAGTCCGTGCAGACGGATGACGGCGGGCTGGCGCGGTACGCGGTGCTCTCGCCCAAGTGCGATGTGGCGGCGATACAGGAGATGTTTATCATCACGGATTTTGACGTGATCCAATGACGGAGGACGGCTATGACACGGCGGGCGATACTGCTGAAGTGGATATTGTACTGTCTGTGCGCGCTGGCGCTGGCACTGCTGCAGGGGCTGGTGCTGGTATACGTGCGGGTATGGGGCGTGCACCCGTTCCTGCTGCCGGCCATCGCGGTGATACCGGCCACGCTGGAGCGCAACGAGCAGGCGCTGCTGTACGCGGTATTTTTCGGGCTGGCGTGCGACCTTCTCTCGCCGGTGGCGGGCCTGCCGTGCTTTTACGCGCTGGCGTTCCTGCTTGGCGCGGCGGCAGCGTGGCTGCTGAGCGGGCAGGTCATCATGGCGGGCGTGGTGTGCTCGCTGGTGGTGACAGGCGTATGTATGCTGCTCTGCGGACTGCTGCACATGGCGGTGCTGGCGGGACACAGCGGCGCGGGGCTGACCGCGGCGGGCCTGCTGCTGGGCAGGGAGCTTTTGGTATCGCTGCCCTTCGCGGCGGCAGCGCACCCGCTATTTCGGTGGGCACAGCGGCGGGCACTGAGCGAATGACCATAGGAGAACCAAACTATGATGAAAAATCCTCACCCCTCCCGGCGGCGGGTATATGTGCTGCTGGGGTTTTTCTGTGCGTTTCTGGTGCTGTTTTTTGCGGTGCTGTATGACGCACAGGTGGTACACGGCAGCGAAAATCGGGCCAGATCCATCACCAGCAACACCGCCAGCGAAACGGTGACCGCCTCCCGGGGCATCATCACCGACCGGAATGGCAAGGTGCTGGTGAGCAACCGGCTGGCCTATACGCTGGTGGTAGACAAGAGCAGCTTCGGCAAGGACGAGGCCGCGCTGAACGACGCCATCTGGCAGCTGATACAGCTGTGTCAGGAGCAGGGCGTCACATGGAACGACACCCTGCCCATGACCACAGGGTCCTCTCCCCAGCTGACCAGCAAAAGCCTGACCGAGAGCTTCCGGGAGTATCTGGACGACAACAAGCTGCCCACGGATGGCGGCAGCGCGGAAGTGCTGGCCGCCATGCGGAAGCTCTACAAGGTCGATGACAGCTATACCGACGCGCAGGCGCGTCTGATCGTGGGCGTGCGGTATGAACTGGACGGGCGCAGCAGCTACACCTTTGCCGAGGATGTATCCACGGAGCTGCTGGGCCGCATCACCGACGGAAAGTACCGGGGCGTGACCATCAAGACAGCGGCGGCGCGGGTGTACAACACCAAGCTGGCGGCGCACATTCTGGGCACCGTGGGCGCCATATGGCAGGAGGAGTGGCGCAGCGACGAGAGCACCGGCTATGTGGGCTACGCCGACAAGGGCTACAATATGAATGACCTGGTGGGCAAGGACGGCGTGGAGAAGGCCTTTGAGGAATATCTCCACGGCAATGACGGCAAGCGGCTCATCACCACCGACGAGAACGGCAAGATCACCGGCGAGCTGTACACCCGGGAGCCCCAGCCCGGCGGCACCGTGGCGCTGACCATCGACATCGACCTGCAGCAGGTGGTGGAGGACACGCTGGCCAGTACCATTCAGGGCATGATCGACAAGGACAGCAACGAGCGCGGCGGCGCGGCGGCGGTCATTCAGGTCGGCACCGGCGAGGTACTGGCCATGGCCAGCTACCCCACCTACGATCTGGAGACGTTCAACCAGGACTATGATGAGCTGGTGAAGGACGAACGCCTGCCCATGTTTAACCGGGCCACCCAGGGCGTGTACGCCCCCGGCTCCACCTTCAAGCTGTGCACGTCCGTGGCGGCGCTGGAGGAGGGCATCATCACCCCCAGTACGATCATTGAGGACAAGGGTATCTACACCTACTATGTGGACCCGCAGCCCATGTGCTGGATCTGGCGGCAGGCCCACACCACCCACGGGCGCATCAACGTCAGTCAGGCCATCGTGGACTCCTGCAACTACTTCTACTACGAGGTGGGCCGGCTGACAGGCATCAAGAAGCTGGACGAGTACGCCACAGCCTTCGGCCTGGGGCAGTCCACGGGCATTGAGATCGGCGACGTCAGCGGCGTGCTGGCCTCCCCGGAGTGGGCGGAGGCCCACGACCGGGAGTGGACCGACGGCCAGACCATTACAGCGGCCATCGGCCAGTCCTACAACCTGTTCACCCCCCTGCAGCTGGCCAACTATGTGGCCACGCTGGTGTCCGGCGGCGAGCACTATGAGGCACATCTTCTGAAAAACGTAAAATCTTATGATAATTCACGAGTTATCGGCGTGTATGGCAAGGGGCCGCTGAACGACCTGAACATCTCGGACAGCACCATGGCGGCGGTGACCAAGGGTATGCACGACCTGACCTATGACTCCCTGCGGAGCGCGTTTTCCCGCTGTGTGGTGGAGGCCGGCGCCAAGACCGGCTCGGCCCAGGTGGGTACGGATATCGCCAACGGCACCTTTGTGGCCTACGCCCCCTATGACGATCCGGAGATCGCCATCGCCATCGTGGTGGAGAAGGGCGGCAGCGGCAGTCTGCTGGCCAATGCGGCCGTGGACATCATCAACGCCTGGTTCACCCGGGACGGCACCGGCGCCACCGCCGCCGGCGAGGACGCGCTGATGCGGTAAATCTGTTATAGAGACAAGAGGCACACATGGGACCCTATTTCAATTCGAGAGACAAACATTATAAAGACCCCTTCGGCGCCGTCCCCTGCGGCGCCGAAGTGCGCTTTGCGCTGGCGGACGACACCTACTACGGCTGCGAGCTGCTGGTGCTCCGGGAGTTCGCAGGCACGGAGGACACGTGCGCCCTGCCGCCGGCGGAGGGCGGCTTCGCCGGCACATACACCGCGCCGGCTGGCGGTGAGCTGTGCTGGTACTGCTTCCGCCTGACGGACGTGGACGGGCGCTGCGTGTGGTACGGCAAAAATGGCGTGCAGGACGCGCCGGAGAAGGCGGCACGCTGGCAGCTGACGGTATACGAGCCCTCCCCCGCCCCGGACTGGTTCGGGCGCGGCGTGACGTACCAGATCTTCCCGGATCGGTTCCGCCGTGTATCCATGCCGGACGTGAGCCATATGCCCGGGCACCGGTGGCTGCACCGCGGCTGGAACGAGCAGCCGGTGTTCCTTCCGGACGAGCACGGGCAGATCACCAACCGCGACTTCTTTGGCGGCTCGCTGCAGGGCATCACGGAGAAGCTGGACTATCTGGCGGGCCTGGGTGTGACGACACTGTATCTGAACCCCATTTTTGAGGCCGCCAGCAACCACCGCTACGACACCGGCGACTATCGGGCCATCGACCCGCTGCTGGGCACAGAGGCTGACTTCCGCGCCCTGTGCACCGCCGCCCATCAGCGTGGGATGCGTGTGATACTGGACGGCGTGTTCAACCATACCGGCAGCAACAGCCGGTACTTCAACGCCGAGGGCTACTATCCGGAGCCGGGGGCGGCCCAGAGCCAGAATTCAGAGTATTACAACTGGTACAGCTTCCACCCGTGGCCGTCGGACTACGACGCCTGGTGGGGCGTGAAGACCCTGCCCGCCGTCAATGAGGCGCAGCCGGCTTACCGTGACTTCATCTTCGGCGATCAGGACAGCGTGGTCCGGCATTGGCTGCGCTGCGGCGCGGACGGCTGGCGGCTGGATGTGGCCGACGAGCTGCCCGGCGACTTTATTGAGGGCATCCGCTCGGCCATCGACGCGGAAAAGCCCGGGGCTTACCTGCTGGGTGAGGTCTGGGAGGACGGCAGCAACAAGATCGCCTACTCCCAACGGCGCAGATACCTGCTGGGCCGCCAGGTCCACGGCCTGATGAACTACCCCTTCCGCACGGCCCTGCTGAACTGGCTGGCCGGCGGCGACGCCGCGGTCTTCCGCGACAGCATGGAGACAATTCGTGAGAACTACCCGCCCTTCGCCTTCTATGGCGCCATGAACTTCCTGGGTACCCACGACACAGCGCGCATTCTGACGCTGCTGGGCGCGGAGGGCACACCGAAAACCAAGGCGGAGCGTGCGGCGTACCGCCTCTCCCCCACTGAGCTGGCCCGGGGCCTGGCAAAGCTCCGTCTGGCGGGAATGCTGCTCTACAGCTTCCCCGGCTCTCCCACCCTCTTCTACGGCGACGAGGCCGGCATGCAGGGCTTCGAGGATCCGCTGAACCGGGGCGCCTTCCCCTGGGGCAGCGAGGACGCGGCGCTGACGGACTTCTTCCGCACTCTGGGACAGCTGCGGCGAACGCGGGAGAGCCTGCGCTCGGGCGCCCTGCGCTATCTGCTGGCCCGAGGCGGCGCTCTGGTCATCGAGCGTGAGCACGGAGGCGAGCGCACAGTAACGGCGCTGAATGCCGGGGACGCGCCGGCAGACCTGATGCTGGCCTGGGATGCGCCCACCGCGCAGGACGCGATGACCGGACAGCGATTTCTGGTCATCGACGGCAAAGTGCACCTGACATTGCCGCCGCTGAACGGCGTGATACTGGTATAAGGAACGGGGCGGTTGTTTCACGTGAAACAGCCGCCCTGCTTTTGTCCCTTTATGTTTCACGTGAAACAAAAAGACGAAAATTTGCATTTTCCCTCTTGAAACCCTCCATGCAGGTGGTATATACTATCATATTGAACTCAGACAGAAAGAGGAATTTGCTGTGGCGAAAATCATTGCGATCGTAAATCAGAAGGGCGGCGTGGGCAAGACCACCACCTGCGTAAACCTGGCCGCTGCCGTAAAAGCCGCTGGCAAGCGGGTGCTGCTGTGCGATTTTGACCCCCAGGCCAACGCTACCAGCGGCATGGGCGTGGACAAGACCACCAGCAACGGCGTCTACGATGCGCTCATCAACGGCGCAGAGACGGCCCAGCTGATCGTGACCACGCCCTATGGCGACGTGCTGCCAAGCAGCAAGGCGCTGGCCGGCGCCGGCGTGGAGATGATCAACATGGACGACCGGCAGTTCCTGCTGAAGGCTGCGCTGCGGCAGGTGGCGGACAGCTATGATTTCATCTTCATCGACTGTCCGCCCTCGCTGGAGCTGCTGACGCTGAACGCACTGTGCGCCGCCAACAGTCTGCTGGTCCCGGTGCAGGGCGAGTATTACGCGCTGGAGGGACTCAGCGACCTGATGAACACCGTGCGTATCGTGCGGCGCAGCATGAACCCGGGGCTGGACATCGAGGGCGTGCTGCTGACCATGTTCGATGGCCGCACCAACCTGTCCATTCAGGTGGCCCAGGAGCTGAAGCGGTTTTTTGCCGGGAAGGTGTACAGCACCGTGATCCCGCGGAACGTGCGGCTCAGCGAGGCGCCCAGCCACGGCAAGCCCATCACCGCCTATGACAAGACCTGCCGGGGCGCGGACGCATACACGGCGCTGGCGGCGGAATTTTTGCGGAAGAACAACTGCTGAAAGGAGACGCGGTATGGCGAACACAAAAGGTCTGGGCAAGGGACTGAGCGCACTGCTTGGTGACGACGTCATCGCCGCCAAGGACGAGCGCGCCTCCTCCCTGCTGCTGCCCATCAGCCAGGTGGAGAGCTGCTCCACCCAGCCCAGAAAGAGCTTTGAGCCGGAGGCCCTCAGTGACCTGGCGGACTCCATCCGGATACACGGCATCATCCAGCCGCTGACCGTGCGGAAGCTGCAATCCGGCTACTATCAGATCATCGCCGGTGAACGGCGGTGGCGGGCGGCGCGGATGGCCGGGCTGACACAGGTGCCCGTGGTGGTCATCGAGGCCGACGACCGCAAGGCCATGGAGCTGGCCATGATCGAAAACCTCCAGCGAGAGGACCTGAACCCCATTGAGGAGGCCGAGGGCTACCGGGTGCTGACGGAGCAATACGGCATGACCCAGGACGAATGTGCCCAGCGGGTGGGCAAGTCCCGCCCCACCGTGGCCAACGCCCTGCGCCTGCTGGGGCTGACCGATCCGGTGCGGGCCATGGTGGAGGACGGACGGCTTTCCGCCGGACACGCCCGCGCCCTGTTGACGCTGGGCAGCAAGCAGCAGCAGGCCGCCGCGGAGACCGTGGTCAAGGACGCCCTCTCCGTCCGCCAGACGGAACTGCTGGTGAAAAAACTCACCGCCGAGAAAAAAGAAAAGCCCCAAAAGGACGCGCTTTCCGTCAATTATGTTGAGGAGGCCGCCCGTGAGCTGGGCGAAAAGCTGGGCCGCCCCTGCCGCATCGTCAACGGCAAAAAGAAGGGGCGCATCGAGCTGGAATACTACGGCACCGAGGACCTGAACGCCCTGCTGGAGGCTCTGGAGAAGCTGGGAAAGCGATAAGCGTTTCACGTGAAACATCATCGAATAGAGGTATAGAATATGCTTGACATCAAGTTTATCCGGGAGAACCCGGACCTGGTAAAGGAGAATATCCGCAAGAAGTTCCAGAACGCCAAGCTGCCCCTGGTGGACGAGGTCATCGCCCTGGACAGCGAGCGCCGCGAGGCCATCAACGAGGGCGAGGCCCTGAAGGCCGAGCGCAACAAGATCTCCAAGGCCAACGGTCCCCTGTTCGGCAGGCTGAAAAAGTGCGCCGACGAGGCGGAGAAGGCCGCCCTTCAGGCGGAGATCGATGCCAACAACGCCGCCGTAAAGGCCAACGCCGAGCGCATGACCCGTCTGGAGGAGAAGAAGGCCAACGCCGAGGCGGCCATGAACAAGCTGCTGCTGGTCATCCCCCAGATGATCGACGAGTCCGTGCCCATCGGTCCGGACGACAGCTGCAACGTAGAGGTGGAGCGCTTCGGCGAGCCCAAGACCCCAGACTTCCCCATCCCCTACCACACGGAGATCATGGAACGCTTCGACGGCGTGGATATGGACGCTGCCGCCCGTGTATCCGGCAACGGCTTCTATTACCTGATGGGCGACATCGCCCGGCTGCACTCCGCCGTCACCGCCTATGGCCGTGACTTTATGATCGACAAGGGCTTCACCTACTGCATCCCGCCGTTTATGATCCACGGCAACGTGGTGGAGGGCGTGATGAGCCAGACGGACATGGACGCCATGATGTACAAGATAGAGGGTGAGGACCTGTACCTGATCGGCACCAGCGAGCACTCCATGATCGGCAAGTTCATCGATCAGATCCTGCCGGAGGACAAGCTGCCCCAGACGCTGACCTCCTACTCCCCCTGCTTCCGCAAAGAGAAGGGCGCCCACGGCATCGAGGAGCGTGGTGTGTACCGCATCCACCAGTTCGAAAAGCAGGAGATGATCGTGGTCTGCAAGCCCGAGGACTCCAAGGCATGGTACGAGAAGATGTGGCGCTACTCCGTGGAGCTGTTCCGCAGCCTGGATATCCCTGTGCGGCAGCTGGAGTGCTGCTCCGGCGACCTGGCGGACCTGAAGTGCAAGTCCTGCGACATCGAGGCCTGGTCCCCCCGGCAGCAAAAGTATTTCGAGGTGTGCTCCTGCTCCAACCTGGGCGACGCCCAGGCCCGCCGCCTGAAGATCCGCGTCCGCGGCGAGGACGGCAAACTGTACCTGCCCCACACCCTGAACAACACCGTGGTGGCCCCGCCCCGTATGCTCATCGCCCTGCTGGAGAACAACCTGCAGGCGGACGGCTCCGTGCTGGTGCCCAAGGCGCTGCAGCCCTATATGGGCGGCAAGGAGCGCCTGGTACCGCTGCACTGATAGCGTATCGTAATAGTTATCCGTAATTATACTTTTAGTATAGGAGCTTTTACACATGAAGAAGTTTTTTGCGGAATTCAAGGAATTCGCCATGCGCGGCAACGTAATGGACATGGCCGTCGGCGTGATCATCGGTACCGCGTTCGGTAAGATCACCACCTCTCTGGTGAACGATGTGTTCATGCCCCTGATCGGCCTGCTCATCGGCGGCGTGGATCTGGGACAGCTGAATATCGTGCTGAAGCCGGAGGTGCTGGACGAGGCAGGCCAGGTGGTCACCGAGGCCGTTACCCTGGGCATCGGCACGTTTCTGAGCACGGTCATTGACTTTGTTCTGGTGGCCTTCGTCATCTTCCTGATGGTCAAGACCATCAACCAGCTGCACAAGCTGGGCAAAAAGGACGAGGAGCCGCAGGAGGAGGAAGAACCGGCTCCCACCAGCGAGGAGCTGCTGACCGAGATCCGCGACCTGCTGAAAGAGCAGCAGAAATGAGGGACCTCCTGACCGCCGGGCTGACGGCGCTGGGGCTGGATGCCGCCGCCACGGACAAGCTGGCGCGCTACGCCGAACTGCTGCTGGAAAAAAACAAGGTGATGAACCTCACGGCCATCACCGCGCCCCGGGACGTTGCCACCCTGCACCTGCTGGACTGCGCGGCGCTGGCGGCGCAGCTTGACCTGTCCGGCAAGCGCGTCATCGACGTAGGCACCGGCGCAGGCTTTCCCGGCATGGTGCTGGCGATCTTGACGCCGGACGCCCGCTTCACGCTGCTGGACAGTCTGGGCAAGCGGGTGGACTTCCTGAAGGAGGTCCAGACAGACCTGGGCCTGAAAAATGTGACCTGCGTTCACGCCCGGGCGGAGGAATTCGCCGCGCAGCACCGGGAGCAGTTCGATCTGGCGGCTTCCCGTGCCGTGGCTCAGCTGAACGTACTGTGCGAGCTGACGCTGCCGCTGGTAAAGGTAGGCGGACAGTTCGCCGCCATGAAGTCCGTCTCCACCGACGAGGAGATACGGCAGGCCCACAGCGCCATCGCCCAGCTGGGCGGACAGCTCTCCGGCGTCACGGACTACACCGTGCCGGAGACGGACGTGGTGCACCGCATCGTATCCATCGAAAAAACACAGCACACACCGAAGCAATTTCCCCGGGCCTTTGCCCGGATCAAAAAAGCGCCGCTGGTATAGGCGGCCCGTGAAAGGAGGAAGTCCATGGGCAAGATCATCGCCGTGGCGTCCGGCAAGGGCGGCACCGGCAAGACCACCTTCACCGCCAACGTGGCGCTGGCGCTGGCCCACATGGGGCAGCGGGTGCTGTGCCTGGACTGCGATATCACCCTGCGGAACCTGGATCTGGCGCTGGGGCTCAGCGACCGGGCGCTGATGGACTTCTCCGACGTGCTGGAGGGCCGCTGCACCCTGCATGAGGCGGCGGTGCCCCATGAGCGATACCCCTCCCTCTCCCTGCTGACCGCACCCATGGCCGACCGCCCGCTGTCCCTGTCGGTGCCGAAGCTGCAGGCGCTGGCGCGTGAGATACGGGAAAACTACGACTGGTGCCTGATCGACGCGCCCGCCGGACTGGGTCAGGGCTTCCAGATGGCAGCGTGCATGGCCGACCAGGTGATCGTCATCACCACCACGGACGTGTCCGCCATGCGGGACGCCCAGCGCACCGCCGCGGAGCTGTCCGCCTTCCCCAGCGGGACGGTGCACCTGGTGGTGGGGCGCGTGTCCAAAAAAGTGCTGCGTCAGCTGCACACCACCATCGACGACGCCATCGACGCGGCGGGCCTGCCGCTGCTGGGCGTGATACCGGAGGACCCGGACGTCCCCTACTGCCTGAACCGCGGACTGGTGCTGCGGGAGCAGAACTACTACGCCGCCCGGGCCTATGAAAACATTGCGAAACGCATCATGGGGCAGAAAACCCCGCTGATGAAGATATAAGGAAAGGAGCCCTCCATGAATATTGCATTGATGGCACACGACAACCGGAAAGAGCTGATGGTCCAGTTCTGCACCGCCTACTGCGGCATCCTGGCCAAGCACACCCTCTGCGCCACCGCCCGCACCGGCCAGCAGATCGCCGACGCTACCGGGCTGACCATACACCGCTTCCTGTCCTTCGCCCACGGCGGCGGACAGCAGATCGCCGCCCGCATCGCCTATAATGAGATCGATATGGTGCTGTGCTTCGGTGACCCCAACCAGAAAACGCCGGACGCAGACATCACGTATATTTCCCGCCTGTGCGACCAGAACAACGTGCCCTTTGCCAGCAACCTGGCCACCGCCGAGATGCTGGTGCTGGGTCTGGACCGGGGCGACCTGGACTGGCGTGACATCGTCAACCCCAAGAACAAGCCCTTTACGGCTTGACAACCATCGGCAAATCGCATACAATAAGGGATAACCGTGCAGACCTCGCAGGAGTAGCCTGTACACCGCCGCTGCAAGAGAGGTGCGCCATCGGCTGAAAGTGCACCGCGGCAAGGCACAGGTGAAGACAGCGAGTTAGCGGGGATGGAAACATCCACGGCGCGCTCCCCGTAACAGGAGCAAAAAGGGCCGCAAGGCCGAATTTGGGTGGCACCACGAAGTGTTTTACGCTCTCGTCCCAATGCAGGGACGGGAGCGTTTTTTTCGTCCGCGCCGCCGACACAAACACAAAGGAGAACGCTATGCAGGCTGTTTTGGACTTCATCAACAACCACGTGCGGGACATCTTCATCCCGCTGACGGCGCTGGCGCTGCTGCGGGTCGGTATGTGCCTGGCGCAGCTGAAGCGAATGACGCACCTCCGGGAGAAAAAAGGCGCCTACCACGCCGTCCGGGGCCACTATGAGGAGCTGGGCGTCTGGTTCGGTGCGCTGGCGGGCCTGCTGCTGCCTGTCATTGTACCGGGTCTGTGGTATGCGGGCCTGGCGCTGGCCATAGTCGGCGGTGTCATCGGCCAGCGCATCGGCGTGAAGAAGGGCCGGGCCCTGGATGATATCTACCGCGAGGTCGCCTGGGAGCTGAAGCACGAGGCGGAGGCCGAGGCCGCCCGCGAGGCCGCCGCCCACACGCTAACGCCCGGTGCGGAGGAGCTGCCGGAGACAGGCGAACAAAACGAAACCACCGAAGATAAAGGAGAGACGGAAAATGGCTGAGATGACCCCCCGGACCCTGTCCGGCTTTATGGAGCTGCTGCCCAAGCCGCAGCAGCAGATGGAGCGCATGATGGACATCCTGCGCCGCACCTATTCTCTGTACGGCTTCACCCCGCTGGACACCCCGGTGATCGAGGCGGCGGAGGTGCTGCTGGCCAAGGGCGGCGGCGAAACGGAGAAGCAGATCTACCGCTTCAACAAGGGCGACGCCGACCTGGCCCTGCGGTTTGACCTGACGGTGCCGCTGGCCAAGTATGTGGCCCTGCACTACAACGACCTGTCCTTCCCCTTCCGCCGCTACCAGATCGGCAAGGTCTACCGGGGCGAGCGCGCCCAGCG
>ENA-UEQL01000287-UEQL01000287.1-human-gut-metagenome-genome-assembly--contig:-NODE-287-length-34524-cov-10.789561_pt1 | contig 34524 bp, 14 predicted proteins | sample MGYA00242905_ERZ507926 | MGnify/ENA primary metagenome ERZ507926 (study PRJEB26167, sample SAMN06115531) | human gut metagenome | host: Homo sapiens | place: China:Henan | collected 2015-09-09...
TGCCACACATCTTTGTATCCTCCATCAAAGCATAGAAAGGGATAATGATTCAAATATATCCTCTGCTTACCGACATCTATGTGCATCTGCATAGCCACATATTCAAATCTGGCAATGTAGCCTTGGCGTATATTCTTCAAATCATGGTTGCCCATAATCAGATATATCTTACCGTTCAACCTGTCAAGGATTTTAGTCCATTCGGCTGAACCGCCAAGACAGAAATCGCCCAAATGAAAAACGATGTCATCCTGACCGACTGTATTATTCCAATTGGAGATTATAGTCTCATTCATCATTTCCACATCCTTAAACGGTCTGTTGCAGAAACGAATGATATTCCCATGATAAAAATGGGTGTCAGATGTAAAGAACACTTTGCTGCCATCAAATTTATAGTTCATTTCTTCTCAATTTATGTGCATCACTGCACGTTAATAATCTGGTTACCCACAGCCCATCAGACGGAAATGGCAGAAGAGCATCATAAAGGCGACTGTCACAAATGGGCATAAAAAACAATAGTTGGAAAGTTTGGTAAGGACTCTCCAACTATTCAGTTTCTATTCTCTCAAAGTACAATAAAGTACTTGCTATGTTCGCTGGAAAGTATTTACTCTACGAGGTTCAATGCATGAAACATGAACACTTGACACGGATTCTGTGCGTTTATTGCTCAGAATTGCGGTTGTTGGTAATATGTTCATTCTGTTTCTTTGCATCGTTAATGTTTATATTGTCTCAAAAGCTGTGCAAAATTAGTAAATAAATCCCAATCACACACCATTTTACATTAAATTCTTTTGCCATACGGAAAATACTTGGCTCAAAATTTTGTGTTATGCTGTAAAAACATTATGTTTGCATAGCATAATAAAATCGTAATATGAACTTCGTTGATAGAATAGAAGAAACAGCACGACTGAGGGATGCTCTTTCAAGAGAGAAGTCCTCGTTGGTCGTAGTGTACGGTCGCAGGCGGTTGGGTAAGTCAACACTTATCAAAAGGGTCTTGTCGGACAGTGATGTATATTTCCTTGCCGACCGTTCCGAAGGGCAACATCAAAGAATTTTGCTCGCAAAGGTGGTAGCGCAAGTATTTCCTGATTTTGATAAGCTGACTTATCCGGATTGGGAGTCTCTGTTTCGTGCGCTCAATTATCGCACAGACAAGCGTTTCACGTTATGTTTGGATGAATTTCCATATCTTGTGGAGCAATCCCCGGAACTGCCGTCAGTGTTGCAGAAACTTGTTGATGAGAAGCAATTGAAGTATAATCTTGTACTTTGTGGTTCATCACAGAATATGATGTATGGACTGGGAGCTGTGTATGACTATGGTCAGATGGGTGTGGAACTGAAAAATAACATCAAGCAATACTGGTGGCAGAGTATGGTACTGCTGCACGAAAATATTGTCGGTATCGACTCAGCAATCTTTATGCACCCCACCATCTGGAAAGCCAGCGGACACGTAGATGCTTTCAATGACCCTTTGATTGACAACCGCGATTCCAAGAAACGTTATCGTGCCGATGTGTTGATAGAGGACCAGCTTGCTAAGTACGATGACAAGATAGACAAAGAAGTGGCCAAAGCTGCCAAGCGTTTTGGTGAGGCTTTCGATGAGGCTCAGTTCCGCAGTACCAACGGTCGTGTGCTGGAACACCAGGCCAAGCGTGATGCCTTGCATGAACGCTTTTCCAAGGCTTTGAACGATAATAATCTGGACGAACTCCGTCAGATTATCCTTGACGAAGAAATCGTTTGCCCTATCAGTGGCACAAAGAACTGGACAGAGGTGCGTCAGTTCAATCTGATGTTCTCAACAGAAATGGGTTCCACTGCCGATGGTGCCATGAAGATATACCTGCGCCCTGAAACGGCACAAGGTATCTTCGTAAATTACCTGAATGTACAGAAAACCGGTCGCATGAAGATTCCTTTCGGTATCGCCCAGATTGGTAAGGCTTTCCGTAACGAAATCGTAGCCCGCCAGTTCATCTTCCGCATGCGCGAGTTCGAGCAGATGGAAATGCAGTTCTTCGTGAAGCCGGGTACGGAGCTTGACTGGTTCAAGACCTGGAAGGCTACTCGTCTGAAATGGCACAAGGCGCTGGGCTTCGGCGACGACCATTACCGTTTCCACGACCACGACAAACTGGCACACTACGCCAATGCTGCTACAGACATCGAGTTCCTGATGCCTTTCGGTTTCAAGGAAGTAGAAGGTATTCACAGCCGTACTAATTTTGACTTGTCCCAGCATGAGAAATTCTCTGGTAAGAACATCAAGTATTTCGACCCTGAAACCAACGAAAGCTATACTCCGTATGTCATCGAGACTAGTATCGGTGTAGACCGCATGTTCCTTAGCATCATGTCGGCTTCCTACTGTGAAGAGACGTTGGATAGCGGTGAATCCCGTGTTGTCTTGAAGTTGCCTGCTGCACTGGCACCGGTGAAACTGGCCGTAATGCCGTTGGTAAAGAAAGATGGTCTGCCCGAAAAAGCACGCGAAATCATTGACAATCTGAAGTTCCACTTCCATTGCCAGTATGATGAGAAAGATTCTATTGGTAAGCGTTACCGCCGCCAGGATGCCATTGGTACTCCGTACTGTGTCACCGTGGATCATCAGACTTTGGAAGATAACTGTGTGACACTGCGTAATCGTGACACCATGCAGCAAGAGCGCGTGGCTATCTCTGAACTGAATAATATTATTGCAGACCGTGTAAGCATCACATCGTTGCTGAAAACCTTGCAATAAGAATAATATTAGTTACAAATTATAAATTACGAGGGTGCGTAGTGAATGCCACTTGTTTCTTGTAATTCGTAATTTGTAATTCGTAATTAATGAATATTTTGTAATTGATGAAAATGAGAAAAGGACTTTTGTTTTTGCCTTTCCTGCTGTTGCTGGTGGGTGCTTTCATTTCTTGTGAAGAAGTGGAGGAGGCTGGAAAGTTTGAGTTCACCATCAATGGCGTAAAGAAAATTGTATCAGCCGGCGACTGTCTGTATAAGGAACCGGATGCTGTGCATGGTTGTGTATGTCTGGAACCGGGTATGCTGATAGATTGTTTCAGCCCGATGCGTGCTGATTTCCTGGAAAAGAAATAGACAAGCCATATATTCCATCCACTGCAGGAGCAGATTGCTGTGCCCTCTGGGTATTTAATATGCTCCTACAGTGGAAATGAATTCTATTTTTTAATCTGCAAAACGAATGGAACGATTGCTTAACCTTATCAAATCCGGTAAATCATAATATTTCAAGGCACCATACAACACATTAGAATACATATCCCACTGCATAGGCCTCTCAATGTATTCCTTCCAAGTTTTCACACTATGTGTTATCTCCACACTGTTGATTCTTTCATCCAAATAAGCAGCATGAATGGCAGCTGGACCATAAATGCCATTGGCAAATACTTTGACGGAATGCCCTTTCAGAAATTCGTGTTCTGAACAAAAATCAAGCAAAGTCAGGATATCGACTACCCGTTGTCCCATAATAGGACGTCCTATATGCATACTGATCATTGCATTACGATATTCACGGTTCCAATATTTAGCATCCGTATAAAATGCAGGGTCCGTTGTTTCCCCTAATCCGCGCAAATCTGCCAACAACAAAATTTTTCCTTCCGTCAAGGCAGCAGCAAAATTTGCATATTCACTCAAATAAGTTCCTTTCCCCTCTTCCTGTAACCTTAACTCAACAGGAGAATCAGCATTCGCTCTGGACGGAATAATAAGAATACAAGGAACAGGCATCTCCCCTTCCCTTATAAGCTGAAATTTATATTGCTCATATTCACGCATAGAATCATGTCCGGTTGCCTCAATTCTTATTTTATGGTCAGGAAGACCTTTAAGACCTAACAAATCCAACATCTTTGCCTGAACAGTTTTCTTTCCTTTCGAAAGAAACGCCTCACGCTTGGAAGCCCACTCATCCAGCTGATTCACATTTTCCTGCATAATACTGAGTGCTCCAGGCATAGATACATTCACCTGTCCTCGAGTCGTACAAAGCATATCTGACAACTGGAAACGGTCTTGTGCCGCTTTCTTCACCGGAGATTGATCATCTTTCAACCAACGTTTGAACCAACTGACCAGCTTTTGCCTTTTTTCAACTCCAAGTCCATGACCGGTTTCTACTGTCAGCATATCCACCTTTTCGGGAACTCCCAATACTTTATAGCACTGTTGTAATTCAGCATATCCTTGCTGCGCCCCCCACAAATCGACAAAATCATATTTACCGCTTAAAATCAATAAAGGCCGTGGAGCCATCATTAAAGCAAAATCAGGTACTTCCAGTTGTTCACGCCCTTCGTAGGGTATATGTTGGCAACCGTCGGAAGGACCTTGCAACTCCATAGTACGTTCTCGGGTAGAAAAGAAACTACAAATGGCCGCTACCTTTACACGGGGATCCAAACCTATATAATAAGCGGTCTGAGTGCCACCGCCGGAAGATCCATAGACTCCGATATGCTCCGGATCAATATCCTTACGGGTCAGTAAATAGTCCAAAGCCCGATGATTGTCCCAATATTCCTGTGCCGCCAAACTAGTACCAAGCAAGTTAAAGCCCGCATTCAGTAAGGTATGTTCCGTGGTAGCCCCCCGTGTCAGCGGCTTTCCTTCCCTGTCAATAAGTTGCAACCGTTCTCCCTGCCCTATGGGATCTACCACCAGTACAGCAATGCCATTGGATGCCATCAACATAGCGGCATGAGACGAAGGCCCTTTACCATTCAATCCATGTCCGCAAAGTTCCAATGTTGCCGGAACAGGAACAGTCGTGTTCTCCGGCATATAAAGATGTGCTGTGACATAGCGGCCGGGCTTGCTTTCAAAAATTATTTTCTCTATATGATAACCCGTACCTTGTACCTTCCCCACCACCTGAGCATTTAAATTCCCTTTCTCCGGAAAAGTACCTACTATTTGTTTATATCGTTCACGGCAACCCTCCAGATACTCCTGCATCCCGGCAGGAGAAGCAAACGCTTGTTGAATAGCCGACTGCCGATCAGCAAACTGCCGATGTACATCACGCATCAGATAAGAATTATAAGCGGTACTTTGACTCCAAGGTAATGCCTTGAACTCACCCTGAGCAGATACCCCAACAGTCCCCACCCATATTCCCAAACCTACACATAAAGTGCGAAAACCGATGATTTTTCTCATAGAATCAATCCTTAAGTTATTGTACCACAATTTCAATTTTCTGACGGTTATCTCCGGCTGTCTTCACATACAGACGTTTATGCTCCGTATCATAAAACCAGCCTGTATTCCGGTCTACATCTGCAACCGATGAAAGAACGGGCAACGATTTACCATTTTCTATCACAGATTGCGGAGCGTTCTGCAAATAAGCCTTCACCAGATAAGTGTGTCTGGCAGGTTTGTACTTCCCTACCGGTTTATCTGCAGTAAACGTCCAACTACCATCAGCGAGCCTGCTGGTAAAGCGGGTCAATGAACCAATCCCTTTTTGATAATCCATTGATATACCATCATCTTCATACATCTCGTAAGAAGAAATACCTGACGGATAGACATCCAATGTTATCACATCTACAGGATGCTGATCTACCCACTGCATAGCAGGTTGCATGGGAATAATAGCTCCGGCTTTTATATAGACAGGCAACACATCCAGCGGAGTAAGAAAAGACTTATATTGACGGCCCTCGTAACGCTCACCGGTTTCATAATCAAACCATTCTCCACCGGGGAAATAGACATGCTGGCTCAGTGCACCTTTGGTAGTGACAGGACAAACCATCATCCATGGCCCGAACATATATTGACGTGTCAGCTGATAGGTATTCTCATCCTGAGGATAATCCATCACTAAAGGAGTCATCATGGGACGTGCCGTTTTATAAAGCTGATAGGCATTACTATAAATATAAGGAATCAATGTATAACGCAAACTATCGTATTTGATAAAATTGGCCAAGGCCTCCGGACCATAAGTCCAAGGCTCATGATAACGGGGATGGTCCATACCGAACACCATAGCGATAGGTGAAAACATACCGAACTGTACCCAACGGGTATATAATTCCGTATCGTAAGGAGAATATTGTTCAAATCCTCCCATGCAATGAGTCCAGTTACCTACACCACTCATACCGATATTAAGTCCTGCACGTATCACCGGTTCAAACCACTGCCATTCACTCCCCCAGTCTCCGGCCCATATATAAGGATAACGCTGAATTCCCGCATAACCTTCACGGGTATGTGTCAACCCCCTCATATTATTATATTCCTGAAATTTACGATAGGGTGCTTCCGCATAAGCCAAAGGAAAAATATTATGAAGTCCTTTCAGGTCCATCGTCCCTCCGACATCCGTCTTCACAAACTTAGCCCCGATGGAAGCTACTTTCATTACTCCATTCTCCCACCACCAATCTACCGCTTTCGGATCAAAGAAATTCACTACTCCTTCTGTCTTTGCTCCGGGATACAGCACATTTCCCTGTTCACGCGCCTTATCCAACAGATGATATTCAGGGCCATTATCTAATATGGAACGGATATGAAGCCCCACCATCTTTACATTTTGCGCATAGCAACTATCAAACATGGCTTTCGGATCTTTGAACGTATTGCGCCATTCAAAGCAACAACCGCCATTTCCGTAAGTGGTATTAAACAGTCTCCAAGTAGAATCCAGCCAAAGCAAATCAAAAGGCACTCCTTCCTCACGCAAACGTTTACATAAAGCAGGCGGGTATTTATCGGAAGTCATCTCTTCATTCTTCCAGGTTCCACCGGAATAAGTACCGACATGCAACCCCATTGCAAAACGAGGAAGCATGGGGGATTTTCCAGTCAATTCCGTATATCGGTCAATCATGGTATAAAAATCGGGACCATACATAAAATAATAGTCCAAATCACCGCCAAAAGCTTTGAACGAATAATAATCACTACTATCCCACCCCATATTCCATTCGGTAGCAAACGGAGTATGAAAGAACAAACCATATCCTTTGGTACTCATCATAAAAGGTACGGGACAATAATTGGCACGTAAAATATCTTTTCCTCCTACAGCCGGTTTTATCCCTCTTCCCAACTCTACATTCAGATAGACCTTACGCCCTCGCTGATCCATGAAATCCATACGCTCCCCAAAACCAAAGAAATGCTCATCCGGTTGTAGAACAGCTTTCGTCTTGACAGAATCCTTATAAAAACGTTGTTCCGCAAGTTCCGTATAAAGTAGTTTGCCGTTTTTATCGGAAACAGACAGACAGAACGGATTCTTGGTAGCCTCTATAATCAGTTTTCCGGTCGTAATCAACCATGCAGCACCTTTATCTTCCACTGTATAGTGTACAGGAGTAAAATCATATTTCCGAACCATCCACTGCTCATTTTCAGCGAACACGGTACCTTGAGAATGACGTACACGGAACATATCATCTGTACAAAATTCCAATTTCACATTTCCCTGAGGCAGAAGAAACAACAAATCATTTCCTGTCTTCTTAAAAGAAGCATTGGCCGCCCATAGCCCTATACAATACAGGCATAAACAAAAGCATAGGATTCGTTTTTTCATGGTATCTGTTATTTTATTTAAAATCAATCATATTGAATATCAGTTTTTTGGCTACAAGTCCGGCAGCCGAATCATTAATGATGTTCCCATAGATATCCAATGTAGAGAACAAAACACTACCCTTACCCATCGGTACAATCCCCATAGCAGTTCCGATAGCCATAGGATAAGTATGATAGGCTCCGACCAGCAATTCTTCACCTTCCATCACCAATCCCATACGCTCCACCCCTGTATGTATCAATGCCTGATAAGGCCAGTTGAGAGCATTTCCGACAGGAAGTTCCTTGAAAATATCATGCGGCTTATTAAACATCACCCCGCCCAGCCAGTTGGTTCCAACAAAGAATTTGTCCTTAAACACCGCTTTACTATTAGCCGCTATAAATTCCGACCACTCATCAGCACTCTGAATAATAAAGATTTTGGTTCCATCATTTACAGCACGTTCCATTAAACGCTGTGCATCCGGCATCTTATCATTAGGAACAGCCCAATCCAGACGACAACGCGCGTTACTGCGAGGATGCCTGAAACGAATCTCTATATCGGCAGACTTGCCTCCTTCCAAATAGACTTTTCCATCGCCCAAATGCTCTTTCTTCCTGGTAATTTCATATATTTTCTTACCATTGACAAAGACTTCAATCATACTACGGTCATTACTCTGAGGAATAATCGTATATTCACCACTGACAGAGGGAAGTATTTTACCACTCCATTTAATACCATAACCATCAAGCATATACACAAAAGGACTTGGTGTAGCTCCTTCAATAGCACTCAGATTAACCACCTTGGCCACTTCATGATAAACTTCCTTCTGAAATTCCATATCCTCATAATAGACCACATCCAATCCCGGTTTGCCATCGGCAGAGCGTAACGCTTCCATCGGCACCATTGTCAATTGATCTTTCTTAGGAGGACGGGCCACCATAATCCAATCCAACTTTCCTAAATTATCCTCGTAAGCCGCAACCGCTTCTTTCGTTTTACCCTTCAAGAAATTCTGTAAAGCGTTTCCATCTTCCCAAACGGCCCCTTTGCCATCCAACATATTGGATGCCAGATTTACAGACAATATATCATCATACCCAGTTGTAACAACGGAATTTTCCTTACATAGTTTTGCTTGAATTCTACAAAGTCCTCCAGCTGCAGGAACAGGTATTTTTACATCTTTCACCAACAACTGACCATAAACCTCACCTCCGGCGGCTTCTGTTTCATAAGTCCCTACCTCCGTTATATTTCCTTGAGAGTCCGTCACCGAGATTTTCAATTGATGTTTTCCCCGGACATTCTTCTCATTAATCAGATAAAAGTCAACGGTCACCTCTCCCCCTGCGGCAGCAACCTGTTGCCTGGTCTTTACCGCTACATACAAAGGCTGATTATAACGAGCTATAATAGCCGGATCCGATTTGGGATAACGAAAACAATCGACAATTCCCGAATAATTCTCCGTCAATTCCGATTCCCATCCATTAACAACGTATGCATCCGTCAAATTATTCATTCTGGCCGATTCTATTTTACGTCCCTGATGTTCATAAGACACCGTTCCCATAGCCACACATAAATCATCTACGGTAGGATAAACTGTCCTTAGCTGTTTAGCATCCAGAAATTCATTAAATTCATCATACCAACGTAAAAACTCTCTACCATCCCATCCTTTATAGCTATATTTTTCCAAATCTTCTTTATTCTTTTCCAAACGAGGAGGTGATGATAAAGCCCCTTCCTCACCAAAGAATACAATTTCACGCTTATTCTTTGTATCATTATAATAATCTTCAGGGCCTTTGTACAAACCTTCATTCCAAACAGCAGGTCCTCCGGCACGATGATAATCATACCAGCCACTCCAATACACTTTTTCATCGTAAGGACGAATATGAATTTTAGCCTGATCTTCTATATCATCCCCCTTTGCCCAAGCCGAGGTACGAAGAATCAGCCGGGAAGGATCCAGTACACGCATATCCTTCATCGCTTGAATTTCCAATGCCAACTTTTCAGGAGCAGCATTTCCAGATTCATTCATCATATTGTAGATAACCAGACAGGGATGACTGCGATCCCTCTTTACCATACGGACGACCTTTTCATGCAAAACAGCATTCATAAACGGCTGTCTCACATCCAGACGGAAGCCGCCAGGCTCTTCAAAATAGAGCAGTCCCAACTCATCAGCATAATTCATTACGTCAGTATTACCGATAAAACGATGAAAATTCAACATATTCAACCCTAACTCCTTAGCGATGCGAATTTGCCTTTCAGCCAATTCTTCCGATGGGAAAATACCATTGACCGGCCAAAAACTCCAACTGATGGCCGAGCGAAGCATGATACGTTTTCCGTTTAAACGAAAAACAGCATCCTCACCTATACCGGAAGCCTCGAACCAACGGAATCCAAAACGGCGGGAATCTTTATCTACCCAGTTCTTTCCTTCGGATAACTCCACCTCACATACATACAGATTAGGATCATCCACGCTCCATAATTTCGCCTCCGGAGCTGATATAGGAATCTTCAGTTCATTCATACCTTTATTTAAAGAAACACCCTTTATCTCTTTAGAATAAACTATTTTTTCTTTATTTTGCCACTCGTACACCGTTATACGAAGATCCTGCTTCGTAGTCTTTCCTTTTTCATTCTGTAATGTCAGAATAGCGTTGGCGGTGGTTATCTGAGGAGTGTTCTGCATATAAATATCCGCCACATAAACAGCATTACATACCTTCATACCAACTTTTCCTGTTATTCCTCCAAAGCCATGACCGGGAGGCAACATCTTATCTCCCCACGGAATAGTTCTGGAGTCACGCCAATCATGGTTACCACCCGCATCCGTTATACGTACAGCCAATTGTACTTGTTCTCCCGATTTTATATAAGGAGTAATATCCGTTTCGAAAGGAACATTGTCCACAATCTGATAATCCACTAATCTCTGATTAATAAAAATCTCCGCCCGTGAACGTATAGAGCCAAAATTCAAAAAGACTTTTTGTCCTTTCTTCAACACCGGAATATCCATTGTACGACTCCACCATGTAACTCCTGTAATATCTCCTTCGGGTCCGGACTGAGTTTGAAGATATTCTTCAGCTGTTCCGGGAACCTGTACCGGAAGAGTCTGGGCAGAAGTCAATATATCCCATCCCGCTGTAGGAACAGTTGCAGGAACTTTCTGTGCCTCTTCCAATGTCAAATAAATATCCTCTGTCTGCCAAGCTGCATTTTTATCCTGCCATAAATGCCATCCTTTTCCTGACAAATCAAAAAACGGTCTCTCCTGTGCTCTCACCCCATAAAATGGACATAACAACAAAAATGCTATGGCAATAATACTCTTCTTCATAATTATCTATTACTTTCTTTTATTAAATTCAATAATAACTGTTGGCCCACTACATTAGCCCTGTTCTCGCTTTTAATACATGACTCCATGCTCTCATAGATGGTAAAACCAATATTCTGTTATAGCTAATCTCATTTATTTTATTTCATTCATATAACTATCCGGCAACCACCCTTTCAATACAAAAGCAGGATTCCGATAATTGTTAATCATCTCTGTATCTTTATCTTTTGTCAACTGGCGGGAATATGGATGACGTTTGGATACATCAACCGGATTTCCCGTCACCATATCACAAGTATTATACTCGTACATTTTAGCAGTCTTCGCTCCAATAGAACTCCAGCCTTCAGGAATTATATTTTTCACTTTACAATCTATCAAGACAAACTCTGCATCAGGGTAGGCCGAACCGTGGTTACTTTTAGTACGTCCGTAATCCGCCTGTTTACCATCCTCCGTAGAAAAAGTGCATTCAACAAATACATTACCATGATTGCCTGCCGTATTTCTTACCCATGAGAAAGGGCCGCCACCATTACGGAAATTACTTTTATAAGCAAACAAGCTGCCACGTCCTAAAATAGTATCACCACCACCATCCAACTCACAAGATTCCATATAGATTGTTCCATTCGCCTGCAATGCATCTCCTGAACCTATAATATGTACACGGTATAAAGCAATCCTTTCTCCATTAATCAACAACCCTTCTGCCTGACCTTTTAAATCTGTAGCAATGGTCATATCCTCAATGACTATATCCTTGCAATTATCAAGCATGAAAGCCGCCCGACGGGAAGGAAATGTACCGGGCCACTCATTGGTTTTCACAGTCAGCGGATGAGGATTAAAGACTTCATTATTTGCATAATGTACTTTAGTATCGGCCATTCCTGCTCCTTTAATTTTAACATTCCATTTATTTCTTGTATAGACCAATTCTTCATAATCACCGGGATTAACTAAAATCACAGTCTGCTGTTCATTAAAATCAGGAATAAAATCCAAGGCCCCCTGAACTGTATTAAAGTCCCCTTTTCCTGTAGCATCCACAATCAATGTATCTGAAAGTTCCGGCATGTCAGATTTAGTAGTGAAAGTCCACTCATCTTCTTTAGTGACTCCTTGAAAACTGCCGTCAGCTAAATTTAACACACCATTATCTATAGTCACATAGTAAGTATGCCCATATTCCAGCATATTATTGTGTAGATAAATAGTAGCTATAGAATCACGCACGATGACAGGATAAAAATGAAAGGCATCCGTAAATCCCCCTATGATAGTAAGCTGGTACACAGGAGGAGTAGGTTCCGCCGTTCCCGAAGGAGTACCCGGACGAGTATCTTTATTGGTAGGCACAACGGTACGAGTATAGTCATAAGGCACTTTTGTATAATCACATTCCGGACCATACGTACGGCTCTCCGTAGGACCAGACGGAATACTCAAATCCAAACTGTCCACCACTTGGTCAGTAACTGCGTCATAAACCCGTATCATACCGGAATCTCCTAGGACAGGAGTCTCGGAAAAAGTAAGAACCAAATGAGTGTCCGGATTGACATTTTCCGAACCGGAAGCAGGAAAAAGTGTTGCATTGACCTGCCCTGTCTGATTACACGCCATTATAAAAGGAACTGCGGCAATCATACCTAAAAACGATTTTAATGTAACCATAGATTCATCAGTATTAAATTCAAGTCTTAATCATTCTATTCCCATTCCACCTTCATATAATGCAGCATCGTTGTACTTTCACCACAACTGCCCGTATGCTGGATACCGGTGCCCCCAAAAGTGTTCGAGGCTATATCCGCCTCCAAATCTACCGAAAGTTTCAAATTCGGATCAGTTACAGGCGCCGGAAGCGGAGTCGTTGTTGAAGCATGTGCTGTCAATTTTCCTCCTTTAGCAGTCAATGTCAGAGTACAATTTGTACGATAGCAGGTAGAAGACACCGGTTGACTGATGGCTTCAGCCACCCCGTTCTCATATTTCATCAAAATAAAATCAACCGCATTACTATACTTGGTCGTACGAATGATACGCAATGCATATCCCGTTAAAGTACGGGTATCAAACTTGATATACAAATCCAAATACTGTCCTGTAGCACTACCAAAACCTTGTCCTGCTGTTTTACTGGCATCCACATTCAATGTGATTGCCATATCTCCATAGCTGCCATCCAGTGGAGTATACAGCAAACGGGCTCCTTTCTGATCCTGCAACAAACCGGTTCCGTGAGAACCATTCATTCCAGGTCCATAAATCCAATAATCCTTATCCGGAACTACCTGCCAATCGTATGCTGCCGTATCCAAAGGCTTATATCCACCAATCGTCCAAAATCCCGGTAAAAGTTGTGGTTGATTCTTACATGGAAAGTTCTGAAAATCCGTTTCAAATATATGAGTGATATTCACTTGCCCTTTCTTTATTGGAGAATTGGAAACAACAATCCGTTCTTCCCCCGGCAAACAACGCAGATGCTTGGGAGCGATAGCTGCCATCAGATAATAACCAACATCTTCTTTTACCAACGTATAGGAATATTCCGGTTCATTCAAGCGGGATACAGAAACCGGAAGTCTATCAGTCCCGTTCCTGTCCGTACATCTATACCAGGTTATCAATGATTCATCCTTACGCCCATTCAAATTTAAAGCATAACTGACAGTAGCTACTCCTTTAGCAATATTCAATTCCGGCTCTTCCGTAAACGAGGGAGCCGGTACATAATCGGGAGCAACCGTAAGTTCTGTCGCACATTCCAAACCATCCTCTGTATAGGCTATCACAGTGAAATGTTTTGTTTCATCCTCCGTATTAGTTGCCTCGACAACACATTCATAACCCTCGGAAGTAGATAATTTCACATCCTTTTCATAACCTTGTTGTACTTTCCACTTCACGGGAACATTATTCAGTACATAGTTGCAATGCCTTTTCACCGTCGCAACCAGTCTGACCGGCTGGCCACCAGTCTGGATGGAAGCCGTTAAAGGCTCTACAGAAAGACAGGAGGGCATCCGGGTATAATCCCTTCCATCCCGCTTACCTATAGCAATGACACGATCTTTCACCTGAAGAGGATCCCAATCATCCTCTCCTCTCAATAAATTGTAAGTATTATAAACTACCTCTTCATTCTCTTCCAGCCGGAAAGTTTTCAGTTGATTCAGCTGATCCATGCAAACCGTATTATAAGGCTTGTCAGCCCCTATTACATAAGGTTGCCCGTTCAGCTTCACATTATATTGGTAACAACGCAACCAATCTGTGGGATCATGTGTCCAGCCCGCATAAACCGGCTTCTTCGAATGATAACGGCAATCGACAATACTTAACGGCCCGACCGACTTACAAAAATATTGCCGGTCTTCCTCATGACATACATAAAAGTCACAGTTCAAAAATACAGCTCCGCCCATATCACTTCTCCAAAAAGGTTTCTGACCATAAAAATGAAGTGTACAATCCAGATAAACCCCTGTTCCGGTCAACGCATCATCGGTACTTTCCATGTGGCATTTATTAAAAAGTATCCGCTTGGCGCCATTCAGCGGATTCATGTTCAAGCGACTGATGAAATGTACATTATCCGCCACAATCTTGTCGCCATGACAATAAGCGACGTGCGCCTGAGTGATGGCAGACATTCTTTTCTTCCTGCTTAATTCCTTCTTCAGAGGGTATTCCAAATCGACATTACAGAAATTCCCCATGGTCAAGTCCTTAACCAACAGACCGTCTCCCCAAAAATCAAACATGGTGAAATTACCGACAGCCCCCTGTGTCTGTCCACGGCTGGATGCCAGGACTGTATTTTCAGGATGGCTATTCAATCCGATAATATGAAGATAAGGGCATTTAACAACCAAGCCGAACGGTTCACGACCGTCTTTTCCAACACGAATAGCAGGATCGTCAGGATCATCAATCCAATAAACGTATGGAGCCAGATAGACTTTCATCGGTTCCGCTTCCGTACCAGCTGAAAAATTAGCGGCAGCTTTATTGAAACTATTAAAAACATAAGGATTACCCGCCACTTCCCTATCGGACAACTGCCCATCAACAAAAAATGTTTTCGGACCTAAAATAATTTCTTTATCTGCATAACGAAGGCAGTTTCCTTTAAATTCTATAGGTTGCGAAGGATCTAACGAACTATAATGATCAATACTTTGTGCTTTTAACAGATGTCCCCATACAAGCCAGCACAAGGCAAAAGCGAGGAAATGTAAATGTTTCATTTTGTATAGATTAAGATTTGTTCTACTACAAAAGTAAACGAGAGACAGGGGACAGAAAGGTAAAAATTGGTCTATTATGTGCAAATTTTGAATAATGTGCTAATTTGCCAATTTGCTAATAGGCCAATTGACATGCGAACATAGCGGAACCAAACGGCAAATCAGCCTATTAGCAAATTAACACATTCATTAATTATTTTACTTCAGTTATCCTTAGCAGCAGATAAAGACTTGCAGGCAGTCTTACTCTTCCTTGATTTTTATCATACACCCTATCTTTTACAGGAGCAGTCGTTTCAAAAACGACAGGCCATTCGGCTATCGTCATGTTCCAAGTATCAATGACTTCCACTTTAAAACGTACTCCTTCTTTCAAACGTGGATAAAAAGCGTTTTTTACCGGTAAATCAAATATCCATTCCGGTCTTATTTCTTTGCCCAGATAAATCATATAATAGTTTTCTCCGGCAGTAGAAGTATATGGGTCCCAACTACTATCGCATAAATGCAAGGGATTGGGGAGTGCATCCAAAATCTGTCTTGTAAAGCCGATGCGCTTCCAGGACTCCCCTTGAAAAGTTCCTCCTACAGCCAGAAAATCACGGGAATAATCTTTTGGATTATCCATATAACATTCTCCGTGAGTTACGTAAGTCCCCACAATCAGCCCTTGCCACAAGCGATAAAGATATTCCTGACCGCTCAAGCTTCCCCATCGGTTATCCATATTGCCCTCATAACATACCTCATCAAAAATAATCGGTTTCTTATAAATATTCTTCACCGTAGCCGCTCTTCCAAAACCCTCTACAGGTGCCTGGTCCTGTATGCTGGCATGGGTATATTCCGGTTCCCAATATTTATAATACTTAGCTGTATAAGTATGAATGGAACATAAATGAGAATAAGGATCATTCTCTACTACCGTATGTGTAAAGGTATCCCAATATTCCGGTTTTAATTCTCTCAAAAAATCATATTCATTGGCCAGCGACCACCAAATATTGCGAAATGAACTCATACGGGCTGTCAGATACTTCAAATATCGGACACCGGCTTCCAAAGGCATCCTGTCAAATCCCCAACGGCCACCATCATAAGGGTGGAAAAGAATCAAATCAGCCTCCACCCCTATTCCGGCCAAATTATCCACACATGCTTCCACATGAGCAAAATAAGCCGGATTGAAGCGGGTGAAATCCCATTCATACACAGGCTTTCCCTTTTCATCCTTTGTTATCTTCTTTATCTCAAAAGGAAACATGGAGGGTTCAGGATAATCCGGATCAAAGTTTTGCACAAAAAACAGCATCCTGATCTTATTGAACTTGGACAGTTCCAATGATTTTACAGTCTGATCGGGTTGGTTACCGGCCACATGCATCCAATCATAAGAAGTCGTTCCAACCGGATAGTAACGTGTCCCATCAGCATATTTAAAGTTATAAGTTCCATCCACTTTGACTGGGCCATGATTTCCTTTACCCGGAGCAATACATTCTATCTGACCTTTTACTCCATCCAATGCAGGGATTTTACTCTGTGTTATATAATACCATCCTCCTTGCTTCACAGGCATGAAACGAATTTTAAAAGTATCATTTCCATCATAAAACCCACGTACTGTCAATGTGGTATCCGGCCCGTTGAACGTCGCTGTAAGTTCAACATCAAAAGGATTACCCTTCACTTTGGCAGGAATGGAGATTTCATAACGTCCCCAACATTCCACCTTATCCTGAGCAAATCCACCGGAAATTCCCAGAAACCATATTATTAAAAGAAAGCAGCAATATTTCATAAGCCATTCAATCATTAAATTCCAGTTAAAACAACGTATCAATCAAGGTTCCTCAAAACAAAGTCCGTCACTTCCACCTGTCCGTCACCACCGGCAAAAATACCCGGACGGACAAACAAGAAACCATATACCGTGTTATGATGTACCCCCGATATTTCAAATCCCCATGGATACTTATGCCATTTTTTACCATCGGCACTATACCAGGCCGATAATACATTCGCATCATTCCGCAAACGCAGCCACATCTTTCCACATTGGTTTGCTTGAGGAGATTTTGATTCCGTACGGCTGACTTGTCCACGCCGGTAACGAAGCAGCTGCTTATGATTAAAACCAAATCCAAAATGATAATTCTCATCATAATAGGCTACCAATCCGGCAGATGTATTTTCACCTTTCAGTTCGAAACAAGCCTCCACTTCATATTTATGAGCACTGGTACGCGCCAACAAAGGAGAGCCTTCTTTAGGAGTATTCCCTTTTGCATCTATACTGATTTTATCAGGAGTAATCCGAAACCGGTCATTTAAACTATGTTCCCGGCACGTCTGCCATACAAAATCCTCTATACCGGATACTTTCAAACGTTCCGGTGCAGGTAAAGAAATGACTCCTTCTTTCAAATGCAACCACCCATCTTCCTTCTGAACCAGTTCACGTAAAAGGGTCTGACGCCCCAATGTCTGGAATCCGTTCTCATAAGCATGGAAAATCATGAATAACCGTCCATCTTCCGTATCAACAATAGAGCCATGCCCTTTACTCCACCATTTTTCATTACGCGATTCCGTACGAAGAAGCGGATTGAAAGGAGCATTCTCCCAAGGACCCATTATATTTTTACTACGTGCCTGTACTACCATGTGACTGGTGGGGGGACCTGCCGTACCCCCTTCGGCCGCGAATAAATAATAATACTCTCCTACTTTTTTCACATTCAGACCTTCCATGGAAACTCCTTCTATATCCCATTCCTCCGGTATTTCCCATTCCTTATAAATCCGAACCGGTTCTCCTGTAATAGAGCATCCATCATCCGACAACGGATATAAAGCACCGGAGCTGAGCAACAGATATCGTTTTCCGTCCTCACCAACCACATGTTCCGGATCAATTCCCCCTATTTTCAAATCAACCGGAGCGCTCCACGGACCTTCCGGAGTATCCGCCCAAGTTACCATATTGGTTTTCTTTCCTTTCTCGTCCCGAGTAGGGAAATAAATATAGAAACGCTTGTTATGGACTACAATATCCGGAGCCCAGATGTCTCCGGTAAAAGTAGACAAGACAGTGGAACAGGGAGTCCAGTTTATCAAGTCATCCGACTGGTAAACGACCAGTCCCGGAGTATAAATAAAAGAGGAATGGACCAGATAATAAGATTTTCCATAACGGACAATAGAAGGATCCGAATTATCACCTTCCAAAATACGTACAGTAGTTTGATCCTCATTTAAAGGATCTTGGGACTGCCCCCATAAAGGGAGCGCCCCAAAGACTAGCAAAAATGCGCAAACAGATAAAATGTTTTTCATATATAATTCTTATTCTTGTGCCAAACCATATCCATTCGTTATCTTGCCTTTAGATTTGCTCAACGTTTCGAATGGAATAGGCCAGTAATATCTGGGAGGAACATTACCGTCCTTTACTCCCGGCAACAAATTACTATTCGTATAATGATCAGCATATTTCACCAATGTTGCTCCCCAATCAACCTTTGCATAACCCTCGTCAAGCAGTTTCTTTGCTTCAGCACCATCGGGATCTATATAATTAAACAGCCCCTCAATAGCTAGGTTATGGTCTGTTCCAGTAACTTTTACCGAAGTGGTACTATAATCATATTGTCCTCTCCATCCTGGATACAGAGCTGGATCCGACTCATCAGGATCAAAAGTCAACGGTGAACTTAAATGCACTTTCTTAGTATATACATAATTCGAGATCACATTACCATTAGCAAATTCATGGTATCCTTTTGTTTGCAAATCATGAACCATATCCGTCATTTCTGCACGAACAGCTAAAGCTTTTTCCACAAATTTACCCGAACGAATCAAATCCCAGCGACGAGTACCTTCACCTAAAAGTTCTAATTTGCGCTCCTGTAAAATAGCTTCCTTCAAAACTTCACCTGAAGCTGAAATGGCATGATCGGAATTACCAAAAGCGCGTTGACGGATTTGGTTAAGTAATTGGATTGCTTCTCCTTCCGTTCCCAATTCCGCTTTGACCTCAGCTTGCATTAAAATAAGGTCAGCAAGCCTCAACACTGGCCAATTCATCCCTGAAGTACGTTGAGATGTGGTATAAGGAGGATCCATACGATTCTCATCCCATTTATTAATCGCAATTCCCCCATCCAACTTATTACCCGGAGTAAAAGACAACAAAGCTTCATTGCCATCCCCCTTGCTACCGGTTACAGTCACACTAGCATCTCTACGCATATCACCCGCTTCAAACTCACCATAATAAAAAGAAGGGATAATACGTAATGCCCCAAACGACTTGCAAGGCGCAGCTTGATTACTACCACCACTGGACGGACGTCCAAAAGCATAAGAATATTCACTGGTAGTAGTCTGCCCACTTTGCCCCCCTTGTATATTACCTACTTCAAAAATAGATTCCGGACTAAGAGCCAGATCATGAGTATATTGGAAATGACGCTGAAACGGATTATTCGCATAACTCCGGTCATCAACCGTAACTAAAGCAGCCGTTCCTTTATTATTCAAAGCAGCCTGAAAATATTTCTCGGCAATCTTATAATAATCCAGATAATCATTGCGCCGAGCATAGACACATCCCAATTCTTCTTTTCCTTTTGTCGTAAACTGCACGTCACCATACAAGCCGGGCACATCTGTACGAATTGTCTGATATCCACCGGAATAAAGAGCTATTTGTCCTAACAACGCTTCAGCAAATCCTTTAGAAAAACGTTCTGCAGTAATGCCACCTTCTCCCAGTGGATACATCAATGCCTCTGCCTCCTTCAATATCTCAATAAGATTATCATAAATTTCAAAGCGGGAAGTTAATGAATAATCTTCCACATTGTTATTTTCATATCCATAAGGTACATCACCATAATGTTTTACCAAATCGAAATAGCAGAAAGCCTTCATTGTTAAAGCCTCACCATAAAGTTGAGTCCAATCATTTACTTTTCCTGCAGCCACAGCATCTTGAAATGCAGTTTTACCAGCTACCAATTCTGCGACTCTAGATGCACGTGCAATCGTAGTATAAAGCCCGTTGAAGCCTGAACCGCCCGCATTTACACTTAACAATTCTGGTAAAAGTCTGGCGTTGGCATTATTCAAAGAACCTATTTCCGGATATATTTCAGAGTCTGAACCAATAGGATCATTCCAACGATAAGCCCCCATAATACAATTCTGCCGATAATTAGCATAACACCAAGACAGAATTTTAAAAGTTTCAGAAGTAGAAGAGGTTACAAACTCATCTCCTGTGTTCTCCGGTGAAGAAGTATTCAGATAATCACTACATTGAGCAAAAGAACAGCATAGTGCCAATGCAGATATATATGTTACTAATTTATTCATAATAATTAATTTAATGATTTGTTTTTTTGATTAGAAAGCAAGATTCAAGCCTACCACAAACGAACGTGCTCTAGGATAAGTTCCCCAGTCCAATCCTACTGTAGGATATTTCGCCTTGTTCTGAGAGGTATTGGCACTAACTTCAGGATCCAAGCCTGAGTAACCGGTCAAAGTAAACAAATTGTAAATTGTTCCATAAATACGCAATTTGCTCAAACCAGCCTTATGCAAAACTTTATCGGGCAATGAATATCCCAATGTCAGTGTGTTCAAGCGCAAATAAGAACCATCTTCGATAGCAATACTGGAAGTAACCCCATTTTCACTATAAGGTAATGGCAAATTAGCATTTACATTAGCTGCATTTAATTGCTCAGGAGTAGTGAGACGAACCAATTTCCCATCTACCACGTCATAAATCTTATAGGAGTCTTTCATAAAACCAAGTTTATTCTCATATACTCCCTTTTCTTTCGCACCGTATAAAGAAGCGATTTTATTCACATTATACACATCATTACCATAACTCCAGTTAAAATACAATCCTAAATCAAAATTTTTATAAGTTGTATTGATATTGAAACCACCTGTATGAACAGGATTCATATCACCAATAATGGTAACATCTTTCTCATCAATGCCGCCACTATTGTCCATATCCTTAAATTTTGGAAGACCCGGATAAGCATTTTGTCCGGACGGACGGTCCACCCCATGTACAGGATTAATAAAAGAACCTAAATCCGCCACACCCTCTTTCAATATATATTGTCCGTTTACATAATTAAAATCATCTGTGGTATAAAAGCCGTCATATATAAAACCTCTGACCATGCCCACAGGTTTTCCTTCCTGCAAAATATAATCCTCACCAGGGAAACTGCTGCTGCCACACCAACTAGAGCCATATAAACCTGTTACATTTTCTGCCAATTTATCGACCTTGCCTTTATTGAAATTTATATTCATACCAGCCGTGATATTCCAATCTTTATTTTCATAAATCACACCAGACAAAGAAAACTCAATTCCCTTATTACTAGTCTGGCCAATGTTATCATACGTAGAGGTGAATCCGGTAATTCCGGGAAGCGAAGTCAACATCAGCAAATCCTTCGTTGTATTCCAATATAAATCCAAAGACCCCCACAAACGATTCTTTAAAAATCCGAAATCGAAACCAAGGTTACGTGTAATAGTTGTTTCCCATTTTAGATTTTTATTTGCCATCTGTTCCGTTGAAAGATCGTATGAAGATGAATACTGGTTATTCAATATATATTGATATCGCAAATCAGTTTCAGAAGTCCAAGTTTGTGACCATAAATCAGAACTGATGCCATCATTACCTACCGTACCATAAGACAAACGAACTTTCAGATTATCCAACCAGTCTTTCGTTCCTTCCATGAAAGATTCTTCAGAAAGACGCCATCCGAAAGCAGCGGCAGGAAAATATCCCCAACGATGTTCGGGCGAAAACTTAGAAGAACCATCGGCACGGAATGTCACAGTAAACAAATAACGGTCCATCAATGTATAATTAGCACGACCAAAGAATGAGAGAATACGTCCGGGAATATCTACTCCAGAAGAGAATTTACTTGTTCCATGTTCCGCATCATATTGGTTAATCATAGCAAAAGCATTGTCCTTTGTGAAATTAGATGGGAAGTGACTAGCTGAAATCGACACTTTACTACCACCTGAATCTGTAACCTCATGACCCAACAGAATATTCAGGCGATGCTGTTTGGGTAAGAAGTTAAAATCATAACTCACTGTATTCGTCCAGCGAAGCCCCCAGCTGTCACGCTTCGTATATTCCACATTTCCCGCATACAGCTTAGCGCCTGTTTCGTCATCCAAATAATTATTATAAATAGCTCCTCCCCATTTTTTATCTTGTTCCCATGACTGATTTAAAGTAAAATCAGTGTGATAAGCAAAGCCGTCAAACAATCTCCAATTTAAAGACAAAGTTCCACGAAGTCTTTGCTTGATATATAACGGATCATAATCACCGATACGGGCAACCGGACTATAAGTGTCCCAAGTGGACTGACGCCCATACATTTCCATATTTCCTTCACGCAAAGCATTCAAATCCCCCAAGATATCACCGGTAGCAATCGGACGAAAACGGTAAGAAGATGAAAGCAATGAGCCAGAGCCATTAGTTGTCCCTTCATCTCCCATAGTACGCATATCACTATAACGGGTATCCAGATTAATATCCAGATTATCACGTAACTTCTGATTGACCTTCAACGAAATCCCTCCACGCTTGGCATAAGAGTTCAGCTTCATGCCTTCCTCATCCATATAGTTCATCGCAAACAAAACCTTTGTTTTTTCTGTACCTCCACTAACAGACAAATCATGGTTATGGGACACAGAACTATTATACACATCTTTCTGGATGTTATAATTCTTGGTGTTACGATAACTTTCTATACCTCCCGTATTACTACCAGAATAATCACCGATGCCATACAATTTTTCGAATGGCAGACGATATGCATCGCCACTAGCCGCAGCATTCGCCCAAACAAACGATAAATAATCATAAGGATCCAATGTTTCCAAATATTTAGTCGGCGTATTAAATTTAACATAACCATTATAAGAAACAGAAACTTTCCCTTCTTTCGCTCCCTTTGTAGTCACAAGGATTACACCATTGGCACCACGTGCACCATAAATAGCAGTAGAAGACGCATCCTTCAGGACGTCAATGCTTTCCACTTGATCGGAAGGAATATCATTTAAAGAATTCACTGTTACACCATCTACCAGAATCAGAGGTTCATTACTTTGCGAAATAGAGCCTCCTCCTCGCACACGGATAGAAATAGCCGCGTCAGGACGCCCGTCTTGTGATGTAATGTTCACACCGGGAAGTTTACCCTGCATAGCCTGCGCCACATTAGAAACAGGCATGACCGATACAGTCTTACCACTGACAGAAGCAACTGAACCTGTCAAATCCTTTCGTTTAATTGTTTGATAACCAATTACAACTACCTCGTCAAGCACCTCATTATCACTCTCCATTTTAATAGCAAACGCATGCTGGCTACCGACTTTTATGTTCTGAGTCTTATATCCGATATACGAAATAACCAATGTAGCATTTGCGGGAATCTCCAATACAAACTTCCCATCCAAATCCGTAACCGTCCCTGTAGTAGTTCCCTGAACCAAGACTGATACTCCAATCATAGGCTCACCTGTTTCATCAATAATGGTTCCGGTGACCCTTTTCACCTGAGTAACAAGTTGAGTGCCAAAGTTCCTAACATCGGCAGAAACCTCAGCCATCATCGGTGCGACACTTATGGACATTGCGGCCGACAAGCTCCAAATAAGAAAAGAACGGCTGGCTTTACAACCGTATGCGCTTGCAAACAAACGCCTTGTTTTCTGAACATTTTCCATACTTTCCTGGGTTAACAAATAATCATTTTTAGATTTAATAGTTCCTTTTGTGTTCTCTTTAAGTATGTTTCATAATCATAGTATCTTAAATCACACATTGCAAAAGTAGAAATATTTTCGGAAAACAAAAATTATTTCGCATTATTTTCTTTTTTATTTAATTTCGTTTTACTTCGTTTCTTGTATATATAATCACACAAAAGAAAACAATCAATACAAACCATTAAATATATATACTATATATCTCTCAATCAAACAACATTTGAGGGAAGAGTGTACTTTCGTTTCCTTTCAGCCAAGCTAAATTAAACTTATAATAAAAGCGGCTTGTTATCAGATGAATCATGTTATCAGGTGTTTGTGTTCCGGCCAAGTAGCCACGAGGCTCAGCATGATTCTCATCCATTTCAAAAAACTGGGTCCAAGCCCCACCATTAAGAAAACGATAAATACCATCAGTCAACAAGCGTTTTACAGGCCAGGTCTTACCTTCATCGTATGACAAAGCAGCATACATGCCATATCCTTTAAAAGGCTTTCCTGATTGATCAGTAAACATCATTCCACGCTCCTCTTTCGGAGTACGATAAGGATGCTCAGTAAAAGAAATCAGCAAAATAGGACCTTCATTCAAACGCATCAATACCAGCCGTTGTCCTCCATCAATGGGTGGAAATTCCGAAGCGGAATAATGCCAGGTCTTGCCCATATCATCAGATACACTCATAGGCATACGTAGACGTCCTTCTTTATCACGAATACTATTGTTACGTCCCAATGCCATCAATCTGCCATCCTTCAATTGCACCACTCCGGCATGGATTCCGGCAATAGTGGTACCTGTCCCTCCCTCTTTAAAATCAGGCAAGGGCGCTCCATCCCACGGGTCCGTCCAAGTTTTTCCCTTATCCTTACTGATATGAACAGCAGCCCCGTCTCTTCCACCGGGTCCGGCATCACAAGCCTGAACAAACCAGCCTTCCTTTGTAATAGAGGTTCCGGCTATCACTTGATGGCGTCTCGTATGCTCTGGAGCAATCATACGAGGTTTACTCCAAGTTTGTCCATTATCTGTACTTGTACGCAAAGTCATCATCAAATTCTGCCAATGTCCGGCCGCTTCCACTCCATTGATATGGTAAAGAGTCCCTTGACGGTCGTTCAACAATGCAGTTCCGGTCAAATTACGATCAGCTATCTGATAAAACATACGAGGCTTTTCCCATTCACGGCTTCCGGCACGCAAGCGCGAAGAGAGCACCACCATCTCACGGCCTTTTTCTTCATTGGTAGAAAACCACACAGCCAACAAGTCTCCATTATCACACCAAGTCAATGCCGGCTGATGATTATGCTTGAAAAAAGGCGTTCCACTATGCGCATCCGGTTCATGCACATAAACCAAAGGAGCAGTGAAGACTGGTTCCGTGACACATTGAGAGGCCCAATTCCATTTTATCTGAGACACGACATACTCATCTTTTGGCTGAGAAAGCGGAGCGGTCTGCGGATACTCTGCCTGTACCACCCGAAAGCCTGTCATTGCATGTTTGTCCTCCGGCAACATAGCCATACGATTTGCCGAACGGAGATATTTCACCGGTGTATTATGACTCCCTCCTCTGGTCACCCGTGCCATACCGTCCGAATAGCCGACAGGGTCAGTCTGTTCCTTGTCTATATAGGGCCCATACCAGTCCAGACACCATTCCTCCACATTTCCACACATATCATATAACCCCCATTCGTTGGGAGGAGTTTGTGCCACTTTCAAGGACAAGGGTTTTAGAGAAGCCGTTATCACTTGATTCTTTTGCCAGGCGGCAGGAAGCTTGTCATCCATATAGAAGTTCCAGTAACGGCCTGCCTTACATGCATATTCCCATTCAGCTTCGGTAGGCAGACGATACGTTTTTCCTTCTTTCCGGGTCAACCAGTCACAAAAGGCAACGGCATCTTGATAAGTTACGAACACCACCGCTTCGTCATCTTCATTTGAGAAACCATTTTTACCACGCAACAACTTGTGTCCGGGACAGAACAATTCATATTGCGCATTAGTCACTTCGGTCAGTCCCATTTTAAACGGTTTAGATATGTGCACCTTATGCATAGGTGCTTCATCATAATTTTCATCTTCACCCAAAGTCCCCATATAGAAATTTCCCGCAGGTATTTCTATCATTGGAATCAATTCACTTTGTGCCATAATACTTGCCGGCCATATCATGATGCTAACTATTGTACTTACTAAAAACTTCAATTTCATTTCGTATCTGATTAAAATATGTCTTGATACAAAAGTAACAGGCTATCAAAGAAGAACAAGGTAAAAATTGGTCTTTTATGTGCACAATTTTGCAACAGGCGAACAAACCTATCAAAAAAAGATTTCAGTCTTTCTTATCGCCCCCTCTTCTAAAGTTTGTAATTTCTGCTACCACTGCTACCACCATTTTACCAAATCTCTTATGAATAGGGAGATATAGGGGTGGTGGCAGCACATTTTTTTATGTATGAAATACGCCTGCTACCACCACTTATCCCCTTTTTTATTCCATAAGAGGAAGATGTTTGGGTAAAATTCGTATGCCTTCTATGCCGATTTGCTATGATTACCGTAGTATTGGTAAACTTGGTGGCAACTGTCATCCATCTTGACCGTAAGTCATGATTGTTTCAACCCGACAAAGAAATAGCTCTTGAAAGAGTCAACTGATATTATAACTAAGTATTAATTCCGTCAACCATCCTTACAAGTAAGATGAAGGAGTAGTCAACCTAAAGCGTTAAACTACAGTTTCATCAGCCTAAGACTCTGGTTCCATCAGGTTGAAACTACAGTTCTATCGGGTTGGAACTACAGTTTCGTCCTTTTGTAACTGTTTGAAACTCCCAGTCTTTTCATGGACACAATATAGCTTGACGCTTTAGGTTGACTGCTCCTTCATCTTACTTATGAGATAATACGTATGTGCGGGACAACACTTCCGTAAAAAGTAGAAAAGACATACTGATAATATGAGAAAAGTAGAAAAAGTGGTGGCAGCAGGCGTATTTCATACATAAAAAAATGTGCTGCCACCACCCCTATATCTCCCTATTCATAAGAGATTTGCTAAAATGGTGGTAGCAGTGGCAGCAGTTTTGCAAAACTCTATGGTAGGAGGCGAGTTCAAATTATAAATGCGACAGTTGTATTGATGAGCTGTTTAGAAATACATTCTTAAGAGACACCCCAAAAAAGGGGAGAGAGCATTTGCCATACGCCCTCTCCCCCATACGTTTATTTTCTCGTTTGATGAATGAATTATTATTCCTGTTTAAAGCCATAACCATTCGTAAAGCCACCGGCAGCCATTACATTAGGAGTAAACGGCCACAAATAGATAGGAGCCGAAACGTAATCATAATCCCAAAACAGATACTTATCATATTCATCTCTATAATCAACCAAATCAATACCCCAATTAACTTTGGCATATCCTTGGCTTTCAAGAGATGCTGCCTCTTCTTCAGACACGATTTCAAACAACCCTTTTATTGCCAGATTGGTAGCAGGAGCCGAATTTCCATAATTCAATCCCATTTCTTCCCAATTATCCTTTTGTCCGCGCCATCCCGGATAAAGCACCGGATCATTGACCTTGTCCATCGGACACTGCGCTGTCAAACGATGACCATATATAGTTTTTGCATCAACTAATTTTGTCCATATATAAGCAGAAATGATATTACCATTTTCAAACTCATAATAACCTTTAGTTGCCAGACCATCCATCATAGCTTTAGTCATGTCTTTGATTCTTTTTATATCTTCCGGAAGATAACCAGAACGAATCAATGTCCAACGACGATCACCTTCACCTGCATATTCAAAACCCCGTTCTTCAATAATCGCACGAACCAGATCATTGCCAAAAGATGCAATAAAGCCATCTGTGTCAGCCAAGCCTTGCGGGAACGAACGTTCACGAACTGTTTTTAAATATTGTTTACCTGTAACCACATCACCTAATGCCGCACATACTTCCGCATAGCCCAAATAAACTTCAGACATACGCATATACGGACCATTGATACCTGATTTACGCTGTGCAGCCACCCATGGATTAGCCTGACGGTTCTCATCCCATTTATTCAATGTCAAGCCACCGCCTTCAGCTTTTGAGTTGGGGACAAAAGGAATCAACTTCTCAACCCCTTTACCATTACTGCCGGTCATAGTAATGCTCACGTCACGACGCATATCATTCGGATCAAAGATTCCATAAAAATAAGCAGGATTTATACGTCCCTGTCCATAGCTCTTACATGGATACGCTGCCTTTGAGCCACCAGATGAAGGACGGCCGAAAGAATAGGGGCGACCATCATTTCCACCACCTTGCTGCATGGGATATTCATAAATAGACTCATCCGCATAAATAGCATCATCCATATGCATCTGTTCAAAGAAATACTGGTAAGGATTATTGAAAGTACGTCCGGATTTATCCGAGGCACCCCGTGGATCAGTCAAATGAAACTGTGCATTACCCGGATCAGCCAACAAAGCCTCATAGTATTTTTTAGCTATCGTGTACAAGTTCTGCCAATCAGAACGACGTCCGTAAGTAGCTCCATTATTTTCTTTTCCCTTGTTTTCAAATGTCATGCTTTCCCCTTTTCCATTTACACGTTTAATATCGCCACGACGGGTCTGATATCCAGCTGCATCCAAACACATTCTTCCAATCAAAGCCTGCACATAGGTTTTAGAAAAATAATTTTTATTGGCAGCAGCAATGCCGGGAATGGAACCGATGGTGTACATCAAAGGTTCCACTTTCTGCAAATCTTCAATACATACATCATAAATAGAATCACGGGAAACCAAACCTTTAGGCACAACACCATAAACACCTACGTATGGTACGTCCCCGAAGTTCTTGCACAGTTCACGATAAGCCGTAGCACGCATAGCTATCGCCTCACCATACATTTGCCCCATCTCTGATTGTCCACCATTGATGATCGATTCAAAATTCGATGCGTTTTCCATGGATGTTATCACCGCATTGGCTTTGCTCACAACCGAATACAAGCTAGCATAAATATCATTCTCCTTCAAATATGAAGTCAATCCATAGCTACCTGCATAAGTACCGTTTTGATAAAGACATTCCGGATAGTGACGTCCCAGCTGGTTAGAGAAAGACTCCGGGTGACGTTCTATATCAGACCCGGCAATATCAGCAGCATAAAACAATCCATCGCCAAAAACCTTATTCTGCGCACAATCCCTCCACTGTTCATAAGCACCGTCTAATGCCGCACGTGCTGTTGTCGGATTAGAAAAGACAAAATCCGAATCTACAATAGAAGGAGAGCCAACCTCCAAATAATCACTACATGCTGTAGTCAAAAACATTCCAGCAAAGAAAAGTGTTGAATATACTATTTTTTTCATACGATTCATCTCCATTAATTAGAAAGTTAAATTAACACCAAAGGTATAAGTTCTAGCCTTAGGATAAGACTGGTAATCAAAATAAGGTGTAGGGAAGCCATCCTTACCATCGGTCTTCGTGTTGACATCCGGATCTATACCAGAGTATCCGTCAATACAGAACAAGTTGCTTCCTGTAAAATACACACGTGCATTCTGCAATCCAATCTTATTCATCCAATTTTTCGGGAAAGTATAACCTACTGTCAATGTATTCAGACGCAAATAAGACGCATCTTCAATAAACTTAGAACTTACGATTCCATATTCAGAGAAGAAAGAACTGTAGTTTGTATTCGCATTAAGAGCCGCCAAAGCTGTAGGATCTTTCACCAGCATCAAGTCACCATTTGCATCAACATCATAATATTTGAAAGTTTCAGAAACAAACTTCAAACGGTTCTGACCAGCGGAATTGTCTTTATTTCCCATCAATGAGTGCATTGCATTGGCATTGTACACATCGCCACCAATCTGATAAGTAAAGCCTACAGAAAAATCGATTGCCTTCCAATTACCGTTAATTGTAAAACCACCTGTATGCTGTGGCATAGCCTTACCGATAATCGTTTTGTCATCCTCGTCCACAACACCATCACCTGTTGTATCTGCAAATTTAGGCATACCCGGTATAGCAGTTTGTCCATCCGCTGCCAATCCTTTAACTCCATCCGGATAATTCACAATACCTTGAATATCAGGAACACCCGGTTTCAATGTGTATTTACCATCTGCATAAGTAAAATCATCAATCATATAATATCCTTCTGATTTAAAACCTTGGATCGTACCTACAGGCTGACCTTCACGGATAATATAATCATAAGCAGGCTTAGCCATAGATGAACCCCAATCATTCATAGCTCTCGTATCCGCCAAGACTCCGTCCATCAGTTCATCAATATTATTCTTGTTATAATTATAAGTCAAGTTTACACCTAAATTAAAATCTTTACCACGAACAATGTCAAAGCCTAAAGCCAATTCAATTCCCTTATTTGAAGTTTTACCTACATTCTGGAACTGATAGCTATAACCGGATGCTGCGTCGATAGGCACTTTCATTAAGATATTCTTTGTCGTATTCCAATAATAATCCAAGCTACCGCGAACCCAGTTATTAAAGAAACCAAAATCAACACCTAAGTTACGACTGATAGTAGTTTCCCATTTCAAGTCAGGATTTCCCTTCATGTCACCCGGTACATAAGTGGTTACTTTTTCACCATCCACTGTTATCTGTTTGGTCTTCCAGGTCTCTCTCCATAAAGAAGCATCAATATTATCAGAGCCAGAAGTACCATACGATACACGAAGTTTCAGATTATCCAACCAGTCTCTTGTGTTTTCCATGAAAGCTTCATCTGAAATTCTCCACGCTGCCGCTGCTGCCGGGAAATATCCCCACTGATGACTAGGTGCAAATTTAGAAGAACCATCGGCACGGAATGTAGCAGTCAAAAGATACTTGCCTTTATAAGAATAATTAGCACGGCCAAACCATGACAAAGTATGGTTAGGAGTACCTATCTCACCTTTAAAATAATCTTGTCCCAATGAAGGAGTAGTCATATTAATCATACCAAACGCATCATCCATAGTAAATCCTTTAGGATACCCTACACCATAGATTTCAGTATAATCCGATTTTGATGCCAAGACTTCATTACCAACCAAGAAAGACAAACTATGATCATCTCCAAGCCCCTGTACTTCGTAATTCAAAGTAGTTGCCCAACGCACACCGTAACCATCACTTTTCTTCAATTTAGCAGAACTATTATCTTTTTCTGTCTGTCCTGCATTCCATGTCTTTTCTTGGTTCCAATTACGATTTAACGATAGCTCCGTCTTTGCCGTCAAACCTTTAATAACATTCCAAGTTAAAGCACCTTTTGCACGGATACGGTACATGTTTTTTATATAATCTACAGTATTCAAGTAATACAAAGGATTACTAGTTTCTTCCATATTTGTATCACCTTGACCAAATCCAGCAGTAAAAGAAGCATCACCCAAAGGATTATCCACAGGACGATAAGTGTAAGCAGAGGTTGCATTACCAAAACCAGATCCATTTACTTCTATTTCACTATAACGCAAGTCAAAATCCGCAGTTAACTTTTTATTAATCTTTTGCGTCAATTTGAAATTCGCATTCCAACGCTGGAAACCAGACTTCACACGGATACCTTCATCATCCATATAGTTCACTGATGAATAAAACTTAGTTTTATCTGTACCACCAGATAAAGATACATCATGATTCCAAGATGACGCAGTCTGCATCAAATCATTTATATAATTATGAGTGGTCATATTTTTATATTCATTCAAATGATTTCCGTACTTGGATCCTAATCCAAAATATCTGGCAACTCCATCACCATAAGAATCTCCCAGACTCTTCATATATGCCCATGTATTATACACATAGTCATAAGGATCCATAGTCTCCAATAATTTCGGATTCTCCTTCATCTGATAATACATATTATACTTGACAGAGACCCGGCCATCCTTGCCGCCCTTTGTAGTAACCAATATTACACCGTTAGCACCACGAGCACCATAAATAGCCGTAGAAGCAGCATCCTTTAACACATCAATACTTTCGATATTGTCAGCAGGAATATCATCAATGCCACTAACTTGAACACCATCTACAATAAACAAGGGATCATTAGACTGAGTGATAGAACCACCTCCACGAATGCGGATAGACATACCTGCACCCGGACGACCGTCTTGTGAAGTCACACTCACACCGGGCAATTGTCCTTGTAAAGCCTGTGCAACATTGGCAACCGGATTAGCCGCTAATTTTTCACCGGTAACAGAAGCGACAGACCCTGTCAAATCACGTCTTTTTACTGTACCATAACCAATAACAACGACTTCATCCAAAGTCTTGTTATCTTCTTCCAATACAATAACCAAGTCTTTTCCGGTTTTCACCTCTTTAGTAAGATACCCGATATAGGAAACCACCAAAGTAGCGTTACTCGGAACATCCGGAATTGAAAACTTACCATCGAAATCTGTGATTGTACCATTGGTTGTTCCTTTTACCAGTACATTCACACCAATCATAGGTTCGCCTGTTTTGTCTTTCACCAAACCTGTTGCGGTTTGGGCAAAAGCAACCAAACAAAGCATACTCAAAAAGAGAGTTGAGACAGCTTTTCTAGCTAATTCTTTTAGATTCATAAGATGTGTTTTTATAGTTATTAAAATGTTTTTTAAGGTTTTGACCTTAGTTTCACTGTTGCAAAATTATGGATATAACATTACCTTGATGTGTAGTTTTTATCTTTTTATGTGGATTTATTAGGTGTTTTTTACGGGTTCCAATTATTCAACACAACAAAAAAAGGAAACCTCCACCAACGTAGAAGTCTCCTTTTCAAGCAATTACAAAATCAATCTAGTCTATTGGGTTCCAATCACTTTGAGTACGAAAAATAGCATCGACCGTCACCGCCTCAGCTTCTTTCTTTGTTAACTGTTTGCTCCACGCCACCCTTTCCGAAGCATTTGCGCCCTCACCGGTATTTTTATATTCCATATAACGGGCGGTTTCTTCATTAGACTGCTTACCCCAATTGTGCCATCCGGCAAAAACAATATGTTTCCCCAATTCACATTCTATAAATAAAGTATAAGCATATGGACGCCAAGGACGACCTAAATACACTTTATCCACTCCCGGTTCTGCCGTCAGCTTACAGTGCTTAAAGACATATCCATATTTAGCCTCTTTCGGAGTGGAAGCAGCCGTTACATACGAATTGCGTTTACTGTGAATAATACAATCTTCAAATAAAGCGGTGGAAGGACCGAAAATAAAGTCGGTAGTACCATCAATATAACAATCCTTGAAATAAAGACGGGTAAATTCAAAATTCACAGGCGTTTAGCCGTGAATAAAGAAGTATGGAGGAAATCTACAAAATGAAGAAGATCGTAGCACTGCTGATAGCACTTGTTATGATGATCTCCGTCTGCGCCTGCACTCAGGTTAACGAGCCCGCCAATACCGACGAGCCTGCCAACACTGATGCCGTCCAGACCACCGAACCCACCGCGGAGCCCACCACTGCGGAGCCCACCGCCGAACCCGCCAATCAGCATTTCGATAAGCTGACCCTCGAGTTCGTACCTTCCAAGGATGCCGACGTTATAATCGCCGGTACTCAGAACCTGCCGGAGCTTGTCAAGGCCGAAATGGCCAAACTTGGCTACGACATAGACGAAGTTGACATCACCGTAGGCACCAGCTACGACGCCACCGGTGAGGCCATGTCCGCCGGTTCTATCGACCTCGGCTGGCTGCCCGGCGGCACCTATGCCCTCTATTCCGATGATACCGACGTTATACTGACCGCCACCCGCAACGGCCTGTCCAACGACAGCACCAACCCCGCGGACTGGAACGGCGAAGCTAACGCCACCAAGAAGGACGGCCCCCAGGTAACCTACTATCGTTCCCTGATCTACGCCGCCCCCACCGAATACGGCAAGAAGCTGGCCGAGAAGGTCAACAACGGCGAAGCCCTCACCTGGGAAGATCTTGACGGCGCCCGCTGGGCGGTGCAGAAGACCTCATCTTCCGCCGGTTATATCTATCCTTCCATGTGGCTGATGGCCAACTACGACGGCAAGAAGATCTCCGATCTTTCCAACGTCATTCCCCTTGATTCCGGCTACGGCACCGCCTTCTCCTACGCCGCTGCCGAGCAGGTGGACATCATCGTCTGCTATGCCGACGGCCGTAACGACTACGAAGCCAGCTGGACGCTGCCTGTAGACCAGAAGGACGAAACCGGTAAACAGGGCATGGGCCGCTCCGACTCCATCTGGAACGAGCTCAACGTTATCGGCGTGACCGACGGTATATACAACGACACCGTTGCCATATCCAAGGCCAGCCAGTATT
>ENA-UEQL01000290-UEQL01000290.1-human-gut-metagenome-genome-assembly--contig:-NODE-290-length-34264-cov-7.395764_pt1 | contig 34264 bp, 29 predicted proteins | sample MGYA00242905_ERZ507926 | MGnify/ENA primary metagenome ERZ507926 (study PRJEB26167, sample SAMN06115531) | human gut metagenome | host: Homo sapiens | place: China:Henan | collected 2015-09-09 | study...
GACAGAAAGCTGCACAAAAAGCGCAGCAGGCACACCACAAAGGCGCTGACACCGACACCCACGGTGCGGCTGCGGAAAGGCTTTGCGATCAGGCAGGCAAAGCCCAGCACCGTGAAGGCCAGAAGGTAGTCCAGCAGCACGCAGCCCACCTGTGCCGTGAGGGTCTGGCAGTATGCCAGATTGCCAAGGCCCTGCACAAGCTGGATCAGGCTGTTGACGAAAGCGGTCATGATGCCCCACTTTGCGCCGTGGCGGTAGCTCATTACCAGAATGGGCACCATGCTGAACAGGGTGATGGAACCGCCGTGGGGCATGAGCGGGATCTGGATCATGCTCAAAACGGTGGACAGAGCGATCATCAGTGCACCCTCCACCAGAATGCGGGTCTTGGAATAGGTTTTGGTCATAGGGATTCCTCTTCTCAGAACGATAGTACACAAAAACAAAATGCGCCTGCCGGTAGCAGACGCATGGAGGTTTGTTGATGGTGCCGGACAGCTCCGCAAACGCCCTACGCCGGCATTGCCCGGATCAGGTAAAGGGTACTCCGCTCAGTGCGGATCTCAGCCTTACGGCGCCCCTGTTTTTATGTCCGCGTCCAGTATAGCGCAGCCGGGCGGCAAAAGTCAACCCTTGCCGACATAATTGCCCGGCCCGGCGCATAGGCTGTAGCAGCACGATACAGGGGGCGTGGGGGTATGAGAGCAGATCCGGAACAGCGGGCGGTACAGCTGGCAGAATACATCGTGGAGCGCGGGGCCACCGTGCGCGCTGCGGCTGCAGCGTTTGGGTGCAGCAAGTCCACCGTGCACAAGGACGTTTCGGTGCGGCTGGTCCGGGTCAGCCCGGGGCTGTCGGCACAGGTGCGGGCAGTGTTGGCCCGCAACAAAGCCGAACGGCATCTGCGCGGCGGGGCTGCCACCCGCCGAAAATACCGTAAATAGAAGCGCAGCGCCCCTGCACGCCGCCGGATGGACGGAGCAGGGGCGCTGCTGTGTTCAGTGCCCGGCCCGGAACTGATTCAAGGCACCTTTTTCCAGCCGGGACACCTGCGCCTGACTGATGCCGATCTCCTGCGCCACCTCCATCTGGGTCTTGCCCCGGAGATAGCGCAGCTCCATGATCCGCTTTTCGCGCGGGGTCAGCCCGGCCACGGTCTGCCGGAACTGCAGCCCGCTGATCCAGCTGTCCTCGCCATCCGGGTCGCGCACCTGGTCGATGAGGTACATGGCATCGCCGCCGTCGGTATACACCGGCTCTTCCAGGCTCACCGGCTCTACCACCGATTCCAGTGCCGCGGTCACCTCCCGGCGGGACAGGCCTGCCTCCCCGGCGATCTCGTCCATGGTGGGTTCCCGGCCCAGCTGCTTCTCCAGCGTTTCGCGGGCCTGCATGGCCCGGTAGGCGGTATCGCGCAGGCTGCGGCTTACCCGCAGGGCATTGTTATCCCGCAAAAAGCGCCGGATCTCGCCGATGATCATGGGCACGCCGTAGGTGGAAAACCGCACCGGCTGGGCAGGGTCAAAGTTGTCGATGGCTTTGATGAGCCCGATGCACCCCACCTGAAACAGGTCGTCGAGGTTTTCGCCCCGCTGGGCAAAGCGCTGCACCACGCTCAGCACCAGCCGCAGGTTGCCCTCCACCATGCGTTCCCGTGCTCCTGCATCCCCGGCGTGGGCCTGCAGGAGCAGCTGCCGCTTTTCGCTTTCGGACAAAACAGGAAGCTGCGCCGTGTTCACGCCGCACAGTTCCACCTTATTGTACATCCAAACGCCCCCGGTCTGTTTTGAAGTTCACCGGGAGTATGGCCGCAGGGGCAAACCACTATGCGTGGAAAAAATTACACGCCCACCCGGCAGCCGGATGAGCGTGCAAAAAAGCTGCAATTGCAATTGGCCCATAATTATGGTATGCTTTAAACGCAGCCGCAAGGCTGCCACGAGGCGCTGCGTCCCACAAATGCAGGCGGCTGAGCTCCTTACCGGCACCTGAGTGCCCGGTGGAGCGAATTTTTTCTTGAAATCTCGGCCTCCCCCGGACGCCCAAGGGCGGAAAGGGGGGATGCACCATGACGTTTGAACAGGTCGTAATGCTGCTTTCGCTGCTTGGCGGAGCAATCTACGTTACATTTCAGATCACATGGACTGTCTCGCACAGTGATGATAAAAAGAAAAAATGACCGCCTCAACGCTTCCAACCCTGAGCGGTCATTTCTTCTGATCAATCTGGTAAGGAGCTAGTCGTTTGTATGGGCCAGCGCCTTTTGTATTTTCAGTATAGACGATTCCACGCGGTTTGTCAAGGACAAGGCCGCGCTTTTTTATTGCCCTTCCAGTTGGAGCTTCAGGGTCTGGATGATGCGCTTTTCAAGGCGGGAGATGTAACTCTGGCTGATGCCCAGGGCGTCGGCGGCTTCCTTCTGGGTGCGTTCCACGCCGTCGGTCAGGCCGAAGCGCAGCTCCATGATCCGGCGCTCCCGGGCCGAAAGGCTGCTCACGGCGCGGCGCAGACCGGCGCGCTCGGCGTCCTGCTCCAGCTGCTGGCCCACCATATTCTCGTCGCTGCCGAGGATGTCCGACAGCAGCAGCTCGTTGCCGTCGCCGTCCACATTCAGCGGCTCGTCAAGGCTGGCCTCCTGACGGCGGTTGGAGGTCTTGCGCAGGTACATCAGAATCTCGTTGCCGATGCAGCGGCTGGCGTAGGTGGCCAGCTTGATGCTGCGTTCCGGCGTGAAGGTGTTCACGGCCTTGATCAGCCCGATGGTGCCGATGCTGATCAGGTCCTCGGCGGGCACACCGCTGTTCTCGTACTTTTTGGCAAGGTACACCACCAGCCGCAGATTGTGCAGGATGAGCGCATCGCGGGCGTCTGCCTCTCCGGCGGCCATGCGGGCCAGCAGGGCTTTTTCCTCGGCGGGGGAGAGGGGAGAGGGCAGGCTGGCGGTGCCGGCCAGATACTGCACGCCGCCGCAAAACCGCAGCCGCGCACACAGGCGGTGCCAGAGCTGCCGCAAAAACTGGAACATGAGCAGTCCTCCCTATAATAAGTATTATAAGAGCAGCTGTGCCGCATCCTCGCCGTACAGCAGCTCCCATGCAGGGTCCGGCGGCGTGGGGCAGCAGAACGCCGCCAGCAGCCCGCCTGCGCGGTCTTTGCCCAACTGCAGGGCAGCGGGCAGGGCAGGCAGCATGCTCTGGCCGTGGATGCTGCGGCAGGGCACCAGATGCACCCCCAGCTCCGGCGGGGGCGGGGCTGTGCTGTGGGCAAACCAGCCATCGAGATACTGCCGGGCCGCCTGCGGCAGGCGGTGCCGTACCGCCGGGTACTGCACCAGCACCACGGCCTTGCCGCTCAGCGGCTCCTGCAGGGCAAAGCCGGTGTCGTGGAAGGCCTGTATCGGCAGCTGCACTCCGGCCACCTCCAGCGTGGCGGGCACGCTGGGCGCGCCGCTGCGGCCAAAGCAGTACAGCAGGGCCCGCAGTACGGCATACACCCCCGCGCAGCTGGCCAGCAACCGCCCCGGTGACAGCGGCAGGCTGACGCTCAGGTTGCGGCTCTGCACGCCGGGCAGCACCACCGCTCCGCACAAAAGTAGGTTGAGCAGTGCATACCACGCACACAACCGGGCAAAACGCCCCCGCCCGGGCAGACCGTAGGCGGCGGCCACCACCGCGCAACCTGTGAAAATTTTATAACCAACTGCCACGGCTCCCGGCAGCTCCGGGGCCAGCAGTACCAATGCCGACACTGCCGCCAGCGCCGCCCCGGTGCACAGCCGCACCCCAGTGCACACGGTGGCGCACAGCAGACCGGCTGCGGTGAGAAACAGGGCAGCAAGGACAAAATTGGTCAGCAGAAGCTCGTCGAGGTAGATCACGCTTTTCAATGCCGCAGCCCCCTTGCAGCCAGTGTACCGCCCGGCGGCGGCAAAGCTTGTCGGAACCGGAAAACCGCCTGCGGACTGTACAAAAGCAATACTTTTATAGACCTTGTTTCACATTTTTTACACTTTTTGCAAAAAGGTACTTGAACATTTCTGGAAAGTGTGGTATATTATTGCCATCCTAGTAAGGATTGGTGAGCACACGAAAGTGAGCTCGCAAAATATCTTTCTACATTTTGAAGGGAGTAATTCATTATGATGATGCCTGCAAACTTTTCCGCAATCTCTGAGAACGAGATGACCTACGTCAACGGTGGCGCTTCTCTGGCTGACATCCTGGCTCCGTCTCTGGAAGTCAAGAACTGGCAGAAGTTCAACACCAACATGGTTACCATCATCGGTAACAGCTTCCTGGGCAAGTACGTCGAGAACACTGTCGGCGTTCTGTTCAACGGCGCTTACAAGCCCGGCAACCTGGGCAACGCATGGCTCACCGGCGTCAAGGGTGCTTACGGCACCGGCTCCGCTGCTGGCTTCGGCAAGCATGATGGTGAGCTGACCGCTGGCGACAAGTTCCTGAACGGTGCTAACGGCGTTCTGAACGCTGGCCTGCGCATGGTCGGTTCTGCTGCTGCTATCTACAACCTGGCTACCGGCACCGTGAAGAACGATGTCAGTGAGAAGGCTTGGAAGGTCGAGTTCTAATCAGCCCTTGTGACTGACTAGCTGGTTTGCCTGAGGGCAGACCAAAGAACAGGTTCTGAATGGGCCCGGAGACGAAAGTCTCCGGGCCCATTTTTGCGTGCAGCTCCCTCAGTCGCCTGCGGCGACAGCTCCCTCTAGGAGGGAGCCTTTTTTGTTGGTACGGGAAAGTTGGCCGGGCTGCCAAAAGCCTCCCTCCGGGAGAAAGATTTTCCCCGGCCGGGGCCGCAGAATTGTTTTGACAATAGCCTGGGATGTGATACAATAAACTCATATCGTCCGGTTGGGGCCGGACCAAAGGAGGAACAAAAAATGAGATCATGGAACTACAAGCTGCTGTGCGGGGCGGTGTGCCTGGCACAGCTGGCCTGCCTGAGCCTGCCCGTATGGGCAGCACAAAATTCGGCGGCGTTCACCCGGCAGACCACCCTGCAGCAGCTGCGGGATGACCCGGCCATCAAGTCGTCTGGCTACTATACTTACTGCCGTGAGCTGAGCGGCCTTGGCAACGAATACTGGAAGAACAAAACGCTGGAACAGTACATGCGCCCGGAGCTGGTGGATGACAGCGTGGCGGCCATGAATCTGGTGGCGGAAAATACCCGCAATGGGGTACAGGTGACCTGGCAGGTGTACAGCCCGGAAGAGATCGCGGCAAACTCTTCACTGGGGTGTGTGCAGCTGTATTATTTCCCAGGCAAGGAGCCGGGTGGCAAGTACGCGCTGGTGGTGCCCGGCAATGGCAGCACCATGACCTCCGAGATGGAAGAGGGTGGCTCTGCGGCCTACCAGCTGCATGAACAGGGCTACACCGTGTTCGTGCTGCGGTACCGCACCTGGATCGACATGGGCGACAATGCGCCCATTCAGGATCTTGCCAATGCGGTAAAGTTTATCACGGCCCATGCCGGGCAGTTCAGTGTGCAGCCGGAAAATTATGCGCTGGTGGGCTATTCCTCTGGCGGACAGATCGCAGGAATCTTTGCAAACAAGGAACGGGGCTATGGCTCCTATCAGGTGGAAAGACCCGGTGCACTGTTGTTGGGTTACCCGGTGGTGGACCTGACAGTGATGAAGCCGCTTTACCACATTCTGTATGACATTGGCACCTGCGGCTGGCGTTACTACTGGGCAAACCTGTGTAATATGGTAGACGCAGACTATCCGCCTGTGTACTTCTGGTGGGGGAAAAACGATGTTGTGCTGAGCTCTGCCGAGATGCCTGGCCAGCACAGGGATTTTGACCGGACCTTGGAGCGAAACAACATTCCCCATCAGATGGTCGTTTATCAGAATGCCCCGCACAGCATCGGCACCGGCAACGGCACCGATGCAGAGGGCTGGATGACGGATGCGGTGGCTTTCTGGGAAGCACATACCACCGGCTGATTCAAAACGGAAAGGAATGGGTGAAATGTTCGGACATCTGCTGAAACGCGGTGCGGCCATGCTGTGCCTTGCGGCTGTTCTTGCCCTGCCGGTGTGTGCGGAGGGCCGCATCACCACCGATATGACCATGAAGGAGATCCGCTCCGACCCGGCCATTGCGGGCAGCGGGGTCTCCACCTATTGCAAAGGGGATGCGGACAGCCTTGCACTGCGCCGCCTGTATGAAAACAAGACCCTTCTGGACTATGTGGGTGAGACCACGGCACAGGACAGCGCCGACGGCCTGAACATCGTCATTGAGAATTACGAAGCCGGTAAGCAGGTGACCTGGCAGGTGTACAGCCCGGAAGAGGTCGCAGCCGACTCCTCGCTGGGCTGTGTGCAGCTGTTCTGGTTCCCCGGCACGAATGCCGATGGCAAATATGCGCTGGTGGTGGGCGGCAATGCGGCCATGAAAAGCGGCGACCTGAACGAGGGCATTGCTGTGGCAGCGAAGCTGAACAAGATGGGCTATAGCGTCTTTGTGCTGCGGTATCGCATCTGGTGGGATATCAGCAACAACGGCCCCCTGCAGGATCTGGGCCGGGCGGTGCAGTTCATCACGAACCATGCACAGCAGTTCGGCGTGCAGCCGGAAAACTATGCCCTCGTGGGCTTTTCCTCCGGCGGGCAGCTGTGCGGGCTGTTCAGTTCGGATAAGCGCTATGGCTACAAGGCCTATGATGTGCCAAAGCCCGGTGCACTGCTGATGGGCTACCCCGTCAACGATTTTGCAGAGATCAAGCCGGTGTACCATGCCGTGATGGACCCGGCATCCTGCAGATGGAGGTATTACTGGTCGGATATCTCAGGCGGCATCACACCGGACTTCCCGCCCACCTATTTCTGGTACGGCAAGAATGATGTTTCCCTGAAGACTCTGGGATATCCGTTCCAGGGTCCGGCCGTCCGGAAGGCGTTGGAGGCAAACGGTGTGCCCTGTGAGGTGCACGTCTATGAAAATGCACCCCACGCCATCGGCACCGGCAACGGTACGGATGCCGAGGGCTGGCTGAGCAGTGCTGCGGCCTTCTGGGAAGAGCACACCTCCTGAAGAAATCAGATTTTATAAAGTTGAAGGGAAGGGTTTTTATGCAAAACAAGATCTCGCGCCGCCAGTTTCTGCAGGTGACCGGTGCTTCGGCCGCTGCGCTGCTGCTGGCCGGTCTGCCGGTGGAAGCCTCTGCCGCATCGGGCCATCTGACCGTTACGCCGGATACCCTCGTCTCTGACCTGCGTGCCGACCCGACATTCGCCGCCAGCGGCGTGTGGACCTGGCAGAGTGCCGTGGACAGCCCGGACACCCCGGAAGCAGGCACCACGCTGTCGGACTATGTGGGCGCCAACATGGCACAGGACAGCGCCGACGCCCTGAACGATCTGGCCGATACCTATGAAGCCGGCACTCAGGTGACATATAAAGTGTACTCCCCGGAGGAGATCGCCGCAGACGCCACCCGTGATGGCGTGGAACTGTATTACTGGCCGTCGGAAGTGCCCGGCAGCAAGTTTGTGGTGATCATGTCCGGCAATGTGCTCAACAATACTGCCAATATGTCCGAGGGCTATGCCACGGCATGGCGGCTGCACCAGATGGGCTACGCAGCCTTCGTGCTGCGCTACCGCGTGTTCCTCAAGGCAAAGGACAACGCCCCGGTGGCTGACCTTGGCAACGCTGTCCGGTTCATCACCACTCATGCAGGCCAGTTCAATGTGCAGCCGGAAAACTACGCCCTGCTGGGCTATTCCTCCGGCGGCCATCTGGCCGGTGTGTTCTCCGGCGACGAACTGGGCTACAAGCACTATGGGGTACCCAAGCCCGGTGCTTTGCTGCTGGGCTATCCCATCAACAATTTCTTTGAGTATAAGCCGGTCTATCATGCTGCCATCGACCCCTTTGTGCTGGAGGGCCGGTACTATGAACTGAACATCTCTGACTGTGTCACCGACGATTACCCGCCGGTGTATCACTGGTACGGCGAGAACGATTATGTGTTCCCGCTGCTGTGCTACCCGGCTCAGCGCCCGGCGCTGAGCCGCGCACTGGAAAAGCACCATGTGCCCTGCAAAGAGGTGCTGTTCCCCAATGCGACCCACGGCGTGGGTACCGGCGCAGGCACCGATGCCGACGGCTGGATGCTGGACGCTGTGGACTTCTGGGAGACCCAGATCAACGGCTGAATCTGAACAAAAGAGGAGCGGAATGCAATGAAGAACCTGAATGCCTGTCTGGCAAGCCTGAACCTTGGCCTGCCGGATGATGTGCGCCGTCTGAAGGAGGCGGGCTATTACACCGAGGCCATTGCCCGAATCGACGCATATCTTGCGGAGGACTGGACAAAAACGCAGAACCAGCCGGTGCAGCCTGCCGGCCCTCTGCCGGAAAACCCCACGCCCCACGGGGTGGACGCCATGCGGGATGCACTGCTGGCCCAGCGGGAGATCCTGCGCCGTCTGCCGCTGGATTACACGGTGCCCGAAGCGCAGGCGCTGGAACTGCTGCAGGACCTTGTGCGGGACTTTACCCTGGAGGAATTCCGGGCACTGGACCGCGCCGGGGCCATGGACTGGCGGTTCGTGGAAGGAGAGAAGCGGTACATCCGCTCCTTTGCCGAGACCCTGTTGGCCACCCATCCGGAGCTGGCAGCCCGTCAGATCGACCCGCCCCAGCAGCACCCCAGCTGGGAGCGGTATGAGCCGGAGCACGAGCAGATGGTGCGCACCGGCGCAGTCAGCGCGGATATCACACTGGAGACCAGCATCGGCATGAGCGACGAAGCCTTTGCCGCTGCCCTTGCGGCCGCAAAGCAGCAGGGGCGCAGCACCGTGCACGTCCGGGTGTGGCTGCCGCTCCCGGCGGCCTGCCCGGCACAGAGCAATATCACGCTGGATTCCTTCACCGAGCCGCCCACCTGCATTGCCCCGGAAGATGCCGCCCAGCGCACGGCGTACTGGGAGGCCGACCTTGCCGAGAACCGGCCCTTTGGCGCGGTGTACAGTTACCGTACCACGGCCCGCTATGCCGACCCGCTGCACATGCAGGCGGACCCCGTACAGCCGGATTTTGACACGCAGGAGGAGCTGCCGCATCTGGAGTTCACGCCCTATCTGCGGGCACTGGCGGCCCAGCTCACCCAGGGGCTCACCGACCCGGTGCAGAAGGCAAAGCGCATCTACGACTATGTGACCCTCAACACCCACTACCACTACCAGCCGCCCTACTTCGTACAGGAAAACATCACCGACGGCTGTGCCCACAACCGCCGGGGAGACTGCGGCATCATGGCCTCCACATTCATCGTGCTGTGCCGTCTGGCCGGCATCCCGGCCCAGTGGCAGAGCGGTCTGGTGGTGCGGCGGGAGATGGTGGGCTGCCACGACTGGGCCGCGTTCTACATCGCGCCCCACGGCTGGATGTACGCCGACTGCTCGGCCGGTGCCTCCATGGCCCGTGCCGGGAACGAGAAGATGCGCCTGCACTACTTCGGCAATCTGGACACCGGGCGCATGGTGGCCAACCGTGCCCTCTGCGCACCCTTTGACCCGCCCATGTGCTCCTTCCGCGCCGACCCCTGTGACAATCAGGTGGGCGAGGTGGAAGCCGACGGTGTGGGCCTGTACGGCGAGCAGCTGCAGTGGAACCAGACGCTGCGCCGCTACGAGACACTGTAAAAAGCAAAAGGTCCGGGCTTTGCATCTGCACGGCCCGGATCTTGGATTTTATAAGGAGACATCCCATGGAATTTCTTTCGCTTTTGTATACGGTTCTGCTGGTGGCCATCTGCCTGCAGCAGGCACTGCTGCTGTACCGCTCCGGCAAACAGGCACCCCGGCAGGACGACGAAGCCCTCAAGGAGTGGGTGCGTCAGCAGCTGGACGCCCAGTCGAAGCTCTTTGCCCAGAAGCAGGCCGAGCTGGCCCGGCAGAACTACGACGCCATGCGCGGCATCAGCGAAACGCTGCAGACCGCTGTGCAGGGTATGAGCAGCACCCTGAATGCCGGGCAGGCTGCGCAGCAGCAGACCATGGAACAGCGCCTGCAGGGGCTGGAAGCTTCCAACGCCCGCAAGCTGGAAGAAATGCGCAAAACGCTGGCCGAAAGCATGGCCGCCCTGCAGGCACAGAATGCCCAGAAGCTGGACGAGATCCGCTGCACGGTGGACGAGCAGCTGCAGGATGCCCTGCAGAAGCGGGTGACCGAGAGCTTCAAGGCGGTCAACGCCCAGCTGGAACAGGTGTACAAGGGCCTGGGTGAGATGCAGAGCCTGGCCGCCGATGTGGGCGGCCTGAAACAGGTGCTGTCGGGCGTCAAGACCCGCGGCATCCTGGGCGAGATCCAGCTGGGAGCCATTCTGGAAGAAATTCTGGCCCCAGAGCAGTACGACACCAATGTGGCCACCATCCCCGGCAGCACCCAGCGGGTGGAGTACGCTATCAAAATGCCGGGTGCCGACGGCGGCAGCGTCTGGCTGCCGATCGACTCCAAGTTCCCCGGTGATACCTACGCCCACCTGCAGGATGCGCAGGCATCCGGCGATGCGCAGGCTGTGGAAAACGCCCGCCATGCACTGGAACTGGTGCTGCGCAGCGAGGCCAAGGACATCCGCGAAAAGTACGTGGAGCCGCCGTATACCACGGCCTTCGGCATCCTGTTTCTGCCCTTCGAGGGCCTGTACGCCGAGGTGGTGAATGCGGGCCTGCTGGAGGTGCTGCAGCGGGACTATCAGGTGAACGTGGCCGGCCCCAGCACCATGGCGGCCCTGCTCAACAGCCTGCAGATGGGCTTCAAGACCCTTGCCATCCAGAAACGTTCGGGCGAGGTGTGGCAGCTGCTGGGTGCCGTCAAGACTGAGTTCGACAAGTTCGGGCAGGGGCTTTCCAAGCTGCAGCAGCGTCTGCGCCAGACCGACGAAGAGCTGGATAACCTTATCGGCGTGCGCAGCCGTGCCATCAGCCGCAAATTGCGGGCCGTACAGACGATGGACGACGCCAGCGCTGCGGCCCTGCTGGAGCTGGACACCGAGCCGGGCCGCCCCGTGTCTGCCCGCCTGCCGGAAAGCAGGGGCGATGAATAACGGTTGTGGTCAGGGATCCGGGAGGGAAAAGCCGCAGATCCCTCTTGCTAAATTTCTGACGATGTGTTATACTAGGAATTGTTCTTAAGAAAAATCGGCCGCTTTCTGCGGCACAGCATAAAAATAAAGGAGCATGGGATTTATGAGCGTACAGAAGATCAGCAATGCCATTCTGGGCGTGGGGGTGGACGATACCACCATCGACCTGTTTGAAAGTCAGTACCCGGTGCCTACCGGCGTCAGCTACAACTCCTATGTCATTCTGGATGAAAAGGTCGCCATTCTGGATACGGTGGACAACCGTGCCACGGATGCCTGGCTGGCAAACCTCACCGAAGCGCTGGGCGACCGCATGCCGGAATATCTGGTGGTCTCCCACATGGAGCCGGACCATGGTGCCAACATTGCCCGCCTGGCCGCTAAGTACCCGGACATGAAGGTGGTGGGCAACGCCAAGACCTTTGTGTATATGGAGCAGTTCTTCGGCCCGGATGCCGTGGCCAAGGAGCGCCGTGTGGTGGTGAAGGACGGCGAGAGCTTGTCTCTGGGGAGCCACACCCTCACCTTTGTGTTTGCACCCATGGTGCACTGGCCGGAGGTCATGGTCAGCTATGAGAGCAGCGAAAAGGTGCTGTTCTCCGCCGACGGTTTCGGCCGCTTCGGGGCGGTGGCAAAGTTTGACGAAAAGGCCGACTGGGCCAGCGAAGCCCGCCGGTATTACCTGAACATCGTGGGCAAGTATGGCCCGCAGGTGCAGGCACTGCTCAAAAAGGCAGCCGCACTGGATATTGCCACCATCTGCCCGCTGCACGGCCCGGTGCTCACCGGGGACCTGGGCAAGTATCTGGCCTATTATGATACCTGGTCCAGCTACAAGCCGGAGGAGCCGGAAAAGATCCTGGTGGCCAGTGCTTCCATCCACGGCCATACCCGCGCCGCGGCCCACACCATGGCCGAAAAGCTGCGTGCCAAGGGCGCAAAGGTGGTGGAGATCGACCTGACCCGCACCGATGTGTCCTACGCTGTCACCGAGGCCTTCCGTTGCGGAAAGATCGTTCTGGCCTGCGCCACCTATGACGGCTTCCTCTTCCCGCCGATGGAGTCCCTGCTGACCCACCTCAAGACCAAGGCGTTCCAGAACCGTACCGTCGGCCTGATGGAGAACGGCACTTGGGCCCCCATGGCTGCCAAACTCATGCGCGCCGAGCTGGAAGGCATGAAGAACATCACGGTCTGCGAGAACGTGGTCACTATCCGCTCTGCTGCCAATGCTGCCGCGGAAGCCCAGATGGACGCTCTGGCCGACGAAATCGTGGCAAAATAAGCCCCAAAAGCGCGTAAAATCAGAAAAGACAAGCTGCCCGCATACCGGATGTGACAAGATCACACGGTATGCGGGCAGCTTTTTATCGGGGTGCAGGACTGCAGCGAGAGGACGGAAAGAGCGCTATGGAGTAGAAAAAGTAATTATTTGATCTGTGCCAGCACCGCAGCAATGTCACCGTCAAAAAGCAGTGACTGCTTGGCGATCTCATTCGGACAGACGGCCTCGCCCTTGTTGATGCAGACGTAGGTGGCATTGGGGTTCCTGGCTGTCATCCGCCAGAAAGGATACTTGATGATGACCGGCGTATTATAGCCAACGCCTAACTCTAAGAACAAGATCTTCTGCCCCTCGTGGCGGCGGAGAAATTCGCTGTACCGCTCGGCGGCGGCGTGCCAGCCGGCATCCTCTACAAAGCTGTCATCACTGCGCAGGTTCATCGTGAGCAGCTTGCCGCAGTGCGGGCAGTGGGGGACAAGCTCGGACGGAACAGAAGTTTTCAGGATGGTATTCTCCGGTACGGTCAGCTGACCATCCGGTGCGAGGACATACCCCTGTGCTTCTACCATCTGCCGGATGAGTGCCTCATTATCGAAAGTCTCCGGACAGCATGGTTCACTGCACTGGAACAGGCCGTAATCGCCCTGCGTGTAGAACAGCCGCTTTTTATCGAACCCTGCTTTCTGGAAGCAGTGGTCCACATTGGTGGTGATTACAAAGTGATCCTTATCCTGCACCAGCCGGAGCAGCGTGTCGTATACAGGCTTCGGGGCGTTCTGATAGCGGTTGATATAAATGTACCGGCTCCAGTAGGCCCAGTATTCCTCCATGGTGGAGTAGGGGTAGAACCCGCCGGAATACATATCCGTAAAGCCGTATTTGCTGGCAAAATCGGAGAAATATGTTCGGAATCGTTCCCCGGCGTAGGTGAACCCGGCGGAGGTGGACAGCCCGGCTCCTGCGCCGATGATGACGGCATCAGCCTCGTGCAGGGCCTTTTTGAGCTGCTCAGGCTGTGAGCAGTCGGGTGTAGATTTCCTTGTCCAAATCTTTGAAAACATTGAAGATCACCTTTTTGATGGTTGTGGGTGTTTGCAGGAACTCCTTTACAGTCTGTACGGCAATTTCTGCCGCATCCTCATTCGGGAAACAGAACACGCCGGTGGAGATGCAGCAGAATGCGATGCTTTCCAGCCCGGATTCTGCGGCCTTCGTCAGGCAGGCGCGGTAGCAGGAGGCCAGCAGGGTGCGGTCCCGTGCAGTGACGTGCCCGGTCACGATGGGCCCCACCGTGTGCAGGACATACCGGCAGGGCAGGTTGAAGGCCGGGGTGAGTTTGGCCTGCCCGGTGGGCTCCTCGTGGCCCTGCTGCGCCATCAGGCGGGCACAGGCGCTGCGCAGCTGTACCCCGGCAAAGGTATGGATGCAGTTGTCGATGCAGCGGTGGCCGGGCACATAGCAGCCGGTCATGCCGCTGTTGGCAGCGTTGACGATGGCGTCGCACTGCAGCGTGGTGATGTCGCCCTGCCACAGGTAAAGGGCAGCTTCCCCGCAGCGGGCGGCGGTGGTCAGGCTTTCAAGGACGGTAACGCCCTTCTGGGCAAGCTCGGAGCGCAGGTATTCGTCCTGCACCTGCAAAAACTCCGGGCTGGCATCCCGGGGCGGGCGCACATTGAGCAGTGCACGCAGCAGCTGCTTCTGCCCGGCGGCATCGTCCGGGACGGCCAGCTGCTGGTATTCGGGGGCTTCTGCCAGCAGGCTGCTGAGCAAAAAACGGCGGCGTTCGGTCTGGGTCATAGAAAGACCTCCTTTGCGGTACCAAACGGCAAAACGCCCTGAAAACAGCGTTTCCAAGGCGATCTGCACGAAACGGGGATCAGAACTCGTAGGGAGGGTTGCCGGAGAAGTCGGCGATGGCGCCGTGAGCATCCTCCAGGTAGAACACCTCAAAGATGGGGTTGGTGGCCTCGCCGTACTGGCCCTTCACGATGGGGTTGGCGATGCACATCTCCTTGGCAGCCATGTTGTTTTCAAACACGGCCTTTCCGTGCAGGCGGACCCAGGCGTACTCCGGGCTGGACACCGAGATCTCGGTGTAGGGGTTGGCCTGCAGATCCTTGTACACGTCCTTCTGGTTGTTGGTGCAGAACCACAGCTTGCCGTCCAGCTCACCGGAGAACATGAAGGGACGGCACTTGGCCTTGCCGTCACGGCCGACGGTGGCCAGATACTGCACGGGGTTGGCATTCAGGAATTCAACGACTTTGTTCAGAGACATGGTTTGGTACCTCCAGGATTATTGCATTGGGTGTGCGGGGCATCTCGGCGTGCCCCGGCTGACAAGGCCATGATACACCCCTTTTTGCCCGGCGTAAAGTACGCACAATGCGGTAACCTGGTTACCGGCGGGTGACTTTTGACCGGTTACGATTCGGAAACTTTTGCGGTGAACCGCCGATTTCTCGCAATTTGGACTGCGAAAAAATTTTTGAGCCGGATGTGTGGGGTGTCCGGCCCCTGCTTGACAAGCACCGCGTCTGTGCCGTAAAATAGAAAAAACGGCCCGCGAGGGGCCGGAGGGGAGAAACGACAGATGTGTACCAAAAAGGAACTGCCGGCCTGCCCGGTGGAAACCACCCTCACCATGATCAGTGACAAATGGAAGGTGCTGATCCTGCGGGACTTGCTCACCGGCACCAAGCGTTTCGGCGAGCTGAAAAAGTCGCTGACCGGCGTGAGCCAGAAGGTGCTCACCTCCCAGCTGCGGGAGATGGAGGAAAACGGTCTGGTGGAGCGCAAGGCCTACCCGGAGGTGCCGCCCCGGGTGGAGTACAGCCTGACCCCGCTGGGCCGGAGCCTGCAGCCCATCATGGATGCCATGCGGGTGTGGGGCGAACAGTACAAACAACAGAATGCGTGACTGCACGCCGGGCAGCTGCCGTACCTGCGGCAACACCCGGCATTTTTTGTAAAAAGGAGAAACTGCACCATGGAGCGGATCTTACTGCTGGAGGATGACAAAAGTCTGTTCGTGGCAGGTGCAGCGGCGCTTGCGGTGCACGGCCCGGTGAAGCGATTGCAGGCAATGCCCGTCACAGCAGCCATCAACGAACTCTAACAAACAAAAAACAAGCGCCGGAGCGCTCCCTTTTGCGGGAATGCTCCGGCGCTTTTGGGTGTAACTCAGTCCAGCACGGGAATGTCCAGCCCGAATTCCAGCGGGCGGAACCGGGGGCAGACGTTTTCGGTGATGGAGATCACCGAGGCGGCCAGACGGCTGCCGATCTCGCAGGAGGCGGGCAGGTTCTTGCCGTAGGTCAGGCCGATGACCGTACCGGCAAAGAAGGCGTCACCGGCACCGGTGGTGTCGATCACATCCACCTTCTTGGCGGGCACAACGCCGCTTTCGCCGTTGGCGCGGGCATACACGGCACCCTGCCCGCCCATGGTGACCACCATGCAGGGGATGTTGGCGCTGTGCACGTTGGCGGCCAGCACCTCCCGCATGGCAGCGGGGGAAAGGTGGTCGTAATCGTCCGAGAAGAGCAGCCCGGCTTCCTGCTGGTTGCACACAAAGCAGTCCACCTGCTGCAAAAAGTCGCGGCGCTCCATGGCGATGCTCATGTTGGAGATGGCCGCGTAGACCCGCTTGTTGTACTTTTTGGCAAAGCGCAGCACCTGCTTGACCGTCTCTTTTTCCAGATCCAGCTCCAGCGCGATGCTGTCGCAGTCCTTGAAGATCTCGTCTCCCTGCTCTTTCAGCAGAGCGGTGAGGGGAGTGGTGTCCGGGCGCTTGGAGATGGAGGCGCATACGTCACCGTCGTTGTTGAACACGGCCAGCCAGGTGCCCATGCCGTCCTTCACGCGGCGGATGAACTGGGTGTTCACCTTGTGGTTGCGCAGTTTGTCGATGACATCCTGGCCCATGCCGGTGTCGTCCACCAGACCCACAAAGGTGGGGCGCAGCTCCACATTGGCGATGTCCTCCACGATGTTGCGGCTCACACCACCGTGTACCTGCTCGACCCGGCCGGAGTTGCGCCCGCCCGGGATGTAGGTGGAAAGGGGGTACCCCTTGATGTCCACAAAAACGGCTCCGATGACTACGATTCCCATAGAAAAACCTTCCTGCAAAAATATTTTGCCTTCATTATACCAACTCTTTACGACAGAATCCATCCTTTTTGTCATTTCGGGCCGAAAAAGCGCAGAAGGCCGAACTGCCTTACAGGGCGGTGCTTGCCGTCCGAACCAGGAACTCCATGGCCTGCACGGGGTACTGCCCGGCGGCGGTCTCGCCGGTGAGCATCAGGCTGGACGCACCATCCAACACAGCATTGTAAATATCGCTCACCTCGGCGCGGGTGGGCACGGCACGGGTGCACATGCTGTCCAGCATCTGGGTGACCACCATAAAGGGCACCCCGGCGGCCCGGCAGGCGGCGGAAAGCTGTTTCTGACAGCGGGGCAGCTCCCACAGCGGCATGGCGTTGCCCAGGTCGCCGCGGGCAATGACCACCTCGTCCACGAGGGACAGAAACTCCGGCAGAGCCTGCACCCCGGCAAGGTTCTCGATCTTTGCAAAGATGCGGATCTGCGGCGCACCGGCCTCGGCCAGCGCCTGCCGCAGGGCAAGGATGTCCTGTTTCCCGCGCACGAAGGGCAGCATGACCCCGGTGACGCCGCAGGAAGCTGCGATGCGCAGGTTGGCAAGGTCCTCACTTGTCAGGGTGGGCATGGGCACCGACAGACCCGGGGCGGCAATGCTCTTGCGGCTTTGCAGAACGCCGCCCCGCAGTACGGTGCAGACCAGTGCATCCGGCCCGGCGGCAGTTACTTCCACCAGCAGCTTGCCGTCGTCCAGCAGAAGCTGCTGCCCGGGGCGAGCTGCCTGCACGAGCTGGACAGGGCAGGGGATGCCGCCTGCACCCAGCTGTACCGTGCCGCCCTCCGGCAGGGTGACCGGGCTGGCCAGCCGCCCGACACGCAGTTCCGGCCCCTGCAGGTCGATGAGCAGGTCCGGAATGCCGACAGCGTGGATCATTGCCAGCCAGTCAGTGTGTTCGGCCAGCGCCCCGTGGGAAAGGTTCATGCGCAGGCCGGTCATGCCGGCGTCCACAAGGCGGCGCAGAGTTCCGGCACTGGCGCAGGCCGGGCCGATGGTTCCATAAAAATGCATAAGGGGTCCCTTCTTTCATAGATTGCGCAGGTGTTCCTGCAAAAAGCTGCACAAAAGCCGGACACAGGGGTGCTCTGCGTGCTCCGGCTGCAAAAAGGCGGCGCAGATGGGCGGCATGCCGTCCAGTGCCACGTCCTGAACATTGTCCATGCTGTGGTCGGAGGTGATCTCCAACCGGTCCAGGGCCAGACCGTTGCGCTCCTGGGTGCGGTAAAGCACTTGATAGTATTGCTCGCCGATCTCTACCTTCGGGCGGGCACCGGCCTGCCGCAGGGTATTCCACAGCGGGGCCAGCGGCTCCGGCGCAAGGCCTGGCACCAACAGCAGCTGGCCGTCCAGCTCTGCCGGGGCGATGCTGCTGCGCCCCCAGAACGGGCTGCAGCGGGGCACCAGCAGGGCTGCGGTGTGCCGGGTGAGCGCGGTGCGGGCAAGCCCGGCCGCGCAGCCGCCCAGGTCCATCACCAGCCCGGCGTCCAGCGTGCCGTTCTGCAATTGTGCACATACGGCGTCGTTGGAGAACGATGCGGTTTCCAGCGGGATGCCCGGGTATTGCTGCCGGAACTGCTCCAGCACATCCCCCAGCATGGGCAGGTAGCTGGGCACCAACGCCACACTGATGCCCAGCCGCAGGGCGGGGGACCGGATATCCTGATACGCCTGCGCGCACATCCGGTCAAATTGCTCCACCACCGGCGCGGCCTGTGCCCGGAAGCGCTGGCCCTTTTCGGTCAGGGCAAGGTGATTGCGCACATTGGTGAACAGCGGGCCGCAGAGCTCGTTTTCCAGTGCGGCAATGCTCAGCCGCAGAGCCTGCCGCGACAGATACAGCCGCCCGGCCGTGCGGGTATAGTTCAGGTCCTGACACAGGGCCAGAAAATAGCGCAGCTGCTGAATGGTCATGGGAGGTTCCTTTCCAGAAATAAAACGCAAGTTTTTCTTGATACCTACAGGGATATTATAACTTCTTTTTCTTTGGTTGTAAATGTGATACTTTTAACAAGAATGGCAAAGCATTTTTGCCACTCTGGAACAAAGCACGAAGAAAAAGAAGAGAAAGGAACCTTATTATGGAAAAGATCTCCCGCAAGGGCTTTCTGAAAATCGCTGCCGCTGCCGCCATGAGCAGCGTCACCGCAGCCGGTCTGGCTGCCTGCAATGCAGCCAGCAGCTCCACCGCTGCTGCATCTTCCGGTGCAGCCGGCATCTACACCCCCGGCACCTACACTGCCACCGCCAAGGGCATGAGCGAGATCACCGCCACGGTGACCTTTGACGCTGCCAGCATCACCAAGGTGGAGCTGGACCTGTCCGGCGAGACCGACAGCATCGGCCAGGCCGCCAAGGACAAGCTGATCGAGCAGGTGATGAACGCTCAGACCAGCCAGATCGACGGTGTGACCGGTGCCACCGTGACCAGCAAGGCTGTGCAGAACGCTGTGGCCGACTGCATCCGTCAGGCCAGCGGCGGTGCCATCAACCCCGCTGAGCAGACCACCGAGGAGTCTGCCTCCACCGCCGACTGGTTGGGCGAGGAGCCCGAAGTGGCCGAGAGCGACATCAAGCAGACCGTGGAGTGTGAGGTGCTGGTGGTGGGTGCCGGTTCCTCCGGCAGCTTTGCCGCTGCCGCCGCGGCCGAGGCCGGTGCCAAGACCATCCTGATCGAAAAGTTCGGCCACGACATGGCCAGCGGCATCCGCGACACGCTGGCTGCCTGCGGCTCCAAGCAGCAGCAGGAGGACGGCGATGACGTGAACAAGAAGGACGCTGTGCGCTACCTGTGCAATTGGAGCCAGGGCTATACCCGCCGCAGCCTGGCACAGGTGTGGGCAGACCGCAGCGGTGAGACCATCGACTGGTTCACCGACGTACTGGCCGAGAGCGGCATCGACTTCCGCCACGAGATCGACGAAAAGCACGACAACGACAACTACGAGGTGCTGGACGTGGGCCACAGCACCCAGTACGGCGACGAGTACAGCGAGCAGCTGACCATGGACGCCGTGCTCAAGCACGCCGAGGCCGACGGTCTGGAAGTGCAGTACGAGATCACCATGGTCAAGCTGGAAAAGGACGGCAACCGCGTCACCGGCCTGATCGCCAAGAATGCCAACGACGAGTATGTGCGCTACAACGCATCCAAGGGCGTCATTCTGGCCTGCGGCGGCTACAGCGGCAACGAGACCATGATGAACGCCCTGCAGCCCCAGAGCGTGGAGCAGACCTGCATCAACTATTCCAAGCCCGGTGCCAAGGGCGACGGCATCAAGGCCTGCCTGTGGGCCGGTGCCATCATGGACCAGACCCACACCTCCATGATCTTTGACCGCGGTGCCATCAAGCCCGACCAGGTGGGCGAGTACGGCAAGGCCAACGACGGTGCCCTGTTCTGGATGGGCAGCCAGCCGTTCCTGAAGGTGAACCTGAACGGTGAGCGCTTCATGAACGAGTACACGCCTTACGATCTGGTGCTGCACGCTGCAGCCAGCCAGCCCTACCACACCTACTGCACTGTGTGGGACAGCAAGTACCCCGAGGATGTGGAGCGCTTTGCCACCCACGGCTGCAGCCGTCTGTACCCGCATGTGAACGGCACCGCTCCGGTGTTCCCCATGGAGTACATCGAGGGCATGAACGCCGATCTGCAGGACCAGGGTTACATCGTGCAGGCCGACACCGTGGAGGAGCTGGCCGACAAGCTGGGCCTGCCCAAGGACACCTTCACCGCAACGGTGGATCGCTACAACGAGCTGGCTGCCAAGGGCGAGGACGAGGATTACGGTAAGGAGGACTACCGTCTGTCCACCCTGAGCGAAGCTCCCTTCTACGGTGTGCGCCAGTCCGGCGGCTACCTCATCTGCACCATGGACGGCATCCAGATCGACGACAACATGCACGCACTGGACCATGACTTCAAGGCCATCCCGGGCCTGTATGTTATCGGTGACATGAGCGGCAACTACTTCTCCGGCAGCTATCCCTGCCTGATGGCCGGTGCCGCCGCAGGCCGCAGCGCCACCTTCAGCCGCTTTGCCGGCCAGAACGCTGCCGCCGGCATCTGATATTACAGAACCTGAAAAAATCCCCAGTCTGTGCCGATTCCAGGTGGCACAGACTGGGGATTTGCTTGTTAGGTGGTGTTCCCACACATAATCCCGAACCTCTTTGTAAGCGGCCTTGCTTTCGGCGGCAGTCACATCCAGCTCATCCATGCTTACCTCCGCTTCGATGTGTCAGTTGACATGGACCTTGGTTAGAAGAATGACCGCTTCGCAATGCTTCGTCCTGGGGAACAGATCCACGGGCTGCACTTTCTCGGCGTGATAGCCGTTCTGCTCCAGCCAGGCGGCATCGCGGGCGGCGGTGGCGGGGTTGCAGCTGACGTAGACCACCCGGCGGGGAGCCATGCGTACTACGGCGGAAAGGGTGGCCTCGTCGCAGCCCTTGCGGGGCGGGTCCAGCATCACCACGTCCGGGTGCAGGCCCTCGGCAGCCAGGCGGGTAGCCGCCTGCCCGGCGTCGGCACAGAAAAAGCAGCTCTTTGCGGCCACAGCATCCCCCATGCGGGCGGCGTTGGCCTTGGCGCTCTCGATGGCTTCGGGCACGATCTCCACGCCCACCAGCTCCCGGCAGTGGTCCACCATGGAAAGGCCGATGGTACCCATGCCGCAGTAGAGGTCCAGCAACAGGTCATCCGGGGTCAGCTGGGCGTACTGTGCGGCAATGCCGTACAGCCGCTCAGCGGCCAGCGTGTTCACCTGGTAGAACGACAGCGGCCCCAGCTGCACCGGAACCCCGCAGAGCGTATCTTCGATGTAGCCCGGCCCGTACAGGGTGTGGGTCTCGGTGCCCAGGATCACGTTGGTGTTTTTGCTGTTGACATTGAGCAGGATGGTGGCAATGTCCGCAAACTGCTCCCGCAGACGGGTGCACAGCGCATCGGCGTGGGGGAGGTTCGGGCGGGTGCACACCAGACACACCATGATCTGTCCGCTGTGCGCGCCCCGCCGCAGGAAGATGTGCCGCACCAGGCCCCGGCCGGTCTCTTCGTTGTAGGGCTGGATGCCGTTTTCGGCAAAGAACCTGCACAGTGCATTGCCGATGTCGTTGAGCACGCCGGGCTGCAATTTGCAGTCCGGGCAGGGCACGATGCGGTGGGTGCGCCCGGCGTAGAAGCCGATGCAGGGGTTACCGTTCTTGTCCAGCCCTACCGGGAACTGGACCTTGTTGCGGTAGCGGTCTGCCTCCGGGGAGGGGCAGATGTTCAGCACCGGCACGTCCAGCCCACCGATGCGGCGGAAGGCATCGGTCACATTCTCCTGCTTGGCACGCAGCTCGGCAGTGTAATCCAGATGCCGCAGGCTGCAGCCGCCGCAGGGTCCCGCCACGGCACAGTCCACCGGAATGCGGTCCGGCGAGGGGGTGCGCAGATGGTCCAGAATGCCAAAGGCGTAGCGCTTGCAGTCCTTTACGATGCGCACATCGGCTTCGTCACCGGGGGCGGCACCCGGCACAAAAACGGTCTCGCCGTCCGGGCTGTGGGCCACACCGCTGCCGTCGCTGGAAAGCCGCTCGATGCGCAGGGTCAGGATCTGGTTCTTCTGTAAGGGCATGGGTCATAGTCTCCTTTGGTAGTGGAAATGCGCCGGGTCACGGCTGCGGTTCGGCGGGGGCAGCATCTGCCTGGGTGGCAAAATACTTGCTGGGCGGCACGCCCTTGGCGCGCTTGAACACCCGCGAAAAATAGAACTGGTCGAAGAAGCCTACTGACACGGCCACCTCTGCAATGGAAAGGTGACCGGCACGCAGCAGCTTGCAGGCTTCGTTGATGCGGTATTCGGTGAGGTAGTCGATGGGGCTTTTGCCCACATTGAGCATGAACACCCGGTACAGGTGGCTGCGGGAAACGCCCACGCTCTTGGCGACATCGTCAATGGAGATGTCGTGGGAGTAGTTGAACTGGATGTATTTGATGGCGTTGAGCACATACTGGCTGGAGGACGAGGTGGAGTGCGGCTTGCCGGCGATGGTTTCCTTCATCAGAGCGGCAATGAACAAATAAAGGTACCCCACCATGGCGGCCTCGTCCTGGGGCTGCAGCCCGCGGGAGGAGTAGATGTTAGCCAGGGCGGCGCGCATGCCGTCCGGGTCGCTGGTGTGGTGTACGGGGGCGTCGTCGGTAAAGGGCAGCTGGGCTGCCAGCTTGTGGGCGCAGGCACCGTTGAAGCCCACCCAACTGTACTCCCAGGGGTACTGCTCATCGGCGGTGTAGCGGATGAGCTGGCTGGGGCGCGCAAAGAACAGATCTCCGGTGCTGACTTGCCAGGTTCGGCCGCCTACCTCGAATTCGCCCTTGCCCGAGAGCACCAGGTGGATCAGGTAATGGTCACGGATTCCAGGACCCCAGGTCTTGGACGGGGCGCAGCGCTCAATGCCGCAGTTGAAGATGGAAAGTTCGATGTTGTTCGTGTAGTTCTGTTTGAAGGATTGCTTGTAAACGTCTGCCATGGCGGCTTGACCTCCCTCGTTGTCACGTCTTTTGACCAGTATACCACAGAACCGCCTGCAAATTCAACAAAAGTACATCTTATTCTTTGAGCCGGACGCCAAATTTCGCGCTTTTTCTTCGATAGAAATTGAAAAAACAGAAGGGATGCATTACAATAGACCTAACAAACCTACAAACACTGTTTGAATGTTTCAGGGAGGGATCGCGGATGGCAACCAGCGCACAACTCAGGGAACAGATCGCGGCAGGGAGGTGGGACGGGCCCCTTGCCGCGCTTTACGGCACCGCCCCGCAGGAACTGGCCCGGCAGCGGGCGCGGTACTGCGCGGCGCTGGAGCAGTTCGAGCTGTATTTCGGCCCGGGGCGGCAGGTGCAGGTGTACTCGGCCCCGGGGCGTGCGGAGCTGGGCGGCAACCACACCGACCACCAGCACGGCTACGGGCTGGCGGCGGCGGTCACGCTGGATCTGGTGGCGGTAGCGGCCCGGAACACGGACGGCTATGTGCGGGTCAAGTCCCGCGGGTTCAACAAGCTGGATGTGATCGACCTGGCCACGGCAGAGCCGCAGGAAGGGGAGAGCACCCACTCGGCCAGCCTGATCCGGGGCATTGCCGAGGGCTTCCGTACGGCGGGAAAGGCTATTGGCGGCTTTGATGCTTACACGGCCAGCGACGTGCTGCGGGGCAGCGGCCTTTCCAGCTCTGCGGCCTTTGAGATGGGCATGGCCTGCATCTGGAACGGGGAGTACGCCTGTGGGCTGGATGCCCGGGCACTGGCCGGCATCTGCCAGTATGCGGAGAATACTTACTTTGGCAAACCCAGCGGTCAGCTGGACCAGCTGGCCAGCGCGGTGGGCGGCGTCATTTTTGCCGACTTCGCAGACCCGGCCGCCCCGCAGGTGGAAAAGATCCACGCAGACGGCCTGCTGCCGCCCGGCATGACCCTGTGCGTGACCGACACCCGGGGCAGCCACAGCGAGCTGACCGGGGAGTTCGCGGCCATCCGGCAGGAGATGGAGGCTGTGGCGGCCTGCCTGGGCGGCAAAGTGTTGGGTCAGGTGCCGGAAACCGATTTCTGGGCGGCACTGCCCCGGCTGCGTACCGCCTGCGGCGACCGCGCGGTGCTGCGTGCCATCCACTATTACGAAGAAAATGCCCGCACGCTGGCCCAGCGCCGGGCTTTGCTGGAAAAACGCTTTGCCGATTTTGCCGCGCTGGTGCTGGAAAGCGGGCGCGCCTCCTTTGCACTGTGCCAGAATGTGTACTGCGCCACGGATGTCCGGCATCAGGGGCTGTCGGTGGCGCTTGCGTTGAGCCAGAGCATCCTGCAGGGCAGCAGCGGCGCATGGCGGATGCAGGGCGGCGGCTTTGCGGGCACCATTCAGGCCTATGTGCCGGAAACGTTGCTGCAGCGCTACCATACCGCCATGGAGCGGGTGTTCGGCCCGGGCAGCTGCTATGTGCTCCGGCTGCGGGAACAGGGCGCAAGACAAGTGCTGTAACTGCAGAAGCAACAAAAAAGGGTCTGCTGCAAATTTGCAGCAGACCCTTTTCAATTTTTGATTCAAATGGACTCAGCGCAGCGGGAAGGAATTGGTCTCCTGCTGGGCTGCAAGATGCTGGACCGTTTCCGAGGTCGAGGTGCCCAGCCGGAAAATGGAGGATGCCAGCAGCTTGTTGTAGACACGGTAGCCAAACAGCACCACGTTCTTGACCGCTGTGAACAGTAGCATCGGCACGAAGGTGACAGAGAAGGAAACGAGCCCTTCGCCCAGTGTAAAATCGTGCAGATGAAGGCTGCCCAAAAACTCATCCAGAGAATCCTTGAGTTCGCCGCCGCCCGAAACGGTCCGCTGTTCTTCCTCCGAAAGCACAGCATACGACGAAGGCAGTTGGAGCTTTTTCATGAACGAACACTCCTTTCAGGCAGAAATCCGAAACACTCAGGCGGCCAGACCTGCGGCCACGGAAGGATCCTGTGTGTCGGTATTCGTGGTAGTGCCAAACATAGAGCCGAACAGGTTCTTCAGCGACAGGTACATGCTGCGCACCTGTGCATAAGCGTAGTAACCGGCCAGTCCTGCCATGCCGACGGTGGCAACGCGGCTCCAGGTATTCATACGGTTCCAATTGTGTTTGACCACACCGGTCAGGCTCAGGCCGTCGGACAGACCCTCTTTGAAGGTATTGATAAAGTACTGGAAGGAACCCTGGCTCAGCATATAAACGCCGTTCACCACCACATTCATGGCATAGGTGACCAAAACTTCCGGGTGTAAGGTAACGGTGTAGTCACCGACGTTGAAGCTGTAGTCGGCACCGCCGTCGAGGTAGGTCATTTCTTCTTCCGAGAGAACCGCATAGGAGGCGGGCATCAGCATGGTGCTCTGATATGTATGATCCATAATGGAAAGGCTCCTTTCACTCGTGAAATCCGCCCAAAGGCAGACGATATGTTATCTGAATTGTAGCATATCTGTATAAAAATAACAAGGGATGCGGCGAAAAAAAAAGATGATACATTTGTGAACAAACTGTGAACGGACGAGAGAATAACTGCGAACAGACGATGGAAACAGTGTGAATGCGGCGCTTTCGGGCGCTGAAAAAATGTTCCGCAAAAACGCAAAAAAAAGGCACCCGCAGCCGGAAGCTGCGGATGCCAAAAGGGGAGAAAACGCTTATTCGCCGCAGGGAGTGCGCTCGTACAGTGCAGTCAGCTGTGCGATGTGTGCTGCAAGGCTGCCGGGCATAGGGCTGCCGAGCCGCCACTGCCAGTTGGCACCCTGGGTGCTGGGGGTGTTGATGCGGGCCTCACTGCCCAGATGCAGCCAGTCGGCCAGCGGAATGATCGCCATGTCCGACACACTGGCAAGGCAGGCGCAGATCATGGCCTCGGTCAGATCCTCCGGCTTGCAGCGCAGGTAGCGGCAGGCATAGGCCACATCTTCCGGGCTGGCATTGGTGCGCCAGCCTTCGGTGGTCACGTTGTCATGGGTGCCGGTGTACACCACGCTGTTGCGGGGGTAGGTATGAGGCAGGTAATTGCCGGACTCCCGGCTGTCAAAGGCAAACTGCATGATCTTCATGCCGGGGTAGCCACTCTCTGCCAGCATGGCCTTGACCTCCGGGGTCAGGTAGCCCAGGTCCTCGGCAATGATGCCGCCTTCACCCAAAGCTTCGTGCATGGCGTGGATAAAATCACGGTCCGGGCCCTTTTCCCAGTGGCCGCCCGCTGCGGTCTTGTTTCCGGCGGGGATGGAGTAGTAGCTCTCAAAACCGCGGAAATGGTCGATGCGCACCACATCGTAAATGGAGGTGGCGTGCTGCATCCGGCGTTTCCACCAGGCAAAGCCGGTGGTTTTGTGCGTGGGCCAGTCATACAGGGGGTTGCCCCACAGCTGGCCGTCTGCTGCAAAGGCGTCCGGCGGGCATCCGGCCACCTGGGTCAGATGCATTTCTCCGTCGGTCTGGAACAGCTCCGGGTGGGTCCACAGATCGCTGGAATCCGGGCTGACATAGATGGGAATATCGCCCACCAGACGGACGCCCTTGCCGTTGGCGTAAGCCTTCAGGGCGTTCCACTGGGTGTAGAAGAAGAATTGCACCGCCTTGTAGTAATCCACCGCACCGGCGAGACGCTGTTTTGCGGCAGCAATGGCTTCCGGTTTGCGGCAGCGCAGGTCATCCGGCCAGTCGGCAAGGCCGGCCTGCCCCTGTTCGGCCTTGACAGCCATAAACAGGGCGTAATCCTCCAGCCAGAAGCTCTGCGCCTCGCAGAAGGCTTCATAGGAGGGGGAGGGGGCTGCCAGCAGGCGGTCGGCTGCCTTTTTCAGGATCACAGGCCGCTCGTTGTACAGTGCGCCGTAGTCGATGGGGCCTACAGGCCGTGCGGCGGGCACTTCATCGGCCATCAGCAGACCGACGTCGGCCAGCAGGCGGTAGTCAATGAAGTAGGGGTTACCGGCAAAGGCGGAAAAGCTCTGATAAGGGCTGTCGCCGTAGCCGGTGGGGCCGATGGGCAGGATCTGCCAGTAGGTCTGCTTTGCATCGGCCAGAAAATCCACGAATGCAAAGGCCTCTTTTCCCAGCGTACCGATGCCAAAAGGCCCCGGCAGACTGAAAACGGGCATCAAAATGCCGCTTGCACGCATAGTGTGCGCACCTCCTTAGCCCTTGACAGCACCTGCCACAACGCCCTCAATGATGTACTTCTGGCAGGTCATGTACAGGATGATGATGGGGATAATGGCAATGATGATGCAGGCCATCATGGGAGCCAGCTCCACACGGCCGTAGCCGCCGCGGAAGTACTGGATGGCCATGGGAATGGTGCGGTATTTCTTGATGTCCAGCACCAGAGTGGGCAGCAGGTAGTCATTCCACACCCACATGGTCTCGAGGATGGCGGTGGAGATCATGGTAGGCTTGAGGATGGGGAATACGACCTTGAAGAAGATCTGAATGGGGTTGCAGCCGTCGATCATGGCCGCTTCCTCAATTTCCATGGGCACGCTCTTCATGAAGCCGGTGAACATGAACACGGCCAGACCGGCACCGAAGCCCAGATAGATGATGCAGATGTTCCACGGGGTGTTCAGATTGAGCTGGTCAGCGGTCTTGGACAGGGTGAACATGACCATCTGGAAGGGCACGACCATGGAGAACACGATCAGCAGGTTCATGAACTTGCTCAGCTTGTTGTTCACGCGGGTGAGGTACCAGCCGGTCATGGAGCAGCACAGCAGGATCAGGAACACACTGGTAATGGTGATCAGAAGGCTGTAGCCCAGGCTGGACAGAAAGCCCATCTTGGTCACGCCGTAAACGTAGTTGGACAGGCCCACAAAGGTCTCCTTCGTGGGCAGCTGGAACACCGTGGAGGTGGTAAAGGTGCCCTCTTTTTTCAGGCTGTTCAGCAGGATCAGCACGATGGGGTAGATCCACAGCAGACTCAGCAGCGTCATGATGACGGTGAGGATGTTATCCCACATTTTTTTCTGTTTAGGCATTACTGCTGCACCTCCTTGGAACGGGTAAAGTGGAGCTGGATCAGAGAAATGACCACGACGATCAGGAAGAACACCACAGCCTTCGCCTGACCAATGCCCTTCCACTGGGCACCGGAACGGCCATAGAAGGTGTTGTAGATGTTCAGGGCCAGCATTTCACTGGCGTTGGCGGGTTCGCCTGCGGTCAGGGCAACGTTCTGGTCGAACAGTTTGAAGCTGTTGGTCAGGGTCAGGAAGGTGCAGATGGTCACGCTGGGCATGACCATGGGAATTTTGATCTTGAACAGGATCTCGCGGTCGTTGGCACCGTCGATCTTGGCGGCTTCGATCAGGTCGCCGGGCACGCTCTGCAGGCCGGCAACGTAAATGATCATCATGTAGCCGATCTGCTGCCAGCACATCAGGATGACCAGACCGATGAAGCCGTATCTGGCATCCAGGGCCAGCAGGGGCTTTTGCAGGTTGGCCAGCACGCCGTTGAGCAGGATCTGCCAGATGTAGCCCAGCAGGATGCCGCCGATCAGGTTGGGCATGAAGTACACGGTACGGAACAGGTTGGTGCCCTTGATGCCGCGGGTCAGCACCAGAGCAATGGCAAAGGCACACACGTTGATGAGCACGGTGCTCACCACAGTAAAGACCGCCGTAAAGCCAAAGGCATGGAGGAAGGTGGAATCCTGGAATACCGAAATGTAGTTCTGGATGCCCACGAAGGTGGTCTTGCTCACGGTGGTGAACCGCTGGAAAGACAGGTAAGTGCCCCAGATGAAGGGCCAGATGAAGCCGATGATGAACGCGATCAGGGTGGGCAGTACAAACACCGGCCAATATTTGCTGATGGCTTTTTGCATGATATACCTCCTGCGATGGAGTGGTTGTCAAAAAAGAAGGGAGGCGGGCGAACTTCTTCGCCCGCCTCCCGATTCAGTTCTTAGGGAAAACTCCGGTCAAAGGCTTAGCCGTTGGCCAGCTTGTACTCCTTGGCCCAGCCATCCACAAATGCGGTGACCACGTCGTCCCACTTGCCGGTGCCTGCTGCGTATGCAGTCAGAGCGCTGCCCACGCCGTTCTTCCACTCCTCGGAAGGCATGGTGGAGAAGCACCAGTCCACACTGGTCTTGCCGTCGGCCACATACTGGTTTGCAATGCCGATCAGGGGGTTGGTGGAATCCTTGGCAGCCTTGAAGGGGATCACGAAGCCCATGTCGTCGGCCATGGCGCTGGTGCCCTTGTCGGAAGTGACACACCAGTACAGGAAGTCCAGGGTGGCCTGGATGTCGGCCTCAGAAGCGGCGTTGTTGACACACCAGAAGTTCTCGGAACCGGTGCACAGGCCCTGGTTCTCTTCGCCCTCTACGCCGATGTAGATGGGCAGCATGCCCAGGTTGTCGTCACCCAGGCTGGAAACATCGCCGTAAGCCCAAGTGCCGTTCTGATAGAACACAGCCTTCTTGTCCACGAATTCCGCCACAGCGTCGTTGCCGGTCTTGGAAGCCAGCAGCTTGGGGTCGCAGGTGGAGTCGGTGATGTACAGGTCCCAGATCTGCTTGTAGTTGTCCAGATAGGTGCCCTTGATGGCGTCGGTGGAGCCGATGCCGTCAGCCTTGTACTCGTAGTAGATGGGCAGGTTGGCCAGGTGGGTCTTGAAACGCCAGTCAGAAGAACCATCCATACCAGCGGAGGTAAAGGCACCGTCCACGCCCAGCTCAGCCTTGCGAGCCTGGATGTCGTCAGCCACCTTCTTCAGATCGTCAAAGCCCTTGATGTCGTCCTGGGTATAGCCAGCGGCGGTCAGCAGCTCCTTGTTGTAGATGATGCCGTAGGTCTCGATAACGTAGGCGATAGCGGCAACGGCGTCGCCATCCTTCAGTGCGAAGGAATCGCTGGTCAGCTCACCGTACAGCTGGCTGCCGGACAGGTCGTAGCAGTAATCCTTCCAGTTTGCCAGACCCACAGGGCCGTTCACCTGGAACAGGGTGGGAGCTTCGCTCTTCTCCATCTCGCTCATCAGGGTGGTCTCGTACTGGCCGGAAGCGGCGGTCACGACGGTGACAGGCACGCCGGTCTCCTCGGTGTAAGCCTTGGCCAGATCCTGCCAAGCCTGATCCTGCTCGGGCTTGAAGTTCAGGTAGTAGACCTTACCGGAAGCGCCGGAAGCAGCAGCGGTGCTGGAAGCGCTGGTAGAAGTGGCCGTGGAAGCAGCGGTGGAGCTGCTGGAAGAGCCGCCGCAGGCAGCCAGACCCAGAGCAGCAGCGGAAACACCGGCGGCTTTCAGGAAGTTACGACGAGAGATCATCTTTTTCATAATTGTTCTCCTTCTTCATTATTGAAAAATTATGAGGTGCTATTTTACTTGCCGCCCACAGGGAGCGGCAGGAAATCAAAAGAAATATTAGAGCGGGTGGCGGCAGGGGCAGACGCTTTCGCCCTGCTGCAGCTCCGGCTGCAGGGTCACGGTCCGGGCCGAGGCACCGTGCTCGATCTGCCGGATCAGAAGCTCGATGCTCTGCAGCGCGATCTGCTCGCTGGGCTGGACGATGGTGGTCATCACCGGCACGCAGTAGCGGGACATCGTGATCCCGTCAAAGCCGATGACGGAGACGTCCTGCGGCACCCGGAACCCGGCGCTGACCAGCGCCCGGATGGCACCAAACGCGATGACATCGCTCATGGCAAACAGGGCGGTAAACTCGGCCCGGCGTGCCAGCAGGCTGTTCATGGCGTGGTAGGCGGATTCAAAATCGTAGTTGGAGAGGCCGTAGAGCCGGTCATCAAAGGTGAGGCCCGCCTGCTCCATGGCATCCTGCGCGCCCAGGCGGCGCATCCGGCTGGGAAAACTGGTGGTGGGACCGCCCAACACCGCGATCTTGCTGTGCCCCTGTGCGATGAGGTGAGCCACGGCGGTATGGGCCGCCGCCCGGTCATCCACGCCCACCATGGAAAGGTTGGGGAAGTGGAGCTCGTCCGAGACGAGGGTGGCCAGCACCGAGGGGACAGAGATGTTGGAAAAGCCGTTCTGGAAATTGGCTACACTGCCGCCCAGAAAGATGATGCCCTTGGGCTTGATCTCTCGCAGGATCTTTTCGGCCGCGTCGATCTCGTTGGCGTTTTCGTCGATGTAGGAGATGATGCCGTTGTAGCCGTACAGAGTGGCCGCCCGCTGCAGCTGGACCAGGAAGTCCGAGAAGAAGAGGTTGCGGGTGCCCTTGACCACAAAGACCACGCTCCGCGACTGCTGGATCTTGAGCTGGCGGGCGTTGGTGTTGGGGACGAACCCGGCTTCCCGCATGACTTTTAAAACGTGCTCCTTGGTCTCAGGCCGCACGTCGGGGCGGTCATTGATGACGCGGGAGATGGTGCTCACCGAGCAGCCGCTGATGCGGGCGATATCTTTGATCGTCAGATTCGGCATGGGGAGAAGCACCTCGTTTTTTGGAAAATCTTCGGGAACGGTGTCGGGAACGTTTCCAGTGGCTATAGTATGGCACAATCCGCACAAAAAATCAATCGGTCGGAATCACTTTTGGCAATTTTGTCTAACAGATCAACCCGTCTTTGTGCAGGTTGATCTGCCGGGAAAGCGAAACTGAAGAATGTTCCCGGTAATTTCCGGGAACCATCAAAAAACCCCGGGAGAACCGTACCATTTTGTTACTTTTCACGGATGAAATTGGAAAAATGAGACAGAAAAAATCCCGACACCGTGACCGATTTCTTGTCGGTACCGATGCCGGGAAAATCAAGGCTGTTTCCAGAAAGCGTCCAATGCTTCCGAGAGGGCCTGAGTGCTTTGCAGATATTGCAGGTGCCCCCAGTGACGGGGGAACAGCCGGGTATACTCGCTGCGGGCAAAGCGGTCATCCAACAAAAGAACCACGCCTTTATCTTCGCTGGTGCGGATGACCCGCCCTGCCGCCTGTAAGACCTTGTTCATGCCCGGGCAGCGGTAGGCGTAGTCAAAGCCGGTGCCGCCGGGGGCCGCGTCGTAATAGCGGCGGAGCATCTCCTGCCGGGGGTTCACCTGGGGCAGGCCCACACCCACGATGGCGCACCCGATGAGGCGGTCCCCCGCTAAATCGACCCCCTCCCCGAAGATGCCGCCCAGCACCCCGAAGCCTAGCAGAGTCTTTTCCGGGTGGGGCGCAAACCGGGCCAGAAATGCCGCCCGCCCGGCGTCGTCCAGTCCGCTCTCCTGTGCCAGCGTGGGGATGTCCGGGTAGCGGGCCGTGAAATCCTCGTACACCTGCCGCAGGTAGGCGTAACTGGGGAAAAACGCCAGATAGTTGCCCACTTTGCCTTTTGCCATGGCCGCCAGCGCGTCGGAGAGGGGGCGGATGCTGGCCTCCCGGTCCCGATACCGGGTGGAGATGGAGGGCAGGCAGTAGAGCCCCAGGTGCTGGGGCGGGAACGGGCTTTCCAGCGCCACGGCCCGGGCGTCCGGGCAGCCCAACACATTCCGGTAGTAGCCCGGCGGGGTCAGCGTTGCGCTGAACAGGGCGGCGGCCCGCCCGCCGCTGAGGCTGGCGTCCACAAAGGGGGCCGGGTCCAGGCAGAGGATGTGGAGATCCAGCGCGCTGCCATAGGCCGTCAGCTGGGCGGTAAAGTGCTCGTCGTACCGCTCTGCCGCCCGCAGGATGTCCTGTACCTTAAAATAAAGGTCGAGCAAGGTTGTGTGGGCCTCGGCGTCCGGGTGCTGCTCCAGCCAGTCCTGCAGGGGAGCTGTCAGGGCCTGCAGGGGCTTTAACAGCCCGGCGGGCAGCTCCCGAAAAAAGACCGTGCCGTCCTCCGCAAAAAGCGGCTCCGGCAGCGCGAATGCGGTTTCCGCCTCCGGGGCGTCCAGCAGGCTGGTCTGTTTGGCCTCGGCGGGGGCAGTTTCCGCGGGCAGGGTGCCGTGCCGGGGGGCCAGCTCCGCCACAGCCCGCCGCGCTTCCAGAAAGGCCTTGTCAGCCTTGCGCAGGGCCGTTTTGAGGGCGCTTTTGCCCGGGCCCAGAGAGCGCTTGGCCTCGGTGAGGCTGGCCTTGGAAAAGCTGGCGGAGTACATGGCCCGGGCCCGGTCGGGCAGGTTGTGGGCCTCGTCGATGAGGAAGAGCCAGTCACCGGAGGCATCGAAGAAGCGGCGGAGCCTTACCACCGGGTCAAACAGATAGTTGTAATCCCCGATGACCACGTCGCACCACTCGCTCAGGTCCAGCCCCAGCTCAAAAGGGCAGACCGAGAATTTCCGGCCCGTCTCGGCCAGCACGGTCCGGTCAAAACAGCCGCTGCCGCCGTCCAGAAGGGCAGAGAGGGCCGTTTTGAGGCGGTCGTAGTAGCCGTTGGCGTAGGGACAGAGCTCCGGCAGACAGGCGGGGCGGCCCTCGGCGTCCCTGCACAGACAGGCTTTCTCCTTGGCCGTCAGGGTCACGCTGCGCAGGGCCAGCTCCGGGGCTGAGGCCCGCAGCCGGGCAAGGGCGTCCTCGGCAGCGGCCTGGGTGGTGTTGCGGGCCGTGAGGTAAAAGAGCTTTTCGCCGTGGCCCTCGCCCATGGCTTTCAGGGCCGGGAAGAGGGCGCTCATGGTCTTGCCAATGCCGGTGGGAGCCTGGCAGAAGAGCCGGGCCCCGCCTTTGCCGCCCGCCTTGCAGGCCCGGTAGATTTCCCCAGCAAGAGCCCGCTGCCCGGGCCGGTACGTTTCAAAGGGGAAGCGCAGGGCGTTCAGACTGGCAGCCCGGCGGGTGTCCCAGTCCAGCTGGCGCCGGGCCCAGGGGGCAACCTGCCGCAGCAGGCCCTCGAAGAACGCGTCCAGTTCTTCCTGCGTGAAATGTCGGGGAAACCGGACGATCTCGTCGGTGTCGATCTGGTAATAGGTCAGCCGGACATCCAGCCGGGGCAGGCCCTGCTGTTTGGCATAGATGGCCCCGTAGACCATCCCCTGTGCCCAGTGGCAGGGGTTGCCGTCCTCCTGAATTTCGTCCGTGGGGATGGCGGTGGTTTTGATCCCGTCGATGACGGTCACGCCGTCCTCGCTCTGGAAAATGCCGTCGGCCCGGCCCTCGATGGTGAACGGGATGCCGTCCACCTCCCGGGTTTCGGAGAGGAAGACTTCCGCCTGATAGCCCTCACCGGCGGCCTTTTGAAGCTTGCGGTGGATGCGGGCCCCCTCGTTGGCCCGGTCGAACC
>ENA-UEQL01000291-UEQL01000291.1-human-gut-metagenome-genome-assembly--contig:-NODE-291-length-34249-cov-14.356783_pt1 | contig 34249 bp, 27 predicted proteins | sample MGYA00242905_ERZ507926 | MGnify/ENA primary metagenome ERZ507926 (study PRJEB26167, sample SAMN06115531) | human gut metagenome | host: Homo sapiens | place: China:Henan | collected 2015-09-09...
AGTTGGAAGCTGGAGTTGGAGATTTTGCCGGATGGCAGATTTCCATTTCCGGCATCCGACTCCTTTCACTCTTTTAACATTAACCTTGTGAAGAATAAGGGTTTACCCCGTTTTCTTCACTTAAAAACTTAAGTATTATGGAAGTAAAGACAGTTGGTATTGCATGCGATCACGCAGGTTTTCCATTGAAGCAATTTGTATTGGAATATTTGGAAAAGAAGGGTTATCCTGTAAAGGATTATGGTACATACAGCGATGCGAGTGTAGACTATCCTGACTTCGGTCATGCTCTTGCTAAAGGCATTGAGAGCGGCGAAGTATATCCAGGTATCGGCATTTGCGGCAGCGGCGAAGGTATCGCCATGACATTGAATAAGCATCAGGGTGTACGTGCCGGATTGGCATGGTGCAAGGAGATTGCTCATTTGGTTCGTCAGCACAACGATGCCAACGTATTGGTACTTCCAGGTCGTTTCGTAGACAACAAGACCGCCGAGGCTATTCTCGACGAGTTCTTTGCCACAACATTCGAGGGTGGCCGTCACGAGCGTCGCGTCAAGAAGATTCCTGTTCAGCAGTAAAGTTCTGAATAGATTAAAAAGAATTAAGGCTGAGTCATCGCATGATGGCTCAGCCTATTTTTTATTTCAATAAGTGGTAGAAATTCAACCTTCAATCATCCAATCTTCAATGGTTCCCGTTTCTGAAGAGAAACAGCATCCTATTTTAAAGAGTTTTCTTTTATCATAGGCATACTCACGGGCATATCCCCTATTATTAATTTGCGACAATGCCTCCTGAGCTGTTCCGTCAAGTTTGAACTCAAAGATATAAATAAACTTCGAGGTCTCAACTATACAATCTACCCTACCCAGACTCTGTACCTTCTCCGTATAAACCGTATATGTGCTCAAAAGTCGCAGCAGGAGATAAAAAGTATAATGAAAATAACGCTCCTTTTCCCGTTCAGAATCCTTGTGGCGCATCGTATAAGGAATACTTGAAAGGAAAGCTGTCAGATGGACTTGAAAATCATCCAGGTTACCTTTCCTTAAAGCAGAGATTGCCGTAACTATCCAATTATCTATATTGTCTTTCGGCTCCAAATAATTGTTAGCCATCAGAGTAACAAAGCCACGCTTTACCTCATCGTTCGGATAATCTAACAAAAAAGTATTCATGTCACTATCATAATCCTTGATGGTGAGATAACCGCTCTGAAATATCATAGGCAAAGGCTTCTCCTTATCTGCACGATAATCAACAAACTGATCGGTCATATAATACTTACCCGTCAACTCATCCAGATTCTCATCAAAATGATTCAACAAACGGACCAGATAGGTGGGTGTTCCTGTGCGAAACCAATAATCCTGAACATCCTGCTTATCAAATGTATTCAAAATGCTGAAAGGATTATAAACACCCTTCATCCTTTTGCTGAAATGATATCCATCAAATCGCTTCTTCAATACCCCCCGCATCTTCTCTTCGGTATAGCCGTAAACAGCAGCCAACTCCTTTATCTGCTGCGAGAAAGTCTGTTCCAGTTCCTCATCTGTGATACCGCAAATGGTATCATACATAGGCGACATGCTTATATCATTAGGTTGATTAAAATCACTGAACACACTCACCTGCGAGAACTTAGTAACACCGGTGAGGAAAACGAATTGCAGATGCTTGTCGGCTCCCTTAAAGGTGGAATAGAAAGCACGAAGCATGTTTCTGTTTTTCTCCTCCAAGGTTATCTGTTCACCCAAATGCTCTACCATATACCCCGTATCCATCACGTCGAGCAGCGGTTTATCATATTCGTCCACCAAAACCACGGCACGCAGCCCGGTCTGCTGATGAGCTTCTTCCAAGACCTTTTTAAATCTCAGGTTATAATCAGTGACTCCCGGTTCACGCTCTATCCGATATTTCTTTTCCCATCCCGAGATATAAAACTCGAATATCTGATTGAGAGCATCTGCATTGGCATAAGAACCTGTTCCAAAATCTATATGAAACACGGGATAGGTTTTCCACTCCGTTTCTAGTTTTTCGATAGCAAGTCCTTTGAACAGTTCTTTTTTGCCCAGGAAATAGTTCTCGAAGGTAGAGATAAGAAGACTCTTTCCGAATCGTCGGGGACGACCCAGAAAATAGACAGTACTTCCATGTGCCAAGGAATACACCATAGCCGTTTTATCAACATAAACGTAACCTTCTTCACGCAGATGATCAAACGATTGTAAGCCTATAGGATATCTCATATTATCTTCATTTTACATTTCATCTGCAAAGCTACTCATTTTTTTTGAATAACAAAGAAAAAGTTGGGATTATTTTTTGCCATTTCGATAAAATGTAATACCTTTGTGCCCAAGTATGGTGAGGCGAATGCCAAACCTGCTCTATTTTCGTGGGTTAACGATTAGATTCGTATCGATTCGACTGGAAGTTCAATTCAGAATAGCTCCTACCAAAGCAAAATTCAAACTACGAACGTACAGTATGAGACGGTGCGCCATGATATGGCGTACCCTCATCTCTTGTATTTCGTAGTTGGGCCATCTGTGGTAGGAGCAGCCTTGAATTGGAATTCAACGAGATGACGGGTACGCTCTTTTTGTATCTTGTACCCTCGGAATACATTTTTATTAGTTCACAGATTTCAGTAACAAGATTTAAAGCTCCTACCAACATGCAAAAGAATCTGCCAATTGAAAATCTTCTAGATGAGTACTTTAAGGCATTAAACGCGACCTATAGTACCCATGATGCCAGCGAGTATAGCTACCGCTCGGCCTTGGAGAATTTATTGAATAGTCTGCTACAGCCAGAATATCAAGCTATCAATGAGCCACGCAATATGACTTGCGGCAAGCCCGACATATCCATCATTCGCAAGCGTGATGCCATAACTGTAGCCAGTATAGAAACCAAGGACATCAACAAGACTGACTTAGAGGGAAAAGGAAGAAACCATGAACAGTTCGACCGCTACAAAAAGGCGATGAACCATGCTGTCTTTACAGATTACCTCCGTTTTCTGTTTTATGAAAGCGGCAACGATACTCCTATCCTGGACATTCGTATAGGCACATGCCAGAACGATGAAATCATACCCGACAACGAAAAAGGCAAACAGCTATGTTCGTTCCTTCGCAAATACATCGGGAAGAAGATTCAACCTATTCGCTCTGCTACAACTTTGGCGGATCTCATGGCAAAGAAAAGCCAGTTGATGTGTGCCATTCTTACAGACTTGTTGAAGGAAAACGGCAAAGACAATGCATCGGGACTATTGAAGAAGACTTATACAGACCTCAAGGATTCTCTGTTGAAGAGCTCTTTATAAAAAAGGCTCTTGGAATATGTACCAAAAGAGATAACATAGCCTACCAAGCCAACCTTTCTGATATTAAAAATATCATAGAAGACTTTAAGTTCTTAGAAGAATCTGAAATTAAAAAGAAATATAATATCACAAAGGAAAGCCGAGACCAGAAAGTGGCTTATGCTCAACGAAACGTTAAGGAATTTGGAATTAAAGACGAGTTTTTCAAGAAAGCGCTCGTTCGTCCATTCGATTCAAAATTTACATATTTCACTAATAAATCTAAGGGATTCATAGCATTCCCTGTTTATGACACGATGCGCCACCTTGCCCACCAAGACCAGAGCAAGAATCTAGGTTTAATCATCGGCAAGAGTGGCAATGTAGTTGGCGATATGCCTTGGAATTTATGCTTCGTTACCAACACAATAGTAGACTTGAACATCTTCTATCGTGGAGGAGGATACGTGTATCCTTTATACGTTGATACGAGTAAAGCTGTCAACCAGGGAGACTCCAGCACTCAGGAATTAGGTGACGAAAAGGAAACCATCATTTCTAATCTTAATGGAGACATCATTAAGCAACTATCCGACTGCTTAGGAGTAGAACCTTCCCCAGAAGATTTGCTCGACTACATCTATGCCATCCTGCATTCCTCAAACTATCGAGAGAAATTCAAGGAACAACTGAAATACCAGTTTCCTCGTATTCCATACCCTCAAAATGAAGAAGAGTTTAAAAAATTAGCGTCATTGGGTAACCACTTGCGCCACCTGCATCTTATGGACAATACGGCGACATGGAATGCCAAGAGTCAATTCCCTTTCAAAGGAAATGGGAGCAGCATAATCGTTAAACCTCAATGGAAAGACGACAAAGTGTACATCAACAAAGAAAACTATTACGACAATGTACCAGAGGAAGTTTGGCGATACTATATTGGAGGATACCAAATAGCAGAGAAATGGCTTAAAGACAGAAAAGGCACAGAGCTAGACTTCAACTCCATCATCCACTATTCCAACATATTGTATGTCTTGACGCAAACTATCTATCTTTCTAAAGAAATAGATAAAATATACATATAATCCTTGCTTCTGGCGAAGCAATACGGCTTTACAGAAGAAAAGCTCGACTTCATTATCAACTACGACATTAAGTATCGTATGGGCGATGAGCTGAACAAGGACGAGGAGTAAAACGAAGAATCCCTGTTACTGATGCTACTCGGCAAGCATCGGCAACAGGGAATTTCGTCGTATTGTTCTATTGTTTTATCCTTCAGAATAATAAAAGTCTAGCCAGGGCGTACAGAAACTACCTTTGCCACATGTCCCTCGGGAATGCCTGGTACAACTATCGAATAGCTGATAGGATATTTCTTTTCAAACTCCTCAATAGGAAGAGTGAATATTTTTAATTTCTTTTCCTTCATAATTAACTCCTTTCTTCAATAGCATATCAAACTAAGCCATTCTTCTTCAACAAATCTGTCAATTCTTTCCCCTTTATAGTACTCCGCTCCGATTTATCATAAATATAAAGCAAGCCGAGACCATCCTTTATATCGGCTAACACAACTGTTATAATACGGGCACCGCCACTTTTACCAGTTCCTTTCGATTTAATAGCCATACGAACCTTACGCAAGCCGCCACCTAAATCTGCACCCAAAGAGGGGGAAGAACTTAACTCATTCATCAATTCCTTCAAATCAGATTTAAACGACTTATAGCGCTTATTCAATCGTTTAGCTTCCTTTTCAAAAGAAGGGAAAGTAAATATCTTACAACTCATTCAGCACGTCCTCCAATGGTTTAAGCTCTAGCTTTCCTTCACGATAGGACTTCAGCTCATGGAGGGCATTGTCGAAACCCGAGAGTATGTCTTCTTTAGTCATACAAGGCTCTTCTTGAACCATACACGCCTCATTTGCCTCTTTATTTGCAAAGAGGTTTCTTATCCTATCCAAAAGATGGATATCTTGTGTATTAAGCACCTGACGAATAATATCATTCTGTGCTGCTTGTATATTTAATGCTGTCATACAAACTCCTTTTTAAAAATTTGCTTTCTAAATACCGAATATCACTTATTTCATGCAAAAATACACAGAAGTTTTCAAAATACCAAATATTTTCAGGCAAATCTATAAAAAAGCTGGTATTTCCTTTGATTTTCAGCGGATTATTAGTATTATTGCATTATTAAATACACGCAAGCGTATGATATCAAAGGATAATGCGTAAGATACAATCACAGAATACGGAAGAAGTTGTCGGAAAAGACAGATGAAGTTGTCGGGAAAGATAGTATAGGTTATCGGAGAAGTTAACTCCGTAGGCCGCACAACAGCTGTTGTGCGCTTGCATAACAGCTGATATGCGCTCGCACAACACCTGTTGTGCATGCGCAGACCAGCTGATGGGCGGTAACTGACAATCCAACTACCTCTCTGAAATTTAATCAATCTGTTTTGTAAAAACTTATAACCGGATTTTTGATATTGATTACTATATAATCTAGAGATAGAAATAGAGCTATTAAGCACTTCATTTGCCATATTACCTGGTTTTCAAAAAAAGAAAAATCTATAGTTGTACGACTATAACCCCTATAGTCGTACAACTGTAGAGCTATGGTTGTACAACTATAGCACCTATAGTCGTACAACCGTAGAGTTATGGTCGTACAACTATAGGTCATTTAGCCGTACAACTAAAGAATCTGTGCAAAAGTCGTTTACCAACAATTACATAACTTCCTGTATATCAATGTATTGTGATTTTCTGTCATATTTTCAATATTCACAGCAAAATAAAAGCAGGCTGAAAATACGGGAATCTCAGCAGGGTATTTGTCAAAAAAACTATAGTCATATTCCAATCAATACTTTGGTAAAACTGAGAACAATTCACTATCTCAAAGAAACAAAAAAAAGGATGCCACGCCAGGTGACATCCCCCTATGAGAATCAAATACTTATTTGAAGCTTAAACTTTACTTGCTCTCAGCCTCAGCCTGCTTGGTCTCTGCTGCGTTAGGACCATAGTAGCCATAGTAAGCCTGGTAACGGGTGTAACCCCAGTTAGCCTGAGCCTTCTCTGGATCGAGCTGCTTAGCCTTGTCGAGAACCTTGATAGCCTCCTGGTAAACAACCTTGCGGCCGTTAGGATCCTGCAAGTTACCAGCCTTGCTGTTGTAGCAAGCACCCAGATAAGTAAGAACAACTACGTTATCCTCCTTTGCAGCAAGAGCCTGCTTCAAACACTTGATAGCGTTGTCAGCATCGTTCTTCTGGATATACATCATACCCTTGTTGGCAAGAGCTACGAAGTTGTTAGGGTTCTTTGCAATAGCTGCGTCCAAAAGTTCAGTCTGCTCCTTCTCCATCTTCAATGAAGTGTACATAGAGTTCAAACCATCGAGAACAACCTCATTGGTCTCGTCCTTTGCAAAGATATCCTTGAGTTTGTTAACATAGGCAAGAGAATCCTCGTGAGTCTTCAAGCCGTCCTTCATCACATAGAGCTTGAGGTTGAGGGCATCCTTAGCCTCCTTCTCACTCTTCATGGCGATGTCGCAATACTTCTCGCAACGGGCTGCATCCTTAGCCTGGTATGCATAACGGGCTGCAAAGAGAGCAACCTGACCGATATACTCCTTCTCGCTATCCTTCTGCTTCTGGTCTATAGAAGCGAAGAGAGGCTCATTGTCTGTATCGAGGAATGTACCCCAATACTTCAATACCTCATCAGCCTTACTGTTCTGAGCTGCAGTCTGACCCGCATTAACAAGCTGAACACGAGCACCCCATACACGGCTAGCGTTGTTGTTAAACTTAGGAGCAACCTTACCCTTAGCGTTAGGAAGCTGGTCGTACTTGTAGCACTCAATAGCATTAATCAATGCATTGTAAGCGCCCTCAGACATAGCAACCTCGTCAACCGGGTCGTTCTTCTTCATGATCTGATTGGTCTGCTGGATGCTCTGCTGGTCGTTGAACTGCTTCAGAGCGAGATCAACGAGCTTGTTGTAAGCCTTGGCCTTCTCTGCATCGTTAGCCATCTGACCCAAATTCTGCTTAACCAAAGCCTCAGCCTCGGCATAAGACTTAGCCTTCATGACAGCCTTGAGAGCGTCACTGTCGCCTGCGAATGCTGATGTGGCACCTAGTACCATCATTGCAGCTACTAAAAACTTTTTCATTTTTCTTAATGAGTTTAAAAGTTGTTGTTATTGATTTTTTACGCGTCTTTTCTTTATTCGATATCTACGTTGCCCGAATCGGTATCCTCAGCTTCTGATGCTTCGTCAGCGAGATGAGCCTCAGCCTCAGCAGCCTCTTCAGCAGTCTTGGCACCTACGGTATCATTCTCTATCTCCTCGCTCTTCTTAGCCCAGGCAGAACGGCTCTCCTCTTCTACAGAAGCCTCGAGCTCAGAACTCATCACCTTGCATACGCTGGCAATGACATCATTCTTCTTAGCAAGATTGATGAGGCGGACACCCTGAGTAGCACGGCCCATGACACGGCAATCGGCTACGGCAAGACGAATCACGATACCACTCTGGTTGATAATCATGAGGTCGTTATCATCGGTTACGTTCTTGATAGCTACCAGTCGACCGGTCTTGTCGGTAATATTCAGTGTCTTCACACCCTTACCGCCACGCTTGGTAACGCGGTAATCGAGTACGTCAGAACGCTTACCATAACCCTGCTCACTCACTACCATCACGGTTTCCTTCTCAGGATCGTTGACAACAATCATACCTACTACGGCATCATCACCCTCATCGAGGCGCATACCACGAACACCTGTAGATGTACGACCCATTGTACGAATCTCGTTCTCGTCGAAACGGACAGCACGACCATTGCGGTTGGCAATAATCAGCTCGTTATGACCATTTGTCAGACGAACATCTACCACCTCATCGCCCTCTACGATGTTGATAGCAATCACACCGTTGGCACGTGGACGGGAATATGCCTCCAGACAGGTCTTCTTCACCGTACCATTCTTGGTAGCGAATACAACGTAATGGTTGTTGATGAACTCTGCATCATTCAAACCTCTCAGACGGAGGAATGCATTCACCTGGTCATCGCTCTCGATGTTGAGGAGGTTCTGGATAGCACGACCCTTGGAGTTGCGGTCACCCTCTGGAATCTCATAACACTTCAACCAGTAGCAGCGGCCCTTCTTGGTGAAGAACAGCATGGTCTGGTGCATGGTAGCAGGATAGATATACTCGGTGAAGTCCTTATCACGAGTACGGGCTCCCTTAGAACCTACTCCACCACGAGCCTGCTCACGGAACTCTGACAATGGGGTGCGCTTGATATATCCGAGATGACTCACGGTGATAACCACTGGGTCGTTTGGATAGAAGTCTTCTGGGTTGAACTCATGGTCATCTGGCTTAATCATGGTACGACGTGCGTCACCATACTTCTCCTTCACCTCGTTGAGTTCATCCTTCATTACCTTCTTGCAGAGCTCAGGATCGTTCAGAATCTGGTTCAAGTAGTCGATAGTCTTCATCAACTCGTTGAATTCATTGTGCAACTGCTCCAGACGCAAGCCTGTCAACTGGCTGAGGCGCATATCCACGATGGCCTTACTCTGAAGTTCATCGAGTTCGAAGCGCTTCTCCAAGTTGCGCTGGGCATCAGATGGAGTCTTGCTGGCTCTGATAATATGTACCACCTCGTCGATGTTGTCGCAGGCAATGATCAAGCCCTCGAGAATATGAGCACGCTCCTGAGCCTTCTTCAGTTCGAACTGGGTGCGGCGGATTGTAACATCATGACGATGCTCTACGAAATACTTCACACACTCCTTCAAGCTCAAAAGACGTGGACGGCCATTAACAAGAGCGATGCAATTCACTGAGAATGAACTCTGAAGAGCAGTCAGCTTAAAGAGTTTATTCAGAAGAACATTAGCATTGGCATCACGTTTTACATCAACAACGATACGCATACCCTGACGGCCAGACTCATCGTTTACGTTAGCGATGCCATCTACTCTGCCTTCCTTGGCAAGGTCAGCAATAGCCATCACGAGCTGCTCCTTGTTAACACCATAAGGAATCTCGGTGATAACAATCTTATCATGGTTTTCACCACTTTCAATCTCGGCAGTGGCACGAACCACGATTCTGCCTCGACCCGTTTCGTATGCATCCTTCACACCCTGTATACCATAGATGGTAGCACCGGTTGGGAAGTCAGGAGCAGGGATATACTGCATCAATCCATCGGTGTCGATGTCAGGATTATCGATATATGCACAGCAACCGTCAATTACCTCACCCAGATTGTGGGTAGGCATATTGGTAGCCATACCTACGGCAATACCGTTACCACCATTTACCAGAAGATTAGGAATCTTGGTAGGCATCACGGTAGGTTCCTGCAGGGTATCATCGAAGTTGTTGGTCATATCAACCGTTTCCTTGTCAAGGTCGTCCATGATATGCTCACCCATCTTGGAGAGGCGGCACTCTGTATAACGCATGGCAGCAGGAGAGTCACCGTCAACAGAACCGAAGTTACCCTGTCCGTCAATCAAGGTATAACGCATGTTCCACTCCTGTCCCATACGCACCAGAGCGCCGTAAACAGAAGAGTCGCCGTGAGGGTGATACTTACCGAGCACCTCACCAACAACACGCGCACATTTCTTATAAGGTTTGTCACTGGTGTTTCCAATACCGAGCATACCGTAAAGAATACGGCGGTGCACAGGCTTGAAACCATCGCGTACATCAGGGAGGGCACGAGCCACGATAACTGACATCGAATAATCGATGTAGCTCGACTTCATCTCCTCCTCAATGTTGATCTTCATGATTCTATCATGATCCATTGTCTGATTTTCGTCCATTTCTTATATTAATGTATTATTGTTTATTCGTTACTTTCAAAACGCCTGTTTTCCATCCGGAAATCGCGTTTAAGGGCATTTCCTTGCGTTCTAAGCCGTTTTACCCTTTTGAAATTCCCGACAAAGATACAAAAAAAAATGATACTAAAACGCTTTAGAGGCGAAAAATCGCATTATTTTAGCATTATTTGTATTTTGAGAATGCAAAAAAGTTGGCATATCATTTGCTATTATTGAAAATAATGTGTACTTTTGCACTGAGATTTTTTAAAAATATAAGCAAATATGATAAATCCGTTTTCACATATACAGGACATACTGAAAAGAAGTAGCAAAGAAGCAGCACGCACCATGGGAAGAGAAATCAGCGTGGAGCATCTGATGTTGAGTCTGATCAGCCAGAACGACAGCGATGTCAACAAGCTCCTGAAGGGCGCAGACATCAGTCCGATGGTTTTCTGCGGAGTCCTTAACAGCAAACTGGAAAAGCGTGTGGAAGAAACTCCTGCCGATAACGTGAAGGAGAACAGCCACATCCCATTCAGCCAGATAACAGACAGCATTATCAGAGACTCTATCCGCGAGGCAAACAACTACGAGCACTCCAAGATTGTAGAGCCAAGACATCTGCTGCTTGCCATCTTGAGAAATGACAAGAACCCTGTAGCCAACTGGCTGAGTCAACTGGGTTTAAGCTACGACCGTGCCATCGAAATGCTCTATCCTACTGACAAGGATGATGAGCAGAAGACAGAAGAGCCGAAGGATTTCAAAATGGAACCCCAAACACCAGATTCAGAAACCCCTGATGCTGACAGGCAGGAGGAAGCAGAGAATCTGGAGATGGCAGGTGGAATAGAAGCAGAAGATGACTACAACGAGCAGAACGACATGATGGAAACTGACGAAGAGCCATTCGATATGGAAAAGGACCAGAACCCGATGAGACTGTCTACCCGTCCAAATGGAACTCCGCGCAAAAAGAGCAGCACCCCTACCATCGACAAATTCAGTTTCGACCTGACCAAGGCTGCAGCCGAAGGAAAATTGGATCCTGTCGTGGGCAGAGAGAAGGAGATTCAGCGTGTGCTCGAGATTCTGGGTCGCAGAAAGAAGAACAACCCAGTATTAATAGGTGAACCGGGCGTAGGAAAGAGTGCCATCGTAGAAGGACTGGCACAGCTCATCAACAACCAGGAAACATCGCCTATGTTCTTTAACAAGCGTCTGGTAAGTCTCGACCTGACTGCCATCGTTGCAGGAACCAAATTCCGCGGACAGTTTGAAGAGCGCATCAAGAATGTCATCAAGGAACTGGAGAACCATCCGGAGATCATCATCTTCATAGATGAGATTCACACCATGATAGGCGCCGGTTCCGGCGAAGGAAGCATGGATGCCGCCAACATTCTGAAACCAGCCCTGGCAAGAGGTATCATCCAGTGTATCGGTGCCACCACGCTCGATGAGTATCGCAAGAGCATTGAAAAGGACGGAGCCTTGGAGCGCCGTTTCCAGAAGGTTATCGTTGAACCTACTACACGCGAAGAGACCCTGCTGATACTGCACAATATCAAGCAACATTACGAGAAGCATCACTGTGTGAGATATACAGACGAGGCTCTCGAGGCATGTGTCAAACTGACAGAGCGCTATATCACCGACCGCCACTTCCCAGACAAGGCTATCGACGTGATAGATGAAGCCGGCTCGCGCGTACATATTAATAATGCAAGTGTTCCTGCTCCATATATCAAGCTGGAAAAAGAACTGAAAAAGATAATCAGCAAGAAGCAGCAGGCTGTAGCAAACCAGAACTTCGAGATGGCAGCCTCATGCAGAGATGCCCAGACCAAGATCGAGAAAGAGATTGAGGACATGAAGGCGCAATGGCAGCAGGGAGAGATTGGCGAATATGTTGAGGTGACAGCCGAAGACATTGCCAACGTTATCAGCATGATGACCGGCGTACCGGCCCAACGCATGGCAGAGGGTGAAAGCAAACGTCTGAAAGATCTGGAACACAACCTGAAGCACAAGGTGATTGCTCAGGATAATGCCATCAACAAGATGGTAAAGACCATTCTGAGAAACCGTGTAGGCTTGCGCGACCCAAACCATCCTATTGGCGTATTCATGTTCCTGGGTCCTACAGGTGTAGGTAAGACCTATCTTGCCCAGAAACTTGCCGAGGAAATGTTTGGTTCGAAAGATTCACTCATCAGAATAGACATGAGCGAATTCTCCGAGAGTTTCAACACCTCACGTCTGGTAGGTGCACCTCCAGGATACGTAGGCTATAACGAAGGTGGACAGCTGACCGAAAAGGTACGCCGCAAACCATACAGCATCGTATTGCTCGACGAAATCGAGAAAGCCAACAGCAAGGTATTCAACCTGCTCTTACAGGTACTCGACGAAGGCAGACTTACCGATGGCAATGGCCGACTCATCGATTTCCGCAACACCATCATCATCATGACCTCTAACGCAGGAACCCGCCAGCTGAAAGATTTCGGCAGAGGCGTCGGCTTTACTTCTGCAGGTATAAAAGGCGGATTGGCGATGGATGAGAAAGACAAGGAGTATGCCCGCAGCATCGTCCAGAAGAGTCTGAGCAAGCAGTTTGCTCCAGAGTTTCTGAACCGTCTCGATGACATCATCACCTTCGACCAGCTGGATCTCAATGCCATCAAGCGCATCATCGACCTCGACCTGGAAGGACTGGTCAAGAGAATAGAAGACTTGGGATTCCATTTCCAGATTACCGAAAAGGCAAAGGAGATGGTAGCCAAGAAGGGATACGATGTACAGTTTGGTGCCCGCCCACTCCGCCGCGCCATCCAGACCTACATCGAAGATTCCGTTTGCGAGATGTTACTCGATGGCACAATGAAGCCAGGCGACACCATCTCGGTAGGCAAAAATTCGAAAAAAGAAGAATTGACATTCAAGAAACTATAATCAGAAGAGGGACTATCCACTGGCGATAGTCCCTCTTTTATGATGAACCCGGTATAGCAACCAATGAACTTTAGTTAATAAGAGTTAACCACGAGAAAAGTTTCGGCAATAATTTCTTATTTCAAAAAATATTCATTACCTTTGCATCTGCTTTCGGGCAAAAAGCCATGATGGCTCAGTTGGTAGAGCAACGCATTCGTAATGCGTGGGTCGCGGGTTCGAGTCCCGCTCGTGGCTCTTTCTTGTGAAAGGAGTTAGTATTTTCCTTCGCGAGATTAGCACATCGGTAGTGCACGGGCTTCCCAAGCCTGTGAGGCGGGTTCGACTCCCGTATCTCGCTCAGAACATCAGCAAACCCAGGGATCAGCCCTGGGTTTCTTGTTTTATTAACATCTTTTCAATCTTCTACTACAACAAAATAACTCATTTCGAGTTATTATATAAATTAAACTAAGATAAAAGAATAATAATGAAGAAACATATCATACTTGTACTGGCGCTCGTCCTGTCTTCAGGGCCTCTTTTCGCACAGAGTTCACACATGACCGATGATCAGGTCATGAGCTTTGTGGTGAAAGAACATGAGCGTGGCACATCCAACTCACAGATTGTTACCAAACTGATGCAGCAAGGCGTAGACATCTCCCAGATTCGTCGTGTACGCAACAAGTATCAGAAGATGTCGCAGCAGAACGAGCTCTACAGCACAACCGCTGGAGGAAATGCAGGCAAAAAGAGAATGCGGACCAACAATGGTAAGCAAAGAGAAGATTACCAGGACAAGGACAATGAGAAGCAGGCTTCAACCTATAGCAATTATCGCATCCAGAGCAAGCAGAACGACAGCTACTACTCATCTTATGATGAAACCAACCCAGATTATGACGATTTCAGCAAGGAAATGAACGCCCTGGTACCCGATACTGCTACCTTGGTAAAACAGCTGCAGGCTGAGCTCAACCAGAAGCGCAGTAAGGTTTTCGGCCGTGACATCTTCAATAACAAAGACCTCAGTTTCGAGCCAAATATGAACATCGCTACCCCACAGAACTATCGTCTGGGGCCTGGCGATGCCGTCATCATAGATATCTATGGCGCCTCTCAGAAAACCATCGAGAGCACCGTTTCGCCAGATGGTGAAGTAACCATCGAGGGTTATGGACCGGTCAGCGTTTCAGGCTTAACCGTAGCTCAGGCTAATGCCCGCCTGCGCAATACCGTGGGCAGCAGATACCGTTCAAGCCGCATCAAGCTTACCGTAGGACAGACCAAGACCATCATGGTAAACGTAATGGGCGAGGTTAAGATTCCGGGCACCTATACCCTCTCAGCCTTCGCTACCGTATTCCATGCACTCTACATGGCTGGCGGAACCAACGATCTGGGTACATTGCGAAACATCAAGGTATACAGACACAACAAACTGGTAACGGTTGTTGATATCTACGACTATATTCTGAACGGCAAACTGACGGGTAATGTCCGCCTTGCCGACAACGATGTTATTGTAGTAGGTCCATATGATTGTCTCGTAACCATCGCCGGAAAGGTTAAGCGCCCGATGATTTACGAAATGAAGAAGAACGAGAGTGTCAATTCCCTTCTGAAGTATTCCGGTGGTTTTACAGGCGATGCCTACAAGAAATCAGTAAGACTGAACCGCAAGACCGGCAGAGAACGTGCCGTATATAATATAGAAGAGTTTGACTTCTCCAGTTTCCGTATCGATGACGGCGACTCAATCAGCGTAGACAGCATCCTGCCACGCTACGCCAACACCGTAGAGGTGAAAGGAGCCGTATTCCGTCCGGGCATGTACAATCTGGGCGAGCAGATCAACAGCGTACGCACTCTGGTAGAGCATGCCGAAGGATTGACAGAGGAAGCCTTCACCAACCGTGCCGTAATGCACCGCATGAAGTCAGACCGCTCACTCGAAGTAGTAAGTGTAGACATCGCCGGCATTATGAACGGCAAGACTCCAGATATCCCATTGAAGGAAAACGATGTTCTCTTCATCCCTACCCGACAGGAAAAGATTGTAGAGCGCACCCTCACCATCCGTGGCGAAGTGCAGTATCCAGGCGTCTATCAATATGCCGACAATGAGACCCTCGAAGACTTCGTTCTTCAGGCAGGCGGCTTGACCGACAAGGCTTCAACCGTTAATGTAATGGTAAGCCGTAGAGTAATGGATGCCAAGGCATTACGTCCAGATAGCGTTATCGCCAAGACCTACACCCTATCTCTTAAAGACGGCTTCGTTATCGACGGCACCCCTGGTTTCAAGCTGATGCCATTTGATGAAGTAATGATCCGTCAGAGTCCGGCTTATGTAGAGCAGCAGAACGTATCGATTACCGGTGAAGTGATGTTTGCCGGTCTCTATACATTAGACCGTCGCAACGCCCGCCTGAGTGAACTCTTCAAGAAGGCAGGTGGAGCAACCGACCAGGCATATCTCAAGGGAGCCCGCATCATCCGCAAAGCCAACGAACAAGAGAAGCAGCGCATGGAGGCAGTATTGAAGATGCAGCGCGAAGAGATGCAGAAAAACCTTCTGCAGCTAGCCTCTAGCAGCAACAATGCCAGTGCCATCTCGCAGACCTCTAAGGATGTAGAGCGCACCAATATAGAGAAGTTCAATGTACCTAGCGAATACCCTGTAGGTATCGATCTTCCTGAAGCATTAGCGAACCCAGGCAGTGATGCCGACATCATCTTGCGCGAGGGTGACCGTCTGGTCATTCCTCAGTACAATGGTACGGTAAAGATCAATGGTGCCGTAATGTTTGCTAACACGGTAGCCTACGAAAAGGGCAAGAAGCCAAGCTACTACATCGACCAGGCAGGTGGTTTTGCCTCAGATGCATTAAAGAGCAAGGCATATATCATCTACATGAATGGCAAGGTAGCCAAACTCTCTCATGGTGCCAAAGTGCAGCCAGGCAGCGAGATTGTCGTCCCAGCTAAGCTGAAGCGCAAGATGAGTACCGCCGAAATGATGAGTATGGGAAGCAGCATGAGCAGCATCGCCGCCATGATTGCTACGATTGCTAATATGAGTAAGTAAGTGAAGTATGACGGCACTGAAACTCTTACCAAATGTCCTCATTTCAAAGAATGGATAACAACAATTGAAACTGAAGTATCAAATTCGCTGAAAGAATAGACAATAATTGGTAACAACTGCATAACAGATTCTCATCCAAAAGTTTGGCAGATTCGAAGAAAAGTTGTAATTTTACAAGAAATAACATAAAAATAAAGAAAATGGACTTAAATACATTAATAAATGCTAGATTAGAAATGATGGGCAACGACAGACCATCAAGCTCTTGCAGTACGCATGGTGATACAAGAAAAGAAGCTATTGCACAAGCAATAGAATTTCTCCAGCGCGAATACGAGTCTAATGAACTTGATGAACCATCCGAATATGGCTATCGAGTTAATGTAGAAATCTTTAAGAAAGGCAAGCCGAGATTCTAAAATAGTTTTTTGCCAAAAACTCGGAGAATCTGGGTAATCGTTGTACTTTTGCATAGAAAAATAAAAGTAGATAGAAAAATGAGTGAAAATACAGAATATAGTTATAAAACAGCAGATCAAGCATCCGCTAATCTCGTTCATCTGGTTTCTTTACTAAAAAAGAAACTTTTAGCTATCCTAATATTTACCTTAAGTGTGATGATACTAACAGGCATATACATTTTCAGTTTGCCAAGAACGTGGAAATCAGATACAATACTCTTGCCTGAATCATCAGTAAATTCGGTATCGGGAAATCTTGGGTCAATAGCAGCAATTGCTGGAATAAAAATGAATACAGGTTCAACAGAAGATGCTATCTACCCTGAGTTTTATCCAAAAGTATTAGGCTCTACTATATTCCTTACCGAATTGCTCAAACAAGAAATAACCGTATCTCGCCTTCATAAGAAGGTAAGCATCTTTGAGTATTTTGAAAATTGTCAGATTAAACCATGGTGGGGCAAATTGTTCAATTTAAAGAAGGAAATTATAAAGTCAAATATAAATCCTACACATATATCCAAACAGCAACAGACTATTGTTGATGCTCTATTTGGTTCGTTTTTTTGCAGTGTAGATAAGAAAACAGATATGATTTCGGTAAGCGTAACAACTCTTGATGCAGATGTTTCTGCACAAATTGCAGATTTGATCCGCAAAAGATTGCAAATATACATCACACAGTATCGTACAAACAAATCTCGTAAAGACGTAGAGTACACAAGAAAGATTGTTGCTGAGTCAAGAGCTCAATACATTAAAGCACAACAAAAGTACTCAGCTTATTGCGATGCCAATGAAGATATTGGTCTCATGTCTTTTACACAGGTTAGAGACCGATTGGAGAACGAGATGCAGATGGCATACAACATGTATCAACAATCAGTGCAACAGATGCAACTTGCTCAGGCAAAACTTCAAGAACGAACTCCAATATTCGTTACAATACAACCTGCCGCAATACCATCTAAGCCATCTGGACCAAAACGAATAATAACAATGGCTCTAATGTCGTTTTTAGCCTTTTTCTGTAGTTTTTCCTTCTATATGGTCAAAGATATATACAATCAAAAAATGGGACATGCAACCAACGAATATTAAACAATATTTTTTAACAAACCGCAAAGATCTGGTTGATACCTTATATCTTATGATGTTACAAGGTATCAACCAGCTACTTCCTATTTTTGTGATGCCGTATCTCATGATAAAACTCGGTGCCACAGGTTATGGTTATGTTGGATTTGCTCTGTCTGTTATACAATACCTAATTATCATTGTTGATTTTGGATTTAATCTCAGTGCAACCAAACATATAGCAATGGTAAAAGATGACTATGTTGAACGGAGTCGTGTTTTTTGGAATGTAATTGCAGCCAAATCAGTATTGTTAACTGTTTCAGCAGTTATACTTGGTACTTTGCTTGTCGCTGTACCCACTTTTCAATTCTACTCTAGAGCAATCATCGCTACATTTCCAATGCTACTAGGCTCGGTATTTACATTTATGTGGTTTTTTCAAGGAATAGGTAAAATACGTTTATTTTCTATTATAAACACAATATCTAAGGTTACCCTTCTGCCACTCATATTTATTTTCGTGAAGAGTCCTAATGACTATGTACTAGCAGCATTTCTTCAAGCTGCAGTATTTCTGTTTACTGCAATTATTTCTAATGTATATATAATATACAAACGACTTATAAATTGGGTGCCACCAATATGGACTGGGATACAAAGTGAGCTACATACTAGTTTTCCTCTATTTCTCTCATCGGCTTCAACAAGCATATATACACAACTAATCGTTGTTGTACTCGGCTTCTATTGCACAACAGATATCATTGGCAAATACTCTTCTGCAGAGCGTATCATGCGAGCAGTGTGCTTTCTTGTTTACACCCCACTCAACCAGGTATTCTTTCCAAAGATCAGTTCTGTATCTGCAAAGAATTGCAGTGAGGCACGCCGCTTATTTGGACAAGTACGCATACTTGTATTAATGGTCATGGCAATTGTAGGAGTAGCAATCTGGACTAGTAGTATTTGGCTACCATCAGTACTTGGTGAAGACTACTCTGGTCTTGATATCTATTTGAAAATTTTCGCACTTACTCCATTTGCTATTGGAGTTGGAGGTGTTTATGGGCAAATGGGGCTAATAGCTCTAGGGAACGAGCACACTAGCCATCGTTTTCGTGATGTATATTTCATAGCAGCGATTGCATCAATCTGCATGATGTTAATTTTCATACCCTCCCTTCAAGCCGTTGGCGCTAGTATTGTTGTAACAACAACAGAAGTTGCCGTGGCTATCTTAATGATATATAACTATAAAAAATATATGAAATAATGTTGATTGTAACTTTTCTTTTAGCAATTTTAATAGTTGGCATAGGCTATTATATATCGCATGATATATTTTCGCCATACGTAGCAGTACCAGGTGTATGGGCTATTGCTATACTTATATACTATTTCCTGCCAAATACATTTTATCCTATCAAGAATAATTTTCCATTCATCCTTACAGTATGGATTGTAGGATTTGTTGTTGCATCTATCGCATGTGATTATATAGCACCACCAGCCTCAAAAATTTCAAAAGAAATACAGCCGAACCAGAATATTTTATTGGTCTATTCTATCATAACATGTATTTCTATTCCCATAGTTTGTGCAGTAATTATAAAACAAGCATTTATGGAAGATCCAGAAAATATATTTCGATACATGAGAATGATGAGCACTGGTCAAGATGAAAATATAGAGATGCCAAAACTTGGCATATTACTCTATTTTGTATCACTTTCCTTTGTTATGATATTTTTTTCTTTGCTTTATTTCAAAAGTAAAAAAATGAAAATCATCATAATTCTACTGAATCTTTTATTGGCAACAGTAACTATGGCAAAAACTTCCTTCTTGGGTGTAATGTTCTCATCGTTATACCTTTGTTTTCAACAAGGAAAAATCAAAGTTAAGCATTTGATTATAGGATTGATAATTTTTATTGGATTTAGTTTCGTATTACAATCTGTGCGTGCCGTTGGAGAAGACATGGAAGCTACTAATTTCCTTGCACTTTATTTATCCAGCAGTATGGTTGCATTCGACTATTATGCAGTTCCATGCTCTTCCCCTATAATAGGCATGCATACATTCCGAATTATCTATGCAATAGGCCATGCTATCGGACTTACAGAAGCTCCAACAGACACGATACTTGAATTTGTATCAATACCAGATATTACCAATACATATACAAATATGTATCCCTTTTATGAAGATTTTGGTACTCCTGGAGTATTTCTATTTTCAATAATATATGGCATCTTTTATGGGTACTTATACAAAAAAAGTAGAACTGGAGGAAAACTAGAATTGATACTCTACGCGATTTTTTTAACATTTGTATTGATGGAATTTATCGGAGAATTTATATTTACAAATTTTTCCATTACGATACAGTATGTATTCTTTGCCTCTTTACCTTTTCTTTTCAGCAAGCAAAAAGGTAATTTGGCTTGAAACTAATTCGGTTTTAAATATTTAATTTTGAAGAAATGAACAACATTGATATTTTGATGGCAACATACAATGGAGCATCTTACATAAGAACTCAAATTCAGTCGTTACAAGCCCAAACTTTGACCGATTGGAAATTATATATCCATGACGATGGTTCTTCTGATGACACCATGAGCATCTTAAAAGAAATGAAAGCAATGGACAGTAGAATCAATATAATTGAGGACGGGATAAGATTTCATGAAAGTGGGCTTAATTTCATGCACCTTCTAAAATTTTCAAAAGCTCCATTCTGTATTTTCTGCGACCAAGATGACATCTGGCTAGAGAACAAACTAGAACTGATGCTTAGATTCATTGAAGCAAAAGATAATACAATACCACAGGCTGTATATTCTAATTCTTATGTATATATACCGGAAACATCTGATATTAGCGGCTATGCTACTCTTTGCTTTCCAAAAAAACTAAAAGATGTATTGTTTCTAAACAGTGGCATACAGGGTTGTGCTCTAATGTTTAACGCAGCACTGCGAGACATTTGTAAAAATGCACCAGACATAGTAGCAATGCATGATCATGTATTGACAGTTTGTGCTGCTGCCCTAGGAGAATTATCTTATCTCAACAAGAGGCTGATGCTATATCGCAGACACCAATCTACTGTCACTGGACCTACTGCTAAGAAACTGTCAGATAGATACAATTCATTCTTTGATATGGACAAAACAGTTATGTCACATAAACACTATCTAGCATTAAAAAGTTTGTATCAAAAATACGAAACGTATATTTCTGATGACAACAAGATAATATTTTCCGATTATTTCCGTTTTGAAAAAGAATGCTGTATACGAAGGTTCTTTCATGTACTTGCAAAAGGCTATAAATTATATGGACGAACTTCTATATTAGCGATAAAAGTTTTAATAAGAAAATTTGTATGAAAATATCAATATTTACTCCTACATATAATCGCGCCTATATCTTAGGTGCGCTGTATGAAAGCCTGCGAAAGCAGACTTGTCTAGATTTTGAATGGATTATTGTTGATGATGGCTCTACGGACAATACAGAGGAACTATGCCATAGATTCTATTCTGATTTGTTTCCCATACACTATTTTAAAATTCCAAACCATGGCAAACATGTTGCCATAAACTTTGGGATACAAAAAGCTCTTGGGGAATGGTTCTTCATTGTTGACAGCGATGACCAGTTACCAGAACACAGTATAGAAAATATCAAAAAGGAATCTGAAAAAATTAGTGATAAAAAAGATATTGCTGTACTCTGTGGCATGAAATTTTATAAAAATGGCGAACGAGTTGGTGGCAATTTGAATTTCAAAGAAATCGATTGTTCTGCTCTTGATTTTAGATATAAATACCATATTAAAGGCGATGCGGCAGAAGCTATACGTACAACCGTTATTAAGAAATATCCATTTCCTGAATTTGATGATGAGCGATTTTGCCCAGAAGCATTACTGTTTAATCGTATAGCTAGAAAATACAAGACACATTATTTTAATAAAAATGTATACTTGTGTGAATACTTGACTGATGGCCTCTCCGCAAAAATCACAAAGATTAGGATGAATAGTTGGAAAGGAACTTGCTTGTGTTATTCTGAACTTGCAAATAGTTCTGTACCCTTTAAGATTAAGTTGCGTTCATGGATCAACTTTTGGCGTTTTCATGCCTGTCATAAGCCAGAAGAAGTGTATGACAATTTATTCAAAATACCTCGATGGTCAAAAATCATCAAACCTTTCGGATATATTATTCATATAATGGACTTAAAAATCATCAAATAATTAGAAAACGAGAAATGAATATTATTCATATAATAAACGCTCTTGAAATAGGAGGAGCGGAGAGACTATTAGTAGAAACTTTGCCGGAAATCAAACAAATGAGACATGACGTAAAAGTTATCCTACTATATTCGTCAAACAGCTATTTTGAAAAGCAGCTGAAGCAAAGTGGGATTGAATTGATTGCCCTCAACCATAAACATGAAGCGTATAATATTTGCCTCATAGCCAAACTCCACCAACTAATAAAAGATGCAGATGTTGTACACTCCCATTTGTTTCCATCACAATACTGGGCTGCACTAGCTCATTGTGGCATCAAAAAAGGAATACTAGTAACTACAGAGCACAATACATCAAATACACGTGCAAAGTATTGGCTCACTACACAAATTGACAAATGTATATATGGCTTGTATGATGGCATTATCTGTATTTCGGAAGCAACAGCCGATTTTATGCGCAAACGTACACCCCATAAAGTCACTATCAAGGTCATTGAAAATGGCGTTCGATTACCATCTATAAGCAGTCAAAAAAACTTGAATATTCAGCGCAAAGACATTGTTAGCGGATTGTCAGATACCAACTTCGTATTATTACAAGTTGCACGTTTCTCTACGCAAAAGAATCAAGACTGCTTAATTCGCGCTCTAAAATCGCTACCAGACAACATTCATGTACTATTTGCCGGATATGGGAAACGTGAAGAAGTCTGTCGCCAATTAGCTGAGGAAGAAGGTGTATCTGAGCGAACTCATTTTTTAGGTATGCGAGAAGATATTGCACAACTATGGAGTATAGCAGACTTAGGTGTAATGTCATCACACTGGGAAGGTTTTGGCTTAGCTGCTGTGGAAGGTATGGCATACGCCAAGCCTGTCATTGCATCAAATGTTCCTGGACTTGCCGAAGTTGTTGGTAACAAACAACTATTATTTTCTCCAAACGACGAGCATGAGCTTGCCGTAAAAATATTGCAGTTTTATAACGATAAGAAAATGCTCAAAGACATTGGAATAAGATGCCAAAAACAGGCTAGTAAATTTGACATCAAGAACATGGCAGCTCAATATGTAAATTTCTACAATCAGTTGCAAAAACAAAAGAAAGATAAATAACAAATCTATTTTAAAGAAGATCAAATTATGAAAATTATATTTTGCGATAATACCTTATGGGGATTGGTAAATTTTCGAGGCGAAGTTATAAAATATCTCAAAAACAAAGGACATGAAGTTGTACTTGTCGCTCCAGAAAAAGAAGACAAACAAATGAGAACAACCATTCCAGATGGTGTGCATTACATTCCAATCAAAATGGAGCGCACATCTCTGAACCCAATAAAGGACATGAAATATTTTCGTACGATGCTTCATATTTTCCGCAAAGAACAACCAGATTACATTTTTACATATACCATCAAGCCAAACATATATGGATCAATTGCCGCAAGACTAGCAGGATGTCGCTCTACTGCTATGATGGCTGGGTTAGGATATATTTTCATAAATGACAGTATCATACTACGTGCAGCAAGAGCATTCTATCAATTTGGACTTTCATTCGCAGAACATATCATAGTGCTCAATGACTATAATCGCCGGCTAATTGAACAAAAGCATTTGTGTGCCCCTAAAAAAATAGTTTTTTTAGAAGGCGGTGAAGGTATCAACATAGACAATTATAAAAAATATAACAATGCCTCTAATGATACAACGTTTTTGTTTATCGGCAGAATTTTGTGGGATAAGGGTTATGATGAGTTTACGAAAGCAGCCCGTAAGGTAAAAGTTTTATATCCTAATGTGAACTTTGAGTTATTAGGCTCTCTTGACCCCAAATATCCGAAAAGCGTACCTGAAGTGCGCCTTCGTAAAGACGAAGAAGATGGAATAGTAAAATATATCGGTTTCACACACGATATGGACAAGGTGTTCCAAAGAAAAGGCATTGTTATTACTGTTCCGTCATATAGCGAAGGTATGAATCGTGCCCTAATGGAAGCATGCGCATCAGGCAAGCCTATTATTACATCTGATATACCAGGCTGTCGTGAAGCTGTGGTTGAAGGCAAAAATGGCTTTCTTGTACCTGCCCGCAATGCTGACGCATTAGCGGAAGCTATGTTAAGATACCTACACCTCTCTCCACAAGAGAAACAGGACTTTTCGGATGAGAGCCGTAAAAAAGCCGAAAACCTATTTGATGTCCAAAGAGTAATAGCTAAATATACAAAGATTATTCATCAGAATGAAACCCTCATGACAAATAATTAATCGCCAATGTAAATGATAATTGATAATATTAGCTTACCTTTGCAGTTTGTAAGTGTGTCCTGAGACAGAATGAAATCTAATAAATCTATCAAATATAGCCAATATCAGACTTCATTCTGTCTCAGGACACACATTCTTCTGCAAAGATAGGCGATTATGATTATACATAAGCAGAACTTTACATCTTTTTTACCGATTGGTGCGCTATGATGATACCGATTCATGTTCGATAGATAGAAAATACCAGATCATTAGTTCAAAAATAATTAATTATTTCTACCTATAAGAATTTTACTTCACTATATTCTTCACAGTTTCTTCCAATCTACCAGCCCTCTACTTTGCCTGTCAAACTCGAGAGCTAAAGAGATAACAGGCTTGGAAGATGCAGCATAGGCATCAGCATAATGACGAGAAGAGATTTGATATGAGGCAGAAACTACACCACCATTATCAGACATCTTAAGTTCTAAAATGTAGATATTTTCTGAAGTTTCAACCACCAAATCTATTCTACCTGCAGACATCTGCTGTTCCTCTGAGACCTTAAAGCCACAGAGATAGAAAATGTTCTTCAGAATAAAACGGAAATGCTCCTCAAAAACAAAGTTTTCCTTCTTTTGGGTACTGTAAGGAGTGCCAGCAACCAACTGCTTAAGACAAAGCATACTCCTATCGATATTAGCAGCTAGCATCGATATCTTTAATTCTTGAATAGCATTGCTTACTTGCGAAGACTCCTTATGCAACATTATCGGAAGAATCATACCAAACATCGCATTTCGTACTTCTCGGTTAGGATAACCTAACATATAACTGCTACCTACTACCTTTTTGATTGTAAGATAACCGGACTGATAAAGGAAGAGTTTTGGATCATTCATATTGACATCACTCATTTCCAAATAGTCAGAATCAATCAAACAATTGTCCAGCTCAGGAATCTCGTTGATGAATTTACGCAAGACCTTGAGCAACATTTCGTTGGAACCAGAAGCTATCCAATAAGAATTTAGACGCAGATTAGCCAAGGCATTACATACACTAAAAGGATTGTAAACACCGACGAGACTACGAGAGAAATGATAGCCATCATAGATAGAACTCATTGTATCCATAAGGGCACTCTTCGTGATAGCATAGTTATCTGCCAATTCAGATAGCTGTTCTGAAAAATAGAACTGAATTTCATCTTTAGTCAAACCACATATTGTTGCATACTCATTTCTAAAACTGACATTAGTTAATGTATTAAGCATACTAAACAAACTTATCTGAGTAAACTTAGTAATGCCAGTAATAAAGACGCACTTGATGCAGTAACCATAGTCTTTTAACCCTGTAAAGAAGTTACGATATATCTCACGGCATGCATCATGATGATTGGTTTCATAGGTATGCTGCAAAGGAACATCATACTCATCAACGATAATGGCTATCTGTACTCCCGCCTGTTCGTATGCTCTTTGGATAATACCATTTAAACGATTACCTAAAGACTGCTCATCCGGATTTCTGCCATATATTTTCTCGTATGAAGACAATACATTGTTCAAATATTCTGTAAGCGTCTGTGCAGAAGAACCGCCCAAACTCATACTGAAATAGATTACAGGACGTTTTACCCACTCCGATTCAAGTTCCATAATTTTGAGACCTTCAAAGAGTTCCTTTCTACCCTCAAAATAACACTTAAGGGTAGAGCACAAAAGAGACTTACCGAAACGGCGTGGACGGCTCAGGTAATTGTATTTAGTACCATTAGCCAGTTCCCAAACCATATCAGTCTTATCAGCATAGATATAATGATCTCTACGCATCTCTTCAAAATCCTGTATGCCTAAAGGCAATTTTCTATTCAGTTGCGTCATATTGTCTCATTTTTCTGCAAATATACTCCTTTTATATGAAACAGCCAAACAATTTTTATGTTTTATACAATATTCACGTACCTTTTCAGTTTATATAATAAAATGAAGATATAAATATGTTAACTGAAATATTACCAATCATAGGAGCATTCATACTGAGCATGACATGTGGTGCATTTTCCATTCCATCAGTGCTGAAATTCTGCAAGAAAAAAAAGTTGTATGATATTCCAACCCTGAGAAAAGTGCATAGCGCACCTATACCACGATTGGGTGGCATTGCATTCATACCAAGCATGATGATTTCAGCTGTGGCTGTATTGCTTATCATAGCTACAAATAATATTCAAGACAAAATCTCTCTCAGTATGTGGAGCGTAGGTTTTATCTTGAGTCTGTCGATTATCTACTCTGTAGGAATCATTGACGATTTAATCGGTCTTAACGCTAAAGTGAAATTTGCCGCTCAAATTCTCGCTGCCAGCATCATGCCTATATGTGGGCTCCAGATTAATGACCTCTATGGTTTGTTTGGTATTTACGAGATACCTTCGAGTATTGGTATTCCTCTCACAATCTTTACATTTGTGTTCATAGATAATGCACTCAATCTGATAGACGGCATTGATGGTTTGGCAACAAGTCTCTCCATCATTGCTCTGCTTGGTTTCTTCTATTGTTTCATACCATACAACCTGATTGCTTATGAAGTAATGATTGCAGGTTTGGTTGGCGTACTGACAGTATACCTATATTATAATATGTGGGGGAAAGTAGAAAAAGGAACCAAGATATTCATGGGTGATTCGGGCAGCTTAACGTTGGGATTCTTCTTGGCATTCCTATTTGTCAAAGCAATTGCCGTAAATCCCAATATTATGCCAATGTCTCCAAAACGCGTACTGATAGCATACAGTTTGCTCATCATACCTACTTTTGATGTCGTACGAGTAGTGTTACACCGCATCAGAAACAGGAAACCAATCTTTGATGCAGACAAAAGCCACATACATCACAAGATATTGGCTATGGGATATAACCAACACTATACGTTATTCTTTATCATCCTACTAACCCTAACTTTCGTTGGCACCAACGTAATACTTGGCAATATGAATGTAGGATTAACAGGTATCTTACTTATCGATATAGCCCTCTATACGATGCTACACATCGGTATCAATCAAAAAATCAAACTAAAGAAAAAAGTAGAGAAATGACCATACAAAACAAAACAGAAACCAAGAATAGAAACAACAGAATGGAGCGTTTTGTAAAACGTTCCACAGATATTCTTGTTTCTGTACCTTGTCTCGTTCTATCTTCTCCCCTATTTGTCATTATCTCCTTAGCTATCAAATGGGAAGATGGATCACCTATCATCTACAAGCAAGAACGTATAGGTTTGCACGGGAAACCTTTCAACATCTATAAGTTCAGATCTATGAAGGCTGATGCAGAAAAAGATGGTCCAAATCTACTGGAGATTGAGGGCGACACGCGACTCACACGTGTGGGAAAATTCATTAGGACCCACCATTTGGACGAACTTCCTCAATTGTGGAACATCGTAAAAGGCGATATGTCATTAGTCGGTCCCCGACCGGAACGGAAATACTACATCGACCAAATCATCAAGCATGATCCTCGCTATACTTATCTGTATCAGATCCGACCGGGTGCTACTTCTTATGCCACCCTGTATAACGGATATACGGATACGATGCCGAAGATGTTGAGAAGACTAAGTCTTGACCTCTACTACCTGGAACACAGATCCTGGTGGTTTGATGCCAAGATTCTGTTCAAAACTATGATGAACATCCTGTTTGGCAAAATATTTTAATGAGTAGCTACTTATACATCGTAAGTCCCTGACTTTTGCATCGTAAGTCTTTGATTTCCGTCTCGGAAGCAACCGACTTCTGGGTGACAGGGTGACAGAGGTGACAGGGAATTCTGAAGATTTACTTTCGCGCGGGCAGGCAGGAACTTTCGCCCTGATTTTTCCTGCCTGCCCGCGTGCGAGGCGAAATGTTGAAAAACTCGTGTCACCCTGTCACCGTGTCACCGTGAACACTGAGCAAAGAATGCGCTGTATAGCTCTCTTGCTATGGGCATAATCTCTCCTGTCTCCGCCTCCGTTGGCTTTCGGAAGTAGAGATCCGTACATTACTGTTTTTGTCGAGGCGCCTCCAAAGTAGGTAATAAGGTTCTAATCTGTGTCACACGGTGCAAAGATACAAAAAATAAAATAAATGAGAGTTCCCACTAGTGGGAACTCGTAAACAGTAATTACTGTTTTTTAAAATCTTTTAAACGATAAAGGCTAAAAAATATACCCGATTCTCGCAAGTTGCAGAAGAATTTGGAGTTGGAAGACACCTTATCTAACTGTTGGGAAGAATCATACCCAACATAGCATATTGACTATATATTGATGGTAACCATTTTTATAGAGCGCATATCGAATCAAAACTATGATGAACATCCTGTTTGGCAAAATATTTTAGGCATCGAACGCTGTGAAAGGGAAAAAGACGGTTTCGTGACAGTTTTTCCATTTCACAGCTTTTTATTTGGCATTATTTATATAAAAAACTATTTTCCCGTACAAATAGAAAAGACTCCGCAAAAGGGTTTTAAAACTTTTTTTAAGTTGATGGTAATTTTGTTGCCATTTTATTTTTTTGTTTCATTTTTTTTTAGTACCTTTGCAAACGTTATCCTGAATACAATCTTTTTACCTTAAAGAAAACTAATACCTATTGAATGTAGAGCAGTTGTCTGAGAAGATAGCTGCTCTTGTCTTTTTTATACCTCCACATATAATAAATACCGCAAAACATCCGTTTTTATTTATAGAAACAAGTCTTATCACTTGTATAAATCATCACAGAAGAAACAATGGAAACAGAAGTTAAGAAGATTCCTTATCTCGACCTGAAGGCTATCAATGAGCCTTACGAGAAGGAGATAAAGGATGCTATCAACAAGGTGGTCAACAGCGGATGGTATCTGCAAGGTGAAGCCGTAAAAAGGTTTGAGAAATCGTATGCACAGTTTATCGGTACTGAATACTGCATCAGCTGCGCTAACGGGACGGATGCGCTCAAGCTGATGCTGATGGGCGAACTGGCTATCGGAAATCTGCAGAAAGGTGATGAAGTGATCGTGCCTGCCAACACTTATTTCGCTACCGTACTTGCCATCAGCAGCGTAGGACTGACTCCTGTATTGGTGGATGCCAATATCGATACATTACAGATAGATGACCAACTGATAGAAGCCCGAATCACACCGAAGACCAAAGCCATCATGATTGTTCATCTCTATGGCAAACTGGCATGGACTCCGAAGATTGCTGAAATCTGCAAGAAGCATCATCTCTTGCTTTTCGAAGACAATGCGCAGGGATTCGGATGCTCCACTACTCTAGCTGATTCTTCTGAAAAACCATCGAAAAGAAGATATACCGGAAATCTTTCGGATGCTGCCGCCCACAGTTTTTATCCTAGCAAGAATCTGGGAGCATTGGGAGATGCAGGAGCTGTAACTACCAATAACAGGGAATTGGCGAAAGCCATCATGTCACTACACGAATATGGAAAGATAGAAGACGGCATCTTCAGATACCAGGGCGTCAACTCGCGCATGGATGAGATTCAGGCTGCTGTACTGAATGTGAAACTGCAATATCCTGAAAACGAACAGAAAGCGAGACACAGACAGGTACAGCTATACCTGGAACATCTGGATGACGATATCAAGGACAGATGCATCGCTGCGAAACTCATCTCTCCTGCTCATGAAAATGTTTTCCACGTCTTCCCTTTCCTTACCCCGAAGCGAGACCAACTGAAAGCATTTCTGGCCGAGAATGGGGTCGGCACAAAGATTCATTACTTCCGCCCACCCTATCTGCAGCCATGCTATCCGGAAATGAATCATCTGGAATTTCCGGTAGCCAAGAGAATAGCTGACGAAGAACTGAGTCTGCCTTGCAACTCATCGCTCAACGATGAAGATATCATCAGAGTAAGCAAACTCATCAACCAGTTCTTGGTTTAAAGGTACTGCACCTTGGCACCGATAGAGAGGCCGAAGACATCCCAGAAACCGGCATTGCCATTACGGAAGAAACGCATAAAGTAGATATCCGTTGTACCCAACTCATAGAAGAACGTAATACTCTTGATACGCTTACGTTTATTGTGCGGAATATCATACTTAAAACGTTCACCCAAGGCGATATTAGGACGGACTCTGGTAGAGAACGGATAGTAGCCGCTTTCATACTTGGTAGGCTGCTTAGTCCAGAAATCATGTCCGAACACCGTATTGAAATACAGGCTGCACTCCAGCGGTTCAAACCACCAGCCCTTACCGATATTGCGACGCCAAGGAATGAAATTCTCCTTGAGCGTCATGGTAAACTTCTCGTCGTCAGAACTGAACTTCGGGATGTAGCCAAACAAGAGCTGCGTTTCCCACTGGCGGCGCTTACCATATTCCCACCCGATACCCAGCGAAATGATACCCATATTGCCACAGGTCTGAATAATGCCACTAGTAGGTATCAGCAAATCCCAATGCTTACGGTAGCGCATAATGCGGCGGTCATATCGGGTCAGTTTGCCATCCGCCAACACCAGAGTATCATGAACGATACTATCCTTCTGTTCCAACTCCTTACTATTCCCAGTAACCTCATCGGCTGCATGAACCTGTACAGAACCTGCAGCAAGCAAAGCTCCCAGAATGAATATATGCTTAAAACTCAATAACTTCATAACGATAACCTTTTGGAGTAATGGTGAATATATAGTACTGATGCTTAGCGGCATTGGCCACCTGATAATAGATAATTCCATCGCCATAAATGTCATTTTGCTCGGTATGATGACCATGACCGTAAAGACAGCACATCAAACCTGGGAACTGATGCGTATAAAAATTGAAGACCTTAGCTACATTATTATTAAACTGCTCTGAATAAGGGGCAGCATGCATACAGACAATGGTACGCGAAAAGTCATCTGCATCTGCCTTAACCTGCTCTTCCATGAAATCGAAATTAGGTACAGGGCGGGAATAGTCAAACTCTATGGCATTGGTATTGAGACAGACAAACTTTACCTTACCGGCGATGAAACTGAAATCCGGATTACCAAAGATTTTCTGATAAGACTGGTTACCTGTTCCCAAACAGTCATGATTACCCAGCAGAGCCACGAAAGGTATCTTCAACTTCTGAAGATGGTCACGGGTCCACTGAAACTCACGGGTAGCACCAAAGTCGGTAAGGTCTCCACAATGAATCACGAAATCGAGGGAATCACTGCGGCGATTGATATCATTAACCTCACTCTTCAAATCATCCAACCACTGGTGCGAATCACTGATCATAGCAAAACGGATTGTATCTTTCGACTTGACTGCAGCCTCAATCTTCTGAATATTGGTAACATTCAAGTTTCTTGCCCCATCGATTTGCACATCATACGGGTGAACATCGAAGACGGTATCGCAGGATGCCATCATACAGAGACAACAGGCAGCCAGGATATAGGAAATAATTTTATGCATTCTTGTCTTATTAATCATTAAAACTCCTTTTTATAACTCTGAAATACTACTTTTTCTTCTTTTTCAACCTTGCATAGAAACCTTGCAACCTGCCAGGCTGACAACCGGCATCGAGCAGTTTCTTCAAATCACGATAGGCTTCATCCTTTCTTCCAAGCAGAATCAGGATGTCTACATGATTGAAAGCAAAATCCTCATTACCGGCATCCAGTTCCATCGCCTTGGCGTAATCAAACTCAGCCAGTTCAAGCATTCCCCTCTCCTTCTCCATGCCACCTCTTGCAGCATAAGCCATCGCACTGTCAGGGTATTGCTCTATCAGGCTATTGATGCCGTCGTATGCCTCGGTATAATGCTTATCTTTCTCATTGAGCAAAGCCAGACCGAGTTGCGCCTGGAAGTTGCCAGGAACAAGTACCAGAAGATTTTGATAATCTAGACGCGCAAAGTTATAACGGAGCAACTTCTCATTGACAAAGGCACGATAGAACAAACCGGCGATATTGGTATTGTTCAGAAAGAGTACCTTATCAAGATCATCCTTGGCATATTGCCACTGCTCCAGCTGTATATTCCAAGCAGCCTTTTTCAGTCGCAGATCGATATTGTCGGGATGATATGCAAGCACTTCTGTAGCCTTGGAGAGTGAATCGCGCAAGGCTTTATTCTGAGCAGCACGTGCCTTGTCGGCATCTACGTTCTGCGCAGATACAGACAAAGAAACCATCGATGCCAATAATAATGTATAAAAACTTTTCATGGTGCAAAGTTAAGAAGACTTTCGCAAACTGCCAAATAAAAAACTATAAAACTTATTTGACTTTACAAAAAGAACTAAATTTCAGAAAGACAGGACAATCAACAAGAAAAGCCTTAAGAGAAAGAAACACTCCTCTTAAGGCTTTTATCTATAAAGCATCTGGATAGAAAATTCACCCAGCGCCGAAAAATCCATTTACAGATTAAGCATTCTTAATCCAGTTAACGATCCATGCGCCAACCTCAGTTGTGCCATACTGAGCACCACCCTCAACCTGAATTTCAGGTGTGCGGACATTGGCATCGAGAGAAGCATCTACTGCCTTGCGGATCAAGGCACCCTCCTCGTTCAAGCCGAAGTGCTCCAACAACATAGCTGCAGAAAGAATCTGAGCTACTGGGTTAGCCAGGTTCTTGCCAGCTGCCTGTGGCCATGAACCATGAACAGGCTCGAACAATGGGGTATGCTCACCGAGAGAGCTGGATGGCTGCAAGCCCATAGAACCGGTAATGCAAGAAGTCTCATCGGTCAGGATATCACCGAAGGTATTCTCTGTAACGATAACATCGAAGAATGTAGGCTCAGTCAATACGCGCATAGAAGCGTTGTCGATGAACATATAATCGGTGTTTACCTCAGGATACTGTGGCTCCATCTCCAGCTCGCCGCCACGGTAGAACTGTTTCAATATGGCCGCAAAGTCATGTATATTGAAGCTTATCTTCTCCAGCTGTGTAATCTGCGGAATGCGCTCCAGGGCAAATTCGTAATAGGAATTGAACGAGAGTTCCTGAACCTTCAGCCTGCGCTTCTGTTCCTCCATGTGGTCAATCTGCCTGTCAATCTTAATCAGCATGGAATTGTTATAAAGTTCCCTTTTATATTTTTCTATGATGGCAAGTGCACGTTCCTTTTCCGATTCTGTGGCCGCTTCATCATTGATCAGGGCAGTCAGTGAACGGCACTGTCGGATAAGCTTCAGGCGGCGTACTTCGGAAGGCAGCAGCAGGGCACGGCTTTCAGCCTTCTCCTGAACCTCTTCCGTATTTATCTGCCTGTCGATGTCCTCCATGCTGTGCGTGTACTGTTCATAGTCATCCTCCATCTTGGCGGCGACCAGCAGTTTCTGCCTCAAAGCCTCACGCTCGCTGTCGCTGAACCTTTCAAACGGATTGAAATAGGCCTCGTAATACTCCACGATGGTCTGGATTATCAGCATGTCCTCAATCTTTGTTGGAAATGCGTTACCCTTGAATATCAGGAATATCAGCGATTTGAGGAAGTTTTTCTTCTCACCGAAATTTAGTTCATACTCCTCCTTCGTGACCTTGAACGGATTCATGGAAATGGGCTTCTCCTTCGAGTAGGCTATGTAAGTACCCTTGTAATATCCACATTTGCCTTCGCCGATGCAGGCATAGTTTCCTCCATCAGAAGCTCGCTGTATAACAGCAGGTTTGCAATCGGCGTTTTTGTCTGGTGGGAGATGTCCGCAATCAAGGTTTTGATTTTGTCTTTTTCCTGCGCTATGTTTTGAGAAGATGCTTCTGCGGCGGAAAGATAGTGCGCAAACTTCGTTTCCAATGCAGACAGCTGGCTTTCATCAAAATTGGTTTCAGAAAAGGAGCCGGTCATGGCAGCGTCCAGCATCCTTTCGATTTCTTCCATCGTT
>ENA-UEQL01000303-UEQL01000303.1-human-gut-metagenome-genome-assembly--contig:-NODE-303-length-33826-cov-6.743103_pt1 | contig 33826 bp, 30 predicted proteins | sample MGYA00242905_ERZ507926 | MGnify/ENA primary metagenome ERZ507926 (study PRJEB26167, sample SAMN06115531) | human gut metagenome | host: Homo sapiens | place: China:Henan | collected 2015-09-09 | study...
GTCGAATTCCTCGTCCCCGCGCGCGGCCTGTTCGGCTACCGCAACGAGTTCCTTACCGACACCAAGGGCGAGGGCATCCTTGCCTCCGTGTTCGAGAAGTACGCGCCCTACAAGGGCGATATTGCCCGCCGCAGCACCGGCTCCCTCATCGCGTGGGAGACTGGCGAAGCCGTGGCTTCCGGCGAGCTGCGATCTGGATGCGGCGCTGGCCCTCCCGGGCACGAAGGTGCTGATGAAATCCGGCTCCGCCATCCACGAGACCGTTGCAGCGCTGGGGCGCGCGGGTCTGTTGAAGCGGGCCTCGATGGTCGCCGACTGCGGCCTGCCCAGCGAGCGGGTCTTCCGCGATCTGCGGGAGATCCCGGAAAATGTCAGCTATTTTGCCACCATTCTTGTCCGATCGGAGTAAGCCTATGCAGCAAAATCTTCCGCGTCTGATCCTCGCCGGGACGAACAGCGGCTGCGGCAAGACGACCGTGACCTGTGCCGTTTTGCAGGCGCTCGTGAACCGCGGCCTTTCAGTCGCCGCCGCGAAATGCGGCCCCGATTATATTGACCCGATGTTCCATAGCCGCATCATCGGGGCCAAAAGTTCGAATCTCGATCCGTTTTTCTTCGACGAAAATACGCTTCGCTTCCTCCTCGCGCAGAATGCCTCCGGCTGTGATGTCACGGTCATTGAGGGCGTCATGGGCTATTACGACGGCCTCGGCCTGACCAGTACGCGCGCCAGCACCTACGAACTCGCGCAGAAGACGGTCTCGCCCGTGGTCCTCGTTGTGAACGCGCGCGGCGCGGCACTCTCGGTGCTGGCGTCGGTACGCGGCTTTCTGGACTTTCTGCCGGACGACCGCATCTGCGGCGTCATCCTCAACGGCTGCACCGCGATGACCTACGCGCCGCTCGCGCGTGTGCTGGAAGACCGCCTTGGCGTCAAGGCGTGCGGCTTTCTGCCGAATCTGCCGGACTGCGCGCTGAAAAGCCGCCATCTCGGCCTTGTGACTGCGGCGGAGGTCGCAGATCTGCGCGAAAAAATGCAGCGCCTCGCCGCTGAGGCCGAGCAGACGATCGATCTGGACGCGCTGCTGACCATCGCGCGCGAAGCGCCAGCGCTGGACGTTGTGCCGCCGACGCTTCCGGCGCCCGGCGCACCGGTGCGCATCGGTGTTGCGCGGGACAATGCGTTCTGCTTTTACTATGAAGACAGCCTCGGCCTGCTCCGGACGGTCGGCGCGGAGCTCGTGCCGTTTTCTCCGCTCTCTGACAGCGCCTTGCCCGCCGGACTCGACGGCCTCTATCTCGGCGGCGGCTATCCGGAGCTCTATGCCGCGCAGCTGAGCGAAAATCGCTCCATGTGCAGCAGCGTCCGCGCCGCGCTGGAGGCGGGGCTGCCCTGCATTGCCGAATGCGGCGGCTTTATGTACCTGACAGAGGCCATCGGGGAGCATCCGATGGTGGGCTTTCTGCCGGGGCGCTGCTTCGACGCCGGGAAGCTCGCACGCTTTGGCTACGTCACGCTGACGGCCGAGCGGGACAACCTGCTCTGCCGCGCGGGCGGATCCATCCCTGCACACGAATTCCACCACTGGGACGCGGAGCAGACCGGAGACGCCTTCACGGCGGCGAAGCCCTCCGGCCGCAGCTGGCCGTGCGTCTTCGCCACGGACACCCTCTACGCGGGCTATCCGCATTTCCATTTTTACGCGAATCCATCCTTTGCCGTCCGCTTTCTGGACGCGTGCCGAAAGGGGAAACACCATGCTGGAACAGATTAGACCGATGGACATTGAGCGCCGCAGCTTCGAGATCATCACCGAGCTGCTGGGAGACCGTAAGCTCGACCCTGAAAACGAGCTCGTCATCAAGCGCGCCATCCACACGACTGCCGACTTCGACTATGCCGACAATCTCGTCTTCTCCGACCACGCGGTCACGAAGGGCATTGAGGCGCTGCGCGCCGGCTGCGACATCGTCACCGATACGCAGATGGCGAAGGCCGGCATCAACAAGACCATTCTGGCCTCCCTCGGCGGGGAAGTCCACTGCTTCATGTCCGATCCGGACGTTGCCGCGGAGGCAAAAGCGCGCGGCGTCACCCGCGCCATCGTCTCGATGGAGCGGGCCGCGCAGCTGCCGAAGCCCTGCATCTTTGCCATCGGCAACGCGCCGACGGCCCTTGTCTCGCTCGAGGCCCTGATGGAAGCGGACAAGCTGCACCCGGCGCTCATCATCGGTGTGCCGGTCGGCTTCGTCAACGTCATTGAGAGCAAGGAGCTCGTCATCGCGAACTGCCGCGCGCCCTATATCGTCGCGCGCGGGCGCAAGGGCGGCAGCAATGTCGCCGCCGCGATCTGCAACGCGATGCTCTACCAGATCCGGCGCTGAGATGGAAGAATATGTAATCAAGGACGGAAAAAAGCTCCGTCTCGGCTATACGACCGGCTCCTGCGCCGCTGCCGCCGCGAAAGCGGCGGCCTGGATGCTCCTGACCGGCCACGAAAAACGAACCATCGATCTGCTCACGCCCAAGGGCGTCGCCCTGACGCTGGACGTGCTTGAGATCACGAGAACCTCCGATACCGTCTCCTGCGCCATCCGCAAGGACAGCGGCGACGATCCGGACGTCACGCACGATACCCTCGTGTTTGCAGCCGTCCAACGCACGGAAACACCCGGCGTCACGATCGACGGCGGCGCGGGCGTGGGCCGCGTGACGAAGCGCGGGCTCGACCAGCCGGTCGGCGCGGCGGCCATCAACTCCGTCCCGCGCCGCATGATCCGCGAAAACGTCGAAGAGGTCATGCGCCTCTGCGATTATCGCGGCGGTCTGGCCGTCATGATCTCCGTGCCGGAGGGCGAGGCGCTCGCAAAAAAGACCTTCAACCCCCGCCTCGGCATTGTCGGCGGCATTTCCATCCTCGGTACGACCGGCATCGTCGAGCCGATGAGCGAGCAGGCCCTCGTCGACACCATCCATGTCGAGCTGCGGCAGCGTCGGGCGAACGGCGCGGACTATGTCCTGCTCACGCCGGGCAACTATGGCGCGGATTTCATCCGCGCGTCCATCGGCCTCGACCCGCGCACCGCCGTTTTGACCAGCAATTTCATCGGCGACGCGCTGGAGCATTGCCGCGCGCTCGGGTTTCGCGGTGCGCTGCTCGTCGGGCACATCGGCAAGCTCGTGAAGCTCGCGGGCGGCATGTGGAACACACACTCGAAGTGCGGCGACTGCCGCATGGAGCTCATCGCGGCGCATGCCGCCTCCCTCGGCCTCCCGCCCGCGCGCGTGGAGGAGGTGCTGGACTGCGCGACGTGTGACGATGCGCTCCGCATCCTGAAAGAAGAACAGTTATATGACGCGGTGCTGGCCCGCCTCGCGGAGCGCATCGAGTTTCATCTTGCGCACAAGTGCGGCGAGATGGCCGCCGGCGCGATCGTATTTTCCAAAGAATATGGCCTCCTGTGCCGGACCAGCCGCGCGCAGGAGCTGCTGGGAACCATTATGGAGGGATAACTATGGTACATTTTGTCGGCGCCGGGAGCGGCGCACCGGACCTCATCACCGTGCGCGGCGCGCGGCTGCTCGGCGAGGCGGACATCGTCATCTATGCCGGGTCGCTCGTCAATCCAGCGCTGCTGGACGCTACGAAGCCGGGCTGTGAGATCCACGACAGCGCGAAAATGACGCTGGAGGAGGTCATTGCCGTCATCCGTCAGGCCGAGGCCGAGGGCAAGACCACTGTCCGTCTCCATACCGGCGACTCGAGCATCTATGGCGCTGTGCGGGAGCAGTTTGACGCGCTGGAAAAGCTGGGCATCGACTATGATGTCTGCCCCGGCGTCAGCGCCTTCTGCGGGGCCGCCGCGGCGCTCCGCGCGGAATATACGCTCCCGAACGTCAGCCAAACGGTCATCATCACGCGCGCACCCGGCCGCACACCCGTTCCCACCCGCGAGTCCATCCGCGCCCTCGCGGCCCACCACGCCACCATGGTCCTCTTCCTCAGTACGTCGCTGACAAAGCAGCTTCAGGCCGACCTGCTCGCGGGCGGCTACGAGGCGGAAACGCCGGCCGCCGTCGTTTACAAGGCGACGTGGCCAGAGGAGAAGATCTTCCGCTGCACCGTCGGCACGCTGCACGATACTGTCACGGCCAACGGCCTGACGAAGACGTCGCTGATCGTGGTCGGCGGCTGCCTCGGGGGCGACTATCTCCGTTCGCTGCTCTACGACCCCTCGTTCACGACCGAATTCCGCGAGGCCACAAAATGAACATTGCGATTTTCGCTTACAGCCGTACTGGATGCAAAACGGCGCGGCGTATCTGTATGGCGCTGCCGGAGGCGGAAACGCTTTGTTATGCGGTGCCGCGGCTGGCGGAGCCGGGATTTCTGCCGCTTGAAAAAGCGGTCTATGGCGCGGCGTTTTCGGAAATGGACGCGCTGATCTTTGTCGGTGCGGCTGGGATCGCGGTGCGGGAGATCGCGCCGTATGTCCGCGACAAACGGACGGATCCGGCGGTGCTCGGCCTCGACGAGCGGGCGAATTTCGTCATTCCGCTGCTCTCCGGGCACATCGGCGGGGCCAATGCGCTCGCCCGCAGGCTTGCCGCAGCGCTCGGCGCGACCGCCGTCGTCACCACGGCGACGGACGTGAACGGCAAATTTTCTGTCGACACCTGGGCGGCGGAGCACGGCTGCGCAATCTCCGATATGGGGGGCGCCAAACAGATTTCAGCGGAAATTTTAGAGCATTCTGTTCCGGTTTGCAGCGATTTTCCGATTCAAGGTCCGCTGCCGGACGGGCTGGTTTTGGGCGAGTCCGGCGAGCTCGGCATCTATGTCGGTTATCGGTGTTCTGCACCGTTTATGCACACGCTGCGCCTTGTGCCGCGCGTGCTGCGCGTTGGAGTCGGCTGCCGGAAGGGCATCTCGAGGGAAGCCGTCGAGGCAGCTATTCAAACGGCGTTTGCGAGCCATGACTTAGATTTGAATGCGGTGAAGGGCGTCTATTCCATCGACTTAAAGCGGCAGGAGGCGGGGCTGCTCGCCGCCTGCGAAGAGCATGGCTGGTCCGCGACATTCTATACAGCGGAAGAATTGCGGGCTGTGACGGGGGAGTTCACCGAATCTCCCTTCGTGCAGGGGGTGACAGGCATCGGCAACGTCTGCGAACGGGCGGCGATGCTGGGCGCGGAGCGGCTTCTGGTTCGGAAGTGTGCGGGAAACGGCGTGACCATTGCGGTCTCGGCGGAAACATGGGAGGTAGACTTTGGGTAAGGTATTTATCGTGGGCATCGGCCCCGGAAATGAGGAAAACAGGACTATTCGTGCCGACCGGGCGCTGGAAGCGTGTGATGTGATCGCCGGTTACCCGGTCTATGTCGATTTGGTGAAGGACCGCTATCCCGGCAAGGAGCTGGTCTCCACGCCGATGACGCAGGAGGCCAGGCGCTGCCAGATGGCGCTCGACCTCGCGAAGAGCGGGAAAACCGTGGCGCTCGTCTGCTCCGGCGACAGCGGGATCTACGGCATGGCCGCGCTGGTCTATGAGCTGCGCGGCGAGAACAGCGAGCCGGAGGTCGAGGTCGTCCCCGGGCTGACCGCCGCGTGCAGCGGCGGCGCGGTGCTCGGCGCGCCGCTGACGCATGATTTCGCGGTCATCAGTCTGTCCGACCGGCTGACGCCCTGGGAGACCATTGAAAACCGGCTGCGCTGCGCGGCGGAGGGCAACTTTGCCATTGCGATCTACAACCCGGCAAGCCACGGCCGCCCTGACCACTTAAAGCGCGGCGGAAGAATAGGCGGAACCGCGGCGGCAATAGGCACGCTGATAAAACTCAAAATCATGCTGGACTTTGACAGGGAAGGCAAGCTGCGCGTAATTCAGAAAATTTCCGGCGGCAAAAAGAGAGCGCTGAAATACATTTTGTCAAACATAAAGAAATATACCTTCGCGGAGGACGCCTACCCTACCGTGGTGCACACGGGCGACCTCGACGGAGCAAAGATTTTTGCCGAGGAAATAAAAAAGCAGTACGGCATAGAGCCGGAGATTCGCATAATGGGTCCCACTATCGGCTGTCACGTCGGTCCGGGAGCCGTAGCCTTCACATTCGTCAGCAACGAGCTTCGTCCCTGAAAATCAAAACTGATAAAAAACCCCCTTTGTGTTCTGCAAAGGGGGTTTTTATATGTTCTTGTTGCTCTATTAAATTAAGAAATAATTCAACGTCGACCTGATAACAAATAAAAACACCTCTTTCTCAGAGGAGACGAGACTGCCGAAAACGGCAGCTCCGCATCGAACAGAGATGTTTATATTGTTCTTGTTATTCTATTGATATCAGATAATAGTACAGCGATTGACCGCCGCAGTGTACGCTCACCTCGAAATCGGGATACCTTTCGGCAAGCTCCTCGCAGAAAGCCTCCGCCTGTTCGGCGGTTACTTCCTCTCCGTAATAAAGCGTCATGATTTCGTCGTCCTCGTCAATCATTTTGTCAATCAGCTCGTTTGTCACCGCTTCGGGAGAAGAGCCGACGGCTGCGATTTTGCTTTCAAACAGACCGATTACATCTCCCTCCTTGACCTCGACGTCGTCGATTTTGGAGGTGCGTACCGCAAACGTGACCGAACCCGATTTAACGGTGGAAAGCGCCTCGTTCATGTTTTCTATATTTTCGGCTATGTTGATTTCCGTGTTGAAAGCAAGCATGGCGGACAAGCCCTGCGGTATATTCGTGCTTTGCACTACGTACACGGTCTTTTTCTTAACCAACGAGCGCGACTGCTCGGCGGCCAAAATTATGTTTTTGTTGTTGGGCAGGATAATGACGTTTTCGGCGTTTATTTTGTTGACCGCAAGCGCGATGTCCTCGGCGCTCGGGTTCATGGTCTGACCGCCTTCGACTACTCTGTCCACTCCCAAGTCCTTGAATATGGACGCCATTCCTTCGCCGGAACAAATGGTAAGTATGCCGATATTCTTGCGCTCCGCCTCGTACTTGGCTTTCAGCTCGCGGTTCTGTTCCAGCATATTTTCTATTTTTATTTTGTCCACCTCTCCCAGCTGCAAGGCGTAAGAAAGCGCCGTGCCGGGATTGTTGGTGTGCACGTGCACCTTGACAAGGGACAAATCGCCTATGACAAGCGTGCTGTCGCCTATGTTGTTGAATTTTTCGCGCAGCTTGTCGATGTCGCTGACGGTAGTTTTCTTTTTAAGGTTTATTATAAAAAACTCGGTGCAGTAGGCAAACTCTATATCGTCGAGATTTTCGTAATCGATTTGAATATCCTCGACCAGCTTGTTGGAGCCGGACGCAAGATTCAGGGAAACGGGTGTGGGCACATAGTCTTCGGCGCCCTCTATTTCCTCGTTGCGGTAGCCTTTGAGCATACCCTTGAAAATCATTATTATCCCGTAGCCGCCGGAGTCGACCACGCCCGCCTTTTTCAGCACGTCCAGCATTTCCGGAGTCTGAGCAAGGATTTCCTCCCCCTTTTCTATAAGCGCGCTGAGGAAATTGTCGTAGGTCAACGGCTTTTTGGAAATTTCCAGCGCGTGCTCGGTCATAACTCTGATAACCGTAAGCATCGTGCCTTCCTTGGGCTTGGCTACCGCGCTGTAAGCAAGCTCCACTCCCGATTTGAGCGCCCGCGCGAAATTCTTTATATCAAGCTCCTCCTGCGGAGAAACCACATTGGCAAAGCCCTTCAATATCTGAGACAAAATGACGCCCGAGTTGCCTCTCGCGCCCCTCAAAGCTCCCTTGGTCAAATCCTGACAAAGCGCCTCCATGGTGTTGGTGGTGTTTTTGCAGACTTCCTTCATTGCGGAAATCATTGTCAGAGACATATTCGTGCCCGTGTCGCCGTCGGGAACGGGGAACACGTTGAGAGCGTTTACCGATTCTTTATTTACTTCGAGCATTTTACTGCCCGCAACCAACATTTTTCTCAACACAACCGCCGAAACGGATTTGTCCGGCGCCAAGCGTGCTGCTGCCATATATACTCCTAAAACCGACGTCAAAAGCGGTTCGATATTTTATTTACAATTCGACGCCTACGACGTGTACGTTGACGCTGTCCACAACCATGCCCGAAAACTCTTCCAGACCGTATTTGATTGTGCTTTTGAGCGACTCCGCAACGGCGGAAATGGACAGACCGAAACGAAAAACAACATAGATGTCAACATAAATACGATTTTCTTTCGTGACCACCTTCACGCCCCTGCCCCAGCTGCTGCGTCTGAACAGGTCCGCCAAAGCGTCGGAAAATTTGCGCGGAACTTTGTCCACCACGCCGTAACAATCCAACGCAAGCCTGCCCGCCACATTGGCGACGGCTTCGTCGGTTATTGTGATTTCCCCGTAAGTGTTTTTGGTGCGCAGTGACATTTTTCCCTCCGCGAATTTTAATTCGACCGTTTTATTTTACAATATTATGAGCAAGTTTACAACTGTTTAGGCGGAATTTCCCGAATAAACTTGAACATTTTTCATAACTGAACGAAAAAATCCGCCGCCACAAGAAAAATTTGTTTAAAAACGGTTGCTTTTTTTTTAAATCGGTGCTAATATAAACAGGTTGAAAACGACACTCTGATATGAGGAGGTGCTTAATTATGTCCAAAGTTTGTGTGGTGTGCGGCAAGGCGAAAATGTCCGGCAATCTGGTAAGTCACTCCAACAGAAAAACACCGAGAACTTACAACGCGAATCTCAAAAAGGTCAAGCTTGAAATAGACGGTAAGGAAATAAACGATTACATCTGCACGCGTTGCATGAGGACTCTCAACAAAGCCGAAAGATAAATTCGGTTTTTTTCGGTATAAAAATTCAAGGCTCAACCTAATAGGTTGAGCCTTTTTACGCGCTTTTATTTAAGCTCCCAAACCATTTCCACCGATTCGGAAAAGCTCAACTCCCGCGGAGCAACGTCGACGGACGCCGTCATGACCGCCGCGCGGTCGTTCGTTTTGCACATACGCGGCGAAAATATGTTTCTTGGAGAGGCGTTGAAACTAATCGACGCAATATCGCCGAGCTTTACGCCTGCGGCCGCCGCCAAAACATTTGCCTTTTTGACCGCTTTTTTGACCGCGTCGGCGGCTGCGGCGTCATAGGCTCCGTCTTCGTCCGTTACGGCGTAATCGAAACCGAAGCTGTCCACGCACTTACAGCGCCCCAACGTAAATACAAACGCGCCAAGCGCGGAGGTATCGAAAGGAAACTCGCAGACAAGCGTGTGGGAAAACATAAATCCCGCAAATTTTTTTCTCCATACGTTGTTGCCGTCGCGCTCGTCCGCGTAATGCGTGTTGATTGAAAAATCCGCAGTTTTGAAAACGAATTGTTTTGTCTCCTTCAACAAAAACTCAAAGCTGTCTTTAAATTCCTCCGCGGCGGCTTCGTAAGTATCTTTAAGTCCGGCAAGCCTGACGGTAGCGCGTATACAATCCGGCAGGGCGCGGTGCGTGCCCGTCGCATATACCCTTATTTCTCTTTCCATATTTTTCTATCCTCTATATTTTTTCTGTACCAATCCAACGCCGTTTTTTCGAGAGCTTTGACAAAAGCGTCTTTTCCGTCGCAATAGCCCTCTATGTCGTCGGGATAAAGAACAGCAAGCTTTTCTTTGAGCTTTCCGTAGCTTTCGGCGGCGCGGTCGTGCGCTCTGAGATAATCTCTGACAGCGAGATGTCTTTCGATGTCGTATGCGCTAAGCGCGCCGAACGCATGAATCTGATGCGTGCGTATTTCCTCCCCCTTTCTGAAATAACGCCTTCCCCTTATTCCGAATTCACCCATACATTCGTAGCCCGCTTTCTCGAATTCGGAATTTTTGCCGTCCAAAGAGACCAAATCCGAAACAACCGCCAAAATATCGATTATCGGCTTTGCTTTGAGACCTTTTACGGCTGTGCTGCCGATGTGGTGGATTTCAATAAGGTTTTCCCCCAACACCGCCCTTATTTTTTCCGCCTCAGCCGCGTACATTTCAGCCCACTCAGGTCTGTAATCCACTACTTCGACTTTCACTTTAAAGCTCCTTTGCGGATTAAAATAAATTCAAATTTTCCTCCGCAGCCGTCTCTCCGAATATTTTTATTCCCCTCGCGCGGTTAATGTCTTAAAATTTGTTTTACTTCCTATGGCAGCGGATTATCCGTATATCAACGTTATCCTTCATGCCCTTCTTTCTTGCCATGTCTATGCAGTGATATGTCCCGCCGCGATTAATTTCCGCGCCGTCCTCATTGAAGAGCGGAGTTTTTTCGCCGTCCCAAATTGCAATTACTTTATCGGCTTTGTCAATATTATACTGTCCCGCCGCATAGAAAGGATTGTAAATATCGTTAAACACCTTGCATACCGCTGTTTCCGCCAAAAGTCCGCGTAATCTTGCCTCGTCTTCGTCAGTATACGTGCGATGATTGTTTTCAGCGTCTTCACGGACGTGTTTGATAAAATCTTCATACGGAAGCGGAAGCGCGGCTTTTGTAGTAATTCCCAATTCACCCGCACATTCGGCAATAAGTTGGTCCGCACCGTAAGCATAACCCGTGCGCACTATTACTCGATTTTCCTCCATAAATTCTTTTAAAATGGAAATCACTGCTTCTTTCAATTTTTTCTCGTCATCTTTGTAAAACCTGTGACCTATGCCCGCAACCACCAAATCGGGCTTTCTGCCTGAACGGTAACTGTAAATTCTTATATTGTTCCCGAACTTTTTAAGCAACGGTATGATATTGTCTATCATTATTGCGTCTTTCATTTTATCTTCTTCGGTAAGACATTCATAGGGAACAATACACTTATGCAGTTTTTTACGGTTTCTTTCCTCTATCGAGAAATAATCTTTGCCTTCTTCGCCGTATTTCCAACCTAAATTCAGCTTTTCCCTTACCCATCTGACGTGTTCTTCCCTGCAAAGAAACTCAAAGTTATTCGAACCTATTGCTCCAATCTTCGGGTCTTTAAAGCTTTCTACAACAGGATAGTCCAAATCTTTGCTGCTGTAAAAGCAGTTTATAAGCTCCAATTTGCTTGCGTAAGATTTTGCTTGTTCGATATTCGATACCTTGAACTCCAACGGAAGTTTTGCAAAATCCTCGTCGATTCTTTCGCCGGTCAAATCCTTGCAATTTTCATTGTAGCTGATATGAATTGCTTTGGCAAAATCACACAGGTTTATAAAATTATCGTCGGAAGCGTATAAATTTGAACGCTTCTTTTTCTTTTCTTCTTTCGCCTTGACATTTAAAGTAAGCGAAGAAGATATAAAAGCTTTGCGTTCATCTCCTCCGACTAAAATTTCCCTCACAAATGTGCCGTTCTGGATTTTTTCAACGCTTTTATTCTTACGATAATCCTCCTCCTCGTCAACCAAATAGACATTGTCAAAGAAATAAATTGCGGAAATTTCATTCTCTTTGATTTCGAGTTCTATTTTCCATGCTATCGGGTCGCGCTTGCTCACTTTGCCGTAAGCAAACCTGTCCCAACATTGCAGCTCGTCGCAAAGAATAAGCAGATAAGCAAGAGGGTGCTCGTCAAGTTTAATAGGATGATTGTCGGATAATTTGCTTAAATCACACTTATTTAAACTGTTGTGTAATAAAATTGCAGTTAAAACATCCAATTTCTCCATATCCATAACGAATGTCGGAGAAGAAAAAAGCTGCTTCGCAAGAATCACACTGCTGAAATAGCCGTGGTCCATAAAAGCCGGCTGTGCGATAACTCTCCGTAACAATATCCCGCTTATCGTTTTTTCGTCGTAGCCGTCGCGAAGCTTTAATCCGTAGGCAAGCAAATCATTAATCGAATCAAAACGCCTGCCATTGAATACCGAACTTATGCTAACCTTTGTATCCTCGTCCAATGACAAAAACCGTTCCAAATTTCCGAAAGAAACATACGGATTGGCAGGGTTCTTGTCTCCCCAAACTTCCTGAGTATATGTTTTTATCTGTTCGTGGGCAAGCTGAAACGGATAACCTATATCATGGAACAAAGCGACCATACCCCAAAACTTTAAAAAATTGAAAGCCGATTTGCCGTCGTCCGCCAAACCATAAAATTGCAGATAGGCTCTCCTGTAAGCAATATCGTTTGCGTAAATAGACAGCCCTAACGCAAAAACGTAAACGGAATGGGAATAATGGTCTCTGTGTTTGGTAAGAAGTTCTCCCGAATGATATTCGTGGTCCGAAAGAGTTTCAAGGAGTTTTTTGGTATTGTCATATCCGGTACCGAAAAGCTTGAATATTTCGCTGAAACAAAAATAAACGGTAAAAGCATCTTCCTTTCGTCCCGTATTTAAAAATTTTTCAAGCGCACGCCGAAAGCAAAATATATCGCCAGTTGCTTCCGCGTAAGACTGAATTGAATCCGTTTCAAGGATATTAAAAAACTTGCTGCAAAGCTCTTTTAAGGTTTTCATTTGACTTCTCCTTTGGTCGTTTCATTTGTTCAACCTATTCTGTTTAAAGATTTAAAGATTCGATTAAAATTTTTATATAATTTTATCACTTTTATTAAAATTCGGCAACACTTCAAAATAACGAAGTCAACGGCTGAAAAAAAATAGCGTACTGAATCGGTATTTCTAATTTTTATCCATGCTCGCCAATCATATAATAACGATAAAGTATACGACAAATTTATTCAATTCCTGTTTCTTATGCCAATTTGGCTGTCGGGAATTTTTTTGGAAAGGACGACTAACGTCTCGACGTGTTTGGTGTTGGGGAACATATCGTAAGGGCGGACAAGGTCGAGAGAAAAACCCGCGGAAACGAAATGAGCCGCGTCGCGTGCCAAGGTCGCGCTGTCGCAGGAAACATAAATCAGCGTGCGGGGATTTAATTCAATCAAGGTACGCCGCGTTTTTTCATCCAATCCCTTTCGCGGAGGGTCTACCACCACGGTCACGTTTTTTCCCGCGTAACGCTCCGCAAGAAAGGGCAGCTCCCTGTTCACGTCTCCGCAGATGTTTGTAAGTCTTTCAAGATTGTTTGTTCGCCTGATTTTTTCCGCATCCTGCCAGGCGGAACGCACGATTTCTATGCCGTAGCTGTCGTAAGAATCATCCGCAAGCATTGCGGAGAGCACTCCCACGCCCGAAAAACACTCTATCAGCGCGTCCGTTTCGCGGCAAACGGCAAGCTCCTTTACCTTGCGGTAGATTTTTTCCGCAACGGACGTATTGACCTGAAAAAAGCTGTCGGGCTGTAAACAGAATTTTACTCCGCACATGACTGAATCGATTTGACTTATGCCCTTCAAAAAAACGGTTTTTTCGCCGAGAATGACATTGCTTCTTTTGCGATTTTCGTTGAGAAAAAGCCCCGTCTTTGGATAAACCTCCGTCAACGCGCGGTAAAGCTCCTCCCAGCGGGGAAGCGAGCTTCCGTTCACAACGACTGTTGCAAGCAGCTGTCCGTTTTCGTAACGCGCGAGAAAATGCCTCAAAAGCCCCTTGCCCGTTTTTTCGTCGTAAACCGATATTTTGCGGCGGTTTGCGAAATCGCAGAAAATTTCCGCCGCCTGCCGTGCCTCCCGCTGCTGCAACAGACAGCGCTTAACCCGCACTATGTCGTGCGTGCCCGTTCTGAAAAATCCCGTAAACGCCTCTTTGCCGTCAAAGCCCAGCGGTTGCTGAACCTTGTTGCGATAGCCCGTGACGTTTTCCGACGGCTCCGTTTCCATAACCTCGACGTCCAAGCCGCCTATTTTTTTCAGATTTTCGGCGACAAGACGGCGTTTGAAATTCAGCTGAGCGGGGTAGCTCATGTGCATGAGGTGACACCCGCCGCACTCTCCGAAAAAGGGACATGGAGGGTTCACCCTGTCTGCCGACGGTTTTTCTATGTTTTTTAGGGAAGCGAACACCGTGCCGTCCCGTTTTACGTGAACGACCTTTGCGGCAGCCTTTTCTCCCGTCAGGGCAAAGGGCACGACGACGGTATGTCCGCCGCAGCGCGCCAGACCTTCTCCTCCGCCGCCTATGCTCTCAATCACGATTTCTATTGTGTCGCCCTGCTTCATTTCGGCTTTACGTCAACGAATCTGACGTTATCTTCTCCCAACACGTCGGACAGCTCGTAAATCAACCCGTTGTTTTTCCGCACCTTGTAAGGCATACCCAGCCTGTCGCCGTCAATAACCAGAATTACCGGTATGTCTCCCGCGTATTCCTTTAGAACAGCCGACAGCTTGGCGTAAAGCTCGTTGTCCTTAAAGGGCATTTTAAGATAAAGCTTTTCCGAAACGGTGTTTTTATCCGTTTCCGCCATTTTCTGCTCGCTCCACACTTCAAGCTTGTCCACAAGGAGCGAAGCCTTGTCCTGACGAAAACTGATTTTTCCCGTCACGGTCACAACGCTGTCCTGCTCCACCTTGTCCTTGATGATTTTTTCGTAATACCAGGGCGAAAAAGTAAGCTCGATGCTGCCGTGCAAATCCTCAAGCCTGCCGACCGCCATGGTTTTGCCGCTCCGCGTGGCGATTTTTTTCAGCTCCTCCAGCACGCCCGCAAGGCTGACCTCCTTACCTTCCCAGTCGCTCTGCTTCTGACTGCTTTCAAAATCGTCGTCGTCCTCGGAAAACGCCACCATACCCGTGTTGAAAGTAAACGCTTTGAGTTTTTCTCTGTATTCGTCCAGAGGGTTGCCCGAAACGTAAAGCCCCAGCACTTCTTTTTCATAGGAAAGTTTCAGCTTGTTGGGAAACTCCTTTATATTGCTTTTGGGCAGCGCGACGACTGCGGGCGCGGCGTTTTCCACAAGGTCGAACATACTGAACTGTCCGCTTTCCTTTTTCTTTTTGTCGGCGTAAACCATTTCCATCAACGGCTCGAAAACGGAAACCATCTGCGCGCGCGAAACTTTGAAGCAATCGAATGCACCCGATTTAATCAGATTTTCCACAAGCCGCTTGTTGAGATACTGACTTTCCACTCTTTTCAGAAAGTCCTCCAAACTTACGAAATCTCCGCGGGTTTTTCTTTCCTCAACGATTTTTTCCATGCTGCCGGAGCCGATATTTTTGATTGCGGCAAGCGCGAAACGTATTTTCCCATTTTCCACGGTGAAGCTCACGCCCGACTTGTTGATGTCCGGAGGCAGAAAATCTATGTTGTTCTCCTTTCCGTAAGCGATATATTTTTTTATGTCGTCTATGTTGGTTATGCGGTTGTTCAGCACTGCCGCAAGATACTCCACGGGATGATAACGCTTGCAATAAGCCGTCTGATAGGATACGTAAGCGTAAGCCGCGGCGTGGCTTTTGTTGAACGCATATTGGGCGAAAGCATACATTTGGTCGAAAAGCAGCTCTGCCGTTTCCTTGGGCACGCCGCGCCTGACGGCGCCTTCTATTTCGACCTCGCCGTTGTCGTTGACCTTTCCGTTGATGAAATAGTTGCGGTGCAAAGCCATGACGTCCATTTTCTTTTTGCCCATCGCGCGCCTGACCTCGTCCGCCTGTCCGTATGAATACCCCGCAAGAGAACGGCAGATTTGCATGACCTGCTCCTGATAGACCATGCAGCCGTTTGTTACGCCGAGTATCGGTTCCAGCATAGGGTGCGCGTAATGCACCGATTTAGGATCGCGTTTGCCCTTGATATAGTCGGGAATAAACTGCATGGGCCCGGGACGATAGAGGGAAATTCCCGCTATTATGTCTTCAAGACAGTCCGGTTTGAGGTCTTTCATCACCCGCTTCATTCCCCCGCTTTCCAGCTGAAACACTGCGTCGGTGTTTCCCGAAGCAATAAGCTCGAACACGTTGGGGTCGTCATATTGGCAATCCTCGAAATCGAATTCCTCTCCCGTGGTTTCCTTGACTATTTTTATCGTCTTGTCGATATCGGTGAGAGTTCTCAGTCCCAAAAAGTCCATTTTGAGCAGACCGAGCTCCTCCACCTCCTTCATGTTGTACTGAGTGGTGATGTCGTCGCCGCTGCGCTGCAAGGGCACGTTGTCGCTTAAATCCTCGCGGCATATAACCACGCCTGCGGCGTGCATTCCCGTCTGACGCGGCATATCTTCCAATGCGATTGCCAAATCAATCACCCTTTTCATGGAATAATCCTTGTAAATTTCCATGAGCTCAGGCACGCCCTCGTTTTTGCCGTCCAGACCGAAAGCGTTTTTGAGCGTTGCGTTGAGCGGAATAAGCTTGGTTATTTTGTCTCCCTCGGCGTATGGCACGCGCAGCACGCGGCATACGTCCTTGACGGCGTTTTTGGCTTTCATCCTGCCGAACGTGACAATCTGAGCCACGCGGGGCTTTGTGTACTTTTCTATGACGTAGTCGATAACCTCTCCGCGCCTGTCCATGCAAAAATCTATGTCGAAGTCCGGCATGCTGACTCTTTCGGGATTTAAAAACCGCTCGAAAATGAGTCCGTAACGCAGCGGCTCCACCTGAGTAATACCTATGGCGTAAGCAATTATGCTGCCGGCTCCGCTGCCCCGTCCGGGACCGACGGGTATTCCGTGCTCGTGCGCGTAGTTTATGAAGTCCCACACAATGAGGTAATACTCCACAAATCCCATTTTCGACACGACTTCCAGCTCATAGTCGGCTCTCTGCCTTATTTCCGGCGTAATTTCTTTGTAGCGTCTTTTCAGCCCCTTTTCCAAAAGGTCCTTCAAAAATTCGTAAGGCGTCATGCCGTTGTCCGGCTTGTAAGGAGGCAGCAAGGGCTTTTTCTCTATGCTCACGTTGCACTTTTCGGCGATTTTAAGCGTGTTTTCCAAAGCCTGCGGCACATAGGAAAATTTTTCCGCCATTTCGTCGTAATCTTTGAGATAAAACTGCGTGCCTTCAAAGCGCATCCGACCGGGGTCGTCGAAAAACTTGCCCGTCTGTACGCAAAGCAGAATATCCTGCATTTCGGCGTCGGACTCTTTAAGATAATGCACGTCGTTTGTAGCCACAAGCTCCACGCCGAACTCTTCGGCTATCTTAATCAGCTTCGGCATGACGTAAATTTCGTCCGCTATTCCGTGGTCCTGCAATTCTATGTAATAATCTTCCCCGAACAGCTCCTTGTACTGCTTGACAAGCTTCCTCGCTTCCTCCCACATGCCGTCGCGCAGCAGACGGGGCAGCTGCCCCGCAATGCAGGCGGACAAACAGATAAGCCCCTCGCTGTGTTGACTCAGAGTCTTGAAGTCTATGCGCGGCTTGTAATAATAACCGTCGACAAAACCTATGGAATTGAGCTTGACGAGATTTTTGTAGCCCGTATTGTTTTTGGCAATAAGCACGAGGTGGTTGAACTCCCGCTTTACGTCTCCGCTTTTGACGGTCAGGTCGTCCGCCATATAAAACTCGCAGCCGATAATGGGCTTTATTCCCTTTTTCTTTGCCAGACAATAAAAGTGATAGGCGCCGTACATATTCCCGTGGTCGGTTATGGCTACGGCGGGCATGTTTTTTTCCTTGCAGGCGTCGAACAGCGTGTCTATACGCGTCGCGCCGTCCAAAAGACTGTATTCTGTGTGCAGATGCAAATGTACAAACGGTTTTTCCGACATTTTTTACCTTCTGTATAAATAAGTTTAGTCCCGCCGTCAAGGCAGGCGCGAAGCTATTTCGGTTATCTTGCGCAGTCTGTGGTTTACGCAGCTTTTTGTAAGCCCGAGCTTGTCCGCAAGCTCGTCAAGCGTGGAAAACGGGTTTTCCACCCGCGCCGCCGCTATTTCTTTCAGATGCGGCGCAAGCCTGTCGAACATTCCCTCGCGGGCGCGGATTTTGTTTATCGCGGCAATGTGCTTTTCGCTCGCGTCTACCGATTTGTCTATGTTGGCGGTAATGCAGTTTTTCTGACGGTTGGCGTTGTTTCTGATTTCCCGCTCGATAAGCAGATTGTTGAGCGTCAGCACGGCTTTGTCCGCCCCCATATAGGCAAGCATATCGCATATTGACGCGCTGTCCTTGATGTAAACCGCCCAGACGTTTTTCCGCTCCGCTATTTTAAAACGGAAGTCCTTTTCCTCCAAAAGACACACGAGGTCATCTGCGGCACGGCGGGAGGTAAGCGAAAACTCCAAATGATAGCCGAATCTGTTGCCCGCCTTTTGGTCGAGAGTCTTCAAGGGACTGAACGCTACGGAGCCGCAGGCGGCAAACAGCGCGGCGACATAGCTGTTTTTGCAGCAGTCCTGCTCTACGATGTATTTGTCTATACCCTCGTTGATTTTGAGATAGCCCTCCATTGACAGCGACGCAAGTCCGCAGTCGGAAAGCGTCTTTTCCTCCGCAATGAAAACCGACCACAGGCTGTTGCCCTTGATTTTAGTTTCCTCGCGCCTTATTTCGGTTTTGAGTCCGTAAAGCGAATATACGATTTCTCCGGCAAATTCAAGCAGTCTTTTGTTTTCCGACGTAAGCGAACAGCCCAGACTGCCCGACCTGATTTCCAGGCTGCCCGCCCCGCGCAGCAGCGCCGAAAGACAGGCAAGACGGCAGCACGGCAAAGAATCTGAAAGCCTGCCGAGGATTTCTTCCTTTACGTTCTGAGAAAAAGTCACTCTTTTGTCTCCTCTTCAAACGGTTTTCTTAAAATTGCGGGCTTGTCCAGATTCACTATGCGCTCCAAGGGCAAGCCTACTCTCTCCGCCGTTTCCAGCGGGACGGAAACCTCGCCTACCTTTTCGGCGCGGTGCGCGTCGCTGTTGACGATAAATTTCACCGCGGTTTTTGCAACGACGTCGCACAGCTCCCCGTCCGACACGTCCACCCTTTTGCCGTTTAACTCGAACAGAACTCCGTAGTCGGACATGGCTTTTGCAATCTCTAACACATTCAGGCAAATGTCCCTGCCCGGATGTGTGACAAAGCTCAACGGATAACGCTTAATCGCCTTTATATAAGCCCGAGTAAACGCGTCTTTTTTGGACTCGGAGCGAAACAGCGCGGGAAGCGTAAAACGCCTCGCCTGCTCCGCGGAGGGCGCCGCGACCAGCTTGTGATAGCCCATTGCGACAAAATCCAACGTTGAAAGGTCGCCGCAGTCAATCAAGCCGTCCTCCGAAATCAGATTTGCCTCCAATCCGAGCAGAACGCGCGCGCCCTGCTCCGCGTTCAAAGCGTCCGCCTCTCGGCGCGCCTTCAAAAGCCTTTTGGCGTCAGTGCCGAAAAAGAGATGCTTCAAGCCGTGGTCGGCTATTCCTATTTCTCTAAGCCCCTTTCGCGTAGCGGCGTCGCGCAGCTCGCTCAGAGTATTCTTTCCGTGGCATAGTCCGCTATAACGTGAATGAATATGATAATCTCCCGATATCATCGGTGTCTCCAAGATATTTTATTTCAGGCCTCAGCACAACGCCGAACTTGCGCTTGACCGCGCTGCCCGCCGCGTCCATAAGCTCGAGTATGTCTTTTGCGGTTGCTCCGCCCTTGTTCACAATGAAGTTTGCATGCTTGAGAGAAATTTCCGCTCCTCCCGCGCGCAGCCCCTTTAAACCCGCCCTGTCGATTAAAAGTCCCGCGGGCGCGCCGCCCTCGGCGCGGAATATGCTGCCCGCGCTCGGATATTCCAATGGTTGGGTAAGCTTCTTTTTTTCCAAAATCTCCTTCATCGCCGCCCTTATTTTTTCCGGTTTTTCCGGTTTGAGAGCCAACAAAACGCGGGTGACAATCATTCCGTTTGACTGAAAGACAGATTTTCTGTACGCAAAGCCGCACCTCGCGTGACCGAATTCCTTTTCTCCGTTTTCGTCCGCAGCCTTAACTCCCGCAACGACGTCGGACATCTCCCTGTCGAAGCAGCCGGCGTTCATATACGCCGCTCCGCCCATGCACGCGGGGATTCCCGCAAGAAACTCCGCACCCGAAAGTCCGTTGATGCAGGCGAAATGCGCCACCTGACACGCCTTGGCTCCCGCCTGCGCAACAAGCAAGCCGTTTTCAAAAAATATCTGAGACATAAACCGTCCGACAACAATCACCACGCCCGAAAAACCGTCGTCCGACGCCAGCACGTTGCTGCCTCCCCCCAGACAGAAATAAGGAACGTCGTTTTGCTTCAAGTAAGTCAGAACGGCGCTTATTTCGCGCTCGTCCTTGGGCTGAACAACGTACCTCGCGGGGCCTCCCGTTCCGAAGGTTGTGAGTTTTTTGAGCGGTACGTTTTCTTCAAAATAAATTCCCGAATTCAGGAAAAATTCGCGCATTTAAGGTTCTCCTTATTTTACACCAAAACCGATAGATTTACAAACGATTGAGGTCGGTAATTTTTAAAGTGAAATTTATTGACAAATTCAGCACAGATACCTTTCAAGGTTTTTTTTCTCCCCCGTTTCAAGCGATTTGAGCGTTTCGGAACGCAGAGCGGACAGAATGGACGGGTCGGTGAAGGCGTTTATCGTCCTGACGGAAGAAAGCGCCTGCTCCAACGCAGACATGGCTCCGTCCGAATATATGCTCTGCGCGTTGACGGTAAACATTCTCACCTCCGTCAACTTTTGCTGCGACTGCTCCTGCGTCAGAAAACAGGCGAATTTTTCGGCGAACACGGCTTTTTTCGCTTCGGTGTCGCCCACGGCGATATACTGAACTAAGTCGGTGAAACCGCCGAGAGGCTCAAAAACGCATTCTCCCAGCCGCCCTTGCTCTATTCTGTTCGTCAGTCTGTAAATGTCGCGCTGCGTGCCCAGAAGTACGGTGTGGTTGTTGCCGGTAAGAAATTTTTCGTAAGCCTCGTACTGCGTCAAGCCCTCGTCAAGCAGGTCGTTCCGCCTGCTCTGAGTTGCGTTGAGCGCAAGCGCCATGCAGGGCTGATTGAAGCCGCCGTAGCCGCAGGCTACGGAAGCGAGGCTTACCGTCTTTTTCCCCACCTTTTTTTCAAATCCCATGCCGAATATATTTTCCGCAAGATTTTTGTTTTCAAAACCCGCAAGATTTTTGCTCATAGCCGCCAACGCGTATCCTCCCGCCATATACGGCAGCGCGTAAACCTTGCCGTTGAGTTGACCGCCCCTCAGATAATCTCCGCGCACGCAGGAGACGTCTCCGCCGTACGGCGACAGATAAGGCAGCAGCTCAAAGCCCGCTCCTGCGGAAAAACTCGCCAAATCGAATCTCTCTCCGTTGTTAAGCTTTTCCTGCGCCTGCTCCGGAGTCAGGACGGTGACGTTGACAAGGCAGCCCTTGTTCTGTTTTTCAAAAGCCGTGCTGCGTTTTTTAAGCCAACCCGCTCTGCTGCCAACTCCTCCCTCGAAGCTTTCGATATGCCACAATTCCAGTATGCCCTCGAATCTTGCGCCGGCTACAAACAGGTCGGAGCGCGGCAGGTTGCCGAGCACGACAAAGGGCGCGGCAAGCATAAACGCGCACAGCAAAGCTACTGCTGCCCTTTTTGCGATATTTTTTTTGTTCATAATGAATTTTATGAACAGGCGGCTACTTAAATTACATTTTTGACAAGGTTAAAATTTCGGAAAAACAAAAAAACGCCCCTCTTTTGAGGGGCGCTGCAAAAAGCCTGAAATCATTCAAACAAAGTAGAAACGGATATGTAGGAATAAATCCTTTCGATTGCCTCGGCAAAAATTTCCGCAACGGAAACCTCTTCGATTTTGTCGATGAGCTTGTCCTGAGGCTGCTGAATAGTGTTGAGTATGACCACCTTTTTCAAGGGGCTGTCCTGTATGCGCTGCATTGCCGGACCGCTGAAAACGCCGTGAGAACAGCAGGCGTAAACCTCTCTTGCGCCCGCGTCCGAAAGAGCCTTTGCCCCCTGCGTGATTGTGCCCGCCGTGTCTATCATGTCGTCAAGCATAAGGCACACCTTGTCCTTTACGTCGCCGATGATGTTCATGACCTCCATGACGTTTGCTTTGGGACGACGCTTGTCGATGATTGCCAAAGGAGCGTTGAATTTCGCCGCCATGGAACGGCTGCGCGTCACGCTGCCCACATCGGGAGATACAATCACCAAATCGTCGTTTTTGAAGCCGTTTTTAAGAAAATATTTCGCAAGAACGGGCATACCCAGCAGATTGTCGACTGGTATATCGAAAAAGCCTTGAAGCTGAGTGCTGTGCAAATCCATGGTGAGCACTCTGTCGGCTCCCGCCTTTTCAAGAAGGTTGGCGACCAGCTTGGCGGTTATCGGGTCTCTCGCGCGCGCTTTCCTGTCCTGTCTCGCATAGCCGAAATAAGGCATAACCACCGTCAGCTTGTTGCAGGACGCGCGTTTGAAAGCGTCAATCATAACGAGCAGCTCCATAAGATTGTCGTTTACGGGAGTGCTTGTGGACTGAACCACGAAAACGTCGCAGCCGCGCACCGTTTCCTTGATGTTTACGCAAATCTCTCCGTCGGAAAAGCGAGTGGCTTCAAGCTGTCCCAAGGGCAATTCCAGCCTGTCGGCAATAGCTTTGGCAAGGTCGGGACATCCGTTTCCCGCGAAAATCTTGACCGTGCCGTGCGTCATATTTATCATTGTCACACCTCAACTTTTGTATTGGTTTTTTGTAACTCTATCTTAAAGCCGCGCAAGCTTTTTGTCAAGTAAAAAGGGCGGAGTATCTCCGCCCTTTCAGGTAAAATTTCAGTAATTCTCTTTTTTGCAGTAATCGCCGCAGAAATGAGCCGTAGGGCAATCGCTTTCGGGTACAACGGTGATTGATTCCAAATCGCAGTTGCAGCCTTGAGAATTGTACTTGCAAGCCTTGACCTTGCACTTGATTTTTTGATCGTTCATAATCAAAATCCTCCTTTCTTTTACCTCTTTTAGTGTTGGTCAACGCTTTACTTTTTATTCGGTTTGAGTTAAAATAATTTAAGAAAAATAAAAGGAGACAAGCGGCATGAAGGTTTATTTGCTTGAAGACGTCAAGGGACAGGGCAAAAAAGGCGAAATAATAAACGTAAGCGACGGTTACGCGCAGAATTTTCTTTTTAAGAAAAATCTTGCAAGCCCCGCCACCGCGGACGTAATAAACAGCGTGGAAATCAAAAACAAAACCCTTGCTTACCACAAGGAGCAGGAGCGTCTTGCCGCGATTGAAAAAGCCGCGCAGCTCAAAGGCAGAAAAATAGTTTTGAAGGCAAGACACGGCGAGCAGGGCAAGATTTTCGGCAGCATAACCGCAAAGGAAATTGCGGAAGCGTTGCTTTCGGCGGGCGAAAAAATCGACAAAAAGGACATCGAGCTGAAAGCTCCGATAAAGGAAACGGGAGAGTATCCCCTTTCTGTCAGGCTGTACGCCAATATTTCCACCGAAATCATCGTAGTCGTGGAATAAAAGCAAATTTAAAAAAGCGTCCCGAAAGGGACGCTATTTTTCAATGACTGTCTGAATTGAAATTGTTTCTTTGAGCTTTTCTGGCTTTGCGGCATTCGGGACATCTTGTGGGTTGATTTGTAAAGCCTTTCTGCTGATAAAACTCCTGCTCTCCGGCAGTAAAAGTAAACGTTTCGCCGCAGTCTCTGCATTTGAGTTCTATATCCTGCATAAACATGGACCTCCTTTAAATATTTTCGGATACCACATTTATGTTTTTAAGAACACCCAAAGACAAAAAAGCATTTATCCGCCGCGACGACGTTCCGCCGCTGTATTTGCAGTATACAACAAATTTTAATGAAAGTAAACGCTTTATTGAAAAAATTTTACATTATTTTTTCGTTTTTACATCATTGTCCGTTTCTTCCTGCACGAATTTTTTCATGCCGTTGCGCTCCAACAGGCGATAATCCGTCTTTGCCATAAGAGTTTTGGGCAGCTCCGGCAGCACCTCTACGGCTTTCGGGCAGGACCATTTGTCAAGCTTCTGACGGCAAAACTCCTTGACCGTCTTTTTCAGCTTTGTCGGCTCGGCGGACGACTTTACGTACAGCTTTATTACTTTGCCTTTGAGCTTGTGCTCTATTCCTACGGCACAACACTCGTCCACGTCTTTTAGCGTATTGACAAGCCGTTCAATCTCGGCGGGAAACACGGGCACGCCCGAAACCTTGATTATGCGTTTGAGTCTTTGCAGAATAAAAATAAATCCGTCCTTATCGACATAACCCAAATCTCCCGTTTTCAGCCATCTTTTGCCGTCGTAATCAAGAAAAGTTTTTTCCGTAGCCTCCGTATCGTTAAGATAACCCTTCATGACCGTGGGAGAACTTATGCACAGCTCGCCGCTGCCGCCCCTTTCAAGCATATTGCCGTCGTCGTCGAAGGCTTCTATGAGATAATCCTCTCCTATGGGCTTGCCGCAGGAGCCTTCTCTGCGGGCGCCCGCTTTGTTGACGGAAAACACGCCCGTAACCTCAGTTAGTCCGAACCCGTTGTCCAAAACACAGCTGCTTCCTCTCTTTGCCATGACGGAATCGAAATCCCTTTTAAGCTCGTCGGTCAGCATATCGCCGCCGCAGAAAGCGAATCGCAGATTTTTGAGACTGCGGCAATTGAATTCCTTTTTGTCCACAAGCCCGCGGTACATGGTAGGGACGCCCGAAATCATGGTAATGTGCCCCTGTTTGAGATAGTGCACGATTCTTTCCGGCGCGTAACGCGGAATAAGCGTGCTTTTGACGCCCCCGCTAAGCACGGTGTGCACGCACACGCCCAGCCCGAATGCGTGAAACATGGGCAGCACCATAGCCATAGCGTCTTTCTCCCGCGCCTTTTCTCCCACGATTGCGCGTTTGGTGTTGACGGCGACCGAGTTGAAATTGGCGTTGGTAAGCATTATGCTTTTCGGCTCCGCGCTTGTGCCGCCGCTGTGCATAATGGCGGCAACATCGTCGTCCCCGCCCGCGAATTTGTTTATCATGTATTTTGACAGCCGCGCGCCCTCGTGACGGAAATATTTGAATTTGAGATAATCGGTGCGGTTTTTTCTCAGATTTTTTCTGTCCCGCCAGGTAAAGAGATTGTAAAACACTCTTTCAAACGACGTGATGTAATCCTGTGCCTGACAAATCCTAATGGGCACGGGACAATCCAGCAGTTTGGAGATGTATCCGTCCGCCAGCTTGTCAAACACGAAAAGAAATTTGCTCTTTGTTTCCGTAGCGTAACGTATAATCTGCTCCGCAGGCAGAAGCGGGTGGACGAGATTTGCGGTCATGCCCAGCTTGTTCACTGCATAAAACAAAGTCACCGCGGAAGGAATGTTGGGCAACGCGATGGTCACGATGTCGCCCTTTTTGCAGCCGTATTTTCTGAACGCGCAGCACAGCGCCTCCACTTCGTTGAAAAGCTGACCGTAGGTTATATCGCGCCCGACAAAATGCAGGGCGGGTTTTTTTCTGTTGTTTTTTTGGCTTTCAAAAAGATGCCTGTACATTTTTCCTTTAACTGAGGGCGGCAAGCGTTAAAGCCAGCCCCATACCTCTACAATAAGATAAAGCAGTCCCACCGCCAGAACCTGACTCGCAAAATAAATAAACAGCGAATGCCTTCCGCAAAAGCAGAAGGGTCTGACGCACGGCGTCGCCTCATAGCCCATAATACTGCGCGGAGACTTGTATATCGCGCGTCCCGCGAGAGCGCCCGCCAGAAACCAACCGAAATAAGGCAGAAAGGGCAGATAATCGCCGGGAGACAGCTTGGATACGCGGTTGTTGTTGACCAGCCAGAAAACAAGGTCGCGCGTCCATTGCTTTTGCCCCTGCGAAGCGACAAGGTTAATTTCGTTTTCCAAATTGAAATAGCTGCCGACGGCTATGGCTAAAACCGCAATCAGAAAAATCCAGTCTCCGTCTGTTTTTAACCAATCGAGAAGCGACCATAGCAAAATGCTCAAAGCCAGCACGTGAAGCACGTTGAAATTCATCCAAACGCTGTTGTCCTGCGTAATTTCGCCGTAAAACAGCATGGCTACCGACAATCCCACCGCCCATACGGACATTTTAAGCCCGCGCAGCGCATTGTTTTTGGAAAAGGAAACGGATACTCCCGACAAAATGACAAAAGAGCCGATGAAAAAGTCGTGAGTCACGCTGCGCCAGCGCCCGAAGGCGCTTGATTCGAATACGTAACCCGCCGCCCAATCGGAAATACGTATGCCGAGCGGCGTGGAAAAGCTGTCGGCAAACATGGCTCCGATATCGAACATAACGTGGTCGAAAACGACGAAAAGTATGAGAATACCGCGCAGGAGGTCCACCTCCCACACTCTGTTCCCGTATCCTTTCTTTTGCGAAATCAAACCGTTCAACTGCTCCCCTTTGTTTTATTGTTGCCTACATAGGCGTTAAAATACCGTCTTTTCTTTTGTATACGCGCTCGATAACTCCGCCTCCGAGACACTCCTTTTCATTGTAGAACACGACGTACTGCCCCGGCGTGACCGCCCGCTGCGGAGAATGAAAAAGCACGCGCGCGCCCGACCCCGTCCTTTCCACCGTTACGCGCTGCTCGGGCTGACGGTAACGGAATTTTGCCGCGCACTCGAATTTTTCTTCTTTCGGCGAAAAAGGAATCCAGTTTATTTCGTCAGATTCGAGAGCGTCGCTCATGAGCACGCTTTCGTCGCCGTGACTTACCACAAGTCTGTTGTTTTTTAAGTCCTTGTCCGCTACAAACCACCTGTTTTGACTTTCCCTCGTGCCGCCGAGCCCCAGCCCGCGACGCTGTCCAAGCGTGTAGTACATAAGACCGTCGTGGCGTCCCACGACTCTGCCGCTCAAATCCACGATATCTCCCGCTTTGCCCGGCAGGTATTCCGCCAAAAAGCTGCGGAAATTTCGTTCTCCGATAAAACAAATGCCCGTCGAATCCTTTTTTTCCGCCGTTGACAGCCCTTCGGTTTGGGCAATTTGCCTCACTTCTTTTTTATCGAGACTGCCTAACGGAAACAAAACGTCCGCAAGCTGTTTCTGCGAAAGATTGTTGAGGAAATAGGTCTGGTCCTTGCCCGAGTCGGCAGCTTTAAGCAGCCTGTGAACGCCGTCCACGTGGGAAATGCCGCAGTAATGCCCGGTAGCGATAAAATCAGCCCCGATTTCCTTCGCCTTGTCGAGAAAAGGACCGAATTTGATTTCCCTGTTGCACAATACGTCGGGATTGGGTGTGCGTCCGCGTGAATATTCGTCAAGAAAATAAGCGAAAACCCTGTCGTAATACTGACGCGAAAAATTGACGGTAAAGTAAGGAATGCCGATTCTGTCGCACACCCGCCGCACGTCCTCGAAATCGCTCTCCGCCGTGCAGCAGCCGTTCATATCGGTTTCCTCCCAGTTTTTCATGAAAAGCCCTATTGTATTGTAGCCCTGCCGTTTGAGCAAAAGAGCCGCCACAGAACTGTCGACGCCTCCGCTCATTCCGACGACAACCGTTTTCGCCATAGGGTTTATTTTAATGCAAAAGCTCTTTCTTGTCAAACCGTCGGACAAGCATACCAGGATAAAATTGAAGAAAATTTGGGCTCAAAGACAAAGCGGCATCGCCGTCTCTCGATTTTAAAAGTATTTTGCCCGCCGCAACTGTTTCAATCGTTTTACAATTTGACCGAGCTTTGCTATAATGTAACGTGTCCGCAATCCGAGTTAAAACAAGGAAACAGCCGACCGAAAATACGTACCCGTAGCTCAATCGGATAGAGTAATGGCCTCCGACGCCATCGGTTGCAGGTTCGACTCCTGTCGGGTACACCACCGCCAAACTGCCTTAAAGGTTTGTTTGGCTTTTTTGTTAAGCTGTGCACCGACAAATTGCAAGTCAATTTCCAAAAAATTCTTCTGCACAAAACAAAAGAGATTTGCAAAGCAAATCTCTTTGATTAACATAAAACACAAGCCCGATAATTTTTTGTTTGAACCTGCCAAATCGTCACCGAACCACTGCGTTGTTTTTTATATACTTTTGTCAGGCAGCGACTTGCTCGAACAATCTAACGTACCTTTCAACAAGTTCACTTATTTGCTCAATCGTGATAATACCCTTTCCTATCGCGACCTTGAGATACTGTCCGTTTACCGCGTCAAACATTAACTCCTGCATGGGTACGAGAGAATTAAGCTCTTCATATGTATACAGCCCGTACATTTCAACGTCTGCTTCCATTGCCTCGGCATCAAACTTCATCGTTTCGGCGTCCACTTCAAAAATATTAAACAATCCGTTTATTCCGCCGGGAATTGAAAGCATTCCATTGACATAATAACAGAGATGACCGTATGTTACAGGACTATATGCTGCGACATTTTCCAAAGTTATGGCAACATCCACAAGAGTTACTTGCACCTTTCCGTTTTCATTTTGTTTAAGAAACCTATGCCCTATATATTCCTCCGCATACTTATCCAAATATACATATTTGTTTAAATCAACGTCAAAAAAGCCGTGTTCGGATATAACATCAACTGTTGTTCCGTCCGAAAAAGTCAGCTTTATTACTTCATACTGTTTCAACGCATCGCTGTCTATTACCAATATGGGTGCAATATCAAACGAGCCTGTATAAAGATTCCAAACAAGCAACATTTCTCCGCCTGTTAGATTTTCGACAGGCACTTGACTTCCGTCGGCAAGAGTGATTAAGGTTCCCTCCGCCACACAACTATCCTGTTCCCAAATCGCCACAAGCGTAATATCGGACGTCACCGGAGTGCTGAAATTATATTCCGTTGTTTGTCCCGACAAAGCCCAATACTTGAAGGTGAATCCGTCTTTTGTCGGAGTAGCGGCAGGTTTACTTACAGTTGAACCGTAATTGATTGTTTTATTGGGAAACGAACCTGAACCTCCGTCAAGATTGAAAGATACAGTATAAGTGTTGATTCTCCAAATTGCATACAGCGTCAAATTGTTTGTAACGGGCAAATCCAAATTATATGCCACGTTTGAAGTAGGAGAAGTCGCCCAAAACTCAAACGTATAACCTATTCTCTCGGGCTGATTTTCGTTTAACATTTTTTCAAAATCACTTACACAATCACCCACATTGAGAATAATAGTTCCAGGAGCCGCAGTTCCCCCATTAGAATTGAAACTTACCACTCGATTAAAATTTTCCCAAACAGCAATCAGAGTTATATTTTCGCTGACAAGGTTATTCCAATTATACTCTTTAGTCAAATCAGTCGATAAGGCCCAATATTTGAAATGATTTCCTGCCTTAGCAGGCTTTGCTGACGGTTCTTCTATTTTTTCAAGCCGATTAATCGTTATGTCAGGGAAATCTCCGTAACCTCCATTTAAATTAAATGTAATTGTACATATTTGCGTCGTCTGCCAAACAGCCACTAACGTTATATCTGACGTCACCGGAGTGTTGAAATTATAATAAGAAGCTTGTCCTTCCGGCGCCCACCCTGCAAACGTATATCCAACCTTGCTCGGGGAAGTAGGTCTGCTTACCGTCGAACCGTTTGCAACCAACACTTGAGTATTAAACGCCCCGACCCCTCCGTTTAAATCAAACGTTACAACATAATTGTTTCCGATTTCCTGCCATACGGCTTCAATCACAATATTATTTGTAATTTCGGTGTTCCAATTGTATTCTTGATTTAAATTCGTAGACAAAGCCCAATACTTAAAAACATATCCTGCCTTATTCGGCTGTTCAATAGGTTCGTCAATCTTAACGCCATTAGGAATACTTATTACATAATTTGTACTTGCTCCGCCGTTAAAATCAAAAACAACATCGCAATCCGGTATCCATTTAGCATAATAGGTGACATTATTCTCTGCTGTTGCAATATTTTCGGCCGCAATTGCAGTTCCTGTAAAATCATCGTTTTTATACCAGCCGCCAAAAACATATCCTTCACGGGAAGGGGCAGATATACCGTTTACGGCATTAGGTTTGGTAATACTCGCTGATGTTTTAGTGAACGAAACGACATATGATTTATCTGCCGATAATTCGCAACCCCATATTACAGGACGTTCGATACTAATCCAATCCGAATAATTCCAATAATTGTCCCAAGTAGACGGGTCTCTGTCTAAATCGGTGTATACTGTTAATCTCTCCCCAAATGAAAGTATCCCGGATGAAACGTTGGTTACAGTGCTTGGAATCGTTAAACTTTCCAAATTATAGCATTGTTGAAAAGCATAGCCGTTAATATAATTTAAATTGCTATAACCCTCAAAAGTAATTTTTTTCAATCCTGAACAATTAAAAAACGCTGCATTTCCAATAGATTCAACAGTAGACGGAATTACAATCTCAGTAATCCGCTCTTGTTGAGAAAAAGCTTCAGAATTAATTTGAGTCACTTTTCTGTTGGCAATTATTGTCGGTATCCTCAAAACACCTTCATAATTAACATTTAAACCGTCAATTTTAATTTCATCGTCCGATAAAATAGTCGTATTAAATATGTCTGTAGTATATCCAACTTGTTTTACAGCTTCATACGCATTTAACTTTTTTACAACGCCTTTGTCTATTTTTATATTGTCGGCGCTATTGATTATTATTGATTTCAGCTCACTGCCCGTTAAAGTAGGGTCAAGTGATAACAATAGCGCAGCAACACCCGTCACATGGGGAGCAGCCATCGACGTGCCTTGATAAGCTCCATATCCCGAAGACGCTACAGACAAAGGAAGTGTACTCATTATGTTGACTCCAGGCGCATATACGTGAACCTTAGATTCGCTAAAATTAGATGAAGACCAACGTGTACCATCACTTCTAATTGCACCAACAACAAGAACGTTATCAAGGCTTGCGCTACAGGGCAAAATATTAAAAGTTTCCAAATTCTGCCCTTTATTACCTGCTGAATTCACAAAAAGTCCATCATAATTTTTTATAGCAATATCTAAAGAAGCGCTAACATCAGAAATAGAAGAAAAATTATTACTATTATTCAAAACTTTAATATCATTAATTTGAGCATAATTTACCGCACTGATAAGCTTTGATGCAAAAGAAGACGTTGAGCCATTTTCATTAATTTTTAATGAAACTAAATCCACGTCCAAATTAACGCCTGATATTCCTATAGAATTATTTCCTTGAGCTCCAATAGTGCCTGCCACGTGAGTCCCATGACCATGTGTATCATTGAGTGCACCGCTAGATGTACTGTTATTTGAAAAATCATGACTTATTTCACGATTGACTCTATTTATCAAATCCACATGATTTGAATAAATTCCAGAATCTATAACTCCGACTTTCACAGAAGACGAGCCTTTAGTAACATTCCAAGCGTTATAACAATTTATTCCATTTTCACCGCTCAACCCCCATAAATTTCCTTCTGCAAAAAATGGATCATTTGGCTCAAATGTTGATTCTAAAAGATAATCAGGCTCAGCGCAGAATACATTATCAAAGTCTTCCAACACTTTTATGTAATCTAAAACTTTTTGCTTACTTTTTTCTTTTAATTCTAAGCACAAAGTCTTTGTGTAAATATTCCCATATACGCCATTATTATCAACATTATTATTTGTTGAAAAAGATAAATCTTCTACATTTCGTAACGGAATAACATTAAAATCTTCCTTCGCATAATTTTTATTTGGATTATCAGACTTTACAACTACTATAATACGATCGTCAGCAAAAGAATCTTCAAGTGTAGCATTACAATAAATTTTAAAGTCATTGCTGTCAGCAAAAGCTTGGTTCGTTGTTAATCCTAAAAGTGTAAAACAAACCAACAACATCCCTAATGCCAATAAAATCCAAATGGACAAAAAAATTGTTTTTTTACAATATGGATTTTTCATAATATTTTTCTCCTTGTCAATTTATCTTGCACATTATAATTTCTATGCCTGTAGTCGGATAATAAAAAACCACATCTCCAATCTCAACTTTTGTTACAACTGCTGCAACGCCGGTTGTAATATCATACATTATCAATGCATAGTAACCATTATAGTTACCAAAATATTCTAAATTTAGATTTTCAAGTTTAATATTATTTAAATAACTATATTCTTGCTTGATTCGCTGCATTATCTGTATAGATAAAGACGATACAGAAAGTGATTCATTTTGACCAACCAGATAAGCCATAGTAATTAAATCTTCTTGAGAAACTCCTCCGGCATCATACACTTCTTGCAGTGCAAAAAAACTTATAGAAGTGATTTCTTCCATTGCTTCAACAAAATCCATATCTCTTTTCGCCTCAAACTCAATTAAATCTATTGCCGTTTTTTCTCTGCATTTTGTTATTTCATCAATACCATTTTCAACTATGGAAACCAAATTATTATGTCCCACGTCATCGTAAAAATTATTTGTTAATTTAGTTTCCAAATATATATTGAGCTCTTGAATTGCAACGTATTTATATTCTTCAAGCTTTTGCTCTTCTAAGGGAATGGTCGAACAGCCTGAAAGCAGAAAAACAATTAACAATACCAACAAAAACGCTAGTCTTTTTCTCATGAATATTCACCCCCGTAAAAATTTTATTATATTATATTATATGCTAAGCAAATCTCTTGTTGTTTAAAAAATTATGTACGATACTTATATAAAATAGTCAACGTCATTTAAACGTTACTTAATCCGCCACCGATTTTCGAACCAAATTATTTTTTATCAGCCTATGCTTCCACCGGCAAGCAGTGCTGTTCCAAGCCCTTGCACTCCCGGCATTAAACACACACTTACTACGCTTATAATTTACAAATCCGATACAACCATACCCACCACGAGGGCACTGCACCGTTTATTTTTGTTATATCCCAAAATACCAAAGTTGAGCAACAATCGTGTATTTATTATAAATCTCGTGGAAGAGATTTGTCAAGGTCGAGTTTTGGAGATTAAATTCGTATATTGTCGTCACCTTTACAAGAGCTACTTAAGAACTGCCGGATCCACAAATATTTTATCTTGCGGCTGAAATATCTTCCGTGTTAAATATACTTTTTCTATGATATCGAACTGCGAATTTTATAATTATCAGTAGTTATTACATTTGCTTCTGCCATCAAAGGATTCTTATTATAGATAAATACTGCAATGATAAACGCAAATAACAGTATTATCAAAATTGAAACAAACCTACCTCTAAAAGCCGTCTTATTCATATCTAGTACTCCTTTAATTTTTTATTCATATTTAAATAATAATAAATAGGGCCCGGTATATTGTATTATTATTTCATCTAAAATTAAGTATTCTATACTAGTTCCATACGAGATAAATGAACAATCTAATTCAACAGCAAAATAGCCATTGTAATATCCATAATAATTTATAGATAAATTTTCATAGTTGCCCAATGCATTGCCGTTAGAATCATAAAATATTTCTTTATTTAATTCAAAAAAATTCCTTCTTATATCATTTGATATTTCGTCACTTAAATCAGGACAACCATGTTGCGGTGCGAAATGACTATCGCGCCAAGTCGTTGAATCATAAGAATCCCCCAACCAAACTATTCCGTCTTTAAAAAATATAATAGACATCAAATCATGTTTAGACAACCCTTTCATTTGATATACTGTTGATATACTGTAAAAAGCCCCCGCCCCACGGACCTCACCTTCAATTTTCATAGTTCCAACAAAATCCATGTCTCTTTGCGCCTCGGACTTGATTAAATCTATTGCCGTTTTTTTCTCTGCGTTTTGTATTTCAGCAATACTGTTTTCAACTATGGAAACCAAATTATTATGTCCCGCGTCATCGTAAAAATTATTTGCCAATTTAGTTTCCAAATATATATTGAGCTCTTGAATTGCAATATTTTTATATTCTTCTAGTTCTTTCTTTTCTAATGGAATAGTTGAACAACCTGAAAGCAGAAAAACAATCAACAATACAAACAAAAACGCTAGTCTTTAAAAAATATAATAGACATCAAATCATGTTTAGACAACCCTTTCATTTGATATACTGTTGAT
>ENA-UEQL01000304-UEQL01000304.1-human-gut-metagenome-genome-assembly--contig:-NODE-304-length-33784-cov-10.790429_pt1 | contig 33784 bp, 32 predicted proteins | sample MGYA00242905_ERZ507926 | MGnify/ENA primary metagenome ERZ507926 (study PRJEB26167, sample SAMN06115531) | human gut metagenome | host: Homo sapiens | place: China:Henan | collected 2015-09-09...
GACCTTGACTTGGAACAGGAGGCACAGGAAAAGATCCAAGAGTACTTGAAGGAGAGATATGGACAGAATTCTATCTCCGGGATTGTCACCTTCGGGAGGTATGGCCCCCGTGGTGCGTGGTCAAAGACTGCAAAAGCTCTGGGAATCCCCCATTCTTTAATCGAGCGACTCAATTTAAAACTATCCGGTTATTGGGGCTCCTTATACTGGAATCTTCGCGAGGTCCCGGAAATTAGAGAAATGTATTACAACGCCTCTCCTGAATTCAGGCAGGCCTATGATATCGCCAGCAAGCTGAGTGATGTCATTGAAGGTGAGTCTATCCATGCCTGCGGGTGGATGATAGCCCCTTCATCTATGGGAGAGATTGTCCCGGTCCAGATTCAGGAGGGCTCGTGGAATGGTGAACATACTCTGAATTCTATGTACGACGGCCGATGGACCACAGACTTGGGCGTATTGCGATTAAATATCTTATCACTCATGGTGCTTCGGGAAATAAGGGATGCATATACAGCCATAGAAGCGCATGAAGGAATACATGTTGAGCCGGAAGGACTAGCTCTGGACGATGAACTTACGATGGCCATCTACTCCGAAGGTGATACTACGGGTGTTTTCCAGTTCGAATCAGAAGGGATGCAAGAGTGGCTTCGAAAGCTTCGGCCTTCATCCTTCAGCGATTTGGTTGCAATGGAGGCTCTCTATCGGCCGGGAGCGATGGACCTAATTCCTAGTTTCGTCGCAAGAAAGAAGGGTGAAGAAGCGATTACGTATCCGATTCCCCGGATGGAGGAAATACTTGGCGAGACCTATGGTATTATCGTCTATCAGGAGCAGACAATGCGGCTCGCTGAAAAACTGGCTGGGTTCACACCTGAGAAAGCTGACAAACTCAGAAAGGCTTTTGGAAAGAGAAATATCATGATTTTGGAAACGCTCCACGATGAGTTCATTGATGGAGGAGCAAAGAAGGGATATAATTGCAGTGCCCTGCAAGAGGTATGGGATATGATGGACAGTCAGTATACCTTCAATAAGTCCCACGCAGTGTGCTATACATGGATCAGCTACCAGATGGCCTGGTTGAAGGCACATTATCCCAAGGAGTTTTACCTTGCGTTTTTGAACCAACATCTTGGCCAGCTTGAGGAACTTGATTATTATATTCAGGATGCTGCGAACCACAATGTATTTGTAATTCCTCCGGATAAGAGCAAGAGTGGTATGTTTGAAGTGATAGAGTGACAGTTGCCGAACTTTGGCAGTGAAGGTGGTTACCTTTGCGCAAAGTACGGCATTAAGATTATATGACAAATACACTCTTCTCCCAATGGTTTGGATGGGCAGGACTTATCCTGCTCATCATTCCGCTTGTATTATTGGTCAGGATTCTAGTAAAAAAGTCACGTTGGTCTATTCTCCGGATGACTATTGTCTCAGTCACCGGCGTTTTCATTGTGTCTCTTTGGCTGCATTTTGCTGAGATTATTACAGGAGCCGTGCCGCTTTCAATGAGTGGAAAACTGGGATTCTGGTTATCCGATAAGCTCCAGGGATGGACAGGTAGCGCCAAGATTTCTTTTTTCATCTCCTCCAGTCTGATCATTATTTGGATTATTTCAACGTCGATGGATGCGATCATTGCAACGGCCCGCTTTTTCATAAGAATAGGTATTGAACCTACATTAACCTGAAAAAGGTTGACTCAAAAAGGGTTTTGTCCGGTGAAAAGCCTGTTTGGCCGGACGAAATGGCTCTGAATGACTTCCCATCCGGTGAAAGGCGGGTTTGGCCGGATGGGAACGCTCCACGGGTAAAATCGGGACTTTGTCAATACAAGAATCCGAACATCCATAGTGGTACTTGATTGTCAAAGACATATTCTATTGTATCCTTGACCACATATGCGTCTTTTAAATTGGATATTTGTTTCTTTCCTTTGTTGCGCCCGCCCACTTCGAAAGTCTTTCCGTCAATCTCAAAATCTGAAACAGGAGATTCTACCGTATCGTACTTCTGCTTGGTCCAGCAATAAAAGATAGTTTCTCTGGCATTCCCCGTGTCCGGGTTTTCGCCCGAAAGGACATAGGACATATTGGAATTCTGGAGATAAAGCTTGTCCATTTTGCGGAGAATTGCGTCCCCGTTCGCTTTCATGCGCAGGACGGAAACAAGTTCGGCTTTTTCCAGATATTCCAAATATTTGGGAAGTTCGTCGCGATTTAATTCCAGGTCTCTTGCCATATCCGAGAAATTAATCTTGACAGGGACGCTCCTGGAAATGTAGTACATGAATTTCTTGAGCTTCTGCGTGGCGGCGATGGTCATCCTGGCGTATTTGGGAATGTCGACCTCAACGGTAGTGTTAATGACTTGCCGCATACGAGTTTCGAATTCCGGTTCTTGAAAAAAAGGATAGCAGCCCTTTTTCATATATTCTTCGAAGTATTTCAACGGTCGTTCAGCTCCGTACGGAAAATCAATTTTTCCTTGCAGTACATCTTCCAAACTGGCAGGTTTTAATGACCAGCCATTGCGCAAGTTCAAGTATTCGCGGAACGACCAGACAGGAAGATGGTACTCGATGACGCGGCGACTAAGGTCGGCGCCCCCTTCTTTAAGATCCAATATTGAACTGCCGGAATATACGACATGGAGCAGCGGAAGGCTATCGTAGATGTTCTTGACCTCCTGGCTCCAGCCCGGATATTTATGAATTTCGTCTATATACAGATATTTCCCGCCACGGGCGAAGAAGCTCTTGGCAGTATCAAGAAGAGTGTGTGCGCTGAAGTATATATCATCTGCAATCACGTAAAGGGACTCATTCTTGTTCCCGGTTCTCTTTATGTGTTGTAGGATGAGAGTGGATTTACCGACACCTTTCTGGCCTAAGATACCCAAGATGCGGACATCCCAGTTAATGGTCTCGTGCTGCTCCCGGAAAAAGTTCATAGGAGTCAGTTCCAGAAGTTGATGGAATTGTTCGTAGAGTGTCTGCATAATAATATTGCGGTATTTATTCTGCACAAATATAAGAAAATTGCCTGAAAGTTTACGCAATATTTGCGAAAAGTTGCGGAATTTTATACGCAGCGGGGCTGATGTATTTGGAAGTGCTGATTCGAGAATATTGGCCAGAAAATGGGTCAGAAAAACTTTTTTCCCAAATGCCCTGTTTTTTTGCTATTTTTGAGAGCGAAAAAATAGAAGCAATGAGTAAAACTAGTCCGGATAAGATTTTGGTGCGAGGAGCGAGGGTGCATAACCTTAAGAATGTGGATGTGGACATTCCGCTGGGGAAGATTGTGGGCATAGCCGGAGTGTCGGGGTCGGGAAAGTCCTCGCTGGCGCTCGGGGTGCTATATTCCGAAGGCTCAAGGCGTTATCTTGAGTCGCTTTCGACCTATACCAGAAGAAGGATGACGCAAGCGGTCAGAGCGGACGTGGACGAAGTCCTTTATGTTCCTGCGGCTCTCGCCCTGCATCAGAGGCCTGGTGTTCCCGGTATACGCAGCACTTTCGGTACCGGAACGGAACTGCTTAACAGCCTTAGACTTATGTTTTCCCGATTGGCCAGTCACCGATGCCCTAACGGACATTATGTGGAGCCATCGTTACGTGTCGCCGCAGGGAAGGATTTGGTCTGTCCCGTGTGCGGCGAGCATTTCTATCCTCCGGGAGCGGAAGACTTGGCATTCAATAGCCAGGGTGCGTGCAGGACTTGCGATGGCACTGGAACCATTCGTACAGTCGACGAATCGACGCTCATACCGGACGAGAACCTCACTATAGACGAAGGGGCGGTTGCTCCTTGGAACACCCTGATGTGGTCGCTTATGAAAGATGTCTGCAGGGCTATGGGCGTGCGTACCGACGTGCCTTATAAGGACTTGACGGATAAGGAAAAAGACATCGTCCTTCACGGACCGGCCGAGAAAAAGCACATTCTATATAAGGCGAAGAACTCTAACGATGCCGCCGAATTGGACTTCACTTTCTATAATGCCACTTACACTGTCGAGAATGCATTGGCAAAGGTCAAGGACGAGAAGGGGATGAAGAGAGTGGAAAAGTTCCTGAAATTCGACGTGTGCCCGGATTGTGCCGGCACCAGGCTTTCCGACGCAGCCAGGGCTCCGAGGCTCCGGGGAATATCCCTCGCCCAGGCCTGCACTATGACCCTGACCGAAATGGTGGAATGGGTCAAGGGCGTGCCGGCTTCGCTTCCGGAGGAGATGCGGCCTATGGCCAAAAGCATCTGCGAGGCATTCTTGGACACGGCCAAGCGCTTGATGGACTTGGGGATAGGCTATCTGTCCCTGGACCGTTCCGCGGCGACCCTATCGACCGGCGAGCGACAGCGAATGCAATTTGCCCGAGCAGTGAGAAACCGCACTACGGGTGTACTTTATGTGCTGGACGAACCTTCGATTGGCCTGCATCCTTCGAACATCATCGGCCTCTGCGGCGTGATGGACGACCTGATCGCTGACGGAAATTCGGTGGTGCTGGTCGACCACGATACCCAGATTCTGGCCAAGTCCGACTGGATGATCGAGATGGGGCCCGGTGCCGGTTCGAACGGCGGTGCAGTAATGGCGCAGGGTACGATCAGCGACATAGAGGCCAATTCGACCTCTCGCATCGGCCCGTTCCTTTCAGGCGAGGCTTCGGTTATGATTAGGAAGCAGGCCAATCTCGAAGATATGTTCGGCGAGGGAAGGATTTCGATGACTACGGATGCCATCCACACGGTAAGACCGCTCAATGTAGAGATTCCTAAGGGACGTCTTACCGTGGTTACCGGAGTTTCCGGGTCGGGTAAGACTACGATGGTACTGGAAAGCCTCATCCCGGCCCTTCAGGCGAGGATTTCGGGTCGCGAGCTGCCCTCGCACGTAAAGTCGATCGAGGCCGAGGGAATACGCCAAGTGAAACTCATAGACGCTTCTCCGATAGGCATTAACGTCCGCTCTACCGTCGCCACCTATGCTAACGTCCACGACGAACTCAGAAAAGTCTTTGCCAAGACGCCCGATGCTAAGAAGCACGGCTATAAGGATGGGGACTTTTCCTATAACACGGGCAAATTGAGATGTTCTACCTGCGATGGTACTGGCGTGATAAGCCTTGACGTGCAGTTCCTTCCGGACGTGGACATACCGTGTCCCGATTGTCGAGGGTCGAGGTATTCGAAGGTTGCAGGAAGCATAAGGAGGGAGAATGCTGCCGGAGAATTCCACTCGCTTCCGGAACTTATGGATATGGACATCAATTCCGCACTGGATGCGTGCGCGGATTTGCGGCTTATCAGCCAAAGACTTAGAGTCCTTCGTGACCTCGGCCTGGGATATCTGACATTAGGAGAGGAGACCCCGAGCTTGTCGGGTGGCGAGGCCCAGAGGCTTAAATTGGCCAGCGAAATGGGTAGGGGACAGAGCGACTCGGTATTCGTGTTCGACGAGCCTACCATAGGTCTTCATCCGTCGGATGTGATGACGCTTCTTAATGTCTTTCAAAGTCTTATCGACCACGGAGCTACAGTCATCGTAATCGAGCACGATTTGGATGTAATTCGTAATGCCGACTACGTCATCGATATGGGTCCGGGAGGCGGCTCCGAAGGCGGACGTATAGTCGCGATGGGAACTCCGGAACAAATCCGCGCGTCAAAGGAAAGCGTAACCGGAAAATTTGTGTAAATTCGCTTCGGAAAAGTGCATTTTCAGGGATTTTAATCGTATATTCGCAGAATCCGAAAAACATTCAGATATGTCCAAGAAATCTACCTTTAAGTCGAATTGGCCGAAATACGTTCTCCAGTGGGGCGTGTTGGCACTGCTGATTTTCTTTTTGAGCGGACTTGCTTCGCTTGTGTTCACGGATATAAAAGCTACGGATCCGGAGAAATACTGTCCGTTCGGTGGCTTGGAGGCTCTGGGAACCTACTGGGCTAATGGCTCGCTGCCTTGCTCCATGACAAGCATGCAGATCGCTATGGGTGTGGCCCTCGCGGCGGTAGTCGTGCTTTTCGGCAAATTGTTCTGTGGTTATCTCTGCCCTATAGGCTCGGTGGAGGATCTCCTTAAGAAACTAAGACAGGCTATCGGCTTCAAGGCCATCAACATAAACGAGCACAGTATCGTCGACAAGGTGCTGAGAATCGTGAAGTATGCGCTTTTGTTCATTGTCTTCTATATGACGATGACCGCAAGCGAGCTTTTCTGTAAGAATTTCGACCCGTACTACGCTGCGGCTACCGGGTTCAAGGGAGAGATTACGCTTTGGATGTCCATAACCTCGCTGGTGCTTGTACTTTTGCTTGGCCTAATCGTGGATAGGTTCTGGTGCAAGTATATCTGTCCGCTCGGGGCTATCTGCAACTCTCTCAAGTTCTGGGTGTGGATGGTCGTGCTGGTAGGCGTATGGTGGATTTTGGGCCTTCTCGGACTGCACTTGAGTTGGGTATGGCTGATCGGCGGCATGAGCTTGCTCGGCTATCTTCTGGAGATTCTTTGCGGTAGGCCTAAGCCACAGCTTCTCGGAGTAGTTATCGACAAAGGCAAATGTAATGGAAACTGCCGCCTCTGCCAGAAGAATTGTCCTTATAATATAGATGTTCCATCATTTGATGGTAAGGTTTATTCCGTAGACTGTACTCTCTGCGGCGAGTGCATCGCTTCCTGCCCTCATGGCGCCCTCAGTGTAGGCGTAAGGAAAAACTCTGATGGAAAGCATTGTAAGTTTGCCAAGTATTTGCCGGCAGTACTTACTATAGTGGCTTTGGCCATAGCGATTGTCATCGGAGGTAAGTTCGAGGTCCCTACGATCGACGAGAAGTGGGGAATAGAACCCGGAATGAAGCTGGAGACGGTTAAGGTGGAGGGCCTCAAGTCGGTTAAGTGTTTCGGCAGTTCGATGACATTCAAGGCCAAGATGGAGAAGGTGCCGGGAGTTCACGGAGTCAAGACTTTCGTGGGAAGCCATACGGTCGTAGTTACCTACGACGCTAACGTCATCGACGCAGAGAAGGTAGAGTCTTTGATTTTCGTTCCTTCCAAGTTTAGGGTAAATAGCCTGGAGCCTGGACAGTACGATTCGCTCAAGTGCGTGACCATCAGGACGGAAAAGATGTTCGACAAACTCGACCTTAACTATCTGGGACTGCAGATGAGGCTCACCGAAAAGAAAATTTACGGTCTGGAGTCCCTCTACGATTGCCCTCTTGTAGTCAAAGTCTATATGGCACCTGACGAGGATTTGGATGAGGCATGGTTTAAGCATGTCGTCGAGAAGAAGACTCTTGATATGCCTGTTCACGGCGGCGGTGTCAAGACGACTGAACTTGGATTCAAGTTCATCCGTATGGAGAAGGGAAGTACCATGATCTCCACTCCTGACTATCTTAGGATGATGTTCGACCAGTTTAGCGCCGTGTATGGTCGTAAAACTAGTCCCGACACACCTCAGTGGTGGTACGAAATCGTCGACCATAATTACGAGAAACCTATCGTGAGGAGAGGAATGCCATTCCTTAGCAACCATCTTTCTTCACACGAAGGAATTCTGGGAACCTACCTTATGCTGAACGATGATTTGCAGCCTTGCATTCGCATCCGTTATACGGCCCCTATGACAGAAGACAAGCTTTTCGAACTTATGACGATGCCGAAATGGACCATCCAGTTCTCGAAAGACGACATACGCGAGGTCGATGCGAAAATGAGTTTCGGAAAACCGGGCCATAGCATCCCCGTTAAGTAATCGCACAGTGAATAAGGGAAAAATCATACTTGGAATAGACCCTGGAACCAATCTACTTGGTTTCGGGGTAATTCGTGTAAATGAGAAGGGGAAGCCGGAGTTCGTAGACGCCGGAGTTTTGGATTTGCGTAAGGAAAAGAATGCATATCAAAAGCTCATGATGATAAGACGTTATGTCTCGGAAGCGTGCGATAATTACAAACCGGAACATCTGGCCATAGAGTCTCCTTTTATGGGAAAAAATGCTCAGGTCATTTTCAAATTGGCCCGGGCGCAGGGTGTGGCTCTGGAAGTGGCTGTGGAAAAGGGACTTGAGATAACGGAATATGCCCCGCGAAAGGCTAAGATCGCCATTTGCGGTAATGGCGCCGCTTCTAAGGAACAAGTTAGTTTGATGGTCCAGAAAACGCTTGGCATTAAAATTGATAACTATCCGCTGGATTCGACTGATGCACTCGCTATAGCGCTTTGTCACTATTATCAGATGGAGAGTCCTCTTTCTGCAGCTAAAGAGGGAAATTCGTGGGAAAAGTTCATAGCATCGCATCCCGATAGAGTCAAGAACTAGTGTATGAAACTAAAACTCCGTTATTATTTTGCAACCCTTGTGGTGGGTTTGCTTTTAAGCGTCGGCGCATCTGCGCAGTCTCGCTCCTTTAATGTAAAAGCCGTAGTTAAGGACGGCTCATCTTCCGAAAACCTTTCATTCGTAACCGTGGTGATAGCCCGCCCGGGCGCCGACAAGCCTACGGCTTATGCGCTCTCCGGCGAAGATGGCTCTTTGCTCATAGAGGCGATAAGACCGGGAAAGTACATCCTTAAGGCTGAACTTCTCGGCTACAAGACGTTTGAAACCGAATTTGAGGTTAAGGATAAGGACGTGGATTTGGGCGAGTTGAAGCTCCAGTCTAATGAAGAACAGCTTTCTGCCGCCACTGTTTCGGCTGTGGGTAACCCCATCCAGATGAAATCCGACACTATTTCCTTTACAGCCTCGTCGGTGAAAACCACTGAGAACGATATGCTCGAGGACCTCTTGAAAAAGATTCCGGGCATAGAGATTTCGGAAGACGGTAGCATAACCCATAATGGACGAAGCATAGAGAAAATCACCATAGACGGGAAGACTTTCTTTTTGGACGACCCTCAGTTGGCATCTAAGAATTTGCCGGCTAAGATAGTGGATAAGGTGAAGGTGATAGAGAAGAAATCCGACCAGGCCCAGTTTACGGGCATTGACGACGGCGAAGAAGAGACGATTATCGACTTGTCCGTGATGCCGGGAATGATGAAGGGAGTTTTCGGAAATGCATCTGCCGGAGCGGGACACGACGTGCCGACCACTTCGGTACAGGGCGATTACCGATACCAGACGGCTGCCTTTGCGGGCAAGTTCACGGACAAGACCCAATTGGCCTTCATCTTGAATGCCAATAACACTAACGACCGCGGCTTTCGCGACATCTCCGGTAATATGATGGGTGCAATTCGCGGTGGCGGAATGGGTCGTGGCCAAGGAGGCTGGGGACGCAGTAACGGTATCACCACCTCTTTTATGAGCGGACTTAATGGTGCAGCCACCCTCTTGGACAACAAGATGGACTTGAGCGGCAACTACCTGTATAACTACACGAATAAGGATGTGGAGGAGAATTCGTCGAAGACCACTTATCTCGACGACTCGAACCTGCTCTATGACTCGAAGGGTAGCAGTAATACCTATTCGGGAGGACATCGTCTCGGAATGCGTCTGGAGCACAAGTTCTCGGACAATACTTCCATCATCTTTCAGCCGCAAGTGGATTTCGGAAAGGGCGGATTTGCCGAGAATAGCGAGGATGCCACCAGTACCTATCTTTTCTCGGACGAGAGCACTACTAAGACGAACTCCAGCCAAAAGACGAATTTCGGAGACAATACTAACTTGAATGCCAGAGGATTTGCCCTTTTGCGACAGAGACTTTGGATGCCGGGCCAGACTATGACCGTGATGGGAAATTATAGCGTAAGCACGAACAACCTCGTAGGCTACAACAAATCGAACACCACCATCTACGGCGCCGACGGAACCGCTTCCACTTCGCTCGTGGATCAGCATTATACCCAGGACCAGAACACATACAGCCTTTGGGGAAATGCTACCTTCACCCAGCCCCTAGGTGGAAACTTCTATCTCGAGGCCAATTATTCCTACAGTTGGAACAAGTCCGAGTCGGACAAGCTGACTACCGACGTGCAGACCGGAGCGGTCTCCGACAACTATTCGAACAGCATCGTAAATGAGTATGTCAACCAGGAGATCGGAGTGAATGCCCTGTATCAGGGGGACGAATTCCGCGTGCAGGTGGGTATGGCGGCCATGCCTACCAAGACTCATAACTATACATCATCCGGCGCTTCCTATAAGGTGGATACGACGATGTATAGAGTCAATTGGGCCCCTAATGCCATGGTGTATTTCGAATTGGGAGAGAACGGCAGCTTGCGTTCTTCCTATAATGGTCGCAGCGTTCAGCCAAGCACCTCGCAGCTCATTACTATAGCCGACAACTCTAATCCGCTTTCCGTATCTTTCGGTAACCCGAACCTCTCGCCATATTTCAGACACGACATTCGAGGAGACGTAAGATACAACAACAAAAAGACTTACACATCGGTAAATGCACGCTGGAGTGCGTCGTATAACGATAACCCCGTGGTAAATGCGACTTGGTATAATAATGGTATCGCCTACACCATGCCTGTGAACGGACCTGCCAGCTTCTCTGCCAATTTCAACGTTTACCTTAACCTCCCTGTCAAGCAGAGCGGCTTTACCATAGTAAATATGGCTCGCGTAGGATATAGCAAGTCTTCGAACTATGTGGGAAAGGACATAAATACCTCTGCATATCTTAAGAGCGACGGCTCGTTGGATTACGATGCCTTTTTCGGCGATTACGATTTGATTCGCTCGAAACTGGTAAACAATAGCACGAATACGTTCACTTTCACGGAAAGATTGGCAGGAAAATACAGAATCGACGCACTGGAGGTGGAGCTGGCCGGAAGGACTCGCATCAATTCAAGCCACTATGTCATCGAGGAGGTGAAGGATCGCACGACCACGTTCAACAATCAGATTCGCACTACCGCTACTTGGAGCTGGGATCTTGTCGGACTTAGTGCGAAGGGTGAGTTTAACTATAACTGGTATAACGGCTACACTACCGCTCAGCCTTCCGAGTACGTGCTTAATCTCGAGATACAGAAGCAGTTGCTTAACAAGAAGATGACTCTCGCCTTGAAGGGTTATGACATCCTCGGCCAAGCGAAGAACTTGACCGTCACCGATACGGCCAATTACCATACCGAGTCCGTGAACAACACCTTAGGTCGATACATCATCGTGTCGCTTACCTATCGCTTCGGCAATTTCGGAGGTAACAGGTCCGGTGGTATGGGCGGCCCCGGCGGCCCTGGTGGTCCGGGAAGACCTATGCGATAGGATGACGGAAAATTGTTATATTTGCTCTTGATATGGCAAATACTAACGATAAATACATTGAGATTCTCTCGAAACACGGTATTCGCCCCACTTCGGTGCGAATACTTGTCTTAAAGGCTATCTCTAACTATCACGACACATTCTCGCTCAGCGATTTGGAAGCCGATTTGGAAAGTGTGGACAAATCCAGCATATTCAGGGCATTGATTCTTTTCGCCGAACACCACGTGGTTCACGTGATGAAAGACGGAAGTGGCTCGACCAAATATTGTTATTGTCATAACGACCATGATTGTGCCGTGGAGGAGTTGCACTGCCATTTCTATTGCGAAAAATGTCGTAAGACTTATTGTCTGGAAGACATTCATATACCTATAGTAAATTATCCTAAGGATTTCGAGCTTCACGAAGTGGAATATCTTCTTAAGGGACTTTGTCCGCAGTGTAAATCACACTAAAGATTGCAACTCGGTTGCAGCGGATAAGCTATATTTTTGCTCCAGTTAAAATTAAGATTATGGAAAAGGAGCATAAAATTATGGTGGCACGAATCGTGGCGAGCGGAGCGATGCTCGGCCTCGTGCTGTTCTTGCCTTTGTCTGAGATGGTGAGGATGTGTCTTTGTCTGGCGGCATATCTCATAATAGGTGCTGACGTGATTTACGAAGCAGTGGAAAGTATTTTTCATAAGGAACTTTTCGACGAACATTTCCTTATGGCAATAGCCACCGTGGGTGCATTGGCCATAGGAGAGTATCCCGAGGCAGTGGCGGTGATGTTTTTCTATCAGATAGGAGAGTTGTTTTCGGATATCGCCTTGGAAAGAAGTCGCGCTTCCATCTCTTCCCTTATGGACATACGTCCCGATTATGCTAATCTGGAAGACTCCGCAGGCACAGTGCGAAAGGTGTCTCCGTCGGACGTTCCCCAGGGAAGCATAATTATGGTAAAGCCAGGAGAAAAGATTCCTATAGACGGAGTGGTAATAAGTGGCGAGTCTTCCCTCGATACGGCAGCGCTAACGGGCGAGAGTATGCCTCGTGACGTGTCCGAAGGGGCGGAAGTGCTTAGCGGAAGCCTGAACATGACAGGGCTTCTTCGCATCAAGACCACGAGTTCGTTCGGAGAATCCACTGTATCCAAGATTCTGGACCTCGTGGAGAATGCGCAGACGGGAAAGGCCAAGACCGAGAAGTTCATTACCAGATTTGCCCGGGTTTACACGCCGTCGGTGGTGGCCGGAGCCGTGCTTTTGGCAGTCTTGCCGCCGCTCTTTACAGGAGGAGATTGGCCTGTCTGGCTGCACCGTGCACTGATTTTCCTGGTTATCTCCTGTCCTTGCGCACTGGTCATTTCCATTCCACTCACTTTCTTCGCCGGTATCGGTGGCGCATCCCGAAAGGGGATTCTGGTAAAGGGCTCGAATTATATGGAAGTGCTTTCGAAGGTGCGTACCATGGTCTTCGACAAGACCGGCACCCTTACTAAAGGCAGGTTCAGCGTCAGTGAAATCTCTGCCGTGGATTCGGACGAGGCCGGTCTTTTGGAAAAGGCCGCACTTGCCGAGAGCTTTTCTTCACATCCGGTGGCTGTTTCCCTTCGAAGTGCTTATGGAAAGCCTCTGGACGAGAGTAGGGTGTCCGACGTGAAGGATTATTCCGGAGAGGGTATTTGTGCGACCGTCGATGGTCAGGGCATTTATGCCGGAAACGAGAAGCTGATGCGAAGAATCGGGGTGGAGCCTGTCCCTGTAAGCAAGATAGGAACAGTGGTTTATGTCGCCACCGAAGGGAAATTCCTGGGTTATATCGTGGTTTCCGACACCTTGAAGCCTACTGCTGCCGAGGCTATTGGCCTACTTAAGGCGGCCGGGGTGCAGAAGACCGTGATGCTGACGGGTGACAGGGCCGACGTGGCTAAGGAAGTTGCCGGCGAATTGGCCCTGGACGAATATCACGCAGGGCTTCTTCCTGCAGATAAGGTCGAGCGGGTGAAGGCGCTGAAAGAATCTGATGGTCAGGCAGTATTGGCATTCGTAGGTGATGGCGTGAATGACGCTCCGGTGCTGAAATTGGCCGATATAGGAATCGCGATGGGCGGCGTGGGAAGCGATGCTGCGATAGAGGCGGCCGATGTGGTACTGATGGACGATGACCCGGTGAAAATCGCGTTGGGAATTAAAATTGCGAAGAAGACGCTTCGCATCGTGGTGCAGAATATAGTGTTCGCGATAGGTGTCAAGCTTTTGTTCCTGCTTTTAGGCGCGCTGGGCGTGGCGAATATGTGGGAGGCGGTCTTCGCGGACGTGGGTGTCACGGTAATTGCCATTTTGAATTCCCTTAGGGCTATGCGTGTGAAATAATTACGAAATTTCTTCGTATCTTTGGAGGATATGAAAAAAGAGATTTCGGTTGCAGGACATATTTTTAGGGTCGTTCTTCCCGATGACAGTCCATTGTGGGCTGAAATGGGGCAGTACGATCCTTTTTATGTAGAGAGCGATGCTCCCATCTTCGAACTAGAGCTCGTGGATGAACTCCCTACGATGGAAAAGACGCTTTATTTCGACCAGCCTACCGAGCCGGGAGAGACTAAAATAGTGATTTACAGGTGCGGAGAGGATTGGTACTTCGAATCGTCTCCTACATCGAGCAGGCCTGTTTCGATGAAACTTTGGGCCAATTCCGACTTTACCCTTTCGAAACTCCTGATCGCTTGTCCGAGCGAGTCGCTTTTCGCGATAAACAATGCGCTGATGCTTCAGTACGCCTTCCGCACTGCAGGAATGAATACGCTGGAGATGCACGCATCCGTCATAGAGAATGGAGGCAAAGGCTACCTTTTCCTGGCCAAGAGTGGCACCGGAAAGAGTACGCATAGCAAGATGTGGCTAAGGAATATTCCTGATTCACACTTGCTTAACGATGATAATCCGATAGTTCGAGTGCTCGAAGACGGTAGCGTGAGGGTTTATGGCTCCCCGTGGAGCGGAAAGACGCCTTGCTATAAGAATCTGGATTACCCGGTGGGAGCTATGGTTCAGATAGTTCGGGCTCCTTTTAACAAGGCGACGAGACTGGGTGCGATAAACTCCTATGCGCAGGTTTATTCTTCTTCGTCGGGAATCAAGTTCGACCCGCAGATGGGAGATGCGCTGCATGACACTATAAATAAGGTAGTCGCAGGTGTGAAGTGCTTTACGCTTCAGTGTCTTCCGGACGCAGATGCGGCAAAGGTTTGTTATGAAGCAGTGAAATGAGTCTGGTAGTTCCAAATAACATTCTGTTTTTCCATATCTGCGATTTGCTCTCGCAGGGAAAGACGGTGACTTTCGAGGCTAAGGGCTACAGCATGCTGCCTTTCATCGTGGGCGATAGGGATAGCGTGCAATTGACTCAGGCTTGGTGGAGTGTGGGCGATGCGGTATTGGCCAAGCTTCCTTCGGGAGCCTATGTGCTTCATCGCGTGTATAAGATAGACGGCGATGTAGTTACGCTAAAGGGCGACGGAAACCTAAAGGGAGTGGAACTATGCCACGTTTCGGACGTGAAGGGAAAGCTCGTGGCAGTGCTTCGCAGGGGTACGCGACGCGTGGACGTGGATACCAAGTCGTACCGCAGGCGTGTCAGGATTTGGAACGCTACTCCTTACATCGTGCGAAGAGTGATATTAGGTATTTTAAGAAGAGTAATAAAAAAGAAATAGATATGAAAATCGTAGACGGATTTAAGCTCAGAGAGGTCTGTGGGGAATTCGTAGTAGTTCCCGAAGGCTCCAAATTAGTGAACTTTAACAAGATGCTTTCTCTTAACGGAAGTGCTGCCTTTTTGTGGAAGGCCGTAGAGGGAAAGGATTTCGACGTTCAGACTCTGGCGGATTTGCTCGTGAAGGAATATGAAATCGATTCTGCCTTAGCACTTTCCGATGCCGGAAAGATTCTCGACAAGTGGGTGGAAATCGGCGTAGTTAGATAATGAAGGATTTTCGTCCTTGTTTCAAGGGGCTTTTCTCCCTACTGAAACCGGTACTTTTCAAAGTGTCCGGAGTGAGTCTGGTATACCTTATGGAGGCGGTTTGCTCTCTGCTTTTCGTGTGGTATAGCAAGCGTGTGGTCGACATAGCCACGGGTGCGCTTGACGAGGGACTTACAGACAGCGTGGTAGTGCTGGTGGGCATAATGTTCTTCCAGATAATTTTCAGGGTGCTTTCGAAGAGAATGGAAGGGGACATCTGCGTAAAGGCCAAGCTTTCCATTCAGAAAGATGCTTTCAACAAGGCGATGCGAAGCGCGTGGAACGGAAAGGACAAATTCCATAGCGCCGACGTGGTGAACCGTCTGGAGGAGGATATTCGCGTCGTGAGCGAGTTCCTGTGCGTTACGCTTCCTTCGGCCGTGGTTACCGTATTCCAATTGGTGGCTTCTTGTGTACTTCTTTTCAGTTTCTCTTCGGATTTGGCTATGATCCTTATCTGGATAATGCCTGTGGCCATCGTGGCCTCCCGGCTTTATTTTAAGAAACTGCGTTCGCTGTCACTCGAAATTAGAACTCTCGACGGACGTATTCAGGGCTACATTCAAGAGCACCTTCAGAGACGTATCCTGATTAAGACTTTAGGTGCGGAGCATCAGGTAGACAGTAAGCTCGAAAGACTTCAGGATGAACAGATTAAAAAGACCCGAAGCCGTCTGAACTACTCGGCGGTGTCGCGTTTCTTTATGCAGGCAGGCTTTTCTGTGGGCTATCTCACTGCCTTCCTTTGGGGTGTGTACGGGTTGAAGGATGGCTCCGTGTCATACGGACTTATGGTGGCATTCCTTCAGCTCGTAGGCCAGGTTCAGCGTCCTGTTGCGGCATTGGCATCCTATGTGCCGGCGTTTATCAGGGCCCTGTCTTCGCAGGAGCGCCTGATGGATATCGACGAGATGGTAGGGGAGGATACGTCGGAGTCGAAGGTTCTTCCGGGAATATTGTCGATTTCCGTGCGTAATCTCAATTTTTCATACGAAGACGGGACCTCCGTATTCCGGGATTTTTCTTGCGATTTCGCTGCGGGTGAGCTGACTGCCATCTGTGGGGAGACCGGAAAGGGGAAGAGTACGTTGGCCGGAATCCTGCTGGGCGTGCTGAAGCCGTCTTCGGGCGAAGTGCTCATCTCCAATGGGCAGAATTCCATCCCCGTGGGGGTGTCGACGCGCGAGAATTTTATGTACGTGCCTCAGGGCAATTCGCTGTTGAGCGGTACGATTCGCGATAACTTGCTGATCGCCTGCCCGACTGCGACCGATGAACAGCTGGCCGATGTGCTGTATACCGCGGGCGCAGACTTCGTGTTCGATTTGCCGCTGGGACTGGAGACTGAGTGCAGTGAGTCGGGCCGTGGTCTTAGTGAAGGCCAATGCCAACGCATCGCCATCGCTCGTGCGCTTCTGCGGGAGGGCGGAATCCTGATTCTGGATGAGTCCACTTCTGCGCTTGACCCTGCCACGGAAATGACCGTTCTGGATCGTCTTCACGAGAGGTATTACGAGAGCAAGACCATCATTTGCATCACTCACCGTGTGGCCGTGGCTGACCTCGCCGACAAGATTATCGATTTGTAATAGGGAAGTTGTCTTCCCAATCGTACCGTGGCTTGCAATTAATCCACAATAGGAGAGTGGTTATTATTTTCGGCAAATTTTGGAATTTTTGCCAAAAATAGTATATTTGCATAGAGTATAATGTGATTATGTCGGAGATAATAAAATACATTACTAATTATGCGGCACGAAATGAATCTTTCAGTGCTTCAGATTTATTGAATGATTCCGGATTCCCTTATTTGACGAAACGGACAGTAATGAATTCATATTTATCCAAATTGACAAACGAGGGAAAGTTGCAGAGAGTAGGACGTGGAACGTATGTTATAGGGTATGGTAATCATTGTTTTAATCCTGAAATTGGGGAAAAATCTAAGAGGTTATATGAATTTCTAAAACAAGAGTTTCCACTGGTGAATATGTGCGTGTACGAAGGTCAGTGGATAACTCCTTTTATGCATCACTTGGCTAATAATCAGGCAGTTTATCTTGAAGTTGAAAAAGATGCTTCAGAATATGCCTTTCATAAAATTAAGGAATTGGAGGGAAATGTTTTTTATCGTCCGGATAAAAAGGAGATTGAAAAGTATTTGGATTTAAGTAAGGGCCCCATAATTATAAAGAATTTAGTGACTGAATCTCCTTTGTGTGAACAAAAGGGCTTACATATTCCGACACTAGAAAAACTTTTGGTGGATATGTATTGTGACTCAGACTTTTACTATCTTCAGGGTGAAGAATACTGGCGTATTATGCATAACGCTCATCAGTATGTTATAAACACATCGAAAATGTTCCGCTATGCTTCCAGAAGGAACGCATTACAGGAGATTAAACGAATATGGGAGGAGAGTATTAATGATTTCGAGTAAGTCTTTTTCGAGGGAGTGGATAGAGTTTATTTCCCAAAAATACGGCTATCGCGATAAGACTTTAATAGAGAAGGTTATACGTGCTTTCTCCCTGCTTGAAGCCTTAGTTGATTCTGGTGTTCCGTTAGTATTTAAGGGCGGTAGCGCCATTCTTTTGTTGTTGAAAGATGGTCTTAATAGACTAAGTATCGATGTCGATGTTATATGTCCCCCAGGAACGGATATTCTTAAGTATCTTCGAAATCTGGATAAATATGGGTTTATACGTGTTTCAATAGTTAATAAAGAACGATCTGGGAAGAATTTGCCGGCAAGTCATTCGAAGGTCTATTATGAAGTGGCTTTTAAAAACCCTAATGTAAACGATGCGTATATTCGTTTAGACGTTTTGTATGAGGATAATCCTTACACAAATATAGTTGCTATGCCTATAGACCTTCCTTTCTTGTATCAGGATGGAGTGGCTTTGAAAGTTAATTTGCCTACAGTAGAAGAAATATTAGGAGATAAAATGACAGCATTTGGGCCAAATTCTATTGGTATTCCATATTATAAGGGTACTCGAGATTGTTCATTGGATATTATAAAGCAGTTATTTGACATCGGTAGGTTGTTTGATGCTGTAGATAATTTTGATAACACGTATGATTCTTTTTTGAGAGTATCTGAAATGGAATTAGGCTACCGTAATCTAATTGGTAAAATAAATTGTTATTATGATGATGTTCGCAGAACTTCTATGAGTATTTCTTCAAGAGGAAGTGTTTCATCAGGGGCGTTTGTTAGTCTTCAAAATGGGATACGTAGAATAGAGTCATATATGTATCAGAAACCATATTACATAGAAAATGCGATTTGTGACTCTGCTAAAGTCGCATATTTGGCGACTTGTTTTGAATATGGAATAAAGAATGTAGAAAAGTATTCTCCGGAAATGGATCTTACATCTTTTTCTATGAAAGGACTTCCAGGTAAAATTCAGCGTCTTCGAAAGGTCTTTCCGGAAGCCTATTATTATTGGGCGAAAGTATCTGATATAGTTGATTTGAATAGTATTATTGAGTCAGAAAAAGATTAAATTTGTACTGGAAACTAATAATTAGGAGAAAGTGATGAAGAAAGTGTATTTTGCGGGTTCCATCAGGGGTGGAAGGGCAGATGCTGAATTGTATGGACGCGTTATCAGGCATATTCAAAAGGAACATATTGTGCTGACGGAGCACATTGGCGATTTGTCACTCAGTAAGCTGGAAGGAGATAGCGATGTCGCTATTTACGAACAAGATACCGCTTGGCTACGAGAGGCGGACTTGGTCATCGCCGAATGCACCACTCCTTCCTTAGGGGTAGGATATGAATTGGCTTATGCTGAAAGCCATAATATTCCGGTGCATATTTTCTACGACAAGTCTCGCACCAGACTCTCCGCTATGCTCGCCGGGGACAAATACTTCCATATACACCCCTACGTCGGCGAAGAAGAGCTCTTGCAGATGGTAGATAAGGTGCTTTTATAAAAATTATTCTTATATTTACGCGATTATGCGTAGAGTGATAGGAGCAATAGTCGTATTCTTGATGTCGGCGTGGGTGGCCACGGGGCGACAAGAGGGTGGTGCTGCGATAGACTATATTAATATCTATCAGAAGTATATGAGCCCGCTCAAGCATACGCACTGTAGGATGTATCCTTCCTGCTCCGCTTATGGAAAGATGGTCTTTTCCCTGTATTCGTTTCCGGAAGCCATGGTACTGACTGCAGACCGCCTTACGCGATGCGGACACGATTTGCAGTACTATCCGAGAACGAATATCAGCGAATTCGCCACGGCGGTAGACTTCCCGAAAGGGGTGGAAGTGCCGGCGGGCGTGTTGGCAGGAAAGGGAAACCACGTTTCGGCTCCCACTATCGTCCCGAAGGACTCCGTACAGCTCCGGCTTCAGTTCGTTAACCACCTTATCAATAGCCGTAATTTTAGCGGCGCACTGACCGAAATCGAGCGGTTGCTGTTCTATTATCCTGCTCAGTACAAGCTAGATGCGTCATTGTATGTGAATAAGATGAAATGCTTCGAAGCGATGGGCGACTATCGCAGTGGCCTCGAATGTTACGAAAGCCTTCCTGCGGCGTTGAAGTCCGATTTCGACATTACCTACACGGCGGCACATCTGCTCGATAAAAGTAACAATCCCGATGCGGCGATAGCTAAATATCTGCAGGCCTGCGAATTGATGCCTCTCGGCTCGTCCAAGACTCCCTACGGGGAATTGGCCATCCTTTATCTGGGCACATCCCGCTACGACCTTTCGCTCGATGCACTTGACAGGAAGTATGCCGAGGACAAGACCAGCCAATTCTATATTTCCAGCATCCAAGTGGTCCAGGACGCGGCAAATGCCAAACGCAAGAATCCGTGGGTGGCGAGGGGCCTGAGCATAATTCCCGGATGTGGATATTTTTACACGGAATCACCTTCGAATGCCGTGGCTGCTCTTCTGATAAGCGCTATGCTTTCCTATGCGACATACACGTCTTTCCGTAGCGGAAATACCGGCGTGGGAATAATTGTGGGACTTCTAGACTTGTCCTTCTATGTGGGTAATATAGTAGGTGCGGGAAGTAGCGCAAATAGGTATAATGAGACGATGAACCGCAATGCGGTAAATGATTTGAGAAAGTTAAATCCTTATATTAATTAAAAAACAATTATGTTAAAAAAATTGATTTTTAGTGCTGTAGCTCTCCTGTGTGGAATCACTGCAGCGAATGCACAGGAGATGCTCCTGCTTAAGGCCGGAACACCTATTCCTATGGTTACTGTTTCTACTGTCACCTCCAGGATCGAGGCTATAGGTAATTCTGTAGACCTTATGACCACGGCTGACGTGGTAGCAGATGGCGTCGTAGTGATACCTTCGGGCACTGTCGTCAAAGGCTGGGTTTCGGATTCCAGAAAAGCTACCATACTGGGTATCGGAGGAAATCTCTCCATTTCGGTAAATGGTATTTACGCTACTGACGGAACGTATATTCCTGTGGCCGGTGCCAATGTCTCTGCCTATGGCTCTGACAAGACTGTACTCGCCGTTATCTGCGGAATGTTCACCTTCTTCGGATTCTTCATCCCGGGAGAACAGGCATATCTTCCTGCAGGATCTAACGTTCAGGGTATCGTCATGTCGAATACATACGTATCGGCAGCTAAATGATTCTGAGCCGATTTTAGAAATTCAAGAGGGGATTTGCCAGTGGCGAGCTTTTCGGACACTTCCTTTACCGAATATCTGCCTGTCAGAAGAAGGCTCTTGGCATTGAGTATTACATATTCTCTGATTATATCCAAAGGCTTGCGACGGCAAGCCTTTTTTATCGTTCTGGAGAAGTTGTGCAAGTCGAACATTCTCTCGATAGTTAACGGTAAAGTGAACCGTTCATCGCGTCTAAGTGCCGTACAGGTGCTTCAGGAGCCTTTTGAGAAGACTGCCACCCGAAAGATTCGCCGCTTCAAATACGTGAACGTGGAGGGAATATAGTCGAAAAGTAGATTTTCTTTGACATAAGTATGGATATTTTGAAAAAAAGGTGTAATATTTGCACATTATTTCACGACTTAGTGTATTACATATTTATGAAAAAAGAAATTAAAACTATAGGTGTGCTTACATCGGGTGGCGATGCTCCCGGAATGAACGCTTGCATTCGCGCGGTGACTCGCAGCGCGATTTACAATGGACTTAAGGTTATGGGTATCTACCGTGGATTCGAAGGTTTGATTCACGGTGAGATAAGCGAGCTGACAACCGAAAGTGTGAGTAATACCATCCAGCGAGGAGGAACCTTCCTTAAGACTGCTCGTAGTCAGGATTTCAAGACTCCGGAGGGGCGTAAGATTGCTTATGACAACTTGGTGAAGTACGGTATCGACGCACTTATCGTAATAGGCGGAAACGGTTCGCTTACCGGCGCTCAGATATTGGCCCAGGAGTACGACTTTCCGATTATCGGACTTCCCGGAACCATCGACAACGATCTCTATGGAACTGATTCTACGATAGGGTATGACACCGCGCTTAATACCATCGTCGAGTGCGTGGATAAGATCAGGGACACTGCTACTTCCCACGACCGAATCTTCTTCGTGGAGGTGATGGGCCGTGATGCGGGATTCCTCGCACAGAACAGTGCCATCGCGTCGGGCGCGGAAGCTGCCATCATCCCTGAGGACCAGACGGATGTGGACCAATTGGAACAATTCATCAGCCGCGGTTTCCGAAAGAGCAAGAATAGCAGTATCGTAATCGTGTCGGAGAGTCCGAAGGACGGAGGTGCCATGTACTATGCCAATAGGGTTAGGAACGAGTATCCTCAGTACGACGTGAGGGTGAGTATCCTCGGACACTTGCAGAGGGGTGGTACTCCGAGTGCCTTTGACAGAATCTTGGCAAGCCGACTGGGCTACGCGAGCATAGAGGCGATTAAGGAGGGCCAGAGAAACGTCCTCGTGGGAATACATAACGACGAGGTGGTATATGTGCCGATAGACAGGGCCATTAAAAAGGACAAGCCTATCGATCACGAACTCATAAACATTCTGGCGGTTCTCTCGATATAGAACGAAAAAAGAGGCATTCGGCCTCTTTTTTTTGTGAAGTTCGAAGTTCCGTAGCGGCAGCAGTTTGGAGTCAGGGGGAAAACCCTGTGTTTCTGTAAATCCTGAAACTGATTCTGGTCGTTCAGCGAAAACGCTCCTCAAATTTACTTTGGCAGCCAATGTGCCACAGAACGCGTATATCGACACTTCCCTGCCAAGGTGGAGCTAAAAAAGTCTCACTTTGGCAAGCCACCCTTAACAGAGTGCGCTCTACGCCGTCCTCCCTGCCAAAGTGAATTGGCGGAACTCCGCGAGCGACAAAAGCCTGCCACGAAGTCGAAAAACACCTTTTGATTTAGGATGCCGTAGAGGCACTTCTAGATGGTGTGGTATCCGAAGGTGTACTGTACTTTTGTACACCTTTAGGTCGCACCCTTACCAGAACGCTGTAGAATGCGGCTGGTGTTCAAAGGTGTTTTTCGGGTTGCGAAATAAAGATGCCTAACCTCTGCAAACCAGCAATACACCTGAGGGCAATGCCATCCACGGCTTAGTAAAAGGACCAGTTTCGTGAGAAGGGCTCGTCCGAGGGGGTGTCATTGCTGCGAGCGAAGAGACTTGCTGCTAGGGAAAACAAAATTACTATGTTGCATATTACAATGAGTGCACATTACTATCAAGCGCTGCGCCTAGCTCGATGGGGCGGCTCGCTTGCGCTTGAACTTTTGCGATTAGCAGTTTCATCCGGCCAAACCGCCCTTTCACCGGATGGGAAGACGTTCCTGTCACTGATCCCGATGCAAAGTCGCCAGAAACCAGACATAAAGTAAACAATCTAAGGAGAATTATGAGTTCAACACAGGGCTTTCCCCTGACCCCAAGCTGCTGCCGCTGCGGAACTTCGAACTTCACAAAAGAAAAAAGCCGACACTGTCAAAGTGCCGGCTTTTTATATCTTAAAGGGTGCAAAAATAATTACTGCTCCTCTTCAAGGCGAAGGTGCTGTACGTAGATAGCCTTCATCTTAGCCATACGTCTTTTGACGCAAGGCTTCTCGAAGTTCTTACGAGCGCGAAGTTCGCGGATAGCGCCTGTCTTCTCGAATTTTCTCTTGAATTTCTTAAGAGCTCTTTCGATGTTTTCGCCTTCTTTAACCTGTACGATAATCATTCCTTATATCACCCCCTTTTTCTCTAATATTCAGCAGACTATGTTTGGTCCGGTGAAAAATTGGACTGCAAATATAAGGAAAATTTATAAAAAAACAAGATTTACGCGTGGAAATAATTCTTTCTCAGCCAATACTCGAACAGCGGATCCAGAATATAGGCCGTATCGTTATCGTCGAAGCTGATAATCTCTTTCTTGCACAGGGCTTCTTTTAGGCGTTTGACATTGGCCGAAGAGTTAAGATGGTAGCTCTGGATTACTTCCGCCGCACTGAACTTCGTGTGCCCGTCGATTACGGCGTGCAGAAGGTCTATCTGAAAGTCGGTCAGGTCGTAGAGCATACTCATAAAGCGAGGCTCGTGTATGCTCAAAAGCGACAACAAACTCTCCTGGGCGACGGCATCGGTGATGAATCCTCGGCTAAGAGCGTCGCAGATGGCCGCGAAGTGGTTAAGATAGTAGATATTTCCCTTCAAGATGTCGTAAATGTGGGCGAGAAGCTCATTTTCTATGACTTTTCCGTTAGTCAGGAACCCTTTCAGGATGTATTTCTCGGCCTCCTTATAAGGGATGGTGCTTAGCCTGATAATCCGGACGTCGCGATAGAAGAACTTGTGCTTCTCGAAGATGAGTTTCATTCCGTTCACTTGGCTGCCCACCCAGATCCAAGAGCATTGGGGGGCGCTGACGTGCTTCTCGTAAGCCTTCAGGAAGATATCCCCGTCCTTCACTTTCAGCAGGTTCTGGAATTCGAACAGCAGCACGATGATATGGCTTCCCGTGATTCGGGCCAATTCGACCGGTAACTCGAATACTGCCTCGGGCGAGAGCTCGTGCAGAAACTCGCTTCTGAGCCTGTCTTTTTCTTCTTGAGTGTGTGTGACTGCGCTTATGAGAGCTTCGGAGACCTTATTCAGGAATTCGTCGGTGCTTCTTAAGGATAAAAGGGAGATCTCGACCGTGGTGTATTTGAACCCTTCGATGGACAGTTCCAGCAGAGACTGGCGCAGAAGGGAAGCCTTTCCTGTTTTCGGGATGTCGTATAGGGCGACATTTTCTCCCGCTCGCAGAGAATTCTTCAAACATTCTCGTTCGGATAGCCTTCCGACGAATGTCTTTCCGCTAACTTGTCTATCGTAGGTAAAGGTCGTTTCCATCATTAAAAATCCTTAAATGCAAACTTACATAAAATCCGCCGATTTTAAGCCCGTTTGTGAAAAATAAATTGTTATTTATCGAAATTCTTTCTATCTTTGCGCTCCATTTAGATGGCCGTGGAGCTCTATAAGAGGCTTTCAGAAGAAGTCCGCTTGCGGTCGAAACTTTAACAAAGTTTTATTTTATGTACGCTATTGTTGATATTGCAGGCCAGCAATTCAAAGTCGAGGCAGGCAATGAAATCTTTTGCAACCGTCTTCCGGAGGCAAAGGGTGCAGCTGTGGAGTTTGCTAAGGTACTTCTCGTAGATAACGAGGGTGCAGTTAAGGTAGGTGCTCCTTATGTAGAGGGCGCAGTCGTAAAGGCTACTGTTCTCGCAGATGATGTCAGAGCTGACAAAGTTTTGGTATTCAAGAAAATCCGTCGCAAAGGCTTCGACAAATGCAACGGACATCGTCAGAAACTCTCTAAGATTCAGATCGCTGAGATTGTACTCGCTTAATTAAAACGTAAAAGGGAATTGAATTATGGCACACAAGAAAGGTCAATCAAGTTCAAAGAACGGTCGTGAGTCACAAAGCAAGCGTCTTGGACTCAAGAAATTTGGTGGTGAGGCTGTAAAGGCTGGTAACATTATCGTTCGCCAGAGAGGTACAGTTCACAATGCCGACAAGAATGTAGGAATGGGTAAAGATCACACTCTCTACGCTCTTATCGATGGTACAGTAGTTTTCACTCGCAAGAGAGAGAACAAATCATACGTGTCGGTTATTCCTTTTGAGAATTAATCTCGGAGGAAGTTGAATAATAGGACTTACACTCTTCGAGATGGGTGTAGGTCCTTTTTTGTTTGAAGATAAAGCTTTATAGTATATGTTAACTCTTAAAACACTTCGCGACGACCCTGAAAGGGTAATCGCCAAATTAAAAGTTAAGAATTTCGACGCAAAGCCTATCGTGGACAAAGTCCTCGAGCTGGATGCGCTTCGCAGAGCCCTGCAGACAGAGAGCGATGCTCTTCTTTCCGTACAGAAACAAAAGGCAGCCGAGATAGGCTCGCTTATGAAACAAGGCCTTAAGGATGAGGCCGAGGAAGTGAAGGCGGAAGTAGCCGGAATAAAGGCTAAGTCTAACGACCTTCTCGCTAGAATGGATCTCGCCACTAAGGAACTCGAAGACAACATGGTTCTTCTCCCTAATATGCCTTGCGACCTCGTTCCGGAAGGAAAGAATTCGGACGACAACTTGGTAGTGAAGATGGGCGGTCCGGAGGTAAAGCTTCCGGAAGGTGCTCTTCCTCACTGGGAATTGGCTAAGAAATACGACATCATAGATTTCGATCTCGGAGTTAAGATTACAGGTGCCGGTTTCCCTGTATATAAGGGAAAGGGAGCCAAGCTTCAGCGTGCACTCATTAACTTCTTCCTCGATTTCAATACTGCAGCCGGGTATAAAGAGGTCGAGCCTCCTGTAATGGTGAACAAGGAGTCAGGTTTCGGTACCGGCCAGCTTCCTGACAAGGAAGGGCAGATGTACCACGCTAATCTGGACGATTTCTATATGGTGCCTACCGCAGAGGTTCCTGTAACTAATATCTTCAGAGACGTTATCCTCCAGCAGAATGAAATCCCTCAGAGGTTGACGGCATACACCCCTTGCTTCCGTCGTGAGGCAGGCTCTTACGGAAAGGACGTTCGCGGACTCAACCGTCTGCACCAGTTCGACAAGGTGGAAATCGTACGTGTGGAGAAACCCGAGGATAGCTATGCGGCTCTCGACGATATGGTGGCTCACGTGGAGGCATTGGTTAACAAACTTGGCCTCAAGTATAGAATCCTGCGTCTTTGCGGTGGCGATCTGTCATTCACGTCTGCCATCACCTACGACTTCGAGCTCTGGAGTGCAGCACAGGGAAGATGGCTCGAGATATCTTCCGTAAGTAATTTCGAGACCTACCAGGCTAACCGTCTGCACCTTCGCTATCGCGACGAAGAGGGCAAGATTCAGCTCGCACATACCCTTAACGGTAGCTCACTTGCACTTCCACGTGTAGTGGCAGCCCTTCTGGAAGACAATCAGACGCCTGATGGCATCATCATTCCTGAGGTACTTCGTCCATACACCGGATTCGACAAGATCGACTAATTCATTTTATCATACCTTTAAATCCTCGAAATCGATGCGGTTTCGAGGATTTTTTATATCTTTGCGCCACATTACTTAATACTTCAGGGCAGGGTGAGAATCCCGATCGGCGGAGGCAGGTGGTCCGAAACGAAGGACAGCGGCATCGCGACCTTCAGAACATCTGACGGGCACATCGACTGGGATGCGGTGATTCGGGCCAATCGTCTCGCCGATGGCTCGGCTCGTAATATCCTAAGCCAATATATGGCCGGGCATACGCAGTTCGGCGCCATCTGTAGTCTGGAGTACGTTCTCGGACACGGCTGGAGGATAGGAGCCGGAGTGAATGCGCAGCTCTACCATACTTGGGAAAGGGAAAGGATTACCGACCTCCTCGGAGCGGACCTTTCGTGGACTATGAGTGGCAGACACGCTATGAACGTATTCTTGCGTGCAGATAATCTTTTGGACGTGTCCTATATCGAAAGGGGAAAGGACGGCGCGGCCCACGATCTCGAATCCTTCCGAGGGTATTGGGGCTTCGGACGAGTGATTTCTTTCGGCATTCGGTATAGACTCTAGAACGCCATATCGAACATAGCTCTCTGTGCCGTCTCGTTATTCTTTGCATTCATCTTCCCGAAGCCCTGCTAAGAAGCATCTGCCTCGCAGTGTCCAGAGCGTATGATTAAGAGCAGGAATGCAGCTAATGTTAAATGCCTTTTTATCGCAAATACTGTTGTGCTAAGATATCTAAATTTACGTATATTTGAAAAAACTTCTTAACATTTCCGGTGGTTCTCCGTCTTATATATGAAGGCGTAAAAATGGAGCCTGAGATGGATTATGAACGAGAATAAGACTACATACGATGTGTTTCTTTCTTTAAGAGACGAATTGGTGGATTATGCGGCAGCGCTGCTTAAGTCCAGAGACGATGCGCAGGACCTCGTACAGGACCTGTACGTGAAGCTCTGGGCTAGAAAGGACGAGTTGTCCGAGGTTGAGAAACCACGCGCTTTCTGTATGACCATCATCAGAAATCGTTGTCTTGACATTCTCGAATCCCAGGAGAATAGGCAAAAATCGCAGATGCCGTCAGAAATCGAGGACGAACATTCCATCGAAGAGCAGATGGCGGCGAAGGAAAGGCTTGCGGCAGCATTGGCCCAGATAAAAAGACTGCCCGAGGGGCAGCAGACAGTTCTGGCCAAGCGGGTGGTCGAGGATATGAGCTACGAACAGATTAGCGCACAGACCGGATTGAGCGAGCAGAACCTTCGCACTCAGATGAGTTTGGCCCGAAAGACGCTCAGGCAACGTCTCGCGTGGACATTTGCGGTTCTGGCAGTGGCGATGGCAGTGGGAGTCGGCGTGCTTTTCCATAAGCCGCAACCGCTGGAGGATACGTATAGTGACCCGCTGCTGGCCTATGCTCAGGTAGAGAAAATATTTGGTTTTATTTCCACGAAGGTCGATAAGGGAATGCAAGTAGCGCGCGATGCGGAACTGAAACTCGAACGGGTGGATGAAGTATTGAAAAATATTAATAATTAGTAAAATGAAAAAGATTATTTTAGCGGCAGTCTTGATGCTGTCTTGTGTGGGGGCTTTCGCCCAGAGTGGTAAGGATATTTATAAGAAGTACTCTAAGGAGAGGGAAGTAAGCACGGTGTATATCTCGCCGGCTATGTTCAACCTGATGGGGCGTGTTCCGGATATGGATATAGAAGGGGAGGACGTGAACCTGTCTCCTGTAATCAAGAGCTTGTCGGGACTCTATATCATCGACAGCGAGAATGTACGAGTGAATGCGAGACTTTCGGAAGACGTCAAGAAACTCGTGGCTTCGGGGAAATTCGAATTGCTTATGGAAGCTAAGGAAGAAGACGAGGTGATGCAGATATATATCATAAGCGAAGGCGATTACGTGACCTCTTTCGTAATGCTCGCGCTCGAGGACGATGAATGTTCATTCATCTGTATGGATGGCAAGATGCTTAAGGAGGAGATGATGTCCCTAATAGGCGGAGCGATAAGTGACAATATGTAAAGAAAAAGAGTATCAGAAGATGGGTTTCTGATACTCTTTTTTAGTTTTAAAGACAGTGGAGAATTTTCATTACCTTGTCGGTGTCGAGCGTAATGAGTTCTCCTTCTTTTTGATATTCGTAGTTACTGAAAGTGTACATCTGCAGGTAGGAGTGACGGCTGTGTTTGTTATAGTAGAAATCTACCCTGAAACTTCCACCATCGTGACCTTCCTTGACGGACACTGAGTCGCTCTTTCCATTTATGAAGTTCAGGAAGGACTCTTTTCCGTCTCTACTCAAATCGACCGACTTCTTTACATAGACGTTCTGGTCGTCGTCAAGCTTATAGCCCGATTTATAGATGATTAGGATGAAAAGTCCCATGCCTGTTAGACAGAGTGCCAATCCTTTATTAATGAAAAATAGCGCTACGGCTACGATGATTAAACTGATGGATATGGTGAGGTCCTTAGCTGTGTGGACCTTTTTGAAATTGTAAGTCATACTGATTTATTTTTAAGATTAGCTTGATGAAACGCAGCACGCTTGTTAGTGTGCTACCGGTGGGGCGTAAGTTACGCCAGTATAGCAGAATAATTCTAAATCAGTAGATTACAGATGGAGTATGGTAGGTTCGCGGAGCAGAATTGGCCACGCGAATTCGAATCCAAGTTTTCGGAATGACTAAATCTTCTCAATCCACTTAGACAGATGGCCGATATGGCATTAGGCGTGTCGTGCCGAGGTATGTAGCGCAGGGGAGCGCCCATAGCGGAAGTTACGCTGATGGCGTTCGAAGTGCTGGCGTCGCGGCATTCCAGGGCGCAGGAAAGCGCCTCGATGTTACCGATGCTCACGACTTCTTCCTGATGCTGCACATTCTCGACTATGGACGAAGGAATCGTAGCCTTGGCCAAGCACAATGCGCTCAGCAAGACTACAAATCCTATCCATATTCTCTTACTCATAATCCTCGTAAAGGTAATAAGAAATCTTAAAAAATAAGCTATCTTATTTCGATTTCATCGATTATGTTCTGCATTCCGGCATATTCGTCCAGAACCCACATTACATACCTTATATCCACGCAGATACATTTGTTATATCCTTCGGTGTAGTGCACGTCGCTCGCCAGGGACTCGACATTTCCGTCGAATGCCAATCCTATCACCTCGTCCTTCGAATTGAGTACGGGACTGCCGGAATTGCCTCCGGTGATGTCGTTGTCCGTCATAAAGTCGATGTACATAGGACGGGACTTGGATGCCCAGCGGGCCCAATCGCCCTTGCGAAGCATTTCCATAAAATCGTCCGGCGGGCAGAACTCGCTGGAAGAAGGATTGTACTTCTCGAAGATTCCTACAGGATTGCTATGCCAATCATATCTCACTCCGTCTCGCGGCTCTATCGAGCACACCTTTCCGGTAGTGTAACGCATAGTGGAATTGGCATTAGGATACTGTCTGACACCCTTTTCCTCTTGCATTTGGTAGAAAGCTCTGGTGTATTCGCTCTTCATCTTTGAGAATTGGTTCTTGCGGCGAAGGCTGTGGCAGGCCTCGTTAAGCGTGCTTACCTTCAGGTCTTGCTGGAAGCGGAATAGCTTGTCGCTTAGGATGTCTTCCTTACCATGCAGCCTTTCGGCATTTTCAGGTGAGGCGAAGATGGAGTCGTCCCAGATGTAATCTGTAATGGCAGAGTAGTCGTCTGCGAACTGCTCTTTAAGGCTTTTCTGGAAGTCGCCCCAGTATTCTTGCGGAATATTCTTATAGAATTCTTCGACTGAGAATCTTATGAGTTCCTTTTCTACTCTCGGGTCAGTCTCCGCCCATCCTTTTTCGAGGATTTTGCGTATTTTTTTGTAATCGTGGGCGTTATTCGAGCGCATTACGGTCCTCCAGATGATAGGGCCTCTGAACATAGTCTCCCTGAAGTAGGTCTTGGTCTTTTCTATCTGCTTTACTGAGTCGTAGTAACCCTGCATATCGGAAAGTAGATTTCCCCAAAGCATTTTTCTATTTTCGTCGCGATTGATCCAGTCCTGGAATTCCTTTTCGGAAGCCTCCTTTTGAGCGATGACGCCGAACCTTCTTACGCACTGCTCCTTACCCTGTTCGAGCTCGGCTACGTTACTCAAGGAGAAGAACTCATTAGAGTATTTGAGCTTTATCTCCGGGTCTCTTTCCATCCAGCTTTTCATTATCTGCATCTGGCGAGCGCGAAGCGAGTTGTTTATAGGAAGAAGTTCTTCCTGCTCGAAACGGGTCTCCATAGAGCTTGCATATCGGTTCGTGCGTCCCGGAAAGCCTATGACCGTGGTCTTGTCGCCTTCTTTATAGCCTCTGCGCGAGACTTTCAGGTATTTGACAGGCTTGAGCGGGACATTATTAGGGGAGTACTCGCTCGGCGAGCCGTCCGGCGCAGTGTAGACGCGGTAGAGTGTGAAGTCGCATTTGTGCTGTGGCCATTGCCAATTATCTATTTCGCCTCCGAATTGGGATATGCTCTCGGGCGGAGCCGCTACGAGCCTGACGTCGGAATAGGCTTCATAAAGGGAAACGTAGAACTTCATCCCGCACCACATAGGGTCGAACGAAGCCTCAAGCCCCGAGCGGGACTTGTATCTGGTTTCCATTATGTGTCCTAACTTTCTGAAGGTGACTTCCTTTCCGTATTCTGATGTGAGACTGTCGCGGAGTGCGTTGGCTTCGTCCGTAACGTCTATCATTTCTTTCAGAAAGAACACTCTTCTTCCGGGGATGGGGAGTTCCTCTTCGAGAGAATGGGCCCAGAAGCCGTCTCGTAGGTAGTTGTGTTCGTTCGTGCTTAGCGAAGCGATGTCCGCATAGGCTACGTGCTGGTTCGTAATCAGAAGACCTTGGTCCGAGATGATGCTTCCCGTCCCGAAGAAGTCTATGGCGACGATTGCGTCACGCGCATCGCCTTTCAGGTCTTTTACGAGCCACATACCTTCGTCTGCGTGGGCCAATTGACACAGGAACGCAAGAGAAAGCGCTAATGGAAGAATCTTTTTCATATTTTAATTAAACGTTTATATGCAAAATTAACAAAATAATTCTCTATATTTGCCTGTATGTTAGATGATTTTCGACTGAGGGTTTTCGAGACTTTATGCAGTACCCTGTCCTTTACGCAGACAGCGAAGCTGTTAGGCGTAAGTCAGCCTGCCATCAGTCAGAATATCAGCGAATTGGAACGAGACCTCGGAGTCAGTCTCTTCGATAGAAACGGAGGAAAGGTTACCCTTAACGAAAACGGAGAGAAGTTCAGGGGGTACAGTCACCAGATTTTGCATTGGTACAGGGCCGCCTCGGCAGCTTTCTCTTCCGAAGATGAAAGTAAGCCGGTGGAAGTGGAGCTTGACAGCGGAAAGGTGGTGCAGATATGGACTTGCGGGGAGGATATACATCTAAAACTTAAAACAGATTAATTTTAAAATGATAAAAAGCTATGAAATCTTCAAGCATTCTTATGACAGTCCTAATGGGGAGTGTCATCGTGTCGGGCGCAGTTTCCTGCTCGACATCCGTCAAACTTTCACAGATTCAAAGTGAAGGCCTGAATTCCACTCTTACGCTTCCGAGCGAGAAGGAATTGAGCCGTTATGGAGGAGAGGCGCGAAGCCAAAGCGCAGATTCGGACGGACTATATGCTATGAAGGTGTCTCGTGACGAGGAAACCGGGGAGTCTATGGCAAGTGAAGACTTGGAAGCAGCCGTAATCGTGGCTCGATTCAGAAACACTGCCGAGCGCCGCGGTATGGTCAATTTCGACTTCATGATAGTGGCCTCAGATTCGCTTCAAGACCCTTCTTGGCAGTTAAGATTCTATCCTACAGTTTACTATGACACCGATTCTCTTAATCTCGCTCCCGTTTACCTTAGCGGAGCCGATTTCCGTGCGGCGCAGCTTCGTGCCTATACGAGATATAATGACTTTCTCGAAGGTATTAGGCGCGATAGTCTTAACTTTATAGATAGCAGGCAGCGTACCGCCTTTAACGATCGTTTTCCTCAGAGTCCGATGAGCGAAAGCGATGTGGACAAACACTTCGAAAGACCTCTTCTCATTCGCTATAATGCGTATAAGTCGTCTCGAAAGGACGCCGTGCGAGAGAAACTGATAACAGCCCCATTGGCAGGCTCGGAAGTGAGGCGCGACACCACTGCGGCCCATTCCGACGAGCGTTTCATATATCTATATAGGCAGAGCATTCCTTCGCGAAGATCGCTCCATAAGTTTACCCTAAGGGTCAGAACGCAGATTTTCGATGGAAAAAGGGTGATTTACTCTTTCCCGGCATCGCTTCCGATCACCTATTATGTAAGTTCGCTTAGTTCGCTGGTCGATAATGGATTGGCCTCGAATCACGCAAGTGATTCCCTTTATACGAAGGGCGTACGGGCCCTCAGGGACAGGAATTGGGAAGAAGCCCTGGAGGCGCTGGCTCCGTACGAGGATTATAATAGCGCATTGGCATATGTGTCGCTCGAGTACAATGCCACGGCTTGCGGCGTGTTGGAAGGATGTGGCTACGAAGCGGCGAATGTCTGTTATCTGAAGGCATTGGCATACTCGAGAAGGGGAATGGAGGAGCAGGCGGTCGAGCAACTGCGTAGGGCGGTCGAGCTGGAACCCACCTATCGTCACCGCGGTAATCTCGACCCCGAAATCGCCTCACTGATAAATAAGTACGACCTTTTCGAGGAAGAGGAGTATTAGAAAAAGGCAGGGAAAACCCCTGCCTTTATAGTGTTTATTTGAGAGTGAACTTCGTCGTGCTCCTGATGTCCTGTGATGAAGGACCTATGAGTACTTCGAATTCTCCCGGTTCAGCCACCCAGCCGTGCTTCTCTATGCTATAGAAACTGAGAGCGTCGGATTTGAGCGTGAACTTGACGGTTTGGGTCTCGCCCGGCTTGAGGAAAACCTTCTCGAATCCCTTGAGCTCCTTTACAGGACGGTCGATG
>ENA-UEQL01000308-UEQL01000308.1-human-gut-metagenome-genome-assembly--contig:-NODE-308-length-33525-cov-9.421251_pt1 | contig 33525 bp, 29 predicted proteins | sample MGYA00242905_ERZ507926 | MGnify/ENA primary metagenome ERZ507926 (study PRJEB26167, sample SAMN06115531) | human gut metagenome | host: Homo sapiens | place: China:Henan | collected 2015-09-09 | study...
GTCATACTTATGCATTTCGCCATCTTGTCCATAGAAGTATACTTCGCCTTGCGAAGATACGAAAAACTCTAGTTGCTTCTCCATAGATCTTCTTTTATAACCGTTTTTACTACCAGCAGATCTCTAGGGTTGAAATCACTCTTTCCGGTCAACTTCTGCTGGATGGTGTTGTACCGGAATCCGTAATGAGATATCAGATATGTGAGTATCTGTGATTTCTCAGTTTTGGTGAGTTTTGCGTAATAATCATTAATGGTTATTGCGCTTTTTTTAACATCATTTTCTTGCATATCTCGAATTTTGTCTTTAAATTTGTGGGCAAATATACGACAAAAATCCAAAATGCCCAAACATTCGGGGATTTATCCCCAGTTTTGCGGTATTATTTAACGTTTATAAATATATATTTAGTTATGTTCAATGGAAATTTAGTAGATCGTTTGCGCAAGGAGCAACGCAGATCAGTTCGCTCACTTGTTGAATTCGTTTTTGGCGAGACGACCAAAATCACGATGACTTATTTTCGCGATAGAGTGCACATCGATAGTAGACATATTGAGAAGTTATCAGAATTCTTCCAAGTTCCTATACAGGACTTCTTCTTGACTGAAGAAGAGTTTGAATCGAAACGCTCTGGAACTAATGTCCACCACATTTCGAACTCTACCGTTAATATCAATTCTAGCCCAGAATTGATGATGAGTGTCATCAATTCTCAGAAAGCTCTGATAGAACAGCAAGCGGACCAGATTGCCTGGTTACGTGAGCAAGTAGAGAAGCTGCAGGCCAAAAATATTGGTCGCACCGTTGAGAATCAGGCGGAAAAATAATAATATAGACCTGCAAAAGGCTTGTTTTACAGAATTTTGCAGGTCTATATTGAAGTGAAAACTCGGTGAAACATTACTAAAAACAAGAAAATGGTCTATTGATTATCAGTACTTTACAGTAGTGAAACTACCCCCATAAAGTCCAGTAATCCCGACTCACCTATAAAATCGGAGCTTATGAAGTTCAAAGACATTTTTTACCTTCAAAAGAAAGACCGACAAGCTCTCCTCACCCTGCTTGCCATTATGATTGTGTGTGTTTCTCTCACGTTCCTGATTCAGGAAAAGCAGGACGATGCTCCTGTGACTTCCCAACTAGACTCCACAAACAGCAATCAAGAGAAAGATGCAACATCTGCCAAAATCCATCACGCCTCCAAATCTCATCCTTTATACAGCAAAGAAGAAGGTATGGTGCACGAACTCTTCCCTTTTGATCCCAATACGGCTAGCGCTGAGGATTTCGAACGGCTGGGATTAGAAAGCTGGCAAGCCAGAAGCATCATCCGTTTCCGGGAGAAAGGCGGCATCTTCTCCCGCCCATCCGATTTCGCCCGGGTCTATGGCATCACCAAGAGAACCTACGAGGTGCTGTTGCCGTTTATCCAGATAGCCGACGATTACAAGCCTGCGGCTGATTTCTACGGAAAAGAAGGATATGGAAGAAGCGGAAGGCGCAATACACCTTATTATAATAACAAAAGAAACGATGATACCAAGGTTTATAGTTATCCACATAAGCTGAGAGCCAACGAGCATATCGAAATCAATGGCGCCGATACGACGCTGCTGATGAAGATTCCCGGTATAGGCAGTTACTATGCCAGCCGCATTGTAAGATACAGAGAACGGCTGGGAGGATTTGCATCTGCCCAACAGTTGGAAGAAATCGATGGATTGCCCGAATCTTCCATTGCCTATATCAAGATTGACGAGCAGCAAATCCGCAAGATGAATCTCAACAAGTTAACGCTCAACCAGCTCAAGAAACACCCCTATCTCAACTTCTATCAAGCCAAGGAAATCTGTGATTATCGCAGGCTGAAAGGTCCACTGCATAGTATAGAAGACCTCAAACTGCTGAAAGAATTCCCACCAGACGAAATAGAAAGGTTGAAGCCCTACATCTGTTTCTAGCTATCCGGCAAGACCTGCATATAAAAAGTAAGGGCAAAAGCATCGTACCCTATTGGTGTATGGTGCTTTTGCCCTTACAAGACTATATGTGAGGAACTAGATGATTCCAAACTGATGCAGGAAGATCAGGAAGATGCAGATTGGACAGATGAATCGGATGGTAAAGAGGAAGATAGGGAAAAGTTTTCCACTTACCGTATTCCAGTTGGTGAATTCATCACGCACAATCTTCTTTGGTACATACCAGCCCAGGAACAGGCAGGTGATGAACGAAGACAACGGCATCAGAAGTTGCGCCGTCAAATTATCACAGTTGGAGAGGAAATCCTTACCGAAGAAGCCCAAGCCCTCTACCGCTCCCTGAGAAAGGGAACAGAATACAGCGATAATACCACAGACTATCGTCTCAACCCAGGCTCCCTTCGCACGACTTACCTTGCCCTCTTCATAAATAAAGGCGGTACCAATCTCGTGCATCGAGATGGTAGAGGTAAGAGCAGCCAACACCAACAAGCCATAGAACAATACAGAGATGATGTAACTAACCACCGGCATATTGCCAAAAGCCTGCTGAAAAACATTAGGCAGAGTGATGAAGATAAGCGACGGACCACTATCCGGCTGAACTCCCACAGAGAAAGCTGCAGGGAAGATCATCAATCCAGCCAATACGGCGATGAGCGTATCAATGGTTACAATCTGAGAGGCTGATTTCAAGAGATTCGTCTGTCGGTTGAAGTAAGAAGCGTAGGTGCAAAGACATGCCGTACCCATACTCAGCGAGAAGAAAGCCTGTCCCAAAGCCTCGAGCAGCACATTCTCATCTACCTTGCTGAAATCCGGCTTCAGCAGGAACTCCACTCCCTTGATCGCTCCCGGCAATGAACAGGAAGCAATCACGATGATCACCAGCAGGATGAAAAGCAGCGGCATCAGAATCTTGGATGCCTTTTCGATACCATTACGCACACCACGAACCACCACCATGTGGGTGAGCAGGATAAAGCCTAATGCCCATAATACAGGACGAATCGGATCGGATGCGAAGGTCTGGAAATAGCTCTTCACATACTCCGGATCACCATGCACGCCACCGATGATACTTGCATAAAGATACTGCAAACACCAGCCTGCCACTACGGAATAAAATCCGAAGATGATCATGGAAGTGATGATGCCCATCAATCCCAAGGCACCCCACGCCTTGTGCTTACCCAGATTGGTATAAGCACGGGCTGCATTGGATGCAGAATGACGACCGATGATAAATTCGCTCAGCATACCCGGCAAACCCAGCAGAATGATGCAGACTAAATAAATCAGGATGAAGGCTGCGCCACCATTCTGACCAGTCATATATGGGAAACGCCAAATGTTTCCCAATCCTACGGCAGATCCCGCCGTGGCGAGAATAATGCCTAACTTGCTTCCGAAATTTCCTCTTGTTTCCATTATGTTAATGTTAAATGTGTAGGATCTATGTTTATTGAAGAACTACACCTTATTTTATATATACCTTAATATTATATATACCTTACGTCCAAACTCCGATTATCACAAAACTTCAAACTGGTTTAAGAACACCAGCAAGATGAGGATAGGGCACACGAACTTAATCAGGAAGAAATAGATGCCAAAGAGGCGCCCCTTCAAGGTTCCCCAGTTGGTAAACTCATCCTTCAAAATCTTCTTTGGCACATACCATCCCAGGAACAGACAAGTAAGCAAGCCTGCCATTGGAAGGAAAATCTGTCCGGTGATGAAATCAAACCAATCGAAAAGCGTCTTGCCAAACCAGGAAAGCTTGTCGGTAGCTCCCAATGAGAACGAACAGAATGCACCAATGACGGCACAGGAGATGGTTACAATCCAAGCGCCCTTCTTACGGTCGATCTTCAACTCCTCGTAGAAGAACGAAGTATTCACCTCATGAAGCGACATCAGAGAGGTCAATGCTGCCACCGACAGAAGTACATAGAACAGCAGGGAGATGATCCATCCCAATACAGGAAGTGCCGCAAACGCCTTGTTGAAGACATTCGGCAAAGTGATGAAGATGAGCGATGGACCACTATCCGGCGAAATGCCTACAGAGAAGGCTGCAGGGAAAATCATCAGACCCGCCAATACAGCAACCAGCAAGTCGATGACTGAAATCTGCAATGCCGACTTAAAGAGATTGGTCTGGCGACTGAAATAAGATGCATAGGTACAGATGCAGCCCATACCGATACTCATGGAATAGAACGACTGTCCCAAGGCATTAAGGAACACATTGCGATCTACCTTTCCAAAATCAGGCTTGAGCAGGAACTCCACACCCTTGCCCGCATCAGGCAACAGGCAGGAAGCCACAACGATGATGAGCAGCAGGATGAAAAGCAGCGGCATCATCACCTTGGATGCCTTTTCGATACCGCCACGAACACCATGGATAATCACGAAATGACAAATCAGGAAAATAACCACCGTCCACAATACAGGACGGAACGGATCGGCAGCAAATTCCTGGAAATATCGAGCTACATAGTTGGCATCACCATGCAGTTCGCCAATAATGCTGGCATACACATACTGAAGGCACCAGCCCGAAACCACGGCATAATAACCCGTAATCAGGAAACCCGTGAGCACTTCCAGAAATCCCACCCACTTCCAGGCTGTACCATTGGCAAGCTTTGTGTAGGCGCGAGCTGTATTGGAAGCACCATGGCGACCGATGACAAACTCCGAAATCATACAAGGGATGCCGAGCAAAAGCACGCTTCCGATGTACACCAAGATAAAGGCTGCGCCACCTTCCTGACCAGCCATATAGGGGAAGCGCCATACGTTACCCAAACCTACAGCGCCACCAGCGGTAGCAAGAATCATTCCCAACTTGCTACCAAAACTACCTCTATTTGAATCTGCCATTTCCTTTACTTTCTCCTTATTATTACTATATTATTTCTTTTTAAAACTTAGATTCTCCTTTATTATTTCACATCAAACTCACAGCGCTATTATATCTTTCTTAACGCTTCAGTTCTTTGATGCTGCAAAATTATAAAAAATAATCCAAATAAGCGTATAAATCGAAAGTAAATTATGCAAAATCTTAAATAATTATACAATTTCATAGCGAATCACGCCATTTATAGAATGGATTTGTCAAAAGATGCGAATTATAGAAGCGTTTGTCGCCTGTTACTTCGCGATCGATGAAATCCGGTTTCTCGTAAGCTTCGGTCTCGCTTTCCAGCTCTACCTCCGCCATCACCAAGCCTTCGTTGTCACCATAAAACTCATCCACCTCGAAGATATGATTACCGCTTTTCACGAGATAGCGGCGCTTATCAATCACACCTCCCTGACAAAGTTGCAGGAGATGCTGCGCCTCGTCCATGGTAATCTCCTTCTCAAACTCATAGCGGGTCATTCCGCCATTCACCGACTTACCCTTGATGGTAAGGTAAGCCTTGTCGTCTCGGGTGCGAACACGCACTGTAGCCCCTTCAGCCGGAATATATCCCTGCTGGATATGACTACTAGAAAAGGCGGCGCTTTTGTAAGCGTCGCCCTTCTTGACGAGGAATTTTCTTTCTATTTCCAATCCACTCATTTCTTACTCTTTTTATGCGATAGAAGTTTATTAAGCTATAGAAGCTGCATAGATGGCAAAGAGAGCACCCAGTGCTATCAAAGAGATGAAAATCCACTTTACTACTTTCTCGCCCTTGGCAGCCTGTTTCTTCTGATAAGCCTCATGCTTGGCTCTTCTTAAATCTTTATTTCCACTCATAGTTATCTTATTTTTAGGTTGTTATAATTCTATTGTTCGTCATCGGTAGTTGGGAATTCCATCAGGTATGCCTTGATGAAATCATCTATCTTGCCGTCCATCACGCCATCCACATCAGAGGTCTGATAGTTGGTACGATGGTCTTTCACACGACGATCGTCGAAGACATAGCTTCTAATCTGGCTTCCCCATTCTATCTTCTTCTTGCCAGCCTCTATCTTCGCCTTGGCTTCGAGGCGCTTCTTCATGGCGCGGTCGTAGAGTTGACTCTTCAAGAGCAACAATGCCTTGGCACGGTTCTTCGGCTGGTCGCGGGTCTCGGTGTTCTCGATGAGGATTTCTTCCTCCTCGCCCGTATCAGGATCTGTGTACCAATAACGCAGACGGACACCCGACTCCACCTTATTTACATTCTGACCACCGGCACCACTCGAACGGAAAGTATCCCAGGAGAGCTTGGCAGGATCTACATACACCTCGATGGTATCATCCACCAGCGGAGTAACAAAGACACTGGCAAAACTGGTCATTCGCTTGCCCTGAGCATTGAAAGGAGAAACACGCACCAGACGATGCACACCATTCTCGCTCTTCAGATAACCATAGGCAAACTCGCCGTCCTCGATGGTCATCGTCACGCTCTTGATACCAGCCTCATCGCCTTCCTGCATATCAGTGATGGTTACCTTGTAGCCATGAGCTTCAGCCCAGCGCATATACATACGCATCAGCATCTGAGCCCAATCCTGACTTTCCGTACCACCGGCACCGGAATTGATCTTGAGCACGCAGTCCATCGGATCTTCCTTCTGGCGAAGCATGTTCTTCAACTCCAGGTCTTCGATGGCCTTGATAGCCTTGCCGTAATCGGCATCCACCTCTTCCTCGGTCACCATTTCGTCCTTATAGAAATCGAAGGCGAGCTTCAATTCATCGGCATAAAGGCGCACGGTCTTATAGCCATCGAGCCATTTCTGGATGCTCTTCACCTTCTTCATCTGTTCCTGCGCATACTTTGGATCCTCCCAAAAGTCAGGAGCCTGGGTGCGGAGCTGCTCCTCCTCGAATTCTACTTTCTTCTGGTCGATATTGAGATAATGATGGAGAGCATCGGCTCTGTCCATCACATCTTTCAACTGGTCAGCTGTAATCATTAACTTTGAATTTTAAAGTAAAACCATTATTCCTCATACATCTTGTCAATCTCCGCCTTATAGTTCTTGTTGATGATAGAACGGCGAATCTTCAATGTATTGGTCAACTCTCCCGACTCCATAGAGAAATGGTGAGCCAGGAGGGTGATACGCTTGATCTGCTCATAATAAGCCAAGTGCTGCTGAAGAATCTGGATGCGGTCCATCAACATCTTCTGCACCTTCTCGTTGGCACACAGGTCCTCACGACAGGCGAAGGCGATATGATGCTCACGAGCCCAATCCTCTACGAGGCGGAACTCAGGTACAACGAGGGCTGATACGAACTTGCGCTGGTCGGCGATGACTGCCACCTGATCGATGAACTTATCCACCAGGAGCAAAGACTCCACCTGCTGCGGAGCGATATATTTACCATTCGAAGTCTTGAACAAATCCTTGATACGCTCGGTGAGGTAAAGCTCACCATCCTTCATATAGCCGGCATCACCGGTATGGAAGAATCCATCCTTATCGAAGGCCTTGGCATTGGTGGTATCGCGATGATAATATCCTGGAGTGATGGTAGGTCCCTTGAGGAGCACCTCGTTATCCTCACCGATCTTGACCTGAATGCAGGAGATAGGACGACCCACAGAACCCAGGCTGTGCTTCTTGTCGAGATGATCGCAAGATACGGTAGCAAGACTCTCTGTCAAGCCATAACCCACCACCGGGTTCGCCAATCAGAATGGGGTTGTTCTTCTTGCGTCGGGAGAGAATCTGCACCACGCGCTCTATCTCCACCTCGCGTCCTACGACGGGGTCGAGTTTGCCTTCTTGGGCTTGTTTGGTTAGGTCGTGTCCGTATTTATCGAGGGCAGTAGTGGTACCCACTTTGCCCACATTGGGTTTGGGGCGTCGAGGCTGTGCGTCCTCTAAATCGTTTCCCTGTCCCACCCCGACAGTAGGTGCTTGGGTGGTAGCATGCGGCTTGGCATATAGTTCGACCATCTCTTCGTAGGTGATATTCCACGAGTTGGCCAGATAGACCGCCGCGCGATTGATACGATGGCGCAAGATAGCCAACAGCAGATGGATACTGCCCACTGCATCGGCTTGGTACTCACGGCTTATTCCCTCGGCAATACGCATAATGCTCTCGGCTTGCGTACTGCGTGTGATAGGTTCGATAGTATCACGCGCCGATTGGCGCAGGGCATCATCGATGTCATGCTTGACGGCGTCGGGTTGCATACCGGCTTTGTTTAGCAATTCGTAGGCTTGTCCTTCTGCCAAACGCAAGATACCCAACAAGAGATGCTCGGGCAAGACTTGCGGGTTCTGCAAACGCTCCGCCTCATCGCGGGCGTAGATAAGAATTTTGTTTAATCGAGTAGTTAAAGGCATATTCGTTATTTGTAAAAATGCCATGCCAATCCTGCGCGGAAGATGTCCGGATTCATCGGATAACCGGGCATGGCAAAGTATGTCGGGTTAGACTTCATAAACAAGTGGTTGAAATGGGTATAGTGGGCAAAGAACCGCAGGTGTAGCGACCTTACATAGAAGTTGGCGTACACATTGAGTATCGGATAATTGCCCACTCTGGTGGTGTTCTGCACGCAGAACTGCCCCGTAGCGGGATTGAGCAACGGCGCATAGTAGGAGGTGAAATAGCGCATATCTACTCCTATCTGCGCATCCATAGCACGGAACCAAGTGCCGTGATAATAGAGGTTATGGTAGAGCGTGAAAGCGGGCAATGGCATTGCGGCATCGCTCGTCCACTGATAGACGACATGGTTCTCGAGGTTAACCCACGGTGTAGTGAGGTCGCACCGAACATCTGCCGACAGCACCTGCACATTGCCTTCGTGCTGCACGGGTAGTCCGTCGGCGCCAAAGTAGATATAGCGTGTGAGGTTCTCAAAGCCCACATTCACTTGGGGTTTGACCCACCGAGTGGGGTATGCAATCTCGCCCCCCACATAGAAACGATAGGTCTTTTGGAAATCGTTGTCCCAACGGAAATGGTTGGAGGCAAAATGCTGAAGATAATAGGAGGGTGTCTCGTTCTTGACAAAGGCAGACGCACGGATGTACATCGTATCTTTGCCTACACGGAAATCGCCATCGATATGTCCGTTCACTTGAAACTCACCCAGTTTGTATCCCAATACACAGACATCGCCATCGAAGCCGTAATGCACCCATTTGCCACGGTTCTTGTACAATGCGCCTCCCACGAAGGTGTTGTTGGTCCATTGGTAGCCATAGAGTGTATCGGGAGCGAGGTGTATCTGCGTATTCACCCACGGGCCGGTAAAGGGCTGATAGTCGGCGAACATACCGGATGCGTCCTCGTTGAGCGGGCGCAGGAAGCGTTGGCACTCGTTGATAGCATAGACGGTAGCACCAAACTTAAGAATGCGGTTGAACTCCTCCTCGAAGGTAACACTGAGGGTGTTCTTGATAGTTAGCACATCGGTGGAGTCGTTGGTGGTATTGGGGTTGCGATAGTAGGTGCCATAGAAACCTTGCTGCGCTGTTTTCTCGACATAGCGGCGGTTGCTATTGTTGGTCTCGAAAGTATGTGCGAAGGTAGTAACCGGCACATAGTTGACCTTGATAGTATCTCGCTTTTCGCGTCGTCCATCGGCATTGATGACCTCTATCGTGTCGTGGTAGGGTCGCTCAACGGAGATACTATAGTAATGATTGAGGTAGCCTGCGAGGTAGCGATAGCCCGACATCGCATTGAGATTGACGGGCAAGTCCTCGGGTTGCAAAGCACCATCCAAGTCGCCGGGGTTGGTCAGTCCGCCATTCTCGAAGTTGCTCCAGTTGGCAAAAGTGAACGCCGCTTGGAGCGAGTAGTGATCGCCATTGTAAGAGCCGAACACATTACCATTGAACACCTTACCTGCCTGGTTGGCGTAATGCCCGACGCTATTGAGGTAGTTGAGTTGCGTACCGAGGTTGATACGCCGATTGAGGTTTCCGGTAAAGAGGAAATAAATTTCGTTTTCCTCGTGCATCGTGGTGAAGCCTTTGTTGTAGGCAATGCTCGAATAGGGGGTAGTGGTATTGAAGAAACGCACATCTTGCGGCGTATATATATAAGGTTGGTACACCGAAGCGAAGATGTCGTCTATCTTGTATTGTCGGTCGAAATAGAGTCGCGATTGGATAGGTGACACCAAGCAGTTGCCATTGTAGGCGGAGGAGATGGAGTAGTCGTTCTGCACGCCGCGCATGGGGTAATTGAGATATGCCGTATCGGTAAACTGCACCGTATCGGCAATAGCCGTAGGCGACGGCAACTGCCAAGTACGGATAACCGTCTTGACAGTTTTCTCCTTGGCAGCAAGGCTCACGGCACTTGCCAACAAACAGACTAATATACCTATTTTATACTTCAATAATATGCTTGTTTGGTATGTCGGGAGGTGGTCAAAATCTGAGGAAAAATCACAATAATCGCACATTCTCGCATCGGCTTTCCGCATAAGCGCAAGACCGCTACTGCACGATTATCACGGTTTTTTCTCCTCCCATTCGGGGTAGATTATTTTGCTTTTTTCTTTTTCAGTTCTTGCTGCAGTTTTTGAATTTCTTTCTCCTGGTTGTTGATAGTCTTGAGCAACTCGTTCAGTTCCTCGTTCTCTATCGTAGTAGGATACTGCTCTTCTACCGACTGCAAGAAATCGGACAGGACATTCATATAGTTGATGAACGCATCATACGCCGATTCGTAGTAGGTGGCACCTTGGTCGATGTGGTTCATAAAATGGAAGTTCTCCACATCTTGGAGGCGCAGCCAGTTGGTCTTCAAGCCCTTGTCCCGGCATAGATGTACACGCTCCGCTACGGCATAGAGTTTGCTCAGAGCCTCTTGCTGGAGGTCGTTGCCATTGTACATGCTCAAGTCTTTTGCCTCGCCCGCCCAAGTAAGCGGATAAGGGGCAGAGATGACATCGCTTGCCGTCATTTTCTTAGCCGACTCGGATGGGGTACAGAAGCCCATTTCGCGCTCAAGCACATAGTAGGGCAAGGCTTTGAGGAACTCGAAGATACCCGTACCCGCCTGCTGACGAATACCGAAAGTATCGGCTCCCACCCATATATTAATCAAGTCCTCGCCCTCGGGCAGGCTATGGAGCATATTGGCGTATTTCTCCGCATCCATCGGATAGTTATACCAATTAGGGTCGGAGAAATGGAAACTCAACTCATCGCTCAAACCTACGTTGCGCACCAACATCTTCATCTTAGGCGCACCCGCCGAGGTATAGAGATAATTGGGCGATTTCCAACTAAGCACATGCTTTGCGCCTTCTGCCAGCATCACCTTGTACCCCATCTTGTACAAATTGTATGCCATATCATCGGAATACAGCAAATCGGTGTTCCAAATGGCAGACGGCGTAACGCCCAACACATCGTTGATGACGGCGCGTTGTTTCTCCAACTGCTCTTGAAACTCGTTCATATTATACTCCGCTGCCAGCGAATAGGAGAACGGAGTAGCCAAGAACTCCACGCACTTGCTTGCGGCTAAGTCTTTGAGGACATCGATGATCTCAGGGGTGTACTGCTCGAACATCTCTAGCATCACGCCCGAGACGGACAAGGCACAGCGGAACTTGCCTTTCGACAAATTGACCATCTCGCGCAATGTCTGACAAAGTGGCAGATACGAATTCTGCACCAACCATGTAACATGGTCTTCGGTCTGCATGTCGTCGTAGTAGTAGTGGTCTTGCCCTATATCGAAGAAACGATAGCGTTTCAGCCTATACGGCGCATGCATCTGAAAGCAAAAGCATATATTTTTCATACTATGTAAGTTATATTTGTTTATATTACAAGTTTCGTTCCAAACTATTTCATTGTGTGGGTTGTGGTGGGAATAGATGATTATTTATTGCCCTATCAGTACTTTACCGGAATCTATCAACTGCCCGTTTTGCAGCAATAGGAGTTGATACCACCCCGACGGCAGACCTGCTATATCTATCTCCACACGAGGTTCGTTGGAGGTGATTGTTCGTACGCGCCCCAAGAGATCACTCCACAGTTCGATAGTATATTCCGGCAAGTTGTCTGCGACAGACTGTACGGCTATATCCGAAGAATCTGAATGGTCTTGCTCTACTACGACAGGCAGCGTAGAAGTGCCGACCGGATTTGGGTACGACAACCGTATTGAGGGTGGTTGCACTACAGAAAGGATATCAAAGGTATAGGTTGTTTCATTGCGTGTAGGGCAACCACAATCGTTTACGACGCGGATGGTGAGAATACCCGCTTTGGTGGGGGTGAGACTCACGCTACGCCCTGTATATTCGGTAAAGACTGTATCTTTGGGGTATTTAACATACCATTTGATATACGCTCCTTCTATGTTAGGATTGCCTTTCTCGGTAAAAGTACGGGTTTGATTGGCAAACCACATCATTTTTTGCGCAAAGGGAATATCTAACTCGGGTGCTTTGTTCTTAGGAAGTTCGATTTCTTTTTCGATACGGTAGGTTCCGTTCCCGCTATGTACCGTGGCTGCAAGTGTTACCGTACCTGTATAGGGTGCCCATACACTCTGCCCTGAGGATTGGGGATCTGCCATGCTCCTTTTCATAATAAGCGAATCGGGAAAACGGTCGCCAATAGGCTCATCTACCAACCGAACAAATTGCGCCCCTCGCACTACACTCACGCTTGCGCCCTGTCTGCCATTAGGGAATTTCAGCACGGGGAATGCGCGTATAAATTCTATATTAGAAGCATACGACCATACGATTGTATCTTTGTCGGGAACAGTGCCTGTTACAGAATAAGTCCGTTCTCCACATAGATGGTCGGGACCTTCTATTTGCGGATTGATCGTAAAACTAATGGATCTATCCGAATTTTTCTTTATAAAACAAATGTCTATGCCTGTCCCGCTACCATCCCACGCCGTAAAACTTGGAGTGGATTTTGTGGTAAAAGTAGTCTTGTCTTTATACTCCCCGGGGAAGGCTCTTTTGCTTTTTTGCGCGGCATACGATTCGGGAACTATTGTCGGATTTTGATTTGCAGACGCATTAACGATGTAACACTGCAAAGGATGTTGCGAATTTATAGGATCCCATTCTGCCACACTTGTCGCTAAATCTTTGTGGATATGATATATTAGCAATCCTTCATTGGGAATATATGCATCAAAATAATTTGACGCATTAGTTCGGTTTTCAACAATAAAACATTCCTCTGTGCCTGTATTAATCCTATAAAATGCCGGTCGCAAAGTAGATGGAGGAAGTGTATATGTTTTTGTATTTTTAGAAAGTATTTCTGCTTGTCCCCACCCCAATATATAGCATTTAGAATAGGCATTATGATGGCAGGGTCTATATCCATTTCCATTCCAACTTCCTCCCCCCATTAGATCATACTCCCCAGTTCCCAAATACCGGGAATTTGCCACATCATAAAAATCAGGTACACCTAAAATATGCCCAAATTCATGACAAATAGTACCTATTGGTGCAATTGTATTGTTATTACTCAATTCCGGTGTAATAATGTATTCAGACACATACTTGCCATTAATCTTTTGCTTCTTAATGGCTGATTTATGTGCCCATATAAGTCCATCCGCAGCCCTACCTGATAATCCGTGCCCGGCAAATACCACATGAATACAATCCACATAGCCATCGTTATCTCCATCAAACTGTGAAAAATTCATGCCACTTTTTTTTGCGAAATCAACAGCCTCTTGTATCAATTCCTTGACATGGGCACTACTATTTGTTTTATCCCATTTGTAGTACAAACTATTATGTTTGGCAACAAAAGGACCTATTACCACTGCAGAAACATCTAATTTACCATAAGAGTCCTCATTGTAGAATCGCCATACACTTCCGTAATTACTCTCTACTTTTCCAGTCTTCTGATTCATCAGTTTGTCGAAATCCGCAGCATTTTTTGTAAAAGGTCTATCGTTAAACCCAACCAATATAGTAAGTATTTTGCGTTGACCTATAATAGCATTAGTCGCTTGTGTGGCAACTTCCCGCACTTTATCCCTTTCTGCCACCTTTCTCGTCTGCTCTCTGCTCATAACAGCATTCCTCTCTGCAGAAATAAAGTCATTGACAATTTTCTTGTTCTCTCGGATAAATGTAGTTTCAGCAATGGTTCGCTCTGAGATATTGTGTGCTATCACTTGGGTAAGAATCAAAGAATCTCCCTCGACTTTTGCATAACAATAGCATTGTTTACTATCTAATAGCAAAACATTTCCGTCCGTAGTAGAACGCCAATTATAAAACTCGTCACCATGTACTATAGTCCATAACTTTGTACCATCGGGTTGTGTAACCAGTATGGAATCAGGGCATGCAGGATCTGCAAATAGCACTATTGCGAATGTAACAAATAAAAAAATACAACTTATCTTTTTCATAATAGTTTTTTATTTATGGTTATATCATTGGGATGACCCCGATACTTATATCAACTATATTTTTTTCCGATAGCACCTTATCTATGTGCAATGCATTTTCAAAATCAGTGTCCGGAAATATGAGAACTGTAGAGTCGGTTTCTATCTCATAATACTCCCATACATAGATAGTATCACTTTCACAACCAAGCCACAGTATTCTATCAAGAGTATCATCGCTACAAACATATTTGAAACAAGTATATTCCTCAGGAGAATCAAGATATGTATAAGTTATCTTATCGATATCTAATGACGAAACTAAATTATTTTTCCGCTGAGTACTATCAGCGAGGAATGCGTTTATCTTCTCATTGAGCCAAGGAAGGTTTATAGCACAACTATCTATACCACAAGCGGATGCAGTAGAATCTATGTGGATTTGATTCACATCCATAAAACCATAGGGATAATCGGGATAGTCATTTCTGCACCCCGATAAAATGGTTCCTACCAATAGGAGTAAGATACCGAAAAGTTGTTTGGGTTTCATAATAGTAAATAGATTTTAGAGTTATTATTTGGTTGTTTAGTTTCGGATTGTTCCATCCGTAGTAGAACGCCAATGATAAAACTCATCACCATGTACACGCGTCCATAATTTTGTACCATCGGGTTGCGTAACTTGAACAGAATCCGAGCATGCGGGCATCGCTAACATTGATAATGAGCACACTAACCCGAGCATCAAAAAAAAGATGTTTTTCATCAGAAGCATTGTGTTATATTCTGGGAATAAATCCTAATGAGATTTGGACTATATTTCTTTGGTCTTTTACCGCCCCACTATACCATAAACTATCGCCAAAATAGGTCTCTGTTTTAGTGGGAAATGTATTATTGTCATGATACTCTGGGTCAATCCAAATAGTATCTCCATTGCAATTAAACCAAAGTGTTCCTTCTCGTTTGTTATCTTCAATAGTACATTCAAAGTATGTTATATCTTCGTTTGTTATTGTATCAACAACACAAAGATACTGCGTTATTTGAAGTGATGATATTAAGTTCTGCTTTCTCTCTGCACTATCTGCCAAGAAGGCATTTATTTCATTATGCATCCAAGGTATATTGATTGTGCAACTATCTATACCACATGCGCGCGCAGTGGAATCAATATAGATGTGGTATGCATCCATAAAACCATAGGGATAATCGGGATAGTCATTTCTGCATCCCGATAAAATTGTACCTACAAGCAAGAGTAAGATACCAAAAAGTTGTTTGGATTTCATGCAGATAGCACTTATATAGTGATTAAGAAACACTTTGCTCAATAGACAGGTCTGATACCCTACATATACCTACATATACCTACACACATACCTACACACTACACATATTCCTGCATATACATATCTATTATTCAAGTAGTTTATATATTCAAGTAGTTATCTATATCGTATGATTGATGACGCCATCGTAGATACGGCGGACTTTGAGGCCGGCGTCGTACCAGCGGATGTTGTTGACTTCGCGTTGTCCTTCGATATGGAGCGATTGGTACATAGCGGGGTACTTGACGATAGCATAGATAGCGTCTGCCATGGCATCGATGTCCCAATAGTCGGTTTTGATAGCATGGCTCAGTATCTCAGCGCAGCCCGATTGCTTAGAGATGATAGCGGGGCACCCCACCTGCATAGCCTCCAGCGGCGATATACCAAAGGGTTCGCTCACGCTGGGCATGATATAGACATCGGAGTCAGCCAGCAACTCTTGCACCTGCCGCCCGCGCATGAAGCCCGGGAAGTGGAACTTATCGGCTATACCTCGCTGCGCCACAAGGTCGATCATCTTATTCATCATATCCCCGCTACCTGCCATAACAAAGCGCACACCGTCGGTCTTCTGCAAGACACGAGCCGCAGCCTCGACGAAATACTCGGGACCTTTCTGCATAGTGATACGTCCGAGGAAAGTAACCAACTTATCCTTGCGCGGGTGTTTCTGAAACTCCTCGGGATGGGCGAGCGGTTCGACAGCGTTATGCACAGTAGAGACCTTACGCGGGTCGATACCATACTTATCGATGACGGTTTGGCGGGTGAGGTTGCTGACACACATGATATGGTCTGCCTCGTCCATTCCGCGTTTCTCGATGGCATAGACGGTAGGATTGACATTACCACGGCTACGGTCGAAATCAGTAGCATGAACATGGATGACCAGCGGTTTGCCCGATATATGCTTAGCAAAGACACCGGCGGGATAGGTCAGCCAGTCGTGGGAGTGGATGATGTCGAAATCGAGGCTGTTTGCCAAGACCGACGCCACTGCCTCGTAGTTGCCTATCTCCTCGATGAGGTTGTCGGGGTATCTGCCGGAGAAGCCTACACAGCCGAGATCGTCGGTACCGATACGGCGATAGTCGTAGCGGATGCCGTCACGGAAATGGAAGTACTCCTCGGGCGACATCTTACCCTGCATACGCTGACGCACATAGTCGTAACTATTCTCCTTCCATACGATAGGTATGCTGTTGGCACCGATGATACGCAAGAACGATTGGTCCTCGTCGCCCCACGGTTTGGGTATGACAAAGGTGATATGCATATCGGGCTGCTGCGCCATACCGCGAGTAAGACCATAACTGGCTGTACCCAAACCACCTAAGATATGAGGGGGGAACTCCCATCCGAACATTAAAGCATTCATAGTGTATTCTCCTTTCCGTCGTTCAGACCATTTTCTTCCGGTTGATTCTTATATTGTTTCATTGTGTCCATCACAGAGATTACGGCTGCCACACTCGGGGCAAAACTCATTCCACCGTGTCCTCTGTAGGGCGGGTTGCCATCGTAGAGTTCGTTGAGCGTACCGATACAGAGTTCGCTCATCTCGCGCTCGTAGCCCACCAAGAGTCGCTCCATAAAACTGATACCGCTATGCTTATAGACAGTCATATACGCCCGGGCATACGCCGCAATGGTAGCAGGCCAGATAGGTCCGTTGTGGAAGTTACGATCACGCTCTAACTGACCACCCACATAGAACGGACGGTAGTTGCCGCTCTTAGGGGAGAGTGTGCGCAAGCCACGGGGGGCGAGCAACTCCTTGGTGCAGATATCCACTACGGCTTTCATCTGCTTTCTATCGAGCGGCGAGTAGGGCAAGCCGGCACTCCATATCTGATTGGGTCGCACCTCCTTATCGTGGTAGTCGCCCACCACATAATCATCGAGGTAGAGACCATTCCAGAAAGTGCGCACAAACGAGTCGCGCACTATCTCCGCCTGGTATTCCATCAGGTCAGCCATAGCCTCCTTACCCATATCGCGCAGGAGTTCCTCGGTGAACTTAAGCGCATTGTACCACAGTGCGTTGATCTCGACCACATAGCCGGTGCGGGGAGTAATAGGTCGCCCATTCTCTACCGCAGACATCCATGTAGCGGGGTGTTCCGTGCCGTCCACCCAAATCAGTCCGTTTTGGTGCACAATGGCCCGCGGGTGGTTCTGACGGCGGTAGAAATCCACTATCTCTCGGCATAACTCGCCATATTTCTCCGCTGCCTCGTGCACCGTATATTTATGTGCGTACTTTTGGCATGCACGCACAAACCACAGCAGTGCATCAGGGTCGTCCATACCGGTCATCTTGATTTGGTCGGTTTGACCTGCCATAAACGCCCGTACCTCTCCGACGGCGGTCTTATCGATGATAGCGTCCCAGTACTCGGGGCGGTCGATATCGAGCGTACAACTGGGGGTAGCGAAGAAAGCCGAACGCGCTTGGGCGTGATACCACGGATAGCCTGCCAAGAGGTAGCACTTATCACCTTCGCGTTTGTAGAACTGCGCCGCAGAGTTCTTCAAGCAAGCAAACATATCGGTGCGCGCATTGCGGCGTTTGAGTTCTTTTGTCCAGATAGTCTTCAGTTTGGAAGTATCGGTCTCGGTGATACCCGCAGCAAAGATGACGCTTTCGCCTTTGCGCATAGGCAACTCGAAATAGCCCGGCACCATCAGGTCTTCTTTGTACTCATATCCTCGTTCCTGCTCTTTTGGATACTCGATTCCCTTGTACCAAGCGGGGTCGTGGTGATACTCGACAGCCTTGGAGAACTGCATATACAGGGCGGGGAACTCCGGGTACATGCGGTTGTATCTGCCATGTTCGCACTCGTCCATATTGGTGCAGGCACGCGCGTTCTCGTGGGTCAGTTCGTTCACTGAGCGGAAAGCCAAGAACGGGCGGAAGCGCAGCAGCGTAGGCGAGCCCGACTCGATGAGCGTGTAGCGTATCAGCACACGCGGCTCGAAACTGACCAGCATACGCTCTTTGGTAAGGATAACACCACCTACACGATAGGTAGTCTTGGATATTACCTCACAATCGAACTCGCGGATATACTTATGTCCGTTGGGCGAATAGGTGTTCTCGCCATATTTGTGCAAACCGAGGTTGAACTCTGCGCCGTGCTGAATGACGGTCTCATCGAGCGAACTGAGCAACACATAGTTGTCCTCGCCCAGTTCGGGCAGGGGCAACACCAACTGCCCATGGTACTTACGCGTGTTGCAATCTACCAGCGTGGTCGAGTTGTACGCCCCGGCACGATTGGTGCGTATCATCTCTTTTTGGAGCGAGCGCTCCAAGTTGATCATCACCGTCTTGTCAAAATTGAGATAACTCATATAGGTAAAGATTTGTGTCTTTTGATTTTTGCGGATAGCGGTCTAATTGAACTTGCCATCAAAGCGGTCATTCACATCGTTGACAAACTGGCGGATCTGTTGCTCTTGCTCTTTGCGGCAGATAAGCAGCACATTGCCCTGCTCGGCTACAATCATATCATCCAGCCCCTGAATTACCGCCAGTTTGCCGCTCTCCATGGTAACGATATTACGGTGGCTGTCGTAGTAGGACGCCTCGCTATGGAGCGTAACATTGCCGTTGTCGTCTTTGTCGGAGAGTTCGTAGAGCGACCCCCATGTACCAAGGTCTGACCAGCCAAAATCGGCAGGCATGACATAGACATTCTGCGCTTTCTCCATCACGCCATAGTCGATACTGATATTCGGGCAGGTGGGGAAAATACGTTGGATAAAATCGTCTTCCTTGTCGGTACCCATATAGAGGTGCCCCTCACGGAACTTCTCCACTATCTCGGGCAAGAAATAATGGAATGCGGCATAGATAGTGCGCAAGTTCCAAAGGAAGATACCGGAGTTCCATAAGAACTCGCCGCTCTCCATAAAGACCTTAGCCAGTTCGAGGTTGGGTTTCTCGGTGAAAGTCTTCACCTTGCAGATACCCTGCTCGTTGCGCGAAGCGTCTTGCGCATTCTGCATTTGGATATAGCCATAGCCCGTTTCGGGGCGGGTAGGTTTCATTCCGAGAGTAAGGATAGCATCGTTTTTCTCGACGAAGCCGAGCCCTTGACGGATAGTCTGTTGGAAAGCCTGCTCTTGAAGGATCAGATGATCGCTCGGCGCGACTACGATATTGGCATCGTATATCGGACTGCTGATGTCGGGCAGTTCGTCTTTTGAGACTTTGCTGTCTGCGATGGCGCGTTGCAACTGTACGCCCTTGATATGCGATACGGCGTAGGCAATACAAGGAGCGGTGTTACGCCTTGCCGGCTCGCAAAGCACCTGCTCCGGACGGAGGTCAGGCACCTGCTCCAACACCAAGTCTTTGTACTGCACATTGGTTACAATCAGCACATTCTCGATAGGAATAATCGGACGAAAGCGGTCAACGGTCATCTGGAGCAGACTGCGCCCCGTACCAAAGAAATCGAGGAACTGCTTGGGTTTGCTGTTTCTACTAAACGGCCAAAAGCGACTACCGATGCCGCCTGCCATTATCACACAATAGTTATTATTTTTCATCATGTCGGTTGGTAATTTTTATGGTTAGTATTCTTTGAGGTGTTTTTCATTCGTTGGAGCCAAGGGAAGCCTACGAGAGTACTTTAGACTAACTACGCAGCGGGCTTTTTCCTATTATTCCACGGGAACTTTTTCGCCCCACACAAGAGGCTTTTTATGCCCTATAGCAGGCTTTTCCGTACTCTGCGAGCGCTTTTCCAAACTCCGTGCAAAGTTACTACTTTTTCGGCATATATGCAAGCAAAAATAAAACTTTACAAAACAACCCTACAAAATTGCACATCGCGGTTCCGTGTATGCCATGGTTCTCCATTAAAAGCCATATAAAACTATCAGGCGGTTTTGGTTCTCCAGTAATATCGACTAATTAATAGTTAAACATATAATTACCATTATGCATTCTTCACTACGAACTATAAATTTTCCATGCAGACCATATAAAAAGCCATTAAAACTTTCTTTTTTGTCCCGAATGCAGAGGATGTTAGAGTTCCGAGTCTGTACCGAGACCATATCGGGTCGTTATTGGGTGATTATGCGGTGATTAAGGGGTGATTATGCGGTGATTAAGCAAATCCGACCATAGTCCGACCATACTCTGCCCATATCCAAGCCATGGCTCGTCCATATCCCGCCATTCCGACCTGCGCACCGTGCATTTACATTCTAACCGGTCCTATCGCACCGATAATGCCACTGCCACAAGACGTAGCCGGACAGAGCCCTATTCTGCATATTTATTTGCATATTCACATTGCACATTGACAAAACACGCATAAAATCACTTTTTATGCACAAATTGTTGCATATATCAGAATTATGCCGTATCTTTGCGAAGTCAATTGCTGTATATCTTGCATAAATATCAAACGCATCCTATCTATAAGGGAAACAAGATGCCAAATGGAAACAAAGGTACAGGAGCATTATAGATGGGCAGCCAAGATATAGATGTAAAGATACGACAGCAAGGACAAGGTATCAGTCTATTCAAAAACAACTAAACTAATAAAAAGTATGAGAAAAGTTTTATCTCTTTTCTGCGCAGCACTGATGGTACTGAGTGCAAGCGCATTTCCTCAAGCAAAATCGATAGCGAATGCGAAGAACATCGCTGAGTTGAAAGCAACGCTGCCCGCCGTGAAGGCACAAATGGGCAGCAAGGAGCGTTTGGCGGCAGCACCGGCAAGCACCGTAAAGAAAGCACCTGCCGTAGTGGCAGACGGCAAGATTGTTGCCGATTATGCACAGGGTATGTACTACAGCGCAGACTTCACAGAAACCACAGCCTATTGGAATTTTGGCTTTTTCAACGGAAGTGTTTATGCTGCAGAGGTATTGGTAAATGCTATTGCGGATGACCAGATTGCAGGCACTTATACGATTGCAGAGGGAAATGGTGATGTGGTTGTAGCGGCAGGCGATACCGCAACCATCACTTCGGGTACGCTCACCATTACTTATGCCGCGCCCAACTACCACTTTTCGCTCAGTGCCACTTGCGACAACGGCAACACCTACACTTTGGAGTTGGACTATGCCATAGAAGAGTTCATCGCTATTGACTATATGCGCTATTACTACTTACAATTGGGCTATGGTGCACTCCTTGGTATTACCAGTATCAATGACTGCTTGATAGAGTTGGACGACGCTCCTTTCTATCCCACAGGCAAGACCATTGAAGTAGTATGCCCGAATGCCAGTTTCCTCAACGACTTCACTGAGAGTATGGGGGCACTCCAAGTATATAACGATGGCGATGAGTACTACGCAAGTATTGCCATTTATTCCGACCATGTAGAGAGCGGTTACAACAAAGATAACATCTACTACGACTACACTTTCCTTGCTATCTACACCGACACCGTTGAAGATGGCTACATAGAAGTAGAGTTCAAGAAATATGCAAGCGACACCGTTACCGTAAAAGTAGTAGGCGACACCACTATGGTAGATGCTTCGCTGATGGGCAAAGACGGCAACATCTACCACATCGTGATGAAGCACTATATCCCCACCCCTACTTCGTTTGTAAATGTAGTATTCGACAATGGCAAGGCATACGCAAGCGCAGATGACTACGGCAATTTGATGGACTTTACCGCAGAAAACGACACCTACAAAATCGGCGTTAACCTCAACTGGACGGGTGTCGGCACCTACACACAAGAGGATATGAACGGCCTAAACAACTATGACGAAGAAACGAGTTACCTGGTTAATGTTGCCAATAGGCAGTTTATCAACATCATCGCTGCTACGATGACTGTTGCAGACGACTATTCGTTCACCGCACAGTTTATCAGCACCGATGCTGTACAATACAACATCACCTTCAAGGCTACCGAGACCGCTCTCGATAACACCACGCTCGATGCTACGCCTGCGCAGAAACTGATTCGCGACGGGCAACTCGTCATCATCAAAGGCGGCGTAGAATACAACGCACTCGGTGTACAACTCTAAATGGCAGACATCGCTACCTGAATAGCATTTTTACTAAAAAAGGCTGCCCGACACTTTGATGATGTCGGGCAGTCTTTTTTATTAGTAGATGATTGGGGATTATAGATGCTATAGATTTCTAGGGATTCTAGGTGTGCTAGATGCTCTAGCAATTCTAGACATTCTAGATTCTCTAGGGATTCTAGGGAGGGCTATGTTTTTAGAGTTCTTATTCTTTTGGAGACTATTCGGGGAACTCCATAAGGTAGGCTTTGATGAAGCCATCGATGTCGCCGTCCATCACGGCATTGACATTAGAGGTTTGATAGTTGGTGCGATGGTCTTTGACACGGCGGTCGTCGAAGACATAGGAGCGAATCTGACTACCCCACTCTATCTTCTTTTTGCCCGCTTCGACCTTGGCTGCGGCTTGGCGGCGTTTCTCCAATTCGAGTTCGTACAACTGGCTACGCAAGTGTCGCAAAGCGTTCTCACGGTTCTTGGGCTGGTCGCGCGTCTCGGTATTCTCGATGACTATCTCGTCAGGTTGATTGGTGAGCGGGTTGATGAACTTATAGTGAAGCCGAACGCCCGACTCGACCTTGTTCACATTCTGTCCGCCTGCGCCCGACGAACGGAAAGTATCCCACGATATACCTGCGGGGTTGACATCTATCTCAATGCTATCGTCGATGAGCGGCACCACAAAGACCGATGCGAATGAGGTCATTCGTTTGCCCTGCGCATTGTATGGACTGACGCGCACCAAACGATGTACACCATTCTCGCTCTTGAGGTAGCCGTATGCCATATCACCCTCGACATTGAAAGTAACGGTCTTGATACCTGCCTCATCGCCCTCTTGGAGGTTGGTGATTGTAACCTTATAGTTGTGCTTCTCGCAGTAGCGTTGGTACATGCGCATCAACTGTTCAGCCCAGTCCTGCGCCTCGGTACCACCCGCTCCGGCTACAATCTTCAATACCGCCGGCATCTGGTCTTCCTCGTGGGAAAGCATATTCTTCATCTCGAGGTCTTCTACCTCTTTGACAGCGTGTGCGTAAGCGGCATCCACTTCCTCTTCGGTAACCAACTCCTCGCGGTAGTACTCAAACGCCAACTGCAACTCCTCGACGGCTGCTCTGACGCCTTCGTAACCCTCAATCCAACTCTTGATAGCCTTCACCTTACGCATCTGCGCCTCGGCGGCTTTGGCATCGTCCCAAAAGCCCGGAGCCTGCGTATGCAACTCCTCTTCCTCTAACTGAATGCGTTTCTCGTCGATAGCAAGATATTGCTTCAGTTTCTCCGCTCTACCTTGAATGTCTTTTAGTTGTTCTATTGTAATCATTGTAAGTTTCTTTTAGTTGGCAGCCCTCGTTTAAGCGTGTGAGGCTCTGCCGATTAGGAAAATTCGTGCAAAGGTACACTTTTTTTTGCACATATAAAAATTTTGTTGTACTTTTGTCGCGTAAATTAAATCTTGCCCTATTGGGGCATCTAAATCTGCCATACAGGCACAATGCACCGCGCCGGAAGGCGTACTATCTTTATGGAAAACGAACAACTAAACGAGACCCTGCAACCCCAAGAGGCGGCTGCACAGGAGGAAAAACAAATGGAGACCGCACAGCAAGAAACGGCTCAACCGACTGCTGAAGAGACAAAACAGCAATTGGTGGCTCAATTAAAAGACTTGCTCACGCAGAATGTATCCGAAATCAAGGATCAAGTGGAAGTACTCAAGACCAAGTTCTATCGCGAGTACCACCAAGGTCTTGAGGCTGCAAAGAAAGCGGCTGAAGAGGCTGCAGCCGCTGCGGGCGAGACGCTCGAGATGTGGCAACCGGCTATCGATGAGGCAGAGTTGCAGTTCCGTGAGTTGCTCAACCAATACAAACAAAAACGCGCAGAAGCCACCGCCAAAGCCGAGGCAGAGATGAAGCAGAACCTGCTCCGCAAGCAGAACATCCTCGACCAAATGAAAGAGATGGCGCAAGCCGAGACAGCCGATGTAACGGACAACATCAAGAAGATGCGCGACCTCCGCACCGAATGGAAATCGATAGGCGCAGTGCCCCCGCAAAACGCCCAAGAGATAGGCAAACTCTATCAGCAATATCAAGAGCAATTCTATGATTTGGTGAAGATAAACATCGAGTTGCGCGACCTTGATTTTAAGAAGAACCTCGAGGCAAAGACCCTGCTTTGTGAGGCAGCAGAGAAACTCAAAGAGAACCCGAATGTAGTAGAGGCAAGCCGTGCTTTGCAACAACTGCATGAGGAGTGGGCAGAGATTGGTCCCGTGGCTCGCGAATTGCGCGAAGACCTATGGAACCGCTTCAAAGAGGCTTCCACTGCCATCAACAAGAAACACCAAGCCTATTTCGATGAGTTGCACGCCAAAGAGGCAGAGAACCTCGAAAAGAAACAATCGCTCATCGCCCGCCTGCGTGAGATAGACTATTCCGGCTACAAGACCACTCGCCAATGGGACGAGGCAACCGAGTTGATACAGTCGATACAAGGCGAATGGCGCACTATCGGTTTTGCACCCAAGAAACAGAACCAAGCCATCTATGAGGAGTATCGCGCTATCTGCGATGCTTTCTTCAAGGCAAAGACCACTTTTTATAAAGACCTGCGCGAGGGCTTCAACGACAACCTGCGCCGCAAACGCGAACTCATCGAGAAAGCCGAGCAACTGAAACTCAGCACCGATTGGAAAGCAACCACCGACGAGATGATTGCACTCCAAAACGAATGGAAAAAAATTGGTCCCGTAGCCCGCAAGTACTCCGATGAGTTGTGGAAGAAATTCTCCGATACCTGCGATGAGTTTTTCAATGCTAAACGCGAGGCCAATCGTTCTGTTCGTGAGGCTTATCAGCAGAAGAAAGAGGCGGCTAAAGCACAGTTCAGCAAGCGTGTTGAGAGTATGACCGACCGTCAGAAGCTGACGCGTGTGTACGCTAACCTGCAACAGGAAATCAAAACGGCAGAGAACAACATCCTTTTCTTCACCGGCAAGACCAAGACTGCCAATAAGTTGGTGGACGATATGCAGAAGAAAATCGACTCCCTCAAAGCACAACTCCGCGAGTTGGAAGACAAAATCAACAAGATGGAGGACTAACCCCTGATGGCATCGGAACTAATTAAATATACGGATGTAGAGATACACCAGGCGGAGCAGATAGTGCTTACCGATGTCAACCTAACCGTCCAAGCAGGTGAGATGATTTACCTGCTCGGTAAGGTAGGTAGCGGCAAATCGAGTCTGATGAAGACTATCTATGGTGCGCTCCCTATTGCTGCCGGTTCAGCAGAGGTATTGGGACAAGATATGGCGAAGATCCGCCGTCGCCAACTGCCCTATCTGCGTCGCCGCCTCGGTATTGTCTTTCAAGACTATAAGTTGCTCACCGATAGGAGCGTGGAGGATAACCTGCTCTTTGTGCTGAAGGCAACGGGATGGAAAGACAAGACGCTGATGAAAGCGCATGTGAAGGAGGTGTTGGAGCAGGTAGGAATGGAGAAGAAAGCCTACAAACGCCCACACCAGTTGTCCGGAGGAGAGCAGCAGCGTGTGGTCATTGCCCGTGCGCTACTCAACACCCCCGAATTGATTTTGGCGGACGAACCGACAGGGAATCTCGACCCCGAGACCGGCAACGAGATTATGGAACTGCTCCATAGCATTAGTTGCGCAGGTATAACCGTCATTGTTTCTACCCACAACACCCTTTGGCCCGAGCGTTATCCGGGTCGTCGTTGGGAGTTCCGCGATGGCAAAATTACCGAGTTATAATAGGGGTACAACGCCAATGCAAAGTGCAATTGTCATAATGATGTAAATGGCAAACAAAACACTTTGAATTCTGTTTATGCAGTGGTAAAGTCAATGTTTCAGAATCTTATATTTGTAATGTTAGGCGGGGCTGTTGGTGCAGCCCTGCGCTATTTAGTAGGACTGTGTTGTGCACAATGGAGCACTAACGCATTTCCGTTTAGTACGCTGATTGTGAATGTATTAGGTTGTTTTCTATTGGGTATTCTTTGTAGTTTAGGCGAACGCTATACAGACTTTGGCAACACCTCGGCTTACTTGATGCTTTCAGTAGGGCTTTGCGGTGCGTTCACTACTTTTTCAACTTTCTCTGCCGACACGATACGCCTAATGGATAGCGGGCATTTCTTTCTCGCCCTGCTCTATCTCCTTGTTTCCATACTTGCCGGGTTCCTTCTGTTCTACTTAGGCAGAAAAATTTAGACTACCATAGCCGTTCATGGTCAATTAACTACAATTAACGGATGCCCTTCCCATAAGAATGGTAGAGTACAAAAACGAATAGCATTTAGTGGAACACTCAAGCCCTACACGAAACTGCGCATTCTATGGCTTGGTATAGCGACGAGAGAATAGTCGGCGAAAACCTAAGCGGATATTACCGCAGAAACGACGGAATGCCAATCGGGGAAATATCTTTGCTAATTGGAAAGCATCGTATGGGATACGCAACGCTGTGTAGAGGCGTTGTAGCAACCGATTATGCTCGGGGCGGCGCAGAGGGAAAGTGTGGATTATCGCTCCCGACTGACGATTAGCGAAGCGATAGCCATGCCCGTCGTGCAGAATCTGTCGGTATAGTCTCTCACCGCGTTTCTCGCAGGCAGACCGATAGAGCGGAAACTCCGCTTTGGGCAACCCAAGATGAGCAACCAAGACACAACCAAAGGTCTGCCAAATATCGAGCATTGACATCTGCTGCAAGAATCCTTTGAGTTCTGCCTCAAAAGTCTGTCGTTCCTCTTCTGTCAGGGTATGCGCAAGTTGATGAAGGCATAGCATCCAATCTGCCAACTGCCGCAGTCCCACTCCATTGTTCTCAAAATGATGCCACGCATGAACAAACACATAGAGCGCATTGAAACGCACGCTCGGGATAGGTATATCGGTCTCGTTGAGCCGCACGGTGCGCAATGGCGTAAGTTCATGCTCACAGAAGTCGTTAAACGCTTTCTCTGCTCGGGGCATGCCCGGCAAGTCCATCGCTATATTGTGAAACTCCGCCACCAGATCACGGTTAGCATCGAGTTGCATTAGGAAATGATGCCCCACATACTCCTCAGAAAACCAATAGGCATCGGGAAAAGAAGCGCGCAAGAAAGCAGTAGCACGGTCGTAGTTCTGCTCACCGATATAGAGGTCGATATCACCGTATTCGCGCATCTCGGGCGACGGATAAAGCAGGCTCAGTCCGTAGCCTTTGAGCAACACAGCGGGGATATCGTGCTGCCCAAAGAGCGTAAGCAGATCGGTGAGCAAACGGTTCTGACGCATAGTGCGCTGATAGATGGCAAACACCTGTATCTTAAGCGATTCCCCTGCATCGATAAGGTGGTTATCCAACGCCCATACAGCCAACAGATGTCCGCAACTCTGCCGATAAGCCGCCTTCCAAAAGTCTTTCTCTTGGAGTAGCGCACGGAGCGACTGTGGGCAAGGTTCTGCCCATACTGCAGCACGGAGACAGCAGGCTACAGCGTGGTCGTATCGGGGGTAGAGAGCGTCTGATGGCATAACACAGCAGCAAAAGTATCGGGCAGACATTGCAAACCAAAAAACGGAACGGTCATCACCACTTGCGCAATCGTGGCGTGCAGTTCGTCCATCATCTTAGGGACTATCTTCAACCCGCTGGCAGAAGCAAGCAGGTAAGCATACGCCTCGGCATGACTAAGGCGATGTATCTGATTTTGAGGGGCTTGCGACAGTTTAACTATTCCTCGCACAGGCGCAGATTGGGCTTTGTAACAAGGGGTCTTTCCGCTCCATGGTGAACCATAGACACGCACTTGACCATCAGACATAAGGCGCAAGACGGGGTTGTCATCGTTGAGCAACCATGCGTCGGGATAGGCTGCCTGCCACATTCGTGCGTGGGTCGATTTGCCTGTCCCCGAATGCCCGAGGAATAGTTGTGCAAAACCGTCTTTCACTACCGCCGAAGCATGCAACTCCAGTGTGCTTAGGTGAGCCGTACGAAAAGCATAGAGCAACATGATGCCGTTGTCGATGGCGAAACGCGCATCGCTGTCCGATATATACAGGGTGGCTTGCGTAAACAGTGCATCGGTACAGAGTTGGCAGCAGATAGGGCTTTTCTTCCATTTGGAGATAGCAAACCGCCAATACTCCGAGCGGGCATACACTTCTATGCGGGGCATATCATCGTCCGACGAGTCCACAAAAATCAATGTATCATCTGTCTCATCCCTCATCGGGCAAGGCGATTCAGAAACCGTAAGCGTAAAAATAGGCTCACCATCCGCCACCTCAAACGGGATATAATTGATGAGCAACGAGAGCCACTTCTCGGGGCATTCCAATGAGAATATATGGTCGGCTACGCAATACAACTTTCTCATGGCTGCGAAGTATTTGCGGTGGAGTTATCGATGAGCGGCAACAGCACTTCGCATAGTTTGTGCTTGATGTAATGCTCGTTCATAAAGTGGCTTTGCAGGTCGGGCGTCATCTCCGCATGCGCAAAGAACTTCTGATAATCGCGTTTGATGTCGCCCAACACTGGGTCATCCGGCGTGTAATGGCAGATGGTCATCGGTGTATCTTTGGGCGTAAACTTCTTGAAGCGAAACAAGTCCTGCATTGTAAACTTAAACTCGGTATCGCCATTCTCACGCCGACCGCGATACTTATTCGTACCTACAAACTGTTTGAGCGAGGACATCGGGTTCAAGACAGGATTGACTACCAGTTTGCGCCCTGCGAAATCGGTGCAGAGCACATAGTAGCCACCTAACGAACTGCCTATCAGGTACTTTACATCGGTATGGTCTTTTACAAACTGATTGATTTTACCCACCGATTCTTCCACATTGTGGTTCACCTCTATGGGACACCACTCAAACTGCGGATAGTATTTCTGCAAATCACCTACGGTATGCGAGTGGATAGAGCCCGCAAAACCATGAATATACACTACCTTTGCCATAATATACTGAATTTAAGCGTTTTACATCTCGTTGAAGTACTGCTTCAGATTGGTTTCCGAATCAATCTCCATCTTCTGCCGCAGCCTATAGCGCATCATCTCCACGCCTCGCGTAGTCAGGTTGAGCAGCGGCGCAATCTCCTTGGTCTGCAAGCCCATCTTGATATAGACGCACATCCGTCGCTCCTGCTTGTTCATCCACGGATATTTGGCCTTGAGGCGTTGGATAAACTTATCATTGACTATATCGAAGTTCTCCTCAAATCGCTTCCAATCGACCGATGTATCGCTGTTGTTCTGTAGGCGTTGTAGAAGCGTCTGCATCCGCAGTTTAGCGTCGTCGGTCTTGCCTGCATTGAGCAGATCGATGGCGCGGTGCAAGTCGCGCAAGACGGCATCGGTGAACTCCTTGCGGTTGTTCTCCGAGAGAATCATATTGCTCAATTCTTGGCTTTTCTGCTTTAGTTCAAACTGCGCTTTGTCGTTCTCTAGTTTCAAAATCTGCAACTCTTGCTCGTGCAGTTGCTCGTTGGCACGCGCCTCTACACGCTCCTTATTAAGGCGGATACGACGACGCACACGCTGCACGATATATGCGGCAATCAGCAGCCCCAAGAGCACATAAGCCGCAATGGCATAGCCCGTTAGAAACCATGGTCGGGCAATGCTGATAGGCAGACTGCGCTCCTGTATCCCGTCGGGCGTCAGCATGCGTATATCGAGGCGATAACTGCCCGCACGCAGAGCGGTAAAATCGCGATACGACACCGCAGATGCAGCCGTAAACTCTTTCTCCGCAGGCCACAAGCGCGTCTCAAACATCGTTGCATTGGTAGCCGTATTGCTCCCGCTGAACTCCACACGCAGCGAATAGACATTCGACGGCAACGACACCTCGCCCACCTGCTGCGGAAACGACTCGCCATACACTTTCTCGATACTCGGGCTGCTCGTGCGCACCGACCGAATATAGAGCGTATTTCCTTCCGCTGTACCTGCATACCGATTGAGCATAGCAGAAAGGCTTACTTTGTTGAACCCGCTCACGCCGCCCAACACCGCTTCTCCGTTGCTCAAAAAAGCGATGTTCGCAAAACCGCCGATAAGGAACTTACCCACAGGCATCACATCCATCGCCGGCGAATAGGCACCGCTCTGCTCATTGTAGGTAGCAACGCACAACTTATCGTTGCATAGCATCCATAGATTGCGCTGCTTATCCAGCCCCACAAGGGTATAGCGTGCCTCCATGGGCAAGTGTGCATCCGCCGGTTTACCCTCACGCAACACACCGTCTGCCCCTACGATACCGAAATAAGTATCGCCCGACACATAGATCTCGTCCCCTATCCGCGAGAGCGAATAGGCCTGTCTAGCAGCGGAATGCGGCAAGACCACCTCGGACTCTACCGTTCCTTCTGCCGAGTGGACACGCAGGCGTTCCAATCCGCACGAAGTGAGCGTCCAGATATTACCCTTTGCGTCCAATTTATAGTAGAGTGCTGTCTCATTAAACCCGTTTAAGTGGCGCAGTTTCCACCCTTGCTGCGAGTGCTGCAGCACCGAGAAGCCGATGTATGTCCCCACAATCGCGCCTTCCACTTTGCTATTCTGCTCTATGCTCCAGACGCCGTCGGTGGCCTCTATCGGCACAAAAGCATCACCTCGCACCTCAAACAGACCTCGGTTGTGGCAGCATAGCAAGACACCATCCAGCTCCGTCAGGCTCCACACTTGTCCGAGCGAACCTTCCACCAAGCGCAGTTGCCCGTTGCGCAGGCAATACAAGCCTTGGTTGGTACCCAAATAGAGTGCCCCTCGGTATTCATAGGCCGCATAACCCGACCCATAATCCACTATCGTGTTGTCGAGCCGCTCGATGGGCAACATCAACTGCACACAATCGATACCCTTATCGAAACCAATCCACAGGTTGCCCGCTTTGTCAAAAAGCAGACTCAGCACCGTGTTGTTTTGCAAGCCGTTCTCGCGTGTCAGAAAGCGGCAGTGTTTCCCCTTCAAGTCGGTCAGCACCACGCCTGTACGCACCGTACCGAACGCCATATACCGGTCGTTAACCGCCATCGTATAGAGTTGGTTGGCAATGATATAATCGTCCGCATCGGTACGAAAACGCTCCACCGACTCACCATTATATAGGTATATCCCGCGGAAGTCAGTCGCAATCAGCACGCCTTGTCCGTCGTAAGGCAGCAATGCGCACACCACCGAACTGCGCAGTTTCTCCGAACCGCGCAGGGCATGCAATCGGTTCGCACTCAGCACATACACATCACGCGCCGTAGCCACAAAAAACTCATCCCCAATCAGCAACGAAGTGCGTATCACATCGCCCGGGTCAATCACCTCCACTTGCTTGTCGTTGTCTATCAAAAAGATATAGTTGCGCGTCTGCACATACAGCCGTTCCTCGCTCCAAAAAATCTTCCATACCTCCCCAAAATGGCGATAACGCTCGGGGATATTCTCCGCCAACGACTGATAGATCAATGTGCCGTGCTCGTTAGGACGGAAGACGCCAAAGTCGTCCGTTCCTCCGGCATAGACAGCCCCTGCGGTGTCGGTGGCTATTGCCCGCACCACCGTTGAATTGCCTATACCATAGAGTTTCCAGCGACTGCCGTCATATTCCAGCATACCATGGTTATTCGCCGCATAGATCCAACCGTTTTGCTGCTGCAATAGTGCCCAGTTCTGTGTACCCGCATCGTAGTCATCGGGCGTAAAAGTGCGCACAAGCGGCACCCATTCTGCACAAATAGGAGCCGACAACAAAAGCAGTATCCACAAAAAGAAACTACGGAACTTCAAGAAACAACTATTAAAACACGAGCCAAACATATCTGATCAAGCATAATATCTAACTAAACCAAACATGCCTGATCAAGCATAGTATCTGATCAAACCAAACATATCCAATCGAGCATAATATCTAATCAAGCCAAACATGGTATATCTAAATCGCCTGCAAAGATACGAAAAAAAAGGCAAATATGCAAATTTTCAAGCATATACACAGGACAACCGCATCAAATCGGGAATGCTTATTCATTATTGAGCACATTATTGAGGGTCAATTCTAGAACCCCTGCGCAGCAGCATTCTCTACATTCTAATCATTCCTATCACGCCGATAATACAATCTCTACATTCTCTCCATTCGGGACCGAGGAAATAGTTTTGATACACCCGTCCATGCTCATTCGTTCTTTACCGAGCCTGTTCCCTGTCGATATCGGGTCGTTATTGGGTGATTATCGGATGATTATGCGGTGATTAAGGGGTGATTAAGGGGTGATTATGCAGTGATTAAGCAAATCCGACCGTAGGCTGACCATACCCTGAGCATACTCCGAACATCCTCATACCACCGATACATTTTGTCCTTTATCCCTTGTCCTTCGTCCATGGTCCATCATCCCTTGTCCCTTATCCAATCAGATTTGCATAAATCGACAAAAATCAGTATCTTTGCACCGCACAGTAACACACAAAAAACTACGGAATATGCTACACGAGAATGAAATACAGGACATTATGTTCCCGCACTGCCCGATACGCAATGTGCTGTCGCGGGTAGGCGATAAATGGTCGTTGCTGGTGCTGCACACCTTAGAGCAAAGCACTGAACCTGTGCGCTTTAATGCGCTGCAACGGTCGTTGCCCGACATCTCGCAAAAGGTGCTGACCACCACCCTGCGGACGCTGGAAGAGGACGGATTTGTAGTGCGAACAGTATATGCGGAGGTACCGCCACGGGTGGATTACCAACTGACGGAGCGTGCACACTCGTTTATGCAGGCATGCACACC